>LNFM01009205.1_pt1 | contig 14514 bp, 15 predicted proteins | sample 596031 | NCBI WGS metagenome assembly LNFM01 (sample SAMN04254537, study PRJNA301005) | activated carbon metagenome | isolation source: dual media filters at the Ann Arbor, Michigan drinking water treatment plant | place: USA: Ann Arbor
TTTGGGCCCACCGGGCCAGATGTAGACTGGTGCATACGCTCCTTGGTTATTGTTTAACAATTCCAAGGAGAGCATCCTGACACGTTTACCTGTTAGCGCCAGCCCTATGGGCCAGCCTGGGATAAACCCGCCTTGGGTTTTCAAATTTACTTTAAGAACATGATTTTTCAACGTCCTTACTATTAGATACGTAAAAAACGAAGAAATCTTTCCTCAATCAGCGACTTTTTTGAAAAATCGTTCCAAAACCGTCTTTTTTGCCTCATTTCGGGGCGTATTGGTCATAAAGCTTCTCTCTTTCCTTTTCGAAGAAGTCATCCGTGTCATCTATCTTGGATCCCGTGATCTTCTCGATGCCTTTATAGAACCTCGGGCTTGGCCGGTTTCGCATCTTGTTCACAATGACAATGCCCAGGAATACCTGGCTATCCTTGTAGGATTTAGCAGATATGTCATCCAAGACATCATAGAGTTCGTTCATCTGGGTTTCCTCGCTAAAGTTCAATCCCAGTTTTACCTTCTCATTCAGTTTCACATATCCTGTAGTGGACTTCTTTTTCGCCAGTCCTATCAAGAAATCCCTGATTTGGCTTTTTTTGGTTTCGTCAAGCATAGTTGTCGTATAAACTCAAGAACTAGCACATACTGCAGGCAGCCGAAGGTATTGTCAACTCCTGTCAATCAGGAGGCGGTTCGCACCTGAAACTGAACTATTTGTGCTTTTTCTTTGTAATTTTAGATGAAAATAAGGGTTTTGCAAGAAAGCAAGATTGAAACTTATGGAAAGTGAGGGAAAAAAAAATTTACGTGAGGCGTTTTTGAAGAGTTGGAGCCGTGAAACGTCTTACCCGAGGACAAAAGATCAATGGAACGCGAGAAACCCCGCATTTGGGCAGTGCGCTGTCACCAGTTTGGTTGTGAATGATATGTATGGCGGGAAAATTGTTTATAACACAGACTATCATCACTACTGGAATGTGCTTGATGATGGGACTGTGATCGATTTAACCAGAGAACAATTTGGAAAGAATGTCGATATCAAACCACAAGGCGATGCAACTAGAGAACATATGCTTTATTCGGAAGCGGCCGGACGAGCGTTAACACTCCAACGTTACAACTTGCTTAAAGAGCGAGTAGAAAGGAATCTTCTATTTCTTGTTGAATAGGTAAAATAGCCTTGCTGTACCCCAAGCTGCAACAAACAAACCAAATATTTTAATGCTAATAAGAATCCAAGAATTTTGTACAATCTTGCTAAGGTCGACTGTGACCATAGCTCCACCGAGAAAGACAAAAACTGAGATCAGAAAATATCGCCAGAACCTTGCAGAGTCTTTCCTAACTTTAAAAAGTATAACTGTACAGTAATAGGTTGAATCGGCTATTGGTGCGACACCCTTTCTATTGGATAGTATTCTGAGGACATTTACGGGGGAACTAATATCACCTAACAATAGACCGGTGAGTTTGAAGTACCGATCATCAATGTCGACACCCGGAATTATAGAATCTCCAATGTTTGTCTTTATGTCTATACCTTCTAGGATGGTTTTAATGTAGTTCAGTTCCAGCTTTTTATTGGCTGTGGTGTCAAAGAGAGAAAGCTTAACAATGTAGGTTTTTCCTTCTGTAATTTTAAAGTACGACTCATATGTATTCAACTCACATTCGGGTTTCAACTCTGTCTTGTCCTTGTTTTGAAATTTTAAGTGAAAAAACAACTCGATACCGAGATTAGGTATAGCGGATAGTTTCGAGATAGTTTTGTTCCAATTGATTGGTGATAATTCAGGCGCAACTACACGCCAACCTAAGTATTTCTTTTGAGGTATTTCAGCCGGATCGAATTTTGAAATGTCCTCTTTGACGTCAACAAAAGTACCGAGTTTGAAATATACATGATACAAGTCAGTGTTATCCTCTTTAAATATCTTGACTATTGAAGCCTTTCTGATTACAGTAAACCCTATGTCGCTGTTTAGTTTGTCTTTATTGTTATGAACAAAGATTACAAGCGCTGATGATTGATCCAGCGTATCCCTACCTGCGACACGTTTAATAATTTCCTTTGATACATACTCTTCTTTGTACCTGAAATGATAGCAGTAATCGTCTGGCAGGGATGCAATAGCAAAAATGTCTTGCTTGAAAACTGGATAGTAGTCTGAAGAAAACAATAGTATCATATGTTGCGCTGACTTTTCGATTCTTCAAGGTCGCCAAAAACTGCAATTATTCATCCATCTTTTGAACCAATTTTGATCTCAATTGATCTATGAAGTTAGTTTGACCACTTTTGCGGATTCGGATTTGCTGAAAAACCCGGTAATAATTACCAAGGTTCGTATCGAAAACAACCTGTATCGCATCGGCTATCTGCTTGATATCGGCAGCGCCATTGTTAAACACCTCTGCCAAATGCAGCGCATATATCAATTCAATCAAATCTGTCTTGGAACCAGTCCATGTTAGAAAGGGTTGGACCATATCGGATTGGTTGAGCAACTTGAAAATATGATTCTTAACCAATTCATTCGACAATATCTTGGCCAGTTTAATATCATATCCATTCGAAAAATTCTCATCCCAATTAAGTGTCTTGGGATTCGTATGTTGGCGGGTAAAGTAATGCGTGTCCATGAAGTCGCTGCCCGACATGCAGTATTCGTAGAACGCCATATTCTTCCTAACATATGCCTCAAGTCGTTTAAGAAGGTTGTGATAGTGCGTCTGCCTGCTTTTAACATCCTTGAATGAATCCGAAAGCCGAATTGCAAATATTTGCTTGTAATAAAAGTATTGACTGAGAAAGATCGGCTTCACTTCTTTAAAAAATTGAATTTCCTCGGTCTGGCTCTGAAACTTGTAGTTTCTGGCGAACGATTTCAATTCCCGAATCAATTCGCGGATAAAGTTCTGTGTCTTGCCAATCTTGATAATCTCGTCTTGGTCTGCATTCAGATTCTGCAATTCCGACTTCATTCTACCTTGCAGGCATTCTGAGAATTCAATGATATTCATAGATTTCATTTTTTCAAGGCTTTGAGTTTGTCTTCAATAATTTGGTTGATTTCGTTTTTGATGCGGAAATAGTTCTGTTGTATCTCGTAATGGCTCACGTTACGAATCTGTGGAATAGGTTTATACCCCAGTTCTTCCTTGCGAAGGGCTTCATGGTCATTTAATATTTCTGCATGAAAAACTTTCAGGTCGATCTTTTGATCAGGATCATCGGCTACGGTTCCGACAAATTCACCGGAAGATAATGCTGCTATTTTAGAAGGTGGAATCGCAAAATCAAGTTGGGTTGAGCGACTGATTGATGTTTCAGTTGTATTAATGGAGATGCTTTCGCGTTCCTGCACAATCTTGCCAAACCGTTCCGATAGAAGTTTTGCAGTATCACCCACCACCTGGCCGCTGATGACGTTGCCCACAATGTTCATGATTACTTCTGCCTGGTCTTTTCCATAATCCTTTTTTAGCTGGCTGTAATCCTGAACCGCCAGTGTTGTGGCGACCCTGTTGGCACGGGCTGTTGCAATCAATCCATCAATGCCGTTAAAGTAGATGGTCGGGAACTCATCAAAGATCAAACTGCATTTCTGTTGATGCTTTTTGTTAACCAGTTTGATCACCCTCGAAATGTAGAGTGAAAGAACGGCTCCATAGATTTGCTGCTTCTGCGGATTGTTGCCCATGGATACCAGTTTGGGTTCTTTTGGGTTGTTGATATCGAGCGTGAAGTCATTTCCAGACAACACATAATATAATTGGGGTGATGAGAGCCGAGCCATGCTGATCTTGGCACTGGCGATCTGACCTTCGAGTTGCTCCATCGCCTCGTTCCTGAAAGCCGACTCGAACGGATTAATCAGCACATCAATTTCCGGTTCGGTGCGTAGCAACTTAAAAAGCTGTGGGTATTCCAGTTGCATGAGTTCAATGACATGGGGAAGTGTACAAAATTTTCCGTCCTCATACTTTCGCAAGAACCAGATAATGCCGGTGACAAAGTTGATGGGTGATTCGACAAAGAAATCACCCTGCTTCTTGATCCATTCTCGGTTTAGTCCGAGCATGATTGTCCTTGATGACTCCGTGGCATCGGTGATGTCTTCCATTGTGGCGGGGTCTAACGGGTTGCACCGGTGTGACCTTGAGAGATCTTCAAAGTTGATCACATAGAACTTAGGCAATACCGGATACACCTTTGCATTTCTTAATAAGGTGTTGTAGGCAATCCGTGTAAGGTCATCGTACTTGAAATCATAGATGAACATGGCGAAGCCTTTCCGGATGTGCTGCGTGATAATATGCCTGACTACGAAATACGACTTACCTGCTCCGGGTGTACCGATCACCAATGAAGAACGGAACGGGTTAATCACATTGATCCAGCTTTTCCGCCTCTTGCCTTGTAGGTAATACGCAGCCGGAAGGTTAATGGAATATTCATTCTCCAGCAATCTTTCTTCCTGCGGAAAGGATTCATTGAGCTTGTTAAAAATGTCCTTGCGAAAATTGAGTTTAATCAATCGCGACAACCACGTTCCCCCGGTCAGGATCAGAAGGTATCCCAGGATACTTAATCCGATATACACCCCTCCGGCCATTGTCCAATCAATAGCAGTGAAAAGGATAGTGTGACACAGAAAGAAGACCAGCGCCCCACTTATAATATAGAGCACCGCCATCCGCACGCTGATCTTTTCCTCTTTCTTGCCTTTTGCGCCAATTAATGAAATGATGAGTAAGCCAAAAGAAAACATCTTTGCATTATAGACACTGTCAAACATTCCTGTGTTCCGGAGACCGAGTACAATTCGGTCAACAAACTCCGAAGTCAAACTCCATCCGCGCAAGACTCCGTGCAGGTAGAAGTAGAAATGAAACAAAAGAATGACAATACTCAGCAACCTGATAAAGTCAATGATCTTGCGTAATGCTTGTTCGTTCTCGCCTGTTTGTGCCATTTTGATTTCCGTTTAAAGTGATTTTCCTTTTCTTCTGCGCTTCCTTCTGCGTCTTTTTACTGCTGCATTGGGTGAAGTGTGATCGACTGGATCTGCATGAATAAGGTCAGTTACGAGTTGTTCAAACCCGGTAGTCGCATGATCATCCTGTGCGGATGGATTCAACCACTCACTGCGTGGAGCAACTCCATCCATTTTCGTGAGTCGTTCCGTAAGCGACTTCGCACTGTATGCCTTGCCGAGATCGCTGCCATTAAAGACCACTCTCATCTTGTTATCGACAAACGTGATCCCATAAATCCGGCCTTCATCATTTTTGCGAAAGAGCACGCGAATGCGCACCTTCCTCAATGCGTATTCAAACGCTGCCCGCGTTAAGGACTTCTTCCCATTGAACGCCTCATCAATACACTTCTTCAGTCGCTCTTTATGTGGAGCCCGCAATGCTTCATTCAGTTTGAATTGCTTTTCGAGATACTTCATGGTTGGCTTTCCATAGATCGAGCTTGCCTTGATGGGTACACCTACTTTATTTCCATCAATATCCAGAAGCCGATAAAGCAGTCCATTTTTAGCATGCATCTGCGACCGCTCACTTCCACGATCAGCCATGATGTTGTTTTGAAACAGTACCGCATTAAATTCTGGTAGCGATGTGTATTTGTATGCGCGAACTGCAAACCTTACTGCGTTCGATATGCTTCGCTTGGTTTCCGCTTTGCCATATTCAATTTTACCCGGATCAATAGTCGACTTCTCAGTAATCTCTTGCTCTCTTCCTGATGCTTTGACCAGTTTAAAATCTTCTTCAATTTCTTTCCGTGCTTTCTCCGATTGGTTCTTTCCAATGTTGTACAACTCAATGCGTTTGCCATCCCGTTGGATGTTGGTGGTGACAATGTGAACATGCGGATGCGCAGCATCGAAATGTTGGTACACCAAATACGGTTGATTACCAAATCCGATTTTATCCATGTAGGTTGAAGCGATTCCAGTCAGCGTGTCCTGGTTAAGTTTTTCACTTGCATGGAAGTTGAGTGAAATGTGTACCGCTTTGGTAGTTGCTCTCCGGTTCATGTTCATAAAATTTTCAAAGCCCTTCAACTTCGCATTGAAAGAAAGTTTCTCCACTTCCTGTCCGAACAAATTTTCATGAATGCACTTCGCCACACCTTCCATGACCTTGTTCTCGTTGTAGTTGAGAATACCGCGTATGTCTTTTCCACTGTTCACTTTCGCAACCATGTTTTAGAGATTTCAGAAACTATCTTCAGCAACTCATCTACCTTGTTACCTACCTTCTTGTATTCATCGGATACTTTTAGAGCATGAAACATTTTTTGATTTGGGATAGCTGTGCCGTGGAAGTAATGTGTGATCTGGTTGATGTTCTTACCGATGGCATTTAATTCTTTTCTGATCAGTGCCAGTTCAAGTGCGGTCGATTCCAGCGAAGCATCTTTGTGATACCAGTTGATCTGTTCCTTATACAAAATGCTGCGGGCGAGTTCAGAAACGGACCGGCAATTTGAGTGAGTGAGCCAGCGTTGCAACTTCTCGAAGTAGATTTGTGAAAGGTGGACTGTCACCTTGTGTGTGATCTTCACAGCCGTATCAACTTTCCTGCGTGTCATCGAATAGTATTTAGTAGTGAGTAGTTAGTATTGAGACACCTGAAGATTTTTATATGTACGATCTCAGAAAGCCGAGTTCCGAGGCTTTCCGGCACTGACTTTGTCAGGGTCTTGTGTACGAATGCAGCAGCATTCGTACATCTTGCTGCCCGCGCAAAAGCCGCGGGCGATGAAGTTTGGAGGTTCTTAATCATACTTGTAGTAGTGGTTATTGTTGCGCTCATCGGCTGACTGGTTTTTGGGAAGAAGTTCCAACTCTGGAGTGAGTCAGTAACATGACTTCGATGTCCTCATAATTGTAATAAATGACTGCACCGATTTTGGTGAAAGGGAGTACCCCCGTGTCGCGCAGTGCCTGAAGTTTGTACGGAGAAATGGTCAGCAGCCTACGCACTTCGTGTGACTTGAGCCACTTGCGCACAGGAGTCGGATGCTTCGCATTGATGATCTTCTGAATCTCTTCCAGAAGTTCAAGCTTGAATTTTTGTAAGTCTTCCAGTGTAATAATCGTTGTCGCCATATCTTCAGATCATGGCACGAAGGAATCATGAATGCGCTTTTCAAAACAGTGACATGGGGAACGTCACCCTTGCTAACACCTTGTGAATGAGGAAGAAAATTTCAACGTGTGAAAGAAAAAAAAACAGTAGAGGATTTATCGGCAACTATATACCAGTTGGGACAAAAATAAAAATTGATTAAATTCGACCTATGGATATTATTACGCATGACATCGATTGTGAAACTGCTGAGCAAGCCGCTATTACATGTCGAATATTAACTAAGAATAATCTTGCATTTGAAGAGGTGGAGTTCCTGCCTATTTCAGGTATACGCACAGCACGATTTATTATTAGCGTAAAAACGCACCAACATTATAATATACTTAGGAACGGTTTTATTCAAGATATTAATGACACCATCCAGATAGATGGTGACAAGAAGCATAGATATAATTGGGTTGGAAACAAAGCAACATGACACCTGATTTGGAGTGGTACGAACTCATTATCGGCTTTATCGTATGGCTTGGCTGCCTATGGGTTTGCAGTGAGGCTTACGATGAACTTACTAAACGGTAATCGCACGTTGAACTAATTATCTGGCAAGTAGATTTTGAGAATTATCACGATTATATCGAGAACCAATACTACCAGATACTTAAGTAATTCAAAAAAGGAGGAACCCCTCCAACTATATACTCTCAGGAAAGGTAAGTACCCTACCTCATCAGGTGAAATTTATTTTTGAGGGATCAGAAATCGAAGTCCAGCAACTTCCTTGGCTCAATACTCAAACCTTTTGCCAGTACCAGCATGGTGCTCAGGGTTGGGCTTCGTTCGCCACGTTCAAATCTTCCAATCTGACTGAGAGGTACACCACAATTGTAGGCGAGGTCTTCCTGGGATAATTTTTTTGATTGACGGAGTGCACGCAGGTGATTCCCGAATGCCTTGATGTACTTTAAGTTCCTCGTTCCGCCTATTAAAAACGAAACTGTACAAAGCGTTAAAGAATTATTAGAGCCAATTGGCTCTATTTAAGGTTATTACGTAATTTCGATTGGCGATACTGCCTTTAAACCATACTTTAATTGACTATACCTAACTTTCCGCTGTTACGGGAGCCCATTGAGTCCCTATCGGTCAGTCCGGAGTTTAAGCGCATGGCGAGGGTGAATGGCTTTGTTACTCTTCAGGAGATATTAAACAAATCGCTTGATGAATTGCATGAGTTGCCTTACTCCGGCTATCGGATGCTGAAGGAACTTTCGGATGTGTTGGAGGCCAATTGACTAAGGCATTTATTGGATGATTAAGCCTCACCCTTAGTCCCTCTCCAAAGGAGAGGGATGGTCAATTTCGGAGTAGCCAGTCGATTACCTTGTTGAGCATGTCGATGACGGATTTCTTGGTGCCTTCTTCGAGGTTGTAATACTTCTTCCGAAAACTGCCGACTGAAATATTCTCCGACCGTTTTGTGATCACGGAATTGGAAAGGAAACCAGCTAGTTCGGTGAGGTTTGAATTCAGGATATATTTTTTCTCCATCAAGCCACGCACCAGGCAGGAAAACTGTGCCACCGAAAGATCCAATGCGATTTTGAAATCCTGACTGACTTTGTCTGATTGTGAGAACGTAATGGTGAGTTGTTGTTTGGTTCTTAGAAATGCCATCTCTTCCGAAAGCCAGTTGCCTACTACATCTGATAACGAAGAATAGGTGGTCGTATAACCCATATTTCGCTCCATCACTTGTTGATTCACTTTCTTAAGCTCAAATGCCAGCAACTCAAATTTGCCGCCTATTGTTTCTTCCGCCTGGATTTTTTCGGCAATCCTTTTAATATAAAACAGGAAATATTGTCGTGAGTTGAAATTATATTCCCACAGGATTTCTTCAACCCGTTCGCTCAGATCGGTTATCGGTTCGGTTGCAACAGCAAGAAGTTCTGCTATTAACGTCTCAGCATAATCAACTTTAGAGGTAGGATCTGTGTCGGCCGAGATTTTGATGAGCAACTTTTGCAAAGCCCCGGTTGTGGTTATAAACAGTGGCTTATCCAACCGCGCTTCAATTTGTTTCGCTAACTGGTTTAACATTCCCTTCAACCGTTTGACATCCGTTGCCACATTTTTCCCATCACGCATACCACATTGGTTTGGATACCGGATCACGCTACCTGCGAATATTCGCACTTTGAACTTCCGGTACAATGGGAAAAAGTGTGTACTTAACATGCAGCATTATTCAGAAATTCTGACTTGGCAAAAACACCCACTCAAACTACATCTATACACCCATATGGTTTTCTTGAGATTTTACCGGGTCCCACCGGGAGTACGACCTTCCAGCAGGTTAATCAGATCTACCTTATTCGTTGCAGATACTTTGGCAAACATATTCGAGACGTGCCGAGCTACAGTCTTTTCCGAAATCTTGAGCGTATAGCCTATGAATTTATATGACTGCCCTTTTATGATGAGCGAAACCACATCAACTTCCCTCGGTGTCAGGTTGTGTTTTTTACAGTTCAATTCAAACAACTCCTGGCGACTCTGAGCCGAAAGAAGTAATACTTCATATTCTTTTCTGGACTGTTGGATAGAGGTCCGTATATAAATGACTGTCATCATCAGGAATCCTGCATTTGTTACTGAATGTTCCAATACCTGAAAGTCGCCAAAGAAAACGATAACCGGTAAAACACCCCAGCAGATCAGGGCAAGAAAGGCAGTCACCACAAAATCAAAAGGATATTCCAGCGAAGTATCCAACGAAGTTTTTGACTTTTTGTATTTGATTATGAAGGCTCGGGCCGTGGAGTATATGAATGAAAGTCCGAATATAAATGGAATGACTACCGTGAGTTGTCGGCTTAATTTGAGATCGCCTGTTAACGAATAAGGTACTATAAACAATAAAAAACAGGGAAGTAGGAGAAACACCAATATCCCATAGGTTGCGAAAAACTTCAACTCCTTCAGATCAAACGCTTTGTAAAAATAGTATACCACATACATGGACATACAGAACGCAACCAGATAGGCCACTACATTCTGGGCCATTATTGGCATGACAAACTTTTCATCGGGAAAAAGACCACTGCAGATATTGTGGAGAATTAGAAAGATTAGCAGTATCAGATAAAGTAATCTCTTTTTATCGTTCGTTCTTTGAAGGAAATGTATGACTTGAAAGAAGAGGATTACCATCTCGAAGGCGGTTATCGAGAATGTCACCATGTGCATTTGCGTATCCAGGAAATACATAGGCGTGTACTTTAATATTATTCAACTAGTCTTTACATTGGCTCCTTGCCCGTTCATTTATTTAAGTTAACTGCTTTCATCATGTACAGAGTATAGGTCAGGTTCAAGGTTTGAAAAACCTGAAATCCGTATTTTGAGTACCAGGGTACATTCCTTTCTACAGACGTTTCAAGATATATTGAACGACCGATTGTTATGTTTTGGTGGATGATCTCCTTCAGCAACTGACTTCCTTTCCCTTTATTCTGTTGCTCCGGATTTACACCGATAAACCACAAGTAAGAAAATGGCTCCTTAGGGTGATACGCTTTGATTTTGGATTCCCGTTTTAAAACCTTGATGACCCTTGTAATACCAATCACGAAAAGAGCGAGTTCAATATCCAATAGAATGGATTTTACGGTCGTCCACTTTTTGTCTGGGTGAAGAATCAGGGCGCAAGCTTCTTCGTCTTCTGAAATCCACACCTCTCCAAATGAATGACAAACCTCAAAAGAATACTCCATCAACTTTATCAATCTGCTCTCCTTTCCGAGACCCTGTTTGATTACATAGTTAACACTCATATTTTCATTGAACGCCTTCGACAGTATACCAACAACGATAGCTTTTTGGTTATAAATAGCCTTCTTCATAATTTGTACTTTATGATCCTACCAAGGAATTGATTGACTTTATGAAACATATACCTTGAAATTAACAGAACTCTAAGTCGCAATCGGAAGTCGAAGACTTCCTCAACCGTATTAACCAATTTGCTTGCGAAATATTGTCATTGGAGTCCAATTAAATGATCTAATTTAGACACTACGATTGGTAATTAACAATAAACAATAACTTTGATTCGGGTAACGCAAGTTACTATGATTATCATTTTCCCAACATTTACAACACGAAAATCAAATAGAACCTCGTAAGATTTCTGAAATGGTATGGGGAGTAACATTAAATTTTGAAGCATGAAGGAGACAATTCTATCAAAAAAGTTACCTTTGAATGCTGTGGCTTAGCTCTCGAGAGAATAGGGGGTGCTTAAGCCTTGTTAAATGTATGCAATTGAGTTTTCGTGTGGCATGGCCTGAAATTAAATGTTTGCATTTATACATAAATGCCAGTTTAAATGGATTTGAGAGATAGGTTAAGTAATACTCTATGATTTTAATCCTAACTTCACTATGTGATTATAAAATTTCGCAAACCAAGTTTGAGAAATATCTTTACTCGTTACCTAACTCCGAGCAACAAAAGATCCAGCGATACAAAAAATGGCAGGATTCTCAATTGGCTTTGTTTGGACGGTTACTTTTAAAGCATGGCCTTTCGCTTCTTGGAGATAATCGAAATGGTTTGGTGCTCGAATTTACCCCATACAATAAACCCTTTATCAAAGGGGGACCACATTTTAACATCTCTCATTCAGGGCAATATACTGTCTGCGCAATTTCAACAGATCAAGAGATTGGAATTGATGTGGAACACATGCTGCCAATAAATATTGAAGACTTCAAAACTCAATGGAGTCACCATGAATTGAATGAAATAACCATATCGCAAGATCCTCTACGGCTTTTCTATCGTTACTGGACCAGAAAAGAAGCTATCATAAAAGCAGACGGTCGCGGCCTTAGCCTGCCATTAACACAATTGGATGTAACGGGAACATACGCTAAAGTAGAAAAGAAGCGATGGTTTCTTTCAAGGATATATGTTGATGACAATTACGAATGCCATGTGGCCAGTCAAAAGTCAAGTGATGAGATGCATCAGACACATTTAATGTTTTGACTTCCTTTCAGTTTGTATAAAAAGAAAATCCCGAACATCTTTGAATTCGTTTTAGTTACTCATTTTAAATTACAGTAAAATGAAGCAAAGTAACTAACCCGTTAAATTCATGTTTGTGTGTATCATACAATAGACCAAAGTATCTTGCAAATTAGATCAAATGCTTCTATGCTCAAACTTATCCAAATAAAGAGCTTGTTATTGTCTCTAGGGAATACAATCCAGAATATACAAATTGTTAGCACTAATGCGTGCGCAATTAATTCCGTTAAATATCTTTACCTTGAAAGTAGTTCTATTAATTCACCCGGCGTTACACTTGGCGAGCTAAGAAACTATTCAATAAGCAAAGCAAGTGGAACATACATATGTGTTTGGGACGATGATGATTGGCATAACCCACATAGGCTGAAATCTCAACTTCATGACGCAATAGACAACGGTAAAAGTGGGTGTATTCTTGCGTATTTGCCTGATGCATGATCAGGAGAATAAGCAATCATATTTATCCTATACGCTTTTTCATCCTGCAACAATCTTATGTAAGAAAGACCTGATTGACGAGGATACCCAATACCCCACCGTGAATCGTCAAGAGGATGTGCGTTTTTTTGATAGGCTAAATGCTAATAATGCAATCAAATCTCTAGTTTCTCCTGAATTATACATTTATGTTTATCATGGCAGCAATACTTACGACCGTGCGCATTTTGATAATATTTGACAACGCCCAGAAAATTTCCAAGAATAATTCCGAACCTATAGAGCATTTACTTAATTTGGAAATTTCCTTTCACGACTTGGCCAAGTTTTTATCGGAAAAGAAATTTCAGTCTGAATTAAATTATTTTGGATGGCGTATTCAATAATCCCGTCCATCCAAAATAGTTTATTCACCTCAAAACATCTTTGAAAGCAGTATCTCGCAGGCTATTTCATAAGAAACATTTTCATTCAAAATGTTGCAAAACGGGTATCCAATTGGGGGCCTAAATGATTACCTTCTCTGATTAAGTTATTAAAATGATCGTACTTGAAGGTATTGTTCCCGGAATATGCCTAAATGTATAAGTTTGGTTTATTAATGGAGAAATTGAGTTCTCCTGAATGAGACTTTGAACAAAGGAAGTATCTTCTCCTATTGAAAGATTATCATACTTGAATTTATTGTGAAGGTTTTTCTTGCAGAGGATGCTTCCTTCCCAATAGTAAGGGGTGACAGGTAGGCTTGTTGTATTATTAGGTTATAAATAATCCAATGTATGAGAAGGCAAGCATCCTTGTAATTTTCTTGCAGGTTTTTATATTGAAGCGATAACAGATCCAGATGATACCAATCGTCATCATCCCATTGACAGAAATAATCGCCGCTGCAATTTTCAATGGAAATATTCCTCAGCCGCCCAAGCATTCGTTTGAGTTCGGCACCTACTTTTAAATAAAAATTATGTTATCAGGATAATCAGTGCATCAAACTTTAATGGTCTCTGTATCATCGGTCTCGAAACAATCAGCATTTCTTTATTTGCATATGATTGCTTCAGGAAATATTGTATTGCTTTTGCCAATTGTAAAGGTCTTTTTCCGTGTGATACAGATACAAGAATTTTTTGGTGTCAACGAATCGTGATTATTTAAAAAGTCAAATGTATGTATATATAAATCTTTTATAATGATGTCCATTAACTAGCCTGATTAAAAAACAATTTTAGGGCTCTGTACTGAGTCTATCTGATGTGATACGGCCATCGTGAAAGCGAATCAATCTATCGGCACAGCAAAAATAAGAATCGTCATGTGTAACGACAATCAGCGTTTTTCCCAACGATTTAAGGTATGGAATAACTTTGGTGTAGAAATAGTTTCTAAACTCCGGATCTTGTTCTGAGGCCCATTCATCAAGCACGAGCAATGGCTTTTCTTCCAGCAAAGCAAGGATCAAAGCCACCCGTTTCAACTGCCCTTTTGAAAAGTTCTGCTTCAAGATGGACGCAGGATCTCTTATGTTAATGATATGGTCCATCTCAAACATGGTCGTAAAGTACGCCAGGCGCTCCTGCTGACTCTCAAAATCGAGGTTCTCGTAATACTCACTGAGTAAGTGCGGTGTCGAGAATACAACAGACAAATGGCGAGAATAAAACTCATAGTTGTCAGACTTTACTTCTTTTCCATTAAGTAGAATCTTGCCGCTGTGATTCCTATACAATCCTGTTAACAGGTTAATGAAAGTGCTTTTTCCGCTGCCATTACCTCCATGGATAAAAACAATTTCACCGCTGTCAATCCTAAGGTCAACGGGTCCGAAGGAAAAGGTAGCTTTGCCTTTCTCATCTTTATACT
>LNFM01009206.1_pt1 | contig 14513 bp, 11 predicted proteins | sample 596031 | NCBI WGS metagenome assembly LNFM01 (sample SAMN04254537, study PRJNA301005) | activated carbon metagenome | isolation source: dual media filters at the Ann Arbor, Michigan drinking water treatment plant | place: USA: Ann Arbor
AATGGCACCGGCAGGGATGCCAATCAAACCACCCACACTAGTGCCAACAGCCAGATTCTCAAAATACTTCGTGCCAGAAAAATTACCGTGTTGATCGCGAGCTGCATCAATGTTGAACCCAGACTTCACTGCGCCAAAGGCGGCTCCAGAAACTCCATGCAGAGCTAACTCTGAGCCTAAGCCAGCACCAAGCTTTTTACCAAGAGTTTTAGTTAGTGCACCGTCAGAAAGCGCCAACTTGCCTGCTTTGTTGAGCAAGACGCCTTCAGCCACGTTGGAAGCAAAATCTACGGTCCAATCGCCGACACCCTTGCTCCCACTGACATCTGCCAGAAAAACTCCGCGGGCCAAACCACCCACTGTGCTCTTGAACCTGGGAATTGCTGCAAAAGTATCAGCAGCGATCTCGGCATACTGATCAGCCTCCTGGGCTCTTTCAATCCTCGCATCTTGACTAGCAGGCTTACCAGCAACAAAGTCCCAAACTGTGCCAATGGCTTTGCCAGCGAGGGTTTTCTCCCCGCCGGAGGTATCAGGACTGGCGCTGCCATTCGCTGGCAGACCGTTGTCTTTGCTATGGTCCTGTCTATCAATAGGCAAGACTTCCACCCCAGGGATACCCGAGATTCACTTGAATCTCCCTCATGGTATGTACCCATGGTATATACGCCCGAAACCATTATTAGACACAGAGCCTGCACAGAATTTGTGCCAAATACCGTTCAACCGCCCCTTTCGGGGCGGTCTCAAAGTGGTGATGCTCGATAAGGAGGAAGGCGAGCTGAACGGTCAAAATTAGACTTAAGCTTGGCTCTTCTTAATGCATAGAACCTGTAGCAGCAACGTTGCTAGAAAGCGACATTGGTTGGTCTAAAGCAAACTGGATTCTAGTGTTGCTAGGAATCTTAACATCCTTGCCCTTTCTCCAGAGATTACTACCAAGACCGACAGCACCGCCAGTAGCGACACCAGCAATTGCCCCAGCGCCAACGGTTCCAGCAACGATAGGAGCAAAGCAAATACCAAGAAGAGTTCCACCAGCTGTCCAAGCTGCTGTTCTAGCAACTCCAGTAACCACGGTTTTCTTAGTCGATTGCCCCTTGAGATTTCCTTGTTTGTCTTGATCGATTTTGGCATTGGGTTGTTGTGTTGTCACCATTGCAGACAACGGATAGCGAATGCCATCTGGAGTTACCGCACTGGTCAAACGCATACTCATAGCACCATTCTTACCACCAAGGCCGCTCTTCTCAGCAGAGACTAGTTGACCCTCAAGAGTGGTATTGCCAGGTAAAACAAGGTCAGAACCAAGATAAAGCGGTGAATAAAGCTTGGCTGTAAACAAGTCGCCTGGCTTTGCCACTGAACTGTCGATAGAACTGGTCAAAGTGGCATCAAGATTGGTGCCAACTGGAACATAAGTGACGCGACCTTGTAGGGTCTGACCGTTATATGTTTGGCCAATAGCTGGCAAAATCGTTGTCAGGCCCATTACGCAAGGCAACAGTGCACCAGCGACGATACTATTAAAATGAATTCGTTTCATAAGCTGCTCCCTTAAGCGAGGCCCCCTAAATACTCTTCGGCAAGAATAACATATTAGAAAGGACTTCGACACAATATACCTTTAATTAGACACCAATACTGATGGCATTTGTTCCCCAAACCTAATATCAAGGGTGGTGCCTGCTATAGAGCAGCAAGCCCTGAAATAGCACCGCCACTGGTGGTGACGGCTAAAACAGCACCACAAAGTAAAAGATTATCAGCTGGATAAAATTTTACACTTGACTTCTTGATACTGCCGTCGTCTTTTTGTCGCTCGCGTCAGTTGCGCCATTGCTATACAGTCAATCTAACTGACAACTAACCGATCTTTTCTTGCTCTTGCCAATAGATATTCATATTGTTGATATACAACTTCTACTTTTCTTTCTCCAGACAACTCTTCGTAAAGCCAAGCCAGCGCTAACCACCAGACAGTTTCAGACAAATCCTCAGCAAATCAAGCGCTGTGTGTTTGAAACCGGACAAGGCCGCACTAGTGCTTACGAACAGTTAGTAAATCTATGAAACAGCCACAAAAGGGGCTAGTAACATGAACGACTTCAGCAAAAACACAATAGGGGCACTTCTCGGTACCTTCTACCTGATGTGCTTCGCCTTTCCCATTGGTCTTCTGGTCGACGTTTTTCGCGACAAGATGCCAATTGGTCAGTTTTTGGTCAATCAGATCTTGATCTTCCTGGCAGTCTGGTTCGTCGGCTATTTCGTAGTCAAAGGTTGGCGCGAAATGTTTGCCGACATGAACAAGCCACGCCAAGATGACAACAAGGCCGATGACCACAAGCCTGAACCTTCGGATGCCACGAAAGACGGCAGCAAGCCTGACAGCGGCGACAAACACTAATCGACCAAGGTGAAGGGAAAGCCCACTATTTCATCAAGAAATATTGGCTTTTCCTTCACCCATTCCTTCGCAAAACAGAGCTTTCAAGGACCAACAAAAAGACCCATATGCCAACATCTATAAGCATTTCGAAGCTTTCTCTTTTTACTTTTTCTACTAATACGCATAGTTGAATAAGGGCTTTTATTCTGCAAATCAGACAGTCAACCTAGCGCCTGATATGATCATCGCTCACAGAATCCAACACAATCAAAGTTAGCCAAAGCGAAACAAAGCCAAAATGATGACTATGACTTCAACCACAAAAGTTTCGGAACTCTCGCATAAGTACGAAGAAAAAATTCGCGCCCTGCGGCACCACATACATCGTCATCCCGAACTGAGCTTCCACGAATCAGGAACAGCCAAGTTAGTGGCAGAAACCATGCGCAAGCTAGGCTATGAGGTACAGATAAAAGCAGGCGGCCTTGGAGTTGTAGCCGATCTCGGCAAATTAGGCAGCCAGGGCAAACGTATTGGTTTGCGGGCCGACATGGACGCACTTCCCATAAATGAAGACACCAGCCAACCCTACTGCTCTACCATAGAAGGCGTAATGCATGCTTGTGGACACGATGTTCACACAGCCTGCACCCTTGGCGCCGCAATGATTTTGGCAGAGATGCACAAAGCTAACGAATTACCTGGTGCAGTGCGCTTTATCTTCCAACCAGCTGAAGAAAGCACCAATGACGATGGCAAAAGTGGCGCCACACTAATGATAGAAGGTGGTGCAATAGAAGACTTGGCTGGTGTGATCGGCTTGCATGTATTTCCCGACCTGCCTGTAGGAACTATCGGCCTGCGCACAGGTTCCTTTCTGGCCGCTTGCGACAAATTTGACATTACCATAACCGGCAAAGGTTGCCACGGTGCCTTCCCCCAAAATGGCATCGACGCTGTGGTCTTGGCATCACAGGCGGTGCAAACAATCCAAACAATAATCTCGCGACGCAAATCAGCTCTTAGCCCTTGCGTGCTTACCCTTGGTGGCATCCGTAGCACGACTTACAAGTCAAATATCATTGCCGAAACAGTAGAATTGACTGGTACAGCGCGCTATTTCGAACCTGAAATTTCAGCTCAAATCAAGACCGAATTATCTAGAGCATTGAGCGTGGTTGAAAGCATGGGTGGCTCATTTACCCTAGACTATATTACCGAAAACCCTCCACTAGTCAACGATTCTGCCTTAACAGAAACAGTAAGAGAAGCGGCCCAACAGATTGCTGAAATTAAACAGATCGTCGACCCCGGCCAACAAATGGGAGCTGAAGACTTTAGTTTTTACTGCGAAGCAGTGCCTAGTTGCTTTATCGTTCTTGGCGCCGAGATTGCCGGAGACAAACGCTCGCTACACACTCCGCGTTTCGATGTCGATGAAAGCTCTTTGCCGATAGGTGCAGCACTGCTGGCCCAAGCCGCGCTAACTTTCTTAGATCACTAAAAGCTAAATCGCCAGATGGTAAAACATTAGAAGGTAACAGTTCTCAGGATGAACTAGCTGCGCCATAGTTAATCGCACTATGGCTGAGTTTTAGCGCATATTCTTAGCCAAATAAAACCATAAAGACTGTCATATATAGGGCCATCCCGGTTAGGTTGCATAAGTCTTTCTCTTTTTCCTCACACAGAAATCTCTCGCCTTTAGCTTCCAAAAACAACAACAACCACCATCTAATTCAGCTCTCACCGGTCACCAAGAACCTGTCCGATAGCTGCCAACGCACGCGCGTATCTGAGATACGTGCCCATAGAGATTACATGGAATACGTCTATGAAAACAAAAAAACACCTGGTCTATGCCCCGCAATACCAGTCAGACTTAACCGTGCTTGGCTCAAACGTTCAGTTTGCCCCAGACCGCGGTGCCCGCGTACTAAGCGAACTTGCAAAAGAATTCTCTCCTGAACGACAACTGCCCTACCGCAAACCGCAAATGCTCACCTTCAAGCAAATGCGCCGCACCCACGACGAAAGCTACCTCGACAGCCTCAAATTGCCGGATACCTGGGCTGAAACTTTCGGAGTAAAAGCCACACTGCCAAAAAATGGTCACACAACGAAAATACTAAGCAAGCTGTTGGGAGAATATCGGCTCAAATCTGGTGGAACTCTCTTAGCTGCTCGCATGGCTATAGCCAACGGACTGGCAGCCAATCTTGGCGCAGGCTACCACCATGCTCATCGTGACCGCGGAGACGGCTACTGTGTCATCAATGACATCGCTATGACTATTCATAATCTGCGCGCTGAACAAGTGGCAGACAAGGTCATGGTGGTTGATTTGGACTTTCACCAAGGCAATGGTGTGAGCACGATTTTCGAGAACGACCCTAAGGTCTTCACTCTCGATTTTTATGCCCTCGAAGCCTGGCCAATGAAGAAGCAGAAATGCTCTTTGGCTGTGGCTATCCGCAAGCACGAAGGGCCACTCTACAACGCCAAACTGAAAGCAGCACTTGACCAGGCCTTAACAAGCTTTCAGCCCGACCTAGTTATCTTCGTTCACGGTGCAGACGCCTATGAACACGGACTACAAAACCGTGGCGACGGCTTCAGCTTGACCCTGGCCCAAATGTACGAGCGCGACCGTATGGTGATTGACTGCTTTGCCGATCGCCATATACCCCTTGCCCTCTGCTTTGCCGGTGGATACGGCGACCGCGCCTGGGAAGCTCATCACCAAGCCGTTCGCCACTTGCTTGTACGAGCAGGTGTCATTTAGTGATGCCTTCTAAAAGACAATTAGGCATGGCGAGAGACTTCCAGGCACACTGATAAGGTGTGCTCTTTAGTCTCTCGTCATGCTGCTTTTACACTCCCTTCTCTTCTCATTTTTGGCTGTTTTACTGCTTGTTATAGTAATACAAAGAAAAAGAAAAGACAGCTGAGAACAATCGCCGCAAAGGCAATCGTCTCAGCTGCTTTCCATAATCCACCACAGTCAACCACGAATGTGTCGAGCGATTTCTTCGATAGCATACTTGGGCGTGCGGTCCATGTAGAGCAAACCGTTGGCCTCCTGATAGGTGTCAGTCAACTGCGTGTAGCAGAACCCAGCAAAGCCAGGCACCGCACGCACAGCAGAAAGAATGTCACCAACCTGACGCGAGAACTCTTCGACCGTCGAAGCTCGCTTGTAGCCCCACGCCTCTTTGTCGGGTGAGTAGCAAATGCCACCAAACTCGGTGAGCATGATTGGTCGACCACTGTGGTCATAGTGGTCCAGAAGCAGCTCGCGGTAACCCGGGCGCTGCTTGGCGAAGAGTTCGTTACGAGGCCCCGGCTCAAGAGCAGCGCTGTAACGCTCACGGAGACGATTGGCATCGCCGTCGTAATCGTGAACAGCGAGGATATCGCCAGCAACCATCTCCCAACCATCATTGCCAATCACCGGTCGCGACTGATCAAGACTCTTGGTCAGGTAGTAGAGCGCCCGCTGACTGTCGCGCTGCGCGGCAACGGTGGTCAGGTCAGGCAGACCCCAAGATTCGTTGTACGGCACCCAGGCGACAATGCACGGATGCGAAATGTCGCGCTCAATTGCTTCCGTCCAGGTGGAAAGAAGCCGCTGAGTGGCTTTGGCAGTGAAGGCATAAGGGCTGGGCATTTCCTCCCAAACCATCAAGCCCAAACGATCAGCCCAGTAGAGAAAGCGTGGATCTTCAATTTTCTGGTGCTTGCGCACACCATTGAAACCCATCGCTTTGGCCAGTTCTACGTCTCTGCGCAGAGCCTCGTCACTGAGTGCCGTCATGCCGCTCTCGAGCCAATAGCCCTGATCCAGAACCAGCCGCAGGTTGTAGGGCCGACCGTTGAGCAAGAAGCGCTGGTCATCCACCGCCACAGTGCGCATGGCAGTGTAGCTTTTGACGCGGTCGACAACGTTGCCGTTGCCATCGACCAAGGTCAACTCAGCTTCGAAAAGCTGGGGACTCTCCGGACTCCAGAGGTAGGCGATGCGAGCATCTTCGATGCCTGGGTCAGGCAGTTCGATGCGACGTGCAATCTGACCGTCGACAATGCCATAGGCATCATTGACAATCAGCTTGTCGTGGTGACGTAGGGCAACCTTGAGCTGCATGCCCTCGGTATCACCAGCGAATTTGGTAGTCAAACCAAGCGACCAAGTGGGCACATCAGAACTCCAGCGCAGAGAGGCAATGGAGGCAGCGGGAACGACTTCCATCCAGACAGTCTGCCAGATGCCAGTGGTGCGCGGATACCAGATTGAGTGCGCTTGCGGCAGCCAATCTTGCTTACCACGCGGCTTGGCCATGTCGTGCGGATCGTCGAGGGCCTGCACCACGATGGTCTGGTACTTGCCCTTCTTCAGGTGCTCGGTGATGTCGACGCTGAACGGCGTGTAACCGCCGTCGTGTGAGGCGACGAGAGAACCGTTGACGTAGACGTTAGCCTGCCAGTCGACTGCACCGAAATGCAACAGCAGCTTCTCGCCATTGGTCAGGCTGGGCGCGATTACTCGGCGACGATACCAGACGGCCTTGAAGTAACCCTGGTCTGCAACCAAGCTGGCAGGCGTTTCGGGCGCGAATGGCACCACGATCTTCCTGGCGAACTCAACTTGCTTGAAACCAAGTACTGCCTTGTAGTCGATAGCGAAATCCCACTCGCCGTTGAGGTTGGTCCACTGGGCGCGCTCCATGAGCGGCCGGGGATAGCCGTGAAGTTGTGACTTGATAATACGTTTCATGATAGTCGTCCTTGAAACTGTGCGAAAAATCCAGTCACAGCCGTTGACTCACAGAGGTGAGTCAAACAGCTGCACCGTAGACCTGCCCAGCGCTCAGCACCGAGACAGTAACACCGCTGACCGAGTATAGAGCACCGGGCTCGTTGTCGGCAGCGTCCTTGCTGAGCGAGGTTTTCAGGCCACGCCCTGCGCTATAGAACCAGACGTGCCCGACGCCGTAGACCGTCATCTTCGGCAGAGGGTTCTTCTTCTTGTCGGCGTTGACACTGGTCTCGATCAGAAGAGCGGTGTCTTCGTCGAGGCCGATGCCCAGAGCCTTAGGAAACTGAACCACCGCAGCAATGAGACGATTGAAGCGGGCCCTTTGCAAGAAGTGGGTGTCGAAAATGACATTGCGACAAAGGGCCAGACCCTTGCCCATTTCGAGCTCGCCGAAGCGCAACTGGCTTTCGGACGGCATACCGGCGGTGATGATATCGACACCGGCAGCAGCTGCACCAGCAGAGGTGCCGGCAATCAAGCCACCAGCAGCGTGGAAGCGGCGCAGTTCTTCTGCACCGTCTTCACCCAGAAGCCTGACCAAATCAGCCTGATCACCACCACAGATGTAGACGGCATTGACATTCGGTGCAATCACCAGAGGCTCTCCGGGGACAGCGCAGGTGACGCTCTTGACGCCATAACCGACAAGCTCGGCCGTCATTTCTGCAGCGACCGTTACATGCACCGAACTGGCATGCGGCACAACGAGTACGTTGGCCTCAACACCGCCCGCGAGAGCGACAAAGTGGGCCACACATTTCTTGGCTTTGCCGCCAATCAAGAACAGTTTTGCCATAGAATTTCTCCTGAGAGTTGAGGGTGAAAGTAGTAGAGAAGAGACGCCGAGACCTTGGCTACGACTTCTTGTCCGCCGGCGCCGGTTGAGAAGGCGCAGGAGCAACAAGTGCAGAAGCGTCAGGCGTAGAACCAGCGGGCACAACAGCAGGGAAAGGCACAGGCGTCGCCTCGAACACGACAGCAGCAACGGCAGGTTTGGCTGCTTCAGCTTTCGCTTCTGCTGCCATCTTGTCTGCCGCCGCCTTCGCTTCTGCATTGGCCTTATCCAGGGCGATTGCTCGCGCCGAAATCGGCTTGTACATCCACAGGTTGACGGCGCCGATGTTGTCCTGAGGCCATTTCGGACCATTCAGCATAAGACCAGCGGGAATATGCTCTGCAGGCAGGCTCTGCAGCACACAGACCCAAGACTCTTGCTGGCGAGTGAGCTTAATGCCGCTTGCCTTGATGCGCTTGAGGCCTTGGGCAAACTGATTCATCAACTCGACCAGCTCAGGAGTGGCGTACTTGTAGCCCTGAGACTCTGTCCAACGAGCAACATGGTAATGGCTGCTGGCGTTCTCGACGTAGTCGTAGCCAGCTGCCAGAGCCAGCTTGTCGATGTCGGGAATGATTGTGCGCGAAACATCAGGAATGGGGTTACCATTCTGACCAGGTGCCCGAGTTGACTTCCACGCCATCTGAAAGTGCTTGAGAAAGACTTCCGGCTGGTTGATGAAGCGAAACGGGTTTTCAACGAAGCGGTCGTACTCGGCGTCACCGGTGGCGTCAGCAAGACGCGAGCCAGGCATGAAACCGTAGACAGAAGCTTCGGCGCACTTGGCGTCGGGGAAGATGTTCGGCAGACTGAGAGGGGCATTGACCGGGTCGTCGTAACAACCGGCGAAGTCAATGAGCGAATTATCGTTAGCGCGCCGAGTGCCATCGTAGCGACGATCACGCAGGGCGCACTTGAAGATCAGCTGGGGATTGCGAAGGTCGCCGTACCAGCCGAATGCTTTCCACTTCAAGCCCTCGTATTTGACAACGAAGGCACCGTAGGTGGTTTTGAAGAAAGCGTTGAGATAAGGCAGACGAACGCGGTCGAGGTCGGTACCGTAGATACGGTGCTGATTCAGGTTGGTCACCTCATCTCCAGGGAAATCGCCAGCAACAGTCTCTCGGACTGTGACTTTGGAATACTCGATGTCACCAAGCAAGGCTTTCACCTGCGGGGTAACCAGTCTTTCCCAAATCACTTCCGGAGAAATCGTGCACAGCGATGTGTTACCGAGCAAGTCGGCAACATCAATCTGTGGAAATTTGTACATGTTAGTTGTCCCAAAACGTTAGTGTTTTTTTTGATTTCGGGAGCATTCGGAAAGGTCATGCCACAAAGGGCAAGTCCTGTCTTCGTTCTCCTTGCTCTTATGGGAGCTAAAGAAGTTTTGGCCGGAAGCTAATATCGGGAATGAACCCGTGAGCTTTCGCCGAAAGCGGCTTATAGAGCCAGAGACACTCGTCATCGACGTTGTTCTGGGGCCAGCGCAACAGCGTCTGCTCAGCCTGCACTTGCTCAATATGTTCTTGTTGACCAGCAATGCCAGAAGCGGTGCCCGACATGAGGAAACCGCTGGGCACGAGGTCGACAGGGCGCAAACTCTGCAACACGCAGACCCAAGATTGCTGAGAGCGAGTCAAGGGAGTACCGCTTGCGCGGATGGTCTCCAGACCAGCTTGCAATCTTGCTACCATGTCGGCCTGAGCCGGATCAGAATAGGCGTAGCCACCAGCCTGAGCCCATTTGGCCACATGGTAATGACTGGCTGCCATTTCGATCAGGTCATAGCCGTATTTGCTGGCCAGACGTTCGAAGCCAGCCAGAGAATACTTCGCTACATCGGGAATGGCAGCAGAGTACTGGCCTGGACCACGCTTGCTCTGAAAGGCCCGCTGAAACAGCTGCAGAAAGACCTGCGGATTGTCGAGGAAAAGAAACGGGTTGGTGACAAATTGGTCGAAGACTTTGTCGCCGGTGGCATCGAGTATACGGGAACCAGGCATGAAACCGTAGATTGACAGTTCCACAGATGAAAGCACATTGCTCAGACGCTTGTGGTAGTCAGGGTTGTCGTAAGCGTACTCGAGTAAGGCGCAATCGTTGGCTCGTTTGGTGCCGTCATAGACGCGATCGCGCAAGGCGGCCTTGAAAATGAGTTCACCCTTGCCACGGTTGATATCGCCAAACCAGCAGAACACCTCAAACTTGACACCATCTCGCTTAATTACCATGGCACCGTTGACGGTGCGATAGAGCGTGTGGTTATAGGGGAAGCGCACGAAGTCTTTCGACAACTTGCCGTTCGCATCAGCGAGCATGTGGCCATTCAGGTTGGTGACTTCATCACCAGGAAAGAGACCAGCCACGGTGTCTAGAACCAGATTTGATTCGAGTTTGACAATCGAACCAAGCAGGCCTTTGACGGTTGGAGTGACAAGGTGACGCCAAATTTCTTCGTCAGTTACCTGAGAAATCGGAGTCACATTGTGTTGAGATGGTAAGTTCATAATTTGGAATATGGACATGCCGTGTCCTCTCTTTTTTATGTTGTTTAAGACACACCGGCAAACCGTCAGATGACGCAAGGCGGCGTTGAGAAGTTAACTCCTGCAGTTGAAGTTTCTAAGTTGCTCCACACAGGCATGCGCATTCGCCAAATCCGGAATTCACTTTTTCCACCGCGTGGAAGGAAAAGTATTCGGAGATGACGGGTGCGTGTGGGAAGTTTTTAGTAGTTCTTTTGCTTTAACTTAAGTGGAGATGATCTCTACGATATGGAAAAGAGATAGCTTCTATCAAGGATCATGACAACTCTATTTTATGTGATGTTAATCATTCCACCCAGGAAACGCCTACAGTGCAACGGTTGCCAAGAGCGTGCACGTAGCGCTAGGTTTGGACGCTATCAAGCTGCCGCCGTCACAAAAGCTGAAAACGCTTACCAATAGAGCATTTACCAAAGTCGTCATGAGCAAGCGGCGCTAACTGTTTACAAGCTCTAGTAATTCATTTTGTGATAGCCCGCTAAGATTTAGATGGTTGAGACCACGAGCCCTGTTGCGCAAGTCAAAACCAAGCAATGCAGAAGAGATACTAATCACACCGTCTAAAACCGGCGTCGGCACGTTAGCTAGACGAGCTAGGTCAGACAAAAGCACTAAATGATCTGAGACATAGCGAGCCAAAACTTCTTGGGCCATACGGTGCGACCAATCTAGACCCTTGAACCATTCGCCAGAAATGCCCACCAAGGCCTCGGCCAAAGTTGCCTCGTAACACTGTTCGTCATCAACAAGATCTTGCGGTTCAAAGTTAACCTGACAGTAAGATTCTTCTCTCAGAGCCCTGGCAAAATCAGCCAAAGCACATTTATACGAAAATGAAAGTCTAGAGATTTCTTGTTCAATCTCGGCCAGCATAGCCAGATTAGAACGGTTCAGCAAGGTCGACAAATCACCCAAAGCCTCAATGCGACTGCCGAGCAAAGCGCTCAAAATAAACACTGGCCGAACCACTGATTCAGCGTCAAGGAAGCCGCGCTCAAGCATGTTAGAAGCTGGCAACAAACCAGGAGACAAGGTACAAGCCAAAGGCAGCGCTCTTCTAATTTCATTGCGCGAGCGACCTGATAAATTAACCCGACGACGCAAGCCCAAAACTGCCACTCCATCTGGTGACGACTGGGCATGGTTGAACAACCAATCTAGTTCAACCAAATTGACAATTAACTCTGGACGGAAACTCTTCAACGCTTGACCGAATTGCCAGGCGCCAAGCAAAGGTGCACCCGCAATTGCAATAGTAATGCCGTCAGTCAAATAAGGAGCCAAGGCCTTGGCTATGGCACTGTAGGCAGTGGCTGGTCCAGATATGACAACGGCGTTAGCGTGATCGAGACATTCTTCTACATCACGACTTTTTAGACTATATTGAATTTCGCTCTCGGGATAGTAACGGGCAATATTAACAGGCGAAGAAACCCGTAGATTGGCCTGCTGGCGCCATCCATCAGTATTATCAGGCGCCATGCTAGAGTTCAAACCAGCACTTGCCAATTCAATATGAGGTGGTGTTACACCTCCGAGTAATCGAATATAAACCGCTGCATCTTGACCAGCTACATTTGATGAAACCAGCCCAGCAAGGGCAATTGCTTCAGCACCATCGCCGACGATACATATATTAGAGGCGAAAGTACCTTCGAGGTTCTTTTCTTGTGCTTGGCTACCGGAGCCGGTTTGAACAGTTTGCAAAATCACTAAAAAACTGCCCTCCTTGGTTACCGATTTAATTGCATTCATTTAACTGCATCAGTCTAGTACATTAAAGAGGGAAGACAAGACCTTCCGGCAAGGTTTAACCTGAATTGTTATCAGAGGCTGTAAACTGGCCATTTAAGCTTCGCTTTTTGCTAAGTCAAGTAGCTCCAGACGGTTTAATGTAACAGCAAGAGAACAATCACAAATGGCAACTATCTATTATGACAACGACGCCGACCTCGCCACACTAAAAAACAAAGTGGTGGCAATCATCGGCTACGGCAACCAGGGATGCGCACACGCACTCAATTTGAGAGATAGCGGTATAGAAGTCATTGTCGGAGCTAGAGCAAATGGCAAAGCTTTCGCCAAAGCAACTGCCGATGGATTTGCCACCATGTCGGTGCAAGAAGCCACAAGCAAAGCTTCAGTATTGGCGCTTATGCTACCCGACGAAGTGGTCACCGCCGTTTTTGAAAACGAAATTGCCCCGGGTATTGCAGCATCAGAAAAAATTGCTGGGCAAGATAATGCCAAACACAAAGCTTTTGTCTTCGCCCATGGTTTCACTGTCACCAACAAAACAATTGCACTACCAGCTGACGCCGACATCATTCTCGTTGCCCCCACAGGCCCTGGGCGCCAGGTGCGCTCGCTCTATCTGGAAGGCAAAGGCTTACCAGCTTTGATAGCGGTGGAACAAGACCAGTCAGGCCAAGCTTTCAACCTCGCGCTAGCCTACGCTAAAGCAATTGGTTCGACACGGGCCGGAGCAATTCAAACAACTTTCCTCGAAGAAACCACCACCGACCTATTTTGCGAGCAAGCCGTGCTCTGCGGCGGCATGCCTGAGTTAATCAAAGCCAGCTTCAATACATTAGTAGCAAAGGGCTACCAACCAGAGCTTGCTTATATTTCTTGCTTGAAAGAAGTGAAACTCATTGCCGACCTGCTCTTCACCCAGGGCATGGACGGCATGCGCGATGCCATCTCTAACACCGCCAAATACGGCTCAGTCATTGCTGGACCGGCAATTATTGATGCAGGAGCAGAGGAGCGCCTTGCCACACTGTTGAGCAACATAGAAGGCGGACAGTTTGCCCAGAGCTTCCTCGCCGAAGCCAAAGCCGGTTCACCAGTGACCAAAGCCTACGCCAGCAAAGAAGCCGCCTCCAAACTAGCCAGCACCGGGCGAGAACTGAAGGACAAGCTGCATTTTTAGGTTATGTTGTCGTTATGAAAGAAACCAATGCCCAAGCCTAACTTTGTAAATGTCGCATTGATTTGCATCGCTGCCACAGTGTTAGGCTTTGCTGCTCGTGACGCTACGTTTATAGCAGAATTGCCTTATCCAGTGCTGGAAATTCCTGATTTTCCGAGCCCGAAAATCCCTTACAAGCATCCAATTCTGGCCGTTGAAGCCGGTAAACGCTTAAATGGTAAGCAGCTAGACTCGCGAGTTTTCTCAAACCTAAATGGCTTCCAGGCTCCTAACCAAAAACTAAACGGCTACTGGTTCGACGATTATTTTCGCAAGGCAGAAGGTGATGCAACAGAACAATTTTGCAAAAAAGCGAAAGGCTTGAAGAAGGAAAATATTCTGAAATTAGCTGGAGAGCCTACCTTTAGAGGACCGAACATACCCGGCTTGAGACCCACTTGGCTGGAAGGTGATTTTTGGATTTATCAATTCGGTAACGACAAAATTATGACCCGACTCACTTTTGTCGGAAACACCTGCGTAGAAGCACATATTTGCAACTGGGATGAAGAGCAACAGTATGTAGATTGGCGCACGGCAGACATGGAAAACTTCGCTGTCGGTAAAACCGATGCAGCGATTATAAAAAAATATGGGAAGCCGAGCGATGTAAGAGACGAATCCAATCGCCCTGTATGCCTAGGCCAGCCGACAACGCTTTCCTATAACTTTACTAGTGGTTCCGGAATAAGTATAAGTCTAAAAAATGGCGTCTGTACAAGGGCTGAAGGCTATATGATTGCGAAATGAAGACAAAGTGACTAAAACAAAATGGACGGCATACCTAGCCAACTAGATGGAAAACAATGCTTCGACATTCCCTTCTAACCCTCATCATCTCTATGGCTTTTGCCTTGCCAGCAGCGGCATTGACAGTCGAAGATTATTACAGGGCACCGCCCACAGAATTTCTTGAAGCCATAGCAGAAAGCCCTCGGGGCAAAGAT
>LNFM01009207.1_pt1 | contig 14513 bp, 4 predicted proteins | sample 596031 | NCBI WGS metagenome assembly LNFM01 (sample SAMN04254537, study PRJNA301005) | activated carbon metagenome | isolation source: dual media filters at the Ann Arbor, Michigan drinking water treatment plant | place: USA: Ann Arbor
GCGAAGCGCTCCCACAAAAACACTTACGGTATCCATGGACAAGCAGATGAATCAATGGATTTTAGCTGATATGTACTGCCAATGCCGCAGCATAACGATTAGGTACTTTAATTGACCAAACTTTGATTCCTTCCCATTTTGGATAGTCACATATGACCCGGTAGCCTTCATTGTTATCCGGAAGAACAGAGACAACCTGCAAATGCTCTGAAATCCCTACACCAACCGCTTTTAACACTGCTTCTTTAGCTACCCAACGTTTAATAAAATCCTCAGTAGTTTCTATCGCACATTGCCGCTCTATGTGTGTAAAAACATATTCGGACAAAGCCCTGACATCCAATTGCCGATCGCAATCTTCGATATCGACTCCAATCTGCCCATTAGTTGAAATCGCTATCACTGCAAGCTCACCCGCATGAGATACATTGAAATTAATGTCTGCAGCACCCTGCAAATAAGGTTTGCCAAAATTATTCGTCAAAAAATTCAACTTGCTTGGTGGCATTGCTACTTTTGTCACGAGTAATCTTCTTAAGGCGGCGCGTGTTGCAGTTGAACGAACTTGGTCTGCGTGAGTATGAAAGCGCAGTGCATGGGCACGTTCGTATTCGTTCAACAGCAGAAAATCAGAATTCGATATAGGTGCTTGCAAATTTAACTTCAGCAACCAAACTTCTATGCCAGGAGGAACTACCTCTGGCAAGGATAATCGTTGAACATCATTCATAATCAAAAAAGGAAATTGGCACAATCAATTCTGATTAGTTATTGATCATTGTGATACCGTACGGCAGGCATGAGGCTTAAATAGCGCCGATACGACTCGGATACAAAAGGTATTGACTGTCCATTCACCCAGTAACGGTACTGATCTTTGTAGTGCTCGGAAAGTGGATGACCCGATTGCCCGCCAGGAATGTGAAGGATCCCATCTTGCCATTGCCCCGGAGAAATTATAAGTCGCTCCGTTGCGCCAAATGATTCGTCATTGACTCGTATGCAAAAATCACAGCCCGGCAATGAATCTCGAGAAAGATTAAGAAAAGATGCTGCGCCGGGAACTCCTTGGCTCAATGGGTGAACGTAATCCGCTATATTGACTTTACTCCATGTAAGCTCAGCTAATGATTGAGCTGAGTGTTTATTCATTAATTTCTGTTCGGTTTGCTCAAGTACAGTCAGTAGGAACGTATCCCAGTCTGAATATCGTAGCTGATCTTGATTTAACAACAGCGCCAAATTCTTTTCACGCAATAAGGCCTGTAAAGGAATATCGATATGCGCCCAATCATACTCAAACTTCTTATCAAGTATCCGGCAGGAATGAAAAATTGGTTCCAGCAAATCCTTGGCCAGAGCCATCCGAAACTGAATCAGCATAGCCAAACCTTGACTGTTATCATTTGCATAACCATCCCATTGTTCAAGATAATTACGCATCTCCAGAAGTTCAGGTCGTTTTGAAAGTAGATTTGCGTTCAATACGCTCAGCGCAACATCACGGTAAAACTCATAAACCCCAACCTGGGTGTCAAGCTGTAATTGGAACATCTCATTTTCATTAATAAGATCCATTTCATGAAGACGCTCAGTTATGCGATAAGCACGATAACCATTTGAGAATGCGTGACCAACTGTGAACGGATAATTCTGATCCATACTCCGGTTATTGGCGTTCACAACAAAACCTTCAGAAGGATCGATTACACGTGGAAGCTGCTGCGGTGAAATATAGCCTACCCAATCCACAGAGCCATCCGACCAAGATCGGCTTGCAGTGCCATCGAATCCAAGACGCAGCGGTATGCGACCCATCGTGGTCCAACCAACACGACCTGTATGATCGGCAAGAATGGCATTAAGCGGTGGCCCTCCCGTATCGTTAATAATAGCGATTCCTTCTTCCAAGGTTTCTACTTCGTAGATATCGATAAGCCCTATATTGATAGAAATTGGATCGAGCGCAGTCCAGCGAATAGCTACAGACTGATTCAATAGCGGCTTAAGTGCAACAGGCCCCCACACTGTTGTTTTAACATCGAGTTCATGCTGTGAGCCGCCTTTGACTTGAATGATCTCATGTCTGACTTTAAACGGCTTCCACCCTTCAGAAGTCAGGTATTCATCATGATTTTCAGGATTTATCTCAAGCTTTATCAGGTCCAGAACATCCGCAACCAATGCTGTCATTCCCCACGCCAAATGACGAGAAGAACCGGCTATAATCAAAGGTGTCCCAGGAAGATTTACTCCTGCGACCTCAATATCGCCAATTTTTAAGTGACATCGATACCATAAATTGGGTACTGAAATCGTCGTATGCATGTCGTTTGCCAGAATGGCTCGGCCATCTCTAGTTTTAGAGCCTGCTACAGCCCAAGCATTAGATGCTGCCCGCATGCGATAGGGTTGGATTATGTTCGTTTGTTTTTCAAGCAAGCGCGTTTGTTTAAGTAAGGTGATTAACGGTTCAATAGGAACTGGATAATCATCAGCTGAGAATTTTCCCTCCCCCAAAACTGCCTGAGTATATTGATCGGTCATTGGGGTTAAGAACTTATAGACTTCTGCAGGTAACGCCTGTTCCATCACACTTAACATGCGCTCCCCCTCTTCCGAGTTACTCTGTTCCTGAAACATGCTCAAAACGACGAGCAAGCTATCTTCGATACGCCAGCGTTCAGGGCGGTATCCTAAAAGGAGGAATTCAAAAGGTGCCACGATCATTCCATCAATAGCACTATTGACTCCCTCTGCATAAGCTTCTAATACTTCTCGTTGATTGATGGGAAGCCGCTCAACTACTTCCCTTGCCACGCTCTCAAACCCCAATACTCGTTGCTCTGTATCAACAGAAATCATGAATTCCCCAAAAATCTCCGCAAGCCGTCCTGAGCCACGCCTCCTTAATAAGTCCATTTGAAACATACGATCGCGGGCTGTCATATAACCCAGCGCTCTGTAACCATCTAAGCGCGACCCTGCGGTAATGGTGGGGACACCAAATTGATCTAGTGCCACTACAACAGAATCAGTAAGCGCATCAACAATTCCTACAGAATCCTTGTCTCTTAGTGAAAGATACAGGCTGATATATATGGTGCTGGCACCCACTAAAATTACGATCAGAAAGAACCAAAGCAGGCTACGAGCAAACCGATAATTTAAATTCTTGCTCAAAAAGGATTGCGGTCTATGTTTAGCAGAAAACATGCTTACTATTACTCACATTATTACCCGGCATCATGAATAAAGTACTCAAGTAATCATGTATGTTGAACTTCATCAGTAATCCGCTTATGCTTCATTCATGTTAAGACAAGTCGCATGCACCGGCCCTAACTGCGTCTTCTGGCTTCCCAAGATCTGACCATTCTCAAGTCTGATACAGCGATCAGCCAAATGAAAATAATGATCATCATGCGTGATGACAATTACTGTTTTTCCACGTGCTTTCAGGTCACCCAGCATCACGGTATAAAAAAGCTCTTTGAAAAGTGGATCCTGATCTGCTGCCCATTCATCAAAAACATAGAAAGGCCGATCCTCAAGATAAGCCGTTACAAGCGCCAGACGTTTACGTTGGCCTTGAGACAACTCCACCGTGGAAAAAATACCATTGGCTATTGTTACCTTATGATCAAGTTGCAATTCTGTTAAATAAGTACGCGCCCTTTGATCAAGGTCGTCGGTCAACAAACCCAACAAACTTTCAAACAAATAGAAATCAGAGAACACAACTGCAAACTGTTGCCGGTAGTTTTCTCTTTCTGCTTCAGTAATTTCCACGCCACTCATCCGAATTTGTCCACTTTCCGGACTATACAATCCAACCAATAACAAACCTAACGTAGACTTTCCGCTACCATTCCCGCCCGTGATAAAAACCAATTCTCCCGGCTGAAAAGTTAAATCTAGAGGACCCAAAGTAAACTTATGCTCATCGCCTTCACGAACATATTGATGGGTAACCGCTAATAGCTCTAGTTTTCCCGGTGATGCAGGGGATTCAGTATGCTTTAAGTCAGCAAAAGCTTCCGCCTGCTCAGTTAACTCTTTTTTCAAATGATTAATCTTCCCAAGCGCAACGCTTGCACGGCTGAAAGTTGGCAAATCACCCAGTGCTGTCGTTAGCGGAGCCATCATATAAAGCAGCGTCAACGCATAACCTGACACTATTTCCCGGGTAATCATTTCCCAGTCATTGGTTTCAAAAAGAATGAATCCGATAAGACAATACAGCAATAACGTTCCGAACGCTGCGGCAAGAATAAATAGCGTCATCGCAGAGGTAATTTCTTTCCGGCAAGCCTCTGCTGTGGGGTAGAGCACATCAGCAAGAAATGCTTTTTTCCTTCGCTGATGAAGCTTGATTTCCTTTATGCCATTAATCAACCCTCGAAAATGCGCATACAGCGCATCATCCTGTTCCCGTGCAGCGCGCAACGGTCTGAGAGCGCTCCGAGTACTTAACTGATAAATGATGACGCCCAACAGCATGACAACGACTACGATTATTAACAATTGCCACGATAACCACCCAAGGTAAATCAAACAACCCGATACCCAGGATATATTGATACACATCTGCGGGATTAACTGAAAGGATTCAACGAGCACCGTAACATCCTCAGTCAAGTTTGCCATCAACCTGGGGGCGCCAAGTTGCTGTAACAGACGCAGAGGAGCACGAATGATGCGATGACTCAATTCCATTCGTAAATCGCGCGCAGCTGTCTGTCCTGCACGCATGATAACGATAGTCGAGACAATTTGAGATAGCATGACCAGCACCATCACCCCTGCAAAAAGCAAAATTGTCAATTTAAAATCAGACGTTGTTGCATGTAGTTCGGTATTGATCAAACCAATCAATGCTGCGCTACCCAATCCGCTCACGATACCCGTGATTACGGCCAGTACAATATTGATTCGAGAACGTCCGATGAGGTGAAAAACAATATCCATAAAATAAAAATTCAGGTTTTATCCAATCACTAGGCACACGAACTATGCGCGAGTTTTGAGAGAAAAATGTTTGGTAACAAATCGGTTACTGACTAATGACCACTCAGAACCCTGTGCATGGAATTATTAATAAGACTGCTTAATCAATCCGCTACGTTGCAAATACGCCAAATAAGCAGCGAACAATGCGCGGTCTACTGAAGGACACTGAACGCTACTTTCCAATAATGCTTCTTCAGTTTTAATCGTACTGTACTCTTTTCGCTTTTCAACCGACTGAGCATCGTCAGTCGGAACATCTTCAAACATAGACAGCAGAGGATATAAAGGATGATCTGGAGATTGATGTGACACGCCCCTAACATTTTCACGCCATTCAGTGAAAGATACTGGATGTAACGTATAACCAAGCTCATTGACCCACTGAATGATATCTTTACTGCTAACCGGTAATTTATTATTGAAATGAAATGTCTTGCCAATCGCTTGCGGTTGCTGGGAAAGATATACAATCGCCTTGCTGACAAAATCAACAGGTACAATATCAAAACTCATTTGCTCGACAGGTGCCTTGCCTATATCAATACACCCCCGGATCAGCCGGCAAAGAAAATTATCCGTATTCCACACCCCGGTATCACTGTGCCCTGTCACAGTAGCAGGCCTGTGTATCGTAACGGGGAATCCACGATCTGCCGCGACCCTTACTAACTGTTCCGCAACCCATTTAGTTTGACCGTAGCCATCTTCCCTATCAAAATCAGGATCGGGAAAATCATCTTCTGTGAAACTATCCGAATTAGTTGTTGCCCCTGATCCAAATACCGATAACGTCGATACATAGTGCATGGGCTTTATTTTGCAGACACTTGCGAGCCGAAGAATCTCTTGTGTTCCCATGACATTTGCAGCTTTTAATGCTTTATAAGACTGAACAAAGTTGACCAATGCACCATTGTGATAAATCACATCAATCTCTTCAGCTAGTTGATCAAACTGCTCCATTGACAGGCCAAATCGAGAACTGGCCAGATCTCCACAAATGGGTAACACTCTGTGCATTAATCCCGGATCAAATATCTCGTATTGTTCTAGTGCGCTTTTTAATTTTTCATATCCTTCTTGCACTGATTTAGCACGAACAAGGCAAAGCACCTTGGCTGATGTTTGTTGCAACAACTCATATAACAAAAATACACCCAGAAATCCGGTCGCACCGGTGAGGAATATTGTTCTTGGGCTCTGGCAATATGAATCCGGATGATTGATTGGTCGAATAGACGGATCAAGATTTGCTTCCATCATCAGATCTATCTGTTCTGGATTGCGTTCCAAGCCCATCATCGCATCACAATTATCAATGAGCTCTGCTAACTGAGCGATCGTCGGCCGTTTAAAAATTTGAATCACATCCAAATCCAGATTGAATTGATCATTTACTTGATTAATAACTCGCGTGGTAAGAAGAGAGTGCCCGCCCAGTTCAAAGAAATTATTGTGAATCCCTATACGATCAATACCCAGTATTTCAGACCAAATTTGAACAAGTGCTTTTTCTGTCGAATTGCGCGGAACTTCATACTGATTTCTCGAAGATAAATCGATATCTCCCAGAAGCAACGCATTGCGATCAATTTTTCCATTGGGCGTTAATGGCAACTCATTCATAAAAACAAAAGCTGATGGCACCATGTATTCTGGCAAAATCAATTTTAGTTGGCTTCTTATACTCTCACCACCTGGAAAGATCTGGTCTTTATCGCTCTCACCATAATTGTTAGATGCAGGCACGCAAAAAGCGACTAAACGACGGTCACCGGGAGCATATTCCCGCACAAGAATCGCTGTCTCCTTGATTTCTGGCAACTGCATTAGACAAGCCTCTATCTCACCGAGCTCAATACGAAAACCACGTATTTTAACTTGACTATCCACACGCCCCAGAAACTCAAGACTTCCATTTGCTTGGAAGCGCGCCAAGTCCCCGGTTTTATAAAGGCGGTCTCCCTCATGCTTAAATGGATGCGGAATAAACCGAGTAGCCGTTTGATCTGGATGATTCAAATAGCCTCGCGCCAGGCCCGCACCTCCAATGTAGAGCTCACCCTTAATACCGGGAGGCGCCAGGTTGAACGATGCATCCAGTAAATAAATCTCGACATTATTGATCGGGCGCCCAATTGAAACAGTATTTTGCGCATCTTCTGGTTGAAGATCCCTAACGCTAGCCCATACAGTCCCCTCCGTCGGCCCGTATTCATTAAACAAAGAAACACCTGGCAGAATCTCATAATGATTTCTGATTAAACCAGCCGCACAGGCCTCCCCTGCCACAATTACTGTACGAAGTGAATCAAGCTGACTATGCTTGTTGTCTTGTTCAAGAAGCAATTGGTAAAAAGAGGGCAAACACAATAGATGTGTAATCTTCTCTTCCGCAATCTTCCTGGCCAATTCTGCAGGTTTAATTAAACTGTTCTGATGTGGCAAGCATAAGCATCCGCCTTGACTCAAAGTCCAAAAAATTCCTGCAACTGAACTATCGAAAGCAAATGAAGGCAGCAGTAGAAAACCTTCGATCGGCACCTTATAATAATTCAGGCGTGCCGCAGTAGAATGCACAACATTCCGGTGTGAAATAGCAACGCCTTTGGGTTTCCCGGTCGAACCTGAGGTATAGATTACATAAGCGAGATTGGCCGGAGTACTTACTGAAGGTAGATTCTCGGTTGATTGCTCGGCTACCAGAGACCAATCCCGATCCAGGCAAACACACTTGACATCACCTGGGGGTATTGCATTGAGTAACGACATCTGAGTAAGCACTACTGCCGGAGCACCATCCGCTAACAAAAATGCTTTTCTCTCCTCGGGATAGCTAGGATCGATGGGAAAATAAACCCCTCCTGCCTTGAGAATTCCCAAAATGCCGATAATCATTTCTAAAGAACGTTCAATACAAATCCCAACTACAACCTCTGGCTTTACTCCCATTTTCCGCAAATAACGTGCGAGCTGATTGGCCTTTGCATTGAGCTGCGCGTAGGAAAGCCGCTCGTTTTCAAATACTACCGCCGCCGCATCTGGATTATTTTTTACCTGAGTCTCGAATAATTCATGAATGCACCGGTTATCCGGATAATCTGCCTCGGTTTGATTCCAATCAATCGTTAATTGCCGCAATTCGGATTCTGTCAGCAGCGAAAACTCGGATAGCCGCTTGCCCGGATCACTGGCTACAGCCTCAAGCAAGTTCTCAAGATGTTTGCACAAACTTTGCATTCGGACACTCGAGAAAAGAGTAGTGTTGTACGCCACCAAACCATTCAGTTTTCCATCTTGTTCATTAAAGTGCACGGTAAGGTCGAACTGCGTCGTATCGATATCTAATTCCAGACTAGAAATTTGAAGACCTCTAAGCGTTGCCGAAGCTTGGGGTGTATTATCCAAATCAAGGCTTACCTGAAAAACAGGGTTGCGAGAGGTATCGCGAGGGAGTCTGAGATCCTGGACCAGTCTGTCAAAAGGCAGGTCCTGATGATCATAAGCCTCCTGCACAACCTTCTTCGACCGAACCAACAACTCCTGAAATGTAGGATTACCACGCAGATCCAGCCGCAGCGGTAAAGCATTGACAAAAAATCCAATCAAGTTCTCAATTTCCGCCCGATTCCGATTTGCTATCACCGTACCGGTCACGATATCCGATTGCCCGGTATATCGTTGAAGCAGTATTGAGAATATGGCAAGCAAAGTAGTAAATAGCGTTGCTCCGGAACTAGTACTTAACACCTTGAGCCGCGATGTTATCGCTTCTGTCGAAATGAATGACTGAAATGCTCCCTGATAGGTTGGGGTTTCTGAGCGAGAATAATCAGTTGGAAAATCCAAGATCGGTAGATTCGAAAGTTTTTGCTGCCAATATTCAAGTTGCTGCTCCAATGCTTTTCCCTGTAACTGCTGTCGCTGCCAGTAAGCAAAATCGGCATATTGAATTGGCAACTTGGGAAGCAAAGACAATCGATTAGATATGAGTGCATCATATAGTTCTGCTATTTCTCGCACAAAGATCCCGATTGACCAGCCATCGCATACGATATGGTGCAAAGTCACCAACAATACATGATCCAACTCTCCGAGTTTTAGCAACCGAATCCTTACCAGTGGAACGATTTTAAGATCAAAAGGGTGCTCAGCCTCCTCTTTGGCCAAAAGCTTTACACGAATATCCTGCGCCGATTTATTCAAGGATTGAAGATCCAGAATCGTCAACATCTCCCTTGGCACCGGATTGATTCTCGGTATCGGTTCTCCATCTGTCTCATCATAGGTAGTCCGGAGAACTTCATGACGATGTACCACCCCGTTGAACGCCTCTTCCAGCGCCGATAGATCCAACACGCCTTCTAGGCGGAATGCTGCTGACATGTTATAGGCTGCACTTTCAGGTGCCATTTGATGCAGGAACCAAAGCCGCTGTTGAGCAAAGGAAAGTAGTGAATCGGAATCCTCAGGCCGCTTTTCAATTGTCTGAGCTGCAGTCCGCTGTGGCGTATTACCTCTTAAACGCATCTCGAGAAGAGCGCGTTTGGCTGGAGTCAATTGTGTGTGATCTATCAAATTTTCTTTCAAAGTATCCATCTATCTTCTTTTTTTTGCACCTATTCTCTTTCAATTTCAAGGATGTGTTCAGCTTCCGATTCAGTTAGCGACTCAATGCTATTGATGATAGCTTCCTCCACTAAAGGCGACATACCTCCAATGGAGGGTACATTAAGCAAAACACTCAAAGGAAGGTCAATATCGAACGTTAGGCGTATTCTCGCCATAAGCTGTGCTGCCAGCAAAGAATGGCCTCCGAGTTCAAAGAAATCGTCCTGAATACCAATCCGATCCACGCCCAATACCTCTTCCCAGAGTTTTACTAAGGCCTCTTCAGTAGGATTACGAGGCGCCACATATTGAGTAACAAATTGACGCACAATATCCGGAGCTGGCAAGGCTTTACGGTCAATCTTTCCATTCGCACTGAGTGGCAGATGATCCAGAAATACAAATGAGGCTGGCATCATGTAATCTGGCAAGATTCCTTTAAGTTGCATTCTCAGATCATCAATATTAGGAGCTACATCCTGCCCAACCACATATGCAACCAGCCGTTTATCACCGGGCATATCCTCACGAGCGATTACGACTGCTTCACGAATCTGATTGTGTTGCATCAATACAGCCTCAATTTCCCCCAACTCTATCCGGAAACCTCGGATCTTTACTTGATGATCTGCGCGGCCAATATATTCAATATTTCCGTCATCACGATACCGGGCTAAATCTCCAGTTCGATACAAACGGCTTCCTGCATTATCGAAAGGATTTGGAGTGAAGCGATCAGCCGTTAAACCAGGTTGTTTTAAATAACCTCGCGCCAAGCCGACTCCACCAATATAGAGCTCGCCTGTTACTCCTAGCGGAATTGGATTTAAGCTAGCATCGAGTAAGTAAATCTGAATATTGTCAATTGGACGGCCAATAGGTATTGTCATCGCATCACTCTTTTGCTCGCAAGCCCAAAAGCTCACATCAACAGAAGCCTCGGTTGGGCCATAAAGGTTATGCAATTTTGCAGATATCTTCTCAAAAAATTTATTTTGCACGCTTGTAGACAATGCCTCTCCGCTGCAGAACACCTGGCGCAAAGACTGGCAAGACGATATGTCCGCTGTTTCAAGGAAAACAGAAAGCATTGAAGGCACGAAGTGAAGGGTACTAACCTGCTCTTGTTTGATTCTCTCAATCAGACGAGCACTATCTTTATGCGCCCCAGGAGCTAGCACAACTAATCTCGCCCCTACAATTAAAGGCCAGAAAAATTCCCATACTGAAACATCGAAGCTAAAGGGTGTTTTCTGCAAAACTCTGTCTTTATCATTTAACGGATACTGTTTCTGCATCCATACCAAGCGATTCACGACACCTTGATGAGCAAGAATTGATCCTTTTGGTTTACCCGTTGAACCCGAGGTATAAATAACATAGGCCAGATTCTGGGCTTGTGCCTGACGAGATGGATTATCTTCACTAAATTGTGCAATTACGCCCGCTTCAGCCATCAAATCAATCGTTCTCTCACTACCGGACAAAGCGCCTTTAGTAGCCTTGTGAATCAGTATTGCTAATGGACATGCATCCTCTATCATAAAAGCAATGCGGTCTTTTGGATAACCCGGATCAATCGGTAAGTAAGCGCCTCCCGCTTTGAGGATCCCCAGAATTCCGATGATCATCTCCAGTGAGCGCGCTACGCAGATCCCCACTAATACTTCCGGTCCAACACCTTGCGCTCTCAGGTAATGCGCCAGTTGATTGACTTTTCTATTCAGCTGATCATAAGTAAACTGTTCATTCTCATAGCTGACTGCTATCGCATCCGGGCTGAGTTTTGCTTGCGCTTCAAACAAATCATGAATACAGTGCTCGCGCGGATAATCAGCTTTGGTTTCGTTCCAATCAATCAATAATTGATGCAACTCCACTCCGCTGAGCAAGGGATTAGCATCGTAACGCCTCGATGGGGCATCGGCGATCTCAGACAACGCACTGATGTAATATTCGCCAATCCGTTGCAACTGCGTCCGGTTAAGTCTTGCTCTATCACCTTGCAAAGTTAATTCGATCTCTTGAGTAACGACTCCCAGGCTAAATGTTACTTCCAGTGCAAAATTTGGTTGAATTGGATTGTTCCATTCAATAATCTTGACTTGATCAGAATTCAAAAAATCCTTACCCATATGGTAATGCAAGTAATTGAATGTTGATTCAAAAAGTACCTTACCCCCCTGAAGTTTCTGTAAACTTGCCAGCGGAAAATATCGAGCCTTCAACATTGCCTGCTCCATCTCAAACACGCGATGGATCAGCTCTGTCCAGGTTTCCGCGCCCAGTTGCATACACAGAGGTAACGTATTTAGAAACACGCCCAATACTTGATCGCTATCCAGCTCTTCCGGACGGACACTTGTAACAAGGCCTGTCGTTATGTTCGTTTCTCCTTGTAATAAACTCAATATCCGTAAGTGCGCTGCCAGCAGCACACACTTGAGCGGTACCGCATGGGATTGGGCGAATTGCTTCAGTTTCTGTGAGTATCCAGCCGGTAAGCGTAATTCAACTTCCGGCCACGCGCTTTCCTGTGACTTGACGTCAAAAGATGACACAATCAAATTAGGAAAACTATTAATCGTGACACCACTCAGCCATCGCATCCAGAATTCTTGGTCTACCTTCGAGTCAAGTGCTTTTCTTTCGCGAATGACAAGGTCACGCATCGCATTAGGTAGTTGGATTAAAGGAGGCGTTTCACTCTGCTGAATAGCAGAATATTGTTTAAAAATCTCGATCAACAGTGTAACCAGACTCCAGCCGTCGAGAATGGCATGATGTGCTGCAATTGAAAACTGAAGCCTGCCGCCACTCAGATAATGAACAGAAAAATTGATCAATGGCAGCTTGGTTACATCAAAATACTCACAACTGATTATCTGTATATGCTCAGCTAATACCTTTTCTTGCTCGAATAGTGAAAGATGACAAAGGTCATAGGTTGTTAAAGAAATAACACCCTGTTGATGAACTAATTGCAGAGGCGCACTGAAACTTCCTAAATCAAAGGTCGTTCGTAATATCGAATGACGTGCAAATACTTGTTCCAGCGTTACCCGCAGCCATGCCGGATCCAGCACGCATTCCAATTTAATACTATCAACAACATGATAGGCACCCAATCCTTGCTCGCTATGAAAAATCATTCCAGCTTGCATTGCAGTCAGTGGATAAGCATCTTCGATATCTTTGGAAAGCTTTGATTGATCCTCAACCGTAATCAGAGAAAAAGCCTCTATCTTTCTGATTTCAGAAGAATAAGTATTGCAGCTAGTGAGCACCTGTGCGAGCGAACGAATCGTACCGCATTGATAAAGTTGCTCCATTGGAAGTGTGAGTCCTCGTTCTTTTGCCAGACCGACCACTTGAATGCTGAGAATCGAATCACCTCCCAATACAAAGAAATTATCATCAATTCCTACTCGTTCCAATCGAAGAACCTTCTCCCATATCTGAGTCAGAATCTCTTCGATTGTGTTACGCGGAGCCACGTATTGATTCGCAATTTGCATGCTGACATCGGGTTCTGGCAATGCTTCGCGATTCACTTTCCCATTTGAAGTTAATGGCAAAGTATCGAGAAAAACAAAAGCTGCGGGTACCATATATTCCGGCAATCGCTCCATGAGGTACATTCTCAGGCTATTTATTCCCGAACCTTGTTCTTTGAGATCATCACTTGCCACATAGGCAATCAGTCGTTTCTCACCTCCGGCATCCTCGCGGGCAACCACAATGGATTCTCTAATCAGAGGATGTTGTGCGAGCAAATACTCAATTTCCCCTAGTTCGATTCGATAACCCCTAATTTTGACTTGCTGGTCAATACGCCCCAGGTACTCGATATTTCCATTTTCCCGATAGCGTGCCAAATCACCTGTACGGTATAGCCTCTCTCCTTGCAGATCACTGAATGGGTGGGGCACAAAACGATCTGCCGTCAAGTCAGCTCGATTGAGGTAACCACGCGCTAATCCAGCTCCTCCAATATAAAGTTCTCCCGGAACACCAAAAGGCACAGGGTTTCCTTGCCTATCCAAAACAAAAGCTTGCAAATCTGGTATCGGACGTCCAATCGTGCTGCTGCCAGCCCTCTCTGCATCTGCACGAATAAGTGGCGCCCATGTAACATGAACGGTCGTTTCCGTGATGCCATACATGTTAACAAGCTGCGGTCGTGTATCGCTTTTACGTTCGAACCATTTCTGAAGCTGACCGAGTTCAAGCGCTTCTCCCCCAAAAATAATCAGACGTAATGCAAGTGGACTTTTTGTCAAAGCTTGTTTATCAGCATTATCCAGTTGATAAAAACTGGTTGGCGTCTGATTAAGTACGGTAACACCCTGTTCCAGCAATAGCTGATGAAATGTCTCGGGTGAATGCCTGACAGAATCGGGCACGACAATCAATCGCCCCCCATACAATAATGCACCCCAAATCTCCCATACGGAGAAATCAAAAGCGTAGGAATGAAACAATGTCCAAACATCTTCGTTGCTAAAGCCATATTTTTGCTCAGTAATTGCAAAAAGACGCCCGACATTGTGATGAGTAATCATTACGCCCTTGGGTTTTCCGGTTGACCCAGATGTATAGATCACGTAAGCCAGATTATTAGAATTTCCAAACGATACGGGATTATCCCAGCAAGAATCAGATCGCTCAGTCAATTCTTGATCTAAGCAGAATGTCTCCATCCCTTTAGGTATCAATTCGACCAATGCGCTATGCGTCAGCATCAGCTTAGGTCTTGCGTCGTCAACCATAAAAGCGACTCGTTCTTGCGGATAATTCGGATCAATTGGTAAGTAGGCGCCTCCTGCCTTGAGTACTCCCAGGATAGCAACAATCATTTCCAGTGAACGTTCAAAAAATAATCCTAC
>LNFM01009209.1_pt1 | contig 14513 bp, 11 predicted proteins | sample 596031 | NCBI WGS metagenome assembly LNFM01 (sample SAMN04254537, study PRJNA301005) | activated carbon metagenome | isolation source: dual media filters at the Ann Arbor, Michigan drinking water treatment plant | place: USA: Ann Arbor
GCTGACGCTGTACCTCAACGCGCAGGAGATCGTCACCATGATGACGATCGGCGACTACCCGGAGTATCTGGCGCTTGGCTATCTCCTGAACCAGAACATGCTGAAATACGACGACGTCGTCACCGAGGTCGAGTACGACGACGACCTTCAGGTGGTGGTGGTGCGCACCGAGCATCACACCAACTTCGAGGCAAAGCTGAAGAAGCGCACGCAGACCTCAGGCTGCGCGCAGGGCACGGCGTTCGGCGACCTGCTGGAGGCCGTCGAAAGCGTCGCATTGCCGAAGGCGGAATTGCGCACCTCCTGGCTCTACCAGATGACGCATGCCATCAACACAATGCCCTCGCTCTATCTCGAGGCCGGCGCGATCCATGGCTGCGTGCTGTGCAAGGAAGGTATGCCGGTCTGCTACACCGAGGACGTCGGCCGCCATAACGCCGTCGACAAGATCGCGGGCTGGATCTACCGCCACGGCGTCGATCCCGCCGACAAAATTCTTTACACTACGGGCCGCCTCACCTCAGAAATGGTGATCAAGACGGTGCGGATGGGCATTCCCATTCTGGTTTCGCGCTCCGGATTCACCGCGTGGGGAGTCGAGCTGGCGCGGCAGGTCGGACTGACGCTGGTCGGGCGCACGCGCGGAAAGCGCTTCATTGCGCTGTCCGGCCAGGAACGCATCGTGTTCGACCAGAACCTCGATTATGTCGAGGAAGAATCCGCGCGGCACAAACGCAAGGGCGAAACCGATGACTGATGCGACGGCCGCGGCAACGATTCCCGGCGTGCTGCTCGCCGGCGGCCTGGCGCGGCGGATGGGCGGCGGCGACAAGCCGATGCGCACGATCGCGGGCCGCACCATCCTCGACCGCGTGATCGCGCGGCTCAAGCCGCAATGCGACGGCCTCATTCTCAACGCCAATGGCGATCCCGCGCGCTTTGCGGCGTTCGGCCTGCCGGTCATTGCGGATGGCGTTGCCGATTTTCCCGGACCGCTTGCCGGGATTCTGGCGGCGCTCGACTGGGCGGCTGTCAATCGGCCGGATGTAAAACTTGTTTTGAGCGCCGCAGCCGATTGCCCATTCCTGCCGCGCGATCTGGTGTCGAAGCTGCATGGCGCGCTTACGGCCGAAGGCGCCGAACTCGCGGTCGCCGCCTCAGACGGCCAGTCGCATCCGGTGATCGGATTATGGAGCATCGAGTTGCGCGAACAACTCCGCCACGCGCTTGTCGTCGAAGACATCAGAAAGATCGACCGCTGGACCGCGCGCTTCAGGCTCGCCACCGTGACATGGCCGACAACGCCGCTCGATCCTTTCTTCAACGCCAACACCATCGACGACATCGCCGAAGCCGACCGGCTGGCAGCGCTGGATGGCGGTTAACGCGTGCCCCCGGATGCGGCGCACACTTCAGGCCGGCCGAAACCCCGCCTGCTCGAGCGCCGCGCGCCCTTCCTCCGACGCCAGCGCGTCGAGAAAGGCCTGCACCGCCGGCCGCTGCTTGCGCGCCTTCACCAGCGCGAAATCATAGTGCTCTTCGGCAAAGGGAATGAAACCCAGGTTTGACGCATGCGCGACCGGCGCAATGGTCATGCCCCAATCGGCGCGGTGCTGCGCGATCGCAGCCGCCACCGCATTGTGCGAGCGCGGCTGATTCCAGTAACCGTCAGGACGCGCGCCGCCGAGCAGCCGGTCGATCAGGATGCGGGTGCCGGCGCCCTGGTTGCGGTTGACCATGATGCAGGCGGCATCGGCCAGCGCCGACCGCACCGCGTCCTCGGCCGACAACCCTTTGAAACGCGTATCGCCCTTGCGGAACACGATGCCCTGCATGCGCCGCCAGCCCGGGACGAGTTCCAGGCCGTCGCTGAGAAACGGCGTGTTGTAGGTCTCGGTCTTTTCGTCGAACAGATGGATCGGCGCAAAATCGCACTCGCCACGTTTCGCGGCCGCGAGCCCGCCGAGGCTTCCGACCGCAATGGATCGCACGACGAGACCTGCATGCGCTAGCGGCGCGGTGACGAGGTCGAGCCCGGTACAGTGGCTGCCGACGATGACGATATCAGGCACCCGCACATGCGGCGTGAACAGCGTCACTTCGGCCTCGGTACCCGCGGGCATCTGGTCCGCCAGCGCGTCGATGCGCAGGAAGCCGTCGGCCTGCGCGAACGAAGTGATGGCGCCGGAGCCCTTGCCGGTGGGATAGGCGATCAAGCCGTCCGAGCCTTCGACCAGCGACACCATGACGAATTCGGTGCGGCCGAGTTCGGACGTGATCCGGACCGGCACCCGCGCGTTGACCTTGGCGTCCGAGCGCGGCGGCAGGCCCGCCATCCGCCGCAGCACCGGCACGATCATGTCGTGAAAGGTGAACATCGCCGAGGTCGGAAATCCCGGCAAAATGATCACCGGCTTGCCGTCGCACACGGCCAGGCACAGCGGCTTGCCGGGCTTGAGCGCGACGCCGTGGGCAATGATGCCGGGCTTGCCGAGCCGGCCGATGATGCGATGCGACACGTCGCCGGCGCTTTTGGAAGTGCCTCCCGAAAGCACCAGCATGTCGCTGGTTTGCAACGCCTTTCGCATCGCGGCTTCAAGCAGCACTTCATCGTCCGCGATGGCGCCGAGAAAGTGCGCCTCGCCGCCATTCTCCGAGATCGCCGCGGTGACGATGGCGCCATTGGTGTCGTAGATCGCCGCCGGACGCAGCGGCGATCCCGGCTGCACCAGTTCGTCGCCGGTGGAGAGGATAGCAACGCGCGGACGGCGCGCGACTGAGATATGCGCGATGCCGCAGGCGGCCAGCATGCCGATCTCGCGCGATCCGATGACGGTGCCGGCGCGCAGCAGCGCCTCGCCGCGGGCGATATCGGAGCCGGCATAGGACACGAACTGTCCAGGCGACGCCGCGCGGCGGATCTCGATGGCGCGGGGCGCCGACGGCTGGGTGTGTTCGACCATCACGATCGCGTCGGCGCCACGCGGCACCGGCCCGCCGGTCGCGATCGACGTGGCGGTACCCGACAACACCGGCCGCGCCGGTGCAATCCCGCAGGCGATCACCTCTTCGTTGAGCAGCAGGCGCACCGGTGTGGCCTCACCGGCCGAGGCGAGGTCGGCAGAACGCACCGCAAAGCCGTCGACATTGGAGCGATCGAACGGCGGCACGTCGATCGGCGCCACCACGTCCCCGGCAAGCGCGCAGCCGAGCGCGTCGGCGAGCGAGCGATCCTCAACCAGTATCGCACGCGGAAACAGGGCGGCCTCGAAGCGCGCCAGCGCGTCTTCGCGCGACAGGATGGTCAGGAACTGGTCCTGATCGAGGCTGTCAGGGTTGTTGGGCAAGGGCTTGTTGCTCATTAAAGATTTCTCATTCACGCAACATATAAGCATCGACCGGCGCGCCCGCCGCAAATCCCTCCGAGCCACCGGGAACGGCAAGCCAGGCCTCGGCGCGCGCGATCGCATCGAGTGACAATTCGCCCGCAGCCAGCGTGACCCAGGCGCCGTCTTTTCGCTTCAGCAGCACGATTTCCGCGATGCCGACGCCGGATGCAATCTTGCGCTCCAGCGGCAGATTCAGCATCCTGCGCGGCCGCCGGCCGCACAGGCGATCGAGCGCCGGAAGCGCCAGCGTCCACCACGCGGCGAAAGCCTGGTCCGGCGCGCCGGGCAGAACGACCACCGGCGTTGTTCCCACGCGCCCCACAGCCGAGGTGCGGCCGGGCTGCAGGGCGATGCCGTGGGCGAGAACCTCGCCGCGCATACCCAGCCCCGTCACCGCTGCGTCGGTGCGACCGACGCCGGAGCCGCCGACCACAAGCAGCAGGTTGCATGCGTGCGTGTCGAGCGCGGCGGCGATCGACGCCGCATCGCGCCCTGCGGCCGTGACCGAGGTGATCTCAGCGCCAGCGGTACGCGCGCTCTCGGTGATGAGATCCGCCGTCACGGTACCGCCGGGAATATTGACAATGCACAGGCGCGGGCGGCGCACCTTCAGCCGCGCGATGCCGGCGGCGCGCGCCAGCAGCAGATCGCGCGGCAGCACGCGCCGGCCTGCCTCGACGACGCGGCTACCTGCGGCAATATCGCTGCCGGCCCGCCGTACGCCCTGCCCCGGAATCGCCTCCGCCAGCACCTGCGGCATCGGGCCGGAGACGTCGACCGAATCGGAATCCAGCACGCAATCGCAGCCCTCGGGAACAGGCTCGCCGGCCTCGACCCATGTCGGCGCCGTCAATAGCGGCAACGGCGAATAGGAGGATGCGCCTACCAGATCGCGCGCGCGAAAGGCGTAGCCGTCGGCGGCGGCGATATCGCGTGACGGATGGGCCTCGAGCCGCGGCGTTTCGGCGGCAATGCAGCGCACCGCTTCGTTCAGCGGCAGTTCCAACGGCACGACCGGTTCCACGCCTTTCAACAGCGCATTGAGCGCGGTATCGAGCGGCGTCAGCGAAGCAGGCAGGCGCTGGGGCGAGGTCATGGTTGGCCTATTGCCCTGAATCGTGCCGGAAATAAACAGACCCATCGGCGATCCGCCTGCCTCAACGACCATGTTGACGGCAGCCCGGAATAGTTGCAATTGAGACCAATTGGCGGACCCACCGCCGCAAGAAGCCAACGGCCAAAGCGCCGGCCAGGGAGAAAACTCAGATGTTCGCCAGGAACCTATCCGGGCTTGCAGCGCTTGCGGTTGCGATGCTGGCATCGACCGCCGCGCTCGCTCAAGTGTCAGACGATGTCATCAAGATCGGGGTGCTGACCGACATGAACGGCCCAGCGTCGACGCCGACCGGCCAGGGCTCGGTCACCGCGGCGCAAATGGCGATCGACGATTTCGGCGGCAAGGTTCTGGGCAAGCCGATCAGCCTCATCATCGGCGATCACCAGCTCAAGCCTGACATCGGCGGCGGCATCGCGCGGCGCTGGTACGATGTCGAGCAGGTCGACTTGATCCTCGACGTGCCGGTGTCGGCGGTTGGCCTTGCGGTGCAAGGCATCGCCAACGAGAAGAAGAAACTCTTCATCACGCATTCGACCCTCACCGCGGACTTCCACGGCAAAGCCTGTTCGCCCTACGCGATGCAGTGGGTCATCGACACCCGATCGCTTGCGGCCGGCACCGCGCAGGCCGTGGTGAGGCGTGGCGGCGATAGCTGGTTCTTCATCACCGACGATTACGCCTTCGGCCACTCGCTCGAACGCGACGCCTCGACCGTGATCGCCGCCAATGGCGGCAAGGTGCTGGGCTCGGTGCGGCCGCCGCTTGCAACGCCCGATCTGTCGTCATTCGTGCTGCAAGCGCAGGCCTCGAAGGCAAAGATCATCGGCATCGCCGCGGGTCCGCCGAACAACATGAACGAGATCAAGACTGCGGCCGAGTTCGGCGTCCTGAAGGGCGGCCAGCAGATGGCGGCCCTGCTTGCGCTGATCACCGACATTCATTCGCTCGGCCTGCCGGCGGCGCAGGGCCTCTTGCTGACGACGTCGTTCTACTGGGACATGGACGACAAGACCCGCGAATGGTCGAAGCGCTACTTTGCCAAGATGAACCGGATGCCGACGATGTGGCAGGCCGGCGTCTATTCCTCGGTCATGCACTATCTCGACGCCATCAAGGAGACCGGTACCGACGAGCCGCTCAAGGTGGCGGCGAAGATGCGCGAAAAGCCGGTCGAGGATTTCTTTTCCCGCAACGGCAAGCTCCGCGCGGACAATCTGATGGTGCATGATTTGTGGCTGGTGCAGGTCAAGAAGCCGGAGGAGTCCAAATATCCCTGGGATTACTACAGCATCCTCGCGAAGATCCCGGGCGATGAAGCGTTCGGCCCGCCCGATCCGGCATGCTCAATGGTGAAGAAGTAATCGTGGCGACGAGAGGACGTGTCCCGGACGCGGTGCAGCGCCCTTGCGATGCACCGCAGAGCCGGGACCCACACGGCCAGTTTGCGGTAGCGATGGGCCCCGGCTCAGCAGCGCACCGCTTCGTGCTGCGCTGCGTCCGGGGCACGATCGACGACTTCTACTTCACCACCCCCACCTCTCTGAAATACTTCATCACGCCGGGATGGATCAGCGCCGCATTCGGCGCGGCCGCAACCGTGTTTGCCGCCGTGGTCTCGCACGCCTGCGGCAGCTTCCTGCACAGCGCCGCTTCAGCCCCGTGCAGCGTGCGCGCCAGCCGGTAGGCTGTGTCATCCGGCAGGCCTTCGCGCGCAAGCACGAAACTCCATGATCCGAGTGAATCGATGGCCGCCGGCTGGTTCGGATAGCTGTTGGCCGGCACCGTCAACGGCTTGAGAAACGTGTGCCTGGCGCGGATGCGCGCGATCTCGCCGGCGTCGGGCGCAATGAAACGCGCGCCACCGGGGGCTTGTGCCATCGCGGCAAATCCAGGCCAGCCGACACCCGCGCCCCACAGCGCCGCCGCGCGGCCGTCCTGCACCATGAGGGGGCCATCACCGGCGCGGTCGAGATAGATCGACTTGAAATCCTCGTCCTGCTTCAGCCCGATGCCGTCGAGCACGTAGCGCGACAGGATCGGCAGGCCAGAGCCCCTGGCCCCGAATGCGACCGGCTGGCCGACGAGATCGCTGATCGTCTTGTAGGGGCTGTCGGCGCGCACCACGAACATGCCGGGGCTGGAATACATCGCGGTGAGGATTTTCAATTTGGTCGGCGTCCGCCCGATGCCCATGAAGGCCTCGTAGGAAGGCTCGCCGGCCACCAGAGCAATATCGAGCTGGTCGCTTTCCAGCAGCGGGATGTTCTCGCTGGAGCCCTTGGTGTTGCGCGGCTCGATCGAAATACCCGAATTGGCGGCGTTCATGATTTCCGCAAAGGCATTGCCATAGACCGGGAAGCCGCCGCCCGGCGTCGCGGTTCCGAGGCTGACCGTGGTCTTGTTAATAGCGTTCCCTCCTGCAGCCTCGTCTCCATCCTGTGCCGCAGCGGCACCCGCCAATAGAAGAAGGCCGGCACCGACGATCCGAGCGAGTTTCATTTCAGCCTCAAGCGTTCCTGACGACAGACGCGCGGCGAGTTGTAGGAAACCGCGCAGGGTTAAGAAAGCCTGTTCTCGGCCCGGAACCCGGCATTGCCGTATCGCCGTCATGCCTGTAAACGATGCCAGCACCGTTGCCGGCCGATCCCTCGGCCGCACGCGGCGGGGCCTGTAGCTCAATGGTTAGAGCCGGCCGCTCATAACGGTCTGGTTGCAGGTTCGAGTCCTGCCGGGCCCACCAGCCTTCGCTCGCGAAGCGAGTGAAAGCTGCCGCGCCGAAGCCATCGGGCGAAGGCGGGCTGTTCGCGCGAGCTACGGCTCGGCAAGCCGCGCTTCCCGGCCGCTACTCGCGCCCAACCGAAATATCGAAAACAACCCCATGCAAAGTAGCCGGGGTCGCCTGGCGGGATGTTCTTCCGTGAAAACATTTTGACACGTCGGGCAAATCAGCGGCACAATTCCATCATCGCGCAATCTGTAAAATCGCCCATGGCGCTGCCCACCGGGCTCTTGGCGCGATTACAGCCCACAAATCCCGACAGTTGAAATCTCACCCGCGGTGAATTCGTTCGTTCCATTATTTCGAGAACACCCTGCTGGCCAGCACATCCGACGCCTCCAGCGACATGATGTCGTCGGCGGTCAGGACGCGATCGAGATCGGCGACGAGGCGGTTGGCCTGGCGCAGCCGCATGCGGTCGAGCGCGTTGCGGATCGAGCGGGCATTGGAGAACAGCGGCTGGGTTTTTCGCAGTTCGATGTAGCGGATGAAGGCCTGCCGCGCGTCGGCGCTGAACCTGTAGTTCATGTCCCGCAGCATCAGTTCGGCGATCGAGAGCAACTCGTCATCGGCATAATCGGGAAAATCGATGTGGTGGGCGATGCGGGAGCGGAAGCCCGGATTGCTGCTGAAAAACTTATCCATCCGGTCGCCATAGCCAGCGAGGATGACCACCAAATCCTCGCGCTGCGATTCCATCACCTGCAGAAGGATCTCGATCGCTTCCTGGCCGTAGTCGCGCTCGTTATCCGGCCGGTACAGATAATAGGCCTCATCGATGAAAAGCACACCGCCCATCGCCTTCTTCAGTATTTCCTTGGTCTTCGGCGCGGTGTGACCGATATACTGCCCGACCAGCTCGTCACGGGTCACCGACACCACATGGCCGCGGCGCACGAAGCCGAGCTTGTGGAGGATATTGGCCATCCGCAACGCGACAGTGGTCTTTCCAGTCCCGGGATTGCCGGTGAACGACATATGCAACGTCGGCACATCAGACGTCAGGTTCATCCGCTTGCGGATGCGCTCGATCAGCAGCAGCGAGGCAATCTCGCGGATGCGGGTCTTGACCGGCTTCAAGCCGATCAGCTCACGATCGAGCTGATCGAGCACGTCACCAATGCCGACATCGTTGAATTCGCGGCGCAGGTCCACCTGTTCCGGCGGCGGGGCCTCCGTCGGGGAACTCGCCAGCGTGCTCATTTGCCACCGTAGCGGCTGCCCTCGGGTCGATCGGCTGCGTAGGACTTTGTGGTGTAGCGGATGTTGCGGCCGGAAACCTCATGCCGTTCGAGCCGGAAGCCGGGCTCATCCTTCGGCCGGTTGACGATGAAGGACAACCGTACCGACTCCCAGCCATGGCTGGAATCGAACGCGGACATCCTGATGTAGAGGTCTCCGCATACCTTGCGGCACTCGTTCAGCTCCATCAGCACGCCCGCGGCATCGCGGAGATCGAACATCGGCAGTCCCCACATCTCCCAATAGGTGTTTCGCGGGTGAGGATCGTCGGTGAACTCGATGTTCACGGCCCAGCCATTGCCGAGGCAGTACTGCACCTGCGCAGTGATCTGCTCGTCGGTGAGATCGGGCAGAAACGAAAAACATCCCTGGGTCACTCGCATGTTGCTTCTCCTCACATCGCCGGTGTGGCGGTCGGAACGAAATCGGGCGCGTCCGTGGACTCGTAGTTGAAGGTGATGTCCTTCCAGACCTCCAGCGCATCGCGCAGCGGCGTGCAGGTTTGGGCGGCCTTGGCGAGAATTTCCGGACCCTCCTGGACGTAGTCGCGCCCCTCGTTGCGCGCGAGAATCATCGCCTCGAGCGCGACGCGGTTTGCGGTCGCCCCGGCCTGGATGCCCTTGGGATGACCGATGGTCCCGCCGCCGAATTGCAGTACGACGTCCTCGCCGAGATGGTCGAGCAGTTGATGCATCTGACCGGCGTGAATGCCGCCTGACGCCACCGGCATCATCTGGTTGAGGCTCGCCCACGGCTGATCGAAGAACACGCCATGCTCAAGCTTCGTCGGATTGAAGTCCTGACGGCAGATATCGTAATAGCCGCGGGTCGTCGCGGGATCGCCTTCGAGCTTGCCGACGACGGTCCCGGCATGGATATGGTCGACGCCGGCGAGGCGCATCCACTTGGCGATGACGCGGAACGAGACGCCATGCAGCCGCTGCCGGGTATACGTCGAATGTCCTGCGCGATGCAGATGCAGGATCATGTCGTTGCGGCGCGCCCACTTCGCCATCGACTGGATCGCAGTGTATCCGATCACCAGATCGATCATGATGATGACCGAGCCGAGCTCCCTGGCGAAATCGGCGCGCTCATACATGTCCTCCATCGTCGCAGCAGTGACATTGAGGTACGTGCCCTTCACCTCGCCGGTCGCCGCCTGCGCGCGGTTGACCGCCTCCATGCAGTAGAGAAAGCGATCGCGCCAGTGCATGAAGGGCTGGGAATTGATGTTTTCGTCGTCCTTGCAGAAATCGAGTCCGCCCTTCAGCGCCTCGTAAACCACGCGGCCATAGTTGCGGCCTGACAGGCCGAGCTTCGGCTTTACCGTCGCGCCCAGCAGCGGCCGGCCAAATTTGTCGAGCCGTTCGCGTTCGACCACGATGCCGGTCGCGGGCCCCTGGAAGGTCTTCACATAGGCGACGGGGAGCCGCATGTCCTCCAGCCGCAGCGCCTTCAGCGGCTTGAAGCCGAACACGTTGCCAATGATCGAGGCCGTGAGATTGGCGATGGAGCCCGGTTCGAACAAGTCGAGATCGTAGGCGATGTAGGCGAAATACTGCCCGGGCGAGTTCGGCACGGGATCGACGCGGAAGCACTTCGCGCGATATTTTTCGGCGGCGGTGAGCCGGTCAGTCCACACGACGGTCCAGGTCGCGGTGGAGGATTCGCCGGCGACCGCTGCCGACGCCTCGATCGGGTCGACCCCGTCCTGTGGCGTGACCCGGAACAGCGCTATGATGTCGGTATCCTTGGGCGCATAATCGGGCTCCCAATAGCCCATCTTCTTGTACGCCATCACGCCGGACTTGTAGCGATCCTTGCCGCGGACGGTCATCGAGTGCTCGTTCATGCTGGTCTCCTCATGTTGCGTGCGGCGGATGGCTGGGGGTCGTGGTGGATCAAAAGGTCATGCGGCATGGGTCATCTCACCGACATGTGGATCGAGCGCGCCGGAACGATAGCGCTTCGCCATTTCAGCCAACGGAATGACCTTGATTCTCGCGGCGTGGCCCGCGGTGCCGAACTGCTCGAAGCGCTCACGGCAGAGGTCGCGCATCGCATCCATCGCGGGCTTGAGGAATTTGCGCGGGTCGAATTCGCTTTTGGTTTGGCTTCCGACCTTGCGGAACGCGGCTGTCATCGCCAGCCGGCAGTCGGTATCGATATTCACCTTGCGAACGCCGTGCCGGATGCCGCGAATGATTTCCTCGACCGGCACGCCCCAGGTCTGCGGCATCTCGCCGCCGAACTCGTTGAACATGTCCTGCAGCGGCTGCGGTACCGAGGAGGAGCCGTGCATCACCAGATGCGTGGTCGGCAGTCGGCGGTGGATTTCCTCGACCACCCGCATGGCGAGGATGTCGCCATCCGGCTTGCGCGAGAACTTGTAGGCACCATGCGAGGTACCCATCGCGATCGCCAGCGCGTCGACCTTGGTGGCGCGGACGAAATCGACCGCCTGGCCCGGATCGGTCAGCAACTGGTCGCGGCTGACCTTGCCTTCGACGCCATGGCCGTCCTCCTGTTCACCGCCGCCGTGTTCGAGCGAGCCGAGCACGCCGAGTTCACCCTCCACCGATGCGCCGATCCAGTGCGCGATCTCGACCACGCGGCGGGTGATGTCGACGTTATAATCATAGTCCGCCGCGGTCTTGGCGTCGGCTTTCAGCGAGCCGTCCATCATGACGGACGTAAAGCCGTGCTGGAGCGCGGTGGCACAGGTTGCCTCCTCGTTTCCGTGGTCCTGGTGCATGCAGAGCGGGATCTGCGGGTACATTTCCTCCAGCGCGTCGATCATCTTCGACAGCATGATGTCGTTGGCGTAAGACCGCGCGCCGCGCGAGGCCTGGATGATGACCGGCGCATCGACGGCTGCCGCCGCCTCCATGATTGCCAGCCCCTGCTCCATGTTGTTGATGTTGAATGCCGGCACGCCGTAGCCATGCTCGGCGGCGTGATCCAGCAATTGCCTCAGCGTAATTCGCGCCATCGCAGTTCCTCTCAATTCCGCGGGGATTTCATGAATGAATTACCGCCACCTTTGATCGCACCAGGCAATTCATCGCGGCTCTTGCGACGGCCTCCGCCGTGATCCCGAACTCGCGGTACAACACTTCGGCCGGGGCGGAGGCGCCGAAGCCGGTCATGCCGACGAATTCGCCGCTGTCGCCGAGCCAGCGCGCCCAATCGCCCTCAACCGCGGCCTCGACGCCTATTCGTGGAACTCTTCCGAGCACGCTGGCCCGGTATTCGCGCGACTGCTGGCGAAACAGATCGAAGCACGGCGCCGAAACGACCGCGGCGCGGATGCCGTCGCTCGCGAGCAGCTTTGCCGCCTTGAGCGCGATAGACACTTCAGAGCCCGTACCGATCAGGGTGACGTCGCGACCGCCCTCCGGCTCGACAATCACATACGCCCCCAGCGCTACCAGGTTGACGACACCGCCAGCGTCACGAAATGTCGGCATCGCCTGCCGCGACAGGCACAGCAACGACGGGCTGGTCTGCGCCCGTAACGCGCAATCCCAGGCCTCGGCGGTCTCGACGGCGTCTCCGGGCCGGAACACCAGCAAATTGGGAATGGCCCGCAGCGACGGCAGATGCTCGACCGGCTGATGTGTCGGGCCGTCTTCGCCCAGTCCGATGGAATCATGCGTCATCACATGGATGACGCGAAGGCCCATCAGCGCGGCCAACCTGATCGCGGGGCGGCTGTAATCGGCGAAGGTGAGAAACGTGCCGCCGTAAGGGACAAAGCCGCCATGCAGCGCAATGCCGTTCATCGCGGCAGCCATGGCGTGCTCGCGGACGCCGTAATGGATGTAGCTGCCGTCAAAGGCCGCTGCATTCACCGTCTGGTGGGTGCTGGCGCGCGTCAGGTTGGAATGTGTGAGATCGGCCGAGCCGCCCAGCAAATTCGGCAAGGCTTCGGCGATCGTGTTGATCACGATCTGCGACGCCTGCCGTGTCGCAATATCGGGCCTTTCGGCCGCGAAGCGATCGCGGATGTCGGTCAGCGCCTCGGCATATCCGAAAGGCAGGTTTCGGTTGAGTGCATCGTGGAACGGCGAACGTGCAACCGGGTTGAGACGCCTGGTTCGCTCTATCCAGCTTCGGCGGGCGGCGTGCCCGCGCTCACCGATCTTGCGCCATTGCTTAAGGACGGAATCCGGGATCCGGAACGGCTCGTAGGGCCAATCAAGCGCCGCGCGGGTCTTTGCCACTTCCTCGGCGCCGAGCGGCGCACCGTGTGCCTTTTCGCTGCCCTGACGGTTCGGGGCTCCGAAGCCGATCATCGTGCGGCAGGCGATCAATGACGGCCGGTCGTTGCGTCGCGCCTGCTCGATCGCGGCTGCGATCGCCTCGGGATCGTGGCCGTCGATCCGGTTCGCCGACCACCCCGAGGCCTTGAAGCGTGCGAGTTGGTCGTCCGAGCACGACAGCGAGGTGGCGCCATCGATCGAGATTTCGTTATCATCGAACAGGACGATCAGGCGATTGAGCCCGAGATGCCCCGCCAACGAGATCGCCTCATGGCTCAGGCCCTCCATCAGGCAGCCGTCGCCTGCGATCACATAGGTGTGGTGATCGACGAAGTCGCTGCCGAACCGCGCGTTCATAAGCCGCTCGGCCAGAGCCATGCCGACGGCCGTGGCGATCCCCTGCCCCAGTGGACCGGTGGTCGTCTCGACTCCGGGCGTATGGCCGTATTCGGGATGGCCCGGGGTTTTCGATCCCCACTGTCTAAAGGACTTGAGTTCCTCCAAAGTCAGACCTTCATATCCCGTCAGGTACAACAGCGCGTAGAGCAGCATCGAGCCGTGACCGGCCGACAGCACGAAGCGATCTCGATCGGGCCACGCCGGATCGGCGGGATCGAATTTGAGGAATCGCGAGAACAGCACAGTGGCGACATCGGCCATGCCCATCGGCATTCCCGGATGTCCAGACTTGGCTTTCTCGACGGCGTCGACCGCCAGGAAGCGGATCGCGTTGGCCATCTCGCGGTGCGAAACATCTGTGCGGCCAGCAATGCAGGCGAGAGCTGGAGCGTTCATACCGTGCGCCTCTTGCGTTCCATCAGCTGCAGGATCAGCGGGGTGAGGATGAGCTGCATCGCCAGATCGAGCTTCGATCCGTGGATTACGATCGAATTGGCGCGCGACATGAAGCTGTTCGGAATCATCGACAGCAGATACGGGAAGTCGATCCCGCGCGGATTCTTCAACCGGATCACCACCATCGATTCGTCCGGCGTCGGAATCCAGCGCGCGATGAATGGATTTGAGGTATCGACCGTCGGCACCCGCTGGAAGTTGATATCGGTCTCGGCGAATTGCGGGCAGATGTAGTGCACGTAATCCGGCATTCGCCGCAGGATCGTATCGGTGACGGCTTCCGCAGTGTAGCCACGTGCGTTGCGGTCGCGGTGCAGCTTCTGGATCCACTCCAGATTGATGACCGGAACAACGCCGATCTTGAGATCGGCATGCTGAGCGATGTTGACCTTTTCGGTCACCACGGCGCCATGGAGGCCCTCATAAAACAGCAGATCCGATTTTTCCGGTAACGGACCCCATTCGGTGAAAGTGCCTGGATCTGCGCCGTACAGCTTGGCTTCTTCGTCGTCATGGACGTAATGACGGGTCGTTCCGGTGCCGGATTCGCCGTAATCGCGAAACACCTTCTCCAGTTCTTCGAACAGATTGGTTTCCGGGCTGAAGTGGCTGAAGTGCTTGTTGCCGCGCTCGGCCTCCTCAGCCATTTTCGTGCGCATCTCGACGCGATTATAGCGATGGAAGGCGTCACCCTCGATATAGGCTGCGGCGACCTTTTCCCGGCGAAAAATGTTCTCGAAGGTCTTCTTCACCGACGTGGTTCCGGCGCCGGATGAACCCGTGATCGATATGATGGGATAGCTGCGCGACATCTGCCCTGCCCCTCAGCGAAACAGGCCGCGCCGCGCGAACAGCGGCGCGTC
>LNFM01009211.1_pt1 | contig 14511 bp, 12 predicted proteins | sample 596031 | NCBI WGS metagenome assembly LNFM01 (sample SAMN04254537, study PRJNA301005) | activated carbon metagenome | isolation source: dual media filters at the Ann Arbor, Michigan drinking water treatment plant | place: USA: Ann Arbor
ACAACGAGCCAATATGGCGAGACGACGCACTAGTGGGTTACATCCGATCCGGTATGTACGGCCACAGCCTGGGAGCAGCAGTGGGTCTCGGCTACGTGGTTCGCGAGGCGCTCATCGATGACCACTATATCCTCAGCGGCAAGTACGAGATCGAAGTCGCCGGGACGCGCTATGCGGCTACACCGTCTCTCAAGGCTTTGCACGACCCCGGCAACGAACGGATTAAGGCCTGAATTGGCCCTCCGTCTGATCTCGTCGTCTGGAATGAGAATCGCGAGAAACCTACGACGAAGCAATTGACCGTAGACGATGGAATGGAGAAGTGAGTCCAGAGAACGGGGCGGACGAAGCAGGAGATGGGCGACATCACTATTTCGCCATGCAGGTATTCGCCTGCCTGGTTTGCGGTCCTTCGCTCTTTTGTAGCCTGGGTGTAGCGCGCAGCGCGAAACCCGGGAGCCGCCTGTCAGAGACCGCAGATCCCGGGTTTCACTGAGTTTCACCCGGGCTACCGGGAGCTTTCATGAGACCGTGTGATGATCAGCCTGTTGGGCTTCCTTCGTCAGCCCAACCTACCCCCGCCCCACGAACGGCATCTTGCTCGCCACGATCGTCGTGAACAGCACGTTCGCGCTCAGCGGCAGGCTGGCCATCTGCAGCACGGCGTCCGCGACATGGCGCACATCCATGCGGTCTTCCGCGCGCAGGGTGCCGTCTGCCTGGCGCACGCCGCTTGCCATCGCGGCGGTCATGTCGGTGGCGGCGTTGCCGATGTCGATTTGCCCGCAGCAGATGTCGAAAGGGCGGCCGTCGAGCGCGAGCGTTCTGGTCAGGCCCGTGACTGCGTGCTTGGTGCTGGTGTAGGCCACGGAACCCGGGCGCGGGGCGTGGGCGGAGATCGAACCGTTGTTGATGATTCTGCCGCCCTGCGGTGACTGTGCACGCATCTGGCGGAAGGCCGCGCGGGCGCACAGGAACATGCCATCCAGATTCACGGCCACCGTCGCCCGCCAATCCTCTGGCGATATCTCGTCGATGAGACCCGAGGGGCCGAAGCGGCCGGCGTTGTTGAACAGCACGTCCAAGCGGCCAAACTCCGCCACTGCGCTTGCAAACGCGGCATCGACCTCAGCAGCCTGCGTGACATCAGCCGGCAGCACAAGCGCGTTGGCGCGCCCTGCGGCGAGGGACGCGAGTGCCTCGCTACGGCGTGCAATCAAGCCCACGTGACAGCCGGCGTCCAGAAAGCGCTCCGCAGTCGCGCGGCCGATACCGGCGCTTGCGCCGGTGATGAGAATGCTGGGCATGACTAAACGGCGTGGCGGATCATGGGGGCGTGCTCCATGTCGGAAATGTCGAACGGCATTTTGTTTGGATCATGACCGAACTCAGTCGCGTCGGGAATGCAGGACTTGACCGTACGAACGAAGTCGCCTGCAGGCGCGTGGAGCCCTGGAGCCAGGTCGCGTTCGCAGTCCGCATCGGTAACTGGGGTCTCCGCACCGGCATCAGAGCCAACGCGTGCTTGCACCGCGTACCGGCCATCAATATGATGCTCATCATATGAGCTCGACCACCCCCACGTTAAAAGAGTCCACGCACAAGCGCATTGTCGACACCGCGGCAAAGGCGATCAGGCGCAGCGGCTGCAATGGCACGAGCATCGCGGACATCATGAAAGTGGCAGGGTTGACGCATGGCGGCTTCTACGCCCATTTCGCGTCGCGCGATGCGATGCTGGCGGAGGCTGTGGATTGTGCCGGCAATGAAAGTGTCGCCGCGCTCAAACAGGCGGCAGCACAAGCGGCACCTCGGGATGCCCTGCAGGCGATCGCTGGCGCCTATCTTTCGCGAAACCATGTCGAGAACGTGGAGGAGGGATGCCTGATTGCTGCGCTCGCTTCAGAGATCCCACGGCAAGTGCCAGAAGTGCGGTGCGCGGCCACCCGCGTCGTCGAGCAGATGATCGATCTCGTCGCCCGTCACGCGAATGGCGCAGGGGGGCCCGGCACGCATGAACAGGCGCTCGCGACAGTGGCCACGATGGTCGGCGCACTGGTGTTGGCGCGCACGGTAGAGGACCCCGCACTTGCCGACGCATTACTGAAAGCGGCACTGACACGTCTGCCGCACGCTGACAGCTGTTGAATGCCGCCGCTCCATTTTTTTTGCCCCGGAATATGATGTCCATCATATTCCGGTTGCAAGGCGCGGAGCCGGCACCGTCGGCTGAAACCCCGTGGCTCACTCCTGGAGAACGACATGACACAGTCTCACCCTGCGAACAGCGCCGCCACCGTCGCCACACGTCAGGTCAACGTCGGTGACGTACGATATGCCTATCGCGTACTGGGCCCGGAAGTGCCGCTCGATCCAACGCCCGTTCTCTTCCTGCAGCGCTTCCGCGGCACGCTGGACGACTGGGATCCCGCGTTCGTCGACGAGCTTGCCAAAACTCGCACGGTCATCCTCTTCAGCGACGCCGCGATCGGGTCTTCGACGGGTACTGCCGCCACCAGCGTCGATCAGAAGGCCCGCAACGCAGCCGAATTCGCGCGAGCACTCGGACACGAACGCATCGATGTGCTCGGCTTTTCAATGGGAGGGTTCGTCTCCCAAGCCATCGCGATGGCCGAACCTGCACTCGTGCGCAAGGTTGTGCTCGTTGGCACTGGTCCTGGCGGCAATCCGGAGAACGAACCACCGACCGACATCGTGTTTCAAATAGCAACGCGCCCCAGCTATGGCTTCGAGGATGTCCGTTACCTGTTCTTCGCGCTGGGCCGTGACGACGAGACGCATGCGTTCATCGAGCGCATGGCGCTACGGACCGAGCATCGGGAACCGCCGGTCGGGCCAGAGGTGATTGGCGTGATGGGCCAGCTCATCATGGATTTCATGAATGGCCAAAGCGGCCACTTCAGCCGTCTCCGGGAATTGCGGCAGCCGACACTGATTGTATCGGGCGATCGCGATCCCTTTTTCCCCGCGAAGAACCACTGGATTTTGTACCGGGAACTGCCAGACGCGCAGTTGGCGATGTACCCCAACGCAGGTCACGGGCCTCACCAACAACACCCACAGCAGGTTGCGGCTCAGATTGAATGTTTTCTGAAATCCACTTGATCGCGCCGCCAATAGGAGTATTGGCGCCAGCGGCAAGTCCATTGATTCAATAGGATCGCTCGCCGCCAAAGACAGGAGCCGCGGCCGCTCCCGGTCATCGGGCGATGCCGCAGAACGCGTCTCGGAAAGCGGTCGAAACTCCAACTTGAGAGGTCACCAGAACATGACATCTACGCCCACATCATCAAGCGGCACTGCCGCCGTCGCGCTCATCGTCGGCGGCGGCCCAGGTATCAGTGCCAGTTGTGCTCGCCTGTTTGCCCGGCATGGGCTGCGCGTTGCCGTGGCCGCGCGTGACCCGGACAAGCCGGTCATGCTGGCCTTGGAAAGGGAATGCAATGTCCGACGCTTCGCTTGCGACGCCGCGGATCCCGCCGCCATTGCCGGTTTGTTTGCAGCAGTGAGTCGCGATCTGGGCACTCCTCGGCTGGTGGTGCACAACATCGACGGCCGCGCCATGGAAATTCTCCGGAAGCCCATCACCGAGGCCGACCCGGCGCTGGTCCGCCAGGTGTTGATTGATTCCGCGTTCAGCGCGTTTCTGGTCGGCCAGCAGGCAGCTTCCACCATGTTGCGCGAACCACCGGACGAGAATGGCCTGCGTGGCACGATTCTGTTCACGAACGCGAGTGCCGCGATCAAGGGTTATCCCAAGAGCGCAGCGTTCGCCATGGCTTGTCACGCCAAGGCGGGCCTCACGCAGAGCATGGCTCGCGAGCTGATGCCACAGGGCATCCACGTGGCGCATGTGCCGATCGATGGCGCCGTGGGCTGGGTGCGCGAAGATGGTTCGCGCCAGCACCGACTCGCCGGCAGCGACGAGAACGACAACCTGCTGCACCCGGACCACATCGCTGCGACTTATTGGAATCTTCACCAGCAGCACCGCTCTGCCTGGTCTGTGGAGGTTGTGCTGCGGCCATGGCTCGAGAACTGGTGAGCACCAAATCCCGACATGACGTTACAGATGCTGACCTGGCCATGCGTTGTCGGCGGTCGACCGTTTTGGGTGGTAAGGCGTTTCACGAAGGAGGGATAGCGCAATGAAATCGACTACGAAGAGAAAGTACTGGAGCATCATTTCGCCGAACATGCCGGCCGCGAAAGTGGCGGAACTCGCACGGCAACAGGAAAGTGCCGGACTCGCCGGCACGTATTCATGCCAGGTTTACGGCCCGCCGTTCACCGCCCTCGGCGCGGCGGCCACTTCAACTTCCCGCATGCACCTGGCCACGGGAATCGCGATTGCACTGACCCGGAGCCCGTTTGAAACGGCCATGGCGGCCATCGATCTCGATCATCTCAGCGAAGGGCGGTTCATTCTCGGGCTGGGTTCGAGCGTGAAGTCGTGGACCGGCGGCATTTTCGGCATGCCGTATGAGAAGCCCGTCGCGCAGTTGCGTGAAGCCATCGAAGTGATCCGCAAAGTCATCGCCCTGAGCCACACCGGGACGTTGACGCAACACAAGGGCACCTACTACCAGTTTGATTTCTCCGAGCTGCAGCCTCCGCCGCCGCCCTTGCGCACGCGAGTGCCCATCTGGATAGCCGCGCTGCGCGGCGCCATGACGCAACTGGGCGCCGAGATCGGTGACGGCGTCATCGGCCACCCGGTGTGGACGGTCGATTGGCTCCGCGAAGTGATCGTCAAGGATATCAAGAAGGGGCTCGACCGCAGCCACAGGCAACGTTCCGATATCGAAGTGAACACCTGGTTATGGACGACGCCAAACACAGACCGGCGCAAGTCCATTGAAGATGCACGAGCGGTGGTTGCCTTCTATGCCGGGGTTGCACAGTACGAGCCCTTCTTTGCAGCGCATGGCTACGCTGAGGTCTGCAAGAAGCTGCAGCACGGGGTACAGCAAGGCAGCTATAAGAGCGTCACGCACCTGGTGCCAGACGAGATGGCAGAGAGATTTGTGTTGGCGGGCACGCCGGACGAAGTTCGCAATCGCCTCGAGCCGATGTGGGAATTCATTGATTCCGTTGCACTACTGCCGCCGCTCTACACGCTTTCCCAGGAGGAGATCCAATCCTACTTTCATACGATAGGTGAAACGTTTTATTCGGATCTCTGAATGGCTGAGCGCTATCCTGGCGCCAGCCGCGTGTTGTTGTGAACGCACCCCGACATCCGGCCACCAAAGGATGCCGAGCCACCCTTGGGCCGATGCCCGCTGCGCGTGAACGCGCGTGGCGCTTTTCGAGTCCAGCCTTTACCAGGATTCGCCGAACGGTCTCAGTTCCACATTGAAGGACCAGGCGGAGCGATCCTGCTGGATGAGATGCAACACCTCATCGGCAATGGCGGCAGGCTGGATGAAGAACTCGTCCGGGCGCCCGGCGAACTGCCGGCGCGTCCATTCGAGATCGATCACGGCGTCGATTGTCACGTAGGCGACGTGCACACCCTGTGGCCCGAGATCGCGGGCCATGGCCTCGGTCAGAATCCGCTGCGCGGCCTTCGTCGGCGCGAAACCGGCGAAGTTGGCCTTGCCGCGCCAGGCAGACGTATTGCCCGTCACCACCACGCTGCCGCGCCCGGCGGCAACCATCGCCGGGGTCAGCGCTTGCGCGAGCTGCAGCAGAGCCACGGTATTGATCTCGAAATTCTGCCTGAGCGACTCGGGCGTGATATCGCGAAACGTGCCGAACGTAGCGCCGACGGCATTATGAATCAGGACTTCAGGAGCTCCCATGTCGCGCCGTACGGCCGCGAGCGCATCCGCGAGTGACGCAGGCTCGCTCACATCGCAGGGGTAGCCGCGCGAGTCGGGCAGTTCTTTCGCGAGTGTGGCCAGGCGCTCGGTACTGCGCGCCAGCATGGCGACGGCGTAGCCGGCGCCCGCCAGGCGCCGTGCGATGGCAGAGCCGGTCCCGGGGCCGACACCGGTCACGAGGGCGACAGGAGTAGTCATGGGCAAGTCCTCGCAAATCTCAGGGGAGGTTCTCCAGGCGCGCAAGATGCGGCTCGAGATCGGCGGCAAACGCGGGGTGGGCACGCAGTCGCGAGAAGTGCTCGGCCGCACGGGGGTAATGATCCGGGAAGCCCGCTGGCAGAACGGGCGTGAGCTTGCGCTCGGCAAGATGCGCACTACTGGCCCGTTCATACCAGAGCATCGTCATCTCACACGCAAAGCAGATGTCGGCAAGGCTGAGCGAGTCGCCGACCAGCGCGACGCGCCCGGGTGCCAGCGTCAGTTCGATGGCCTTCAGATACACCTCGACCGCGGCCTGCGCCGCGGCATGTGCGGTCGGCGCGACGTCCTTCGCACGCAGCCCGAGCAGGTAGGCCTGAGTGTCGCGGCCCAGCACCAGGCTCGCGTCGAGAAACGAATCGATACGCGAGGCCTCAAAAGGGTCGCGGCCGTACAGCGATAGTTGGGCTTCTCCGAGCCGCACCACGGCGCGTGCGATGCTGTTTGATTCAAAGATGCCGGTGCGGCCGTCCGGGCTGAAGGCGGCGGGCACGGTTCCAAACGGGTGGGCGTCGAGAAAGGCCGCCGTCTTGTGCAGCGGTGTATCGCCGAAACCCACGCGACCCATTCGCCGGGTGCTTGCATCCTCGCGATCGGCGGCAGTGAGTGGGCGCGCATCGAAATCCCACAGCCAGTCCACCAGTCCTTCAGGCGTGTCGCCGCGCACTTCCACGATGACGCCGTTGAGGCGCGCGGCGATCGTCGCCTTCCACACGCGAGGATTCGGCCGATACGAAAAAATGCGGAGTGCGGGCGTCACGAATGCCTATCTCCTGCTCGCGAATATCGCCTGCGAGTTGTCATGGGCCGCCGCCGCTTCCGTTGCATCCGCAGGCCGCAGGCGAACCGGCACGTGCTTGTGATAAGGCGTGCCGGCTATCGGATCGCGCCAACGCGCATCGGTCAGCTGGTTGACGCGCGGGCCACACACGCGTCGCGTACCGTCGGTCGCAGGGTAGGCCTGCCCGTAGCCGTGAGGCAGAACCACGTAGCCGGGCCGCAGCCCGGCATCGACATGTGCCCGCGCCACCACGCTTCCCCGCGATGACTCGACGACCACCCAATCCGCCTCGGTGAGGCCAAGTTCAGCCAGGTCGCCCGGATGGATGAACAGCGCGCCGTCCGGATCACGTTTGCGCGCATGGGGCGAGCGCAGGATCTGGTTCACGTTCTGCGCGCGGCGCTGGCCGGCCGACAGCACGAACGGATACCGCGGGTCTGCGAGGAGTGGGGAGGCATCGAGCGCGGCAATCTCCTCGAGCAGGGGTGGGATTACGAGACGCACACGGCGATCCAGCGTTTCGATGAGATCCCACACGGATTCATCGATGCAGAACGCGATGCCCGACGGCGACTCTACGATGCGCTGGAACAGCAGTGCCCCCAGTGCACGTGCGTCCATGCCCCTGTCCGGGCTAGCGCCCAGCGCTGCGGCGACCGCCGACGGCCGGGTCCGTGCGAGCCGCTGCGTCGCCCCCCACAACGGGGCCGCCGCCGCCGTGCCCGCCGGCATGCTTGGGCCCAGCGTGGCGTAGAGCAGCAGGGCCGCCGCGGGTGCCGACTGTGGATGTTCGCGCAGCAGCGATTCGAATGCGGGGCCGAACACCTCCGGACCGTTCAGTGCTGCCTCCATGGCCGTCGCCATTGCGCCGGGTGGCGGCAGCAGGCCGCAGGCACGGGCGAGGCGGAGATAGATCTCAGGCTCAGGCAGGCTACCCGGCAACGGTTCGAGCACCGGTCGCCGCACATGGATGTAGTTCGTCGGTGCCTCGAATGTGAACAGGGTGTACTCGCATTTCTCGTACTGCGAACTCGCGGGCAGGACATAGTCGGCGCGCGCCGCGGTTTCGGTGAACGCAACGTCAACCACCACCATCAGATCCAGTCTCGACAGCGCTGCCTCCAGCCGCTGTGTATCGGCCGCCGTGTTGAGCGGGTTGCTGCTGTCCACCCACAGCGCGCGCAGCCGCTCGGGGTGCTCGGATTCAATCGCCTCCGACAATGCGTTCGGCGGCAGCAGGCCGGCGATGATTTCGATGTCGAGCGGCGCGTAGCGTTGGCCACGGCCATTGCTCCACAGCGGCTGCAGCCAACTGTGCAGGGTATTGGTGCCGTGGCGGCCGAAATGGCCCGTGACGAGGTACAGCAACTTTTCCAGGTAGGAATTGAGCGTCGAGTGCAGGCCCTGCTGGATACCGAGTTCGGCGCGCACCACCATTGATTTGGCCGCCGCAATCATGTCTACCAGCTGCTCGAGGACAGCGAACGTGACGTCGGCAGCCGCCGCGCAGGCGTCGATATCGACCGCCCGAAAAGTTGCTTCGATGGCGTCGAAGCCGCCCGTATGCGCATCGAGGAAAGCGCGATCCGCGTGACCCCGCCGGATCAGCAGCGCGATGAGGGCCGTGAGCAACCAGGCGTCCGCGCCAGGGCGTACCGCGATGTGAAGGTCCGCAAGCTCAGCTGTCTCGGTGCGCCGGGGGTCGATGACGACCAGGCTGCGCGCGGGATCCTTCGCGAGCTGATTCAGTTGCTGGCGGGCGTTGCTGAAGCCGTGCGCGAGCCAGGGGTTGGCGCCGAGCACGATGAGCAGATCACAGTGCTCGATGTCCTCCGCGGTGTGACAGGTCTGCGCGCCGAACAGGTGGCCATTGACCCAGAAATCGCCGGTCTTTTCCTGGGCGAGCGCATTGAACACGTGGCGCGACCCGAGGGCGCGCAGGAAGCCATTCGCAAAAGCACCGCCAGCATGATTCCCCTGGCCGCCGCCGCCGTAGAGCGCTAGCGTCTGTGCCCCATGGGCATCGAGCAGCATGCGCAAGCGAGCGGCAATCTCGGCAATCGCCGTATCCCAGTCGATGGCATCGAAGCCGCCATCCGCGCGCCGGCGAAGTGGCGACGTCAGCCGGTCGGCGTGATGGACATAGTCCACGATGCTCTGAGCCTTGTTGCACAAGTATCCGCGCGTGCGGGGATGCTCGGCATCACCTCGCACCTGCGCGATACGCGCCGACGGCCCATCGCCGTGTACTGCGATGTCGAGGCCGCAATTCACGTAGCAGAGATTGCATGCACTTTTGTGCCACCGAAGCTCGGTCATGTTGATGTTCTCCGGGTCACTGCGAACGCGCAGGACAGTCCACGGGCCGGTGGTAATGTGTCGACTGAAAGTGGATGATAAAGATCATCCGGAATTCAGGATGATACCCATCATCCTGAAAGTCAACGACGCGGCATGAGTCATCTGCACATGGGACATTCGAAAGCAGCAAAGTCCGATAGCCGGCAGCGCATTCTCGAAATCGCGGCCAGGCGCTTTCGCGAGCACGGCGTAGAGGGCCTCGGCATCGCTGAGCTGATGGAGGAGGCCGGGCTCACGCACGGTGGCTTCTACCGCCATTTCGAATCACGAGACGAACTCGTGGCCCAGGCTATCGAGGCGGCATTGCAGCAGAACGTCGGCCGCGTCTCGCGCACAGTCGAGCGTGCGGGAAAAGATTCTTTGCGGGGCCTGCTCGACCGATACCTGAGCCTGGCACACCGTGACGCGCCTGGGGAGGGCTGCACAGTCGCAGCGCTGGCGGCTGATGTCGCGCGCAGCAGTGAGCAGACGCGCAGCGCCTATACTCGCCACGTCCAGCAGTTTCTCGAGATCATTGTCAAAGCGCTGGACGGCGACACGGCAAAAGCGACCAGAAAGCAGGCGATCTGCACGCTCAGCGCCATGGTCGGCGCGCTGGCGCTTGCGCGGGCTGTGAATGATGAGGGACTTTCCGAGGAGATCCTGAAGTCCACCTTGCACACACTCAAGAAGGCGAGCGCGCGAGGCGAGTAACGCGGGCTGCCCGCAGCTTCTTGCATCCAGCAAAGCGCCTCGCCCGCTTTGCACAGCGGTGATTGCTTCGATTACTGGCTCGGCACGCTTTCAGTATCCCGCTCGCCGCTATCCATCGGCGTCATTTCTGCAACCACCATGTGGCGAGCGGTATTCACGGTGGTGAACTGGGCCGGGTGGGGTCGCTCGCTACAACATTTAAAAGGACAACTACGGCGCGTGTGCGTTGTTGGGCCTGGGGACGTTCGCGTCTGTCAGCGGTGTCCGCGACCGTGCATGCCGGCAGGGCCGGCTGCCTCCGGATGGGGGATGCCGCTGTCATCCGTGGGCCAAATGTCTGCGCGGCACGCTCGATTCCCGCGCTGCGTCATCGTTATGCTCTGCTTCAGCCTCGGTCGAGACCGCTGGCGGATTTCAAGCTCTTCGGAATTGATCCCTGAATGGCCGCTGCGAAGCTGCGGCGCCCTAACGAAGGACAGACTGTTCATGACTACAGATGTGGAAGTACTCGATGTGCTCGTGATCGGTGCCGGTTTCTCCGGCCTGTACCAGCTCGACCGGCTGCGGCGGCTCGGGTACGCGGTGAAGATTTACGAGGCCGCGCCGGCGCTGGGCGGTGTGTGGTACTGGAATTGCTATCCGGGCGCGCGCTGCGACACCTATGGCCCGCTGTACCAGTACTCGAACCCGGATTTGTGGCAGGGCTGGGACTTCGACGAGCTCTACCCGTCGTGGGACAAGATTCGCGAATACTTTCACTACGTCGATGAGAAGCTCGGCCTCAGCCGCGACATCCGCTACAACACGCGCGTCAGCGGTGCGAGCTTCGACGAGGCGCAGCACCGCTGGATCGTGCGTACGGAGAATGGCGGCATCGCCCATGCGCGCTACCTGCTGATGTGCACGGGCATCGGCTCGAAACCGTATACGCCACCCATTCCCGGGCTCGAGTCCTTCGCCGGCCGCGTGCACCACACGGCGCAGTGGCCGCAGGAGGGCGTGGATCTGTCGGGGCGGCACGTCGGCGTGATTGGCACGGGCGCCACCGGCGTGCAGGTGATCCAGGAGCTCGGGCCGGTGGTGGCCTCGCTCACGGTGTTCCAGCGCACGCCGAACATGGCGCTGCCCATGCGCCAGCAGCAGCTCGATGACGCCGGCAAACGCGCCCTGCGCGAGAACATGCAGGAGCGGTACGCGAAGCGCGCGCGCACCTTCGGCGGTTATGATTTCGATTTCAACGACTACGCCGGCCCCACCGCCGCCGGCCTCACGCCCGAACGCATCCAGCAGATGTACGAGGAGTACTGGGCACTCGGCGGCTTCGTGCCGTGGCTCGGCAACTTCGCGGAGATCTGGACCGACGAACGCCTGAACCGCGTGGCCTACGACTTCTGGCGCGACAAAGTGCGCCAACGCATCCGGGATCCATGGATGGCCGAGAAGCTCGCACCCACCGAGCCGCCGCATCCTTATGGCGTGAAGCGCATCTCGCTCGAGCAGCGCTACTACGAGGTGTTCAACCAGCCGAATGTCACGCTCGTCGATCTCAAGGAAACGCCGATTGAGCGCGTCACCCCGCAGGGCGTGTTGACTGCGGATGGCCGCGAGCACGCGCTCGACACGCTGGTGCTCGCCACGGGCTTCGACATGGTGTCCGGTGGCCTCACGGCGATCGATCTCCGCGGCACGCACGGCCGGTCGCTGCGCGAGCAGTGGCAGGGCGGGGTGAACGCGTATCTCGGCACGATGACGCACGGCTTTCCGAACATGCTGTTCGTCTACGGGCCGCAAGCGCCGGCAGGCCTGAGCAACGGACCGAGCTCATCGGAGATTCACGGCGACGAAGTCATCCACCTGCTCGAACACCTGCGGCGAACGGGCCGCACGCGCGTGGAATCCACCCTCGAAGCGGATGCCGCCTGGCGCAAACGCATCGACGACTACGCCGCCGCCACGCTCTTCGCCCGCGCGGATTCGTGGTACATGTCGGCAAACGTGCCGGGCAAGGTCAGGCAGATGATCAACTATCCAATGGGCATCCCGGATTATCTCGCGCAGTGGCGTGCCGCGGAGCAGGCGGGATTTGCGGGGTTCGAGATCGCTTGAGGCGGGGGTGTTGGGCTTCCTTCGTCAGCCCAACAGTCGTTGTCTCACCCGGCCCCACGCAAGCGCGATGTCGCCCGGGTACGACGCAGTGAAGCCCGGGATCTGCGGAGTCTGATACGCCGTTCCCGGGTTCCGCGCTGCGCGCTACACCCGGGCTACACGGGGCGCCGGACGGGCAGTTTCACAGAACCTGCGATGGGGCCGGGGGCGGCGCCATTTGGAAGACGCATGGGCGCCGTGCTGATTTTCGTGACGTCGCTCCCAATGCCCGCGACGGATATCGGCGACATCCCTCACCCGTGGCACCGCCGTGCCGCAGCCGGCGGCACGGCGTGGGTGTGCTCCCGCACATCGCGTCCCGCGGCTCGCCGGCACACTCTGCCGCGCCTGTCCTGCGTCACGTCAGTATTCGGAATGCGTGCGCGCAGTACAGTGGGCGTCGACCATCACCGATGGAGGAACTTTCGATGAGCATGATGAAAGCAGCAGTCTTCGTGGCGCCGGGCCGCATCGAACTGGCGGACAAGCAGATCCCGGACGTCGGGCCCAACGACGCGCTGATGCGGATCACCACCACCACCATCTGTGGCACCGACGTGCACATCCTCAAGGGCGAGTATCCCGTGAAGCCGGGCCTGACCGTGGGGCACGAGCCGGTCGGCATCATCGAGAAGCTCGGCAGCGCGGTGCAGGGCTATCGCGAAGGACAGCGCGTGATCGCCGGCGCCATCTGCCCCACGTTCACGTCTTACTCGTGCCAGGACGGCGCGCCGTCGCAGGACGGCAGCTATCTGATCGAGAGCGGCCAGTGCGGCGCGCACGGCTACAAGGCGACGGCCGGCTGGCGCTTCGGCAATCTGATCGACGGCACGCAGGCCGAGTACGTGCTGGTGCCGGACGCACAGGCGAACCTCGCGCCGATTCCGGACGGACTCACCGACGACCAGGTGCTGATGTGCCCGGACATCATGTCGACGGGCTTCAAGGGCGCCGAGAACGCCAACATCAAAATCGGCGACGTCGTCGCGATCTTCGCGCAGGGGCCGATCGGGCTCTGCGCCACCGCCGGCGCGCGCCTGCTCGGCGCGAGCACCATCATCGCCGTGGATGGCAACGATCACCGCCTCGGCATCGCCAGCGTGATGGGGGCGGACGTCACGCTGAACTTCCACCAGTGCGATCCGGTCGCGGAGATCATGAAACTCACCGGCGGGCGTGGCGTGGACGCCGCGATCGAAGCGCTCGGCACGCAGGGCACGTTCGAGTCCTCACTGCGCGTACTGAAGCCGGGTGGCACGCTGTCGAGCCTCGGTGTGTACTCGACCGATCTGACGATTCCGCTCGGCGCCTTCGCGGCCGGGCTCGGCGATCATCGCATCGTCACGGCGCTCTGTCCGGGCGGCAAGGAGCGGATGCGACGCCTGATGAACGTGGTGGCCTCGAACCGGGTCAACCTCGGCGCGCTCGTCACGCACCACTTCAGCCTCGACGAGATCGTCGCCGCCTACGATCTGTTCGCGCATCAGCGGGACGGCGTGTTGAAGGTGGCGATCAAGCCGTGATTGAGCTCGGCAGGCAACGAAAGAGGCGGCGATGCCTGCCGGGTGATTCGGTACCGCCCGCTTCGCCGCGGCGCTGATGCTTGCTCGAAAGAGATGAATCAGTATGGACGCGACAGCGTAATCTCCGGTCCGCAGTCGCGCGCGACGCTGCGCGCTTCTGCGAAGCCCGCGTCGGTGATGGCCGGTGGGCCGGGCGCTGGCGAGTAGCGCAGCCCGCGCTGGCCGGCACCGGCGTCGCTTTCTGCCTGTACAGGCAGTGTGCCCAGGTAAAGGCCATCGACATGGCCGGGGACGTCGATGATCCACCCTGGCACGGGCAGGTATTCGCTGGCCATCACATCGGGCGAACCGTGGGTCGCCACGCGCAACGTGTATTTGCCGGGCATGACGGAGAAGTAAGTCCAGCCTTCGAGATAGTGCTCATAGCCACACCATTTCGACTTGAACGCCCTGGCTTCGCCATGTCGGTTCAGCAGGACTTTCGGGTTGTCACTCAACCGGGTCTTCGCGTCGATCGGCTGTCCGGGCGTCGCGTGCGGGTGCCGGGTTTCAAGCTTCAGGAACAGCACCACTTCATTCGTCCCGACCTGCCAGCAACGCGTGCGCCCCTCGGGAGAAACCGGGGAATCCAGTGTCGCCATGCCGGCCACCATGCCGCGCTCGTCATATCGAAACTGCATGGCCAGGCCAGCCCGCCACCAGTCATACACGACAGTCCGCTCTGGCTCCCGCCAGTATTGCGGCAGGCCGAGCGCCGATCGCACGTCATGCTGCCGGGAGACGCCAGGCTGAATGGTGCGCATGCGATCAGTGAGGCCTTGTCGGACCCACATCCTGATTTTCTCGGCGGGTGGCGTCGGGTCATTCAGAACCATGCGCTCGACGCGACGCAGTCTGTCGT
>LNFM01009212.1_pt1 | contig 14510 bp, 8 predicted proteins | sample 596031 | NCBI WGS metagenome assembly LNFM01 (sample SAMN04254537, study PRJNA301005) | activated carbon metagenome | isolation source: dual media filters at the Ann Arbor, Michigan drinking water treatment plant | place: USA: Ann Arbor
CACCGTCGGGACCTTCAACGTCTTCACGTGGGCCGTCCACGCCGCGCGGGTGGTCTCCTCGCAGCCGGCGAACGCCGAGCGCTTGTTCGAGAGCATTGCGTCTTCGAGCGTGCTGACCTGCTCCACGAGCTTGGCCCGGGCGGGAGACAGCGAGGCCCACTCCTGCTTGGCCTCGTCGGCGATCGCGACGAGCTTCGCGATGCCCGGGTCGGCCTTGGCCTTTGCCGCGACGTCGGTGGATGCGTTCTTCCACGCGACGTTGGCGAGGTGCACCATGCGGCGCAGCTGGTACCGCGTCGACGGGTTCAGGTCCTGCGCCGAGTCGATCTCGGCGTACGCCTTCGTAGCATCGAGGGTGACGCGCGTGCACAGGATCTCGAGGAGCAGACCGACGTCCTTGATCTCGCCGTTGTTGAGACTCGTCTGGAAGCAGGTGCTGACCAGGTTGTGCTTGCCGAGCTGCGATGCCCGCGCTCCCTGTTGGTCCAGGGCCACCATGAGCTGCGACGGGTACGCGACCACCACGTCCGAGAACGGCCGGGGCATGGAGGCGAGCTCCTGCGAGTCCCAGCCGTAGCCCTTGCTCGTCGCGACCACCGCGGCGAAGTCGATCTCATCCATGGATTCGCGCTTCATCCACGCATCGCGGATCGCGAGGATCTGATCGCGTTCGCCGATGGTGTCCCCGCTGGTCGCGCATGTGACCTCGGCGACCGCACCGATCAGATTGTCGGTGTAGCCCTTGGGGTCCTTCATCGCGTCGAAGTCCGCGGGCGTGTAGTTCATGGAGCTCGAGATGTTGTAGTCCTTGCACCAGCCGGGACGCCCATCGGGCGTGCTCGCGGTGTTGACCTGCGAAGCAGCGCCGCCCGCGCTTCCCGACACGGCCCCCGACTCGCCACCACCACTACCGCCGCCGCCGATCGGCTTGCCATTGAGCTTCAAGAGCGAGCACCCCGTTCCAAGGACAGCGAGCGCCGCGAACCACTTCATATTTCCGAGCAGACTCATTGAGATACCTCCGTGAGCCGTCGTTCGGCCGGGCGTCGCTCCGGTTGCTAAAAAAGTTGGCTCTCGGGAGCCGATCGAACGGACCGGGGGGGCTCTGGCGCTTGCTGCCCGCGCTGGGCCGCACTGCTCACGGTGGCGTCAGGGCGATGACGCGCACTCGGGCTTGTCGGCCATGTAGGACGCGGCGCAGGCGATGCGGACGAGCGTCGCACTTCGCCCGTCGACAGGCTCCGCCAGCGTCCCGTCGCGATAGAGCTGCGCCAGCGCGAGACACTCGTATTCGCCGCCGTACTGACACGCGCGCTCGTACTCGTTCCGCGCCGCATCGAGCTTCCCCATGTCGAGCAACGCGGCACCGAGATGAAAGCACAGGGGGCGCGAGATCTGACAGTTCCAGTCGAGCGCGGCGATGCGCTCCGCCTGGGGCCACGTGTCCTCGACGAGCATGCAGAGGTAGGGGACCTTGTGACGACAGCCTTCGCGCGCCGCGAGGGTCAGCCGTTCGTGCATGGCGGGGCGTTCCGCGAGGTCGGGTGACCAGTCTGCGAGCACCTTGCAGCTGTACGCGAAACCGTCGCTGCACTCACGGCGAAGCTCGACGGCCTGCGCCTCTGTCACGGTGCGGCGACCTCGCGCGAGCAGTCGTCCCATCTCGCCCGGGAGACCTTCGGGCACGAACGGATACTCACCGTACGGTGGGAGCGCATGGCAGCTGATCAAGTTGTGCTCGCGGCACTGCGCTACGACGTCCGCGGCGGCGACCGCCATTGCATCCTGAGTCGTCGCCATGACCAGCAAGGTCCGGCACGATGGGGGGTGGCCTGCTCGACACGCCACGAGCAAGGCATCGCTCGCCGCATGACGTCCGGGCGCCTCGGCACCGGGCAAACGGAGGTCGAAGGGGGCGTCCGATCGCAGTACCTGTTCCGCTCGCTCCCCGACGTCATCCGTCGGGCGGTACTCGTTTGCCTCGATCGGTGTCGCTGGGGGCACCGACGAGCACGCGACCAGGAGCAGCAATGCTGAGCTACTTGACGTAACGAAGCGGGTCGACGGCTTCATTCAAGCTCCTCGTTGTCCAACCGTTCTTCTCGTTGACCTGGTCCACCAGGTCCGTGAGCTCCTTACCCCGACGCGCGAGGTACCCTCCCACGTAGGAATGTTGATCGGCTTGTCGGCGTTGATGATCGCCAGGTCGAGTAGAAGCTGTTGACCAGCCGCATCGAGCTCGGCGGCGAAAATCTTCAGCTCGGCATTCATCGCCGCATGCGACGCGTTCTCGGAATCCTCTCGACGCTTCTCGTAGGGATCCATTCGAGCTGGCTGCTTCGACTTGCTGGTCTTGAACGTGGCGGTCCGGTCGTCCCAGACCATTTCTAGGTCGCTATTCGTGCCCCCCTCCTCAACCGCGCTCGGCCCGAACAGCTTTGGCTTGGGCGGGGGGGCAGCGGGCTGCTTCGCCTGCGCAGGTGCGACCGTCGCCGGCACTGTCTCGTATTCGCGCATAGGACGCGGTCCATCGGCGACGCACACCGCCGGTTGCTAAGAAACGTTGGCTCTCTTGGGCCGGCGGTCCTCATGGCGGCGTGTTTGCGATCGCGCTACCCAACAAGCGCTTCGCGCACGCTAAAGGACTTCGCGACTACGTGTTCGCGATCTGCGACCGCCACCACACGCTCCGTACTCATCTCGCGCAGCATCGACGCGACCGCTGCCCGAGGGGGGCCGCGCGAGCACGCCCGTGCGCTCGTAGACGATCGACTGCGCCGCCGCTCCCAGACTGTCGAGGGCGGTCACGGCCGCGACAAACGCGAGCTCGCGCGGGGTCCTGGACTTGGCGGCGGACAGGAGCCCGCGGAGCCCGAGGATTGCCATCGCCGCGAGTTGCGGAAGGGGGCGGGCCCCATTGCTGTCCGGCAGCCGGACGCCTTCGAGATGCGCGTGCACGATATGCGGCAGGAGGGACGCGCAGTCGGCGCCGCGGAGGAGGCGCGTCTCGATGAACTCGCGCGCAGTCGCGGGCCAGGCATGCTCGACGTGCGCGCCGGGTGCGTGGTGGATCTCGATGGCGGCCTCGCGCAGCTCGAGAGCGAGGAGCTGGCACTGGCCGTGGAACATCGGCGCAGGGCGGTACGGATGCGCGGCGAAGACCTCGCGCGCGAACGCGACGTTGTTCGCGAAGAAGTTCTGGACTATGGCCGGTACGGCGCGGTCGGCGGGCCGTGCGGTGCCACGGGCGGCGAAGCGACGGTTCGTGGGATCGAAGTACGGGAAGTCCATCTCGTTCGCGATGCGCGCGAGCGGCCCCGGGTACGAGGTCGCGCCGCACACGACCTGCGCGCCATGGGCGAACGGCGCGACGATGGCGTCGAGCCAGTTCGCGACCGGCGCGCAATCGCCGTCGAGGAACGCGACGATGTCGCCGCGACTCGCATCGAAGCCACTGGTCTTGTGGTCGTAGTAGCCGGTGTCCGCGGGGACCTCGACCCACCGCGCGGGGTAGGCGAGGTCGATGCGCGGACCCGTCGTCGTGATGACGAGCTCGGCGCGGTGGGCGCGCAGGCGCGGCGCGAGCGTGGCGACGGAGCGGGCGAGGGGGACGAGGTCCCCATGGGCCAGGTTGAACGTCTCGATGACGACGGAGATCACGAAGCGATCGCCTCCGGGAGCCGGGCGCGCAGGACCTCGCGGTAGATGGCCCACGTGGCGTGGACGGCGCGCGAGAGATCGTAGGTCTGCGCGTGGGCGCGGGCGGCGCGACCCATGCGTGCGCGGCGGTCGGGATCACGCAGCGTGGCCACGATCGCGCCGGCGAAGGCAGCGGCATCCGAGGGTGCGACGATGTCGCCGGTCACGCCCGGCACGACGTGCTCGCGCGATGCACCGGCGGTGGCGACGACAACGGGGAGGCCACTCGCGGCCGCCTCGACGACGACGTTGCCGAAGGTCTCGGTCTCGCTCGGGAAGGCGAAGACATCGGCGGAGGCCATCACCGTGGCGAGCTCCTCGCCGAACAGGGCGCCAGTCGTCACGATGCCCGGCCCCACCATCCGGTTCGCGTACGGGCCGTCGCCGACGACGAGGAGCTTCGCCTCGGGGAGCTCGCTGACGACGTGCATCCACGCCTGCGCGAGGGCGTCGAGGTTCTTCTCCTTCGAGAGACGGCCGACATACAGCGCGACGGGCCCGTGGCCGGTGCCGTACTTGTCGAGCGCGCACCGCACGCGCCGTGCGGGATGGAAGAGGTCGAGGTCGGTGCCGCGCGAAACGCGGGCGATGCGTTCGGCCTTCACGCCGAGCGAGGTCAGGCGCGAGACGACCGCGTCGGACGGCGCGAGGCACTGGTCCGCCTGCTGATAGAACCAGCCGACGAGCGGCGCGACGAGGTCGCGGAGGAAAGGCAGGCCCGTCATGCGCGCGGCGTACTCGGCGACCTCGGTGTGGTACTGGGCGATCACCGGGATGCCCAGCATGCGGCCGGCGATCAGCGCGGCGATGCCCATCGGTCCCGGCGTCGCGATCTGCACGATGTCCGCGTCGCGCAGGAGCATCGTCAGGCGGGTGAGCTCGGGGACGCTCCACGTGTACTCCGCGTAGAAGGGGAGGGACGCGCTCATCGCGGCCGGCACGCGCGACACCTCGCCCGGGAGATCGTTGTTCGGTGACGTCCCGGCAGGGCCGATGAGCGTCGCGGCGTAGCCGGCTCGGGTCGCGGCGGCGACGAGGCGGCGGAGACCAATGGCGACACCATTCACTTCGTCGACGGTGTCAGAGACGATCGCGATCCGGGGGCTGGGCAGCATGTGCGCTACGACTCAGCAACCGTCGGACCGCGCGCTGTCGCCGGTGGTTTGCCGTCAGGTGCCGTGGTTGGTCGTCCCGGGCGTCAGACGTTCGCCACGGAATTGCTGGTGTTCACCACGCACGGTCGTTTCTGCACGCCGGGTCAGACCGGCATCCTGCTACTCGATGACCACGCGCGTGCCGGTGGACCGTCCGAAGGTCTCCGGCGAGTACATCTCTTCGGCTTTCGCCGGAGCCGCGAAGAACGAGCCTGGCGTCGTCGCGCGGGCGGTGTAGCTCGTGATCTGGGTGCCGGCCGGCACTTGCATGCGGAACGCCTCGATGCGGTTGTCCCGCATGTTGTGGTGATCCCACTCGGTGTCCGCGACGAGGTCGACGGCGCGTTCCGCTACGACGAGCGCTTCGTTCACAGGCTCGAGGCCGGCCGGCAGTGGATCGACCACTGCCACGCCGTATCGGGGCTGCGTTGCCGTTGCCTCGAGAACGACCACCACGCGCGCGCCGAGCTTGATGTGGAGGACGCCGGCCTGATCGGTGGTGACGTCGTTGGGGTCGTCGACGGCGCGGTAGGTGCGGCGCACCACGAAGCCGGCATCGAGGGCCGGCAGGTCCGTCGCCACCGGGGCGTACGTGATGCCGAGCCGGTAGTAGAGGCGCCCCGTCCCCTGCCGCGCAATGGCGACATCGTGCTTCACACCCGGCGTGAGCTGCGTCCAGTCGACGGCGAGCTGCGCGCGCGTGAGGCCGCGGCCCGCGAACGCCTGTTCGGCATAGCCGGCCGTGCCAAGCCAGGCGGTCGCCGTGTACGCGGGCGTCGCCTTCTCGTACGCATCGAAGTAGTGCCGCAGCGACACGAGTGCGGCGAGGTTCTCCTGCGTCGTGTACCAGCGCCCGCGCTTGCGCTGCTCGAGGAGGCCGCGGGCGAGCTTCGGGATCACTGCATGGTCTGGCGCCACCGCGATCAGCGCATCGAGCACGAGGGCAGTTGTCCGCGTCTCGGACACGAGGAGCCAACGCTCCGCCGGCGTGAAGGTCACCGCCACCGTGGCCGCACTTGCCGTCTCGTGAACCGTGGAGACGAGCTCGGCGAGGAGCTTGTTGCGTGCCGATCCAGCGGCAAGGAGCGGGAGCAGCCGGGCTTTGGCATCGATCGGATACGCGCCGAGCTTGCGCGCGGCGGCATCGAGCTTGGCGGCCCGCGCCCGCACGTCGACGCCATTCGCCTGGAGGGCGACGAGATCGTGGGCCGCAATCGCCACGTCGATCGGGTGGTCGGCGAGGTCCGTCCGGTCCGCGAGCTTACGGGCGGCGGTGGCCGTGAGGTTCGCGATCAATCGGTCTGCGTGTTTCATCACATGTGTGCGGGCCGTGCGGGTCATGGTCGACGGGTCCCGGATCGCTCCAAGCGCGCGCAGCACCTGCGCGGTGACGAACGGATCGGTCTCACTGAACCGCCAGTAGCCCCAGCCACCATCGCTGTTCTGCGCGCGCGTGAGCGCCTTCACGTCGCGCTCGCGCTGGGCGGTGCGCTCGTCGGGGGTGGGCCGCCCCGGCGCCGCGAAGGCCTCGAGAATGTCGCCGACGGCCGCGTTCGCGATCATGCGCCCCGAGCGCTGCTCGGCGCAGTCGAAGGGATAGTCGTCGAGGTACTCGACGGCATCGGTGAGCGACTGCAGCTGTGTCGATGCGAGCTCGAGCTCCACGCCGCCCACGTCGGGGAAGATGGCGCTCGGGACGTCGAGGCGCTCGAACGCCGGCTTGTCATCGATGACGCCGTAGGTCGCAAACGACTCCGTGGTGGCCGGCTCGTAGACGGGCAGGGTGACGATCGACGAGTCCGCGAAGCTCCCCGACACAGCAGCCGTCTGGACGATGGCCTTGCCGCGCGCCTCGGTCGCGAAGTCGAACCGCACCTCGACGCGCTGGCCGCCGGGGACGGTCACCCGCTTGCCCTGCGGGCCCGTGCTGATGAGGTTCGCGGCGCGCGCCACGACATCCACGCTGCGTGGCACGCGGTCGAGGTTCTGCACGACGACCGGCAGCGAGAACGTGTCGCCTTGCGTGAGGAAGCGCGGGGCCATCGTCCGCGCGGTCACCTTGCGCTGCGTGACGATCGCGCCCTCCCCCTTGCCGAAGTAGAACGTGTCGGCGGCGGCGATGGCCACGATGCGAAAGCGCGTGAGGCTATCAGGCATCTTCACCGTGACCCGCGCCTTGCCGTGCTTGTCAGTGCGCAGCCGCGGCGAGAACACCGCCGTCGCACGGAAGTCCTTGCGCGCCTTGATCACGGGCGTGCCGGCCGCGCTGCCAAGGCGGACCTGGGGCACGGCACCGCTGCGGGCCCCCAGTCCACCGACTCCGTACCCGCCCATGCCGTACTGGCTCAGCTTGGTGCGCGAGAAGCCGGGCGTGCCGGTTAGATCCCGCTCGGAGTTGGTGATGAGGTCGTAGCTCGACCAGTCATTCGTTCCCTCGCCGAGATCCGGATAGAAGCCGCGCAGCGGATCGGTGTGCGACTTGCCGCTGAGGGCGAGCACGCCCTCGTCGATGACCATCAGTGCGACCTCCGCGTCGGTCACCGCCTGATCGGCGCGCTTGACGGCAACTTCGAACGTCGCATCCTCGCCAGGCTCCACGAGCGCATCCGTGGCGCGCGTCGTGACCTCGAGGGCGAGCGAGCTGACATCGATCGGAATCTCGATGTGGGCCGTCCCCTCGTCCGGGAACGTCGGTTGCTTGGTGGTGCTGGCGACTCGATCGACGCGCACGTAGACGTTGGGCGCGAGGCCGGGCTCGATCGGGAGCTTCAGCGAGGTGTGCGTCTGCGTGAGCTCGAGTGACTGCTGGTTGAAGACTCCCTGACGGGAGAAGGTGACGTGGGCCCGTGCGGGCACACTGTTCGAGTAGATGTCGAGGATCGCGGTCTCGCCCGGTTGGTAGGACGGCTTGTCGGTGGTGATGTCGAGCTCGCGCTGCGTCGGCGCGGTGCCCCACCAGGGGACGGCGATCTGCGCGGCGTTGGGCCGCTTGCGATCATCGCGCACGCGCGCGGTGGCGGTGTACGCGAGGTTCCTATCGGTAACCTGGTATGGACACACGACGGCCGTCGCGGCGCTCGTGAGCTGGCAGCGCTGCGTGTCGAGGATCTTCGTGCCGGCGCGGTCGCGCTCGCTGCCCAGCACGCCTTCCAGCTCGACGGAGATGGCCACACCGGGGACGGCCGCACCGTCGATGTCCGTGACGATGACCTCGAGCGCGGTGGCGGTACCCGGCTGCTTGCGCAGGCCGACATACAGCGTGCTCGGGTGCACGAGGATGGGCCGCGAGCTCGCCCGGATCGCCATGCGATCGACGTCGGTGACGGTCGAATCGACGGCGAGGATCGCCGGGACGTTACGCGGCAACGCCGGCACGGCCACGCGTGCCGTCGCCGTGGACGCACTCGTGAGCGTGGTCCGCGACAAGGCGCTGAGTCGCACACGGTTGTAGGACGAGCGATACGTGCCGCGCTCCTCGGGCGGCGTGAACGCATATCGGTCCCACCCCGGTGGACGGTACGCGCTCTCGGTGAGCATCGCGTCCCAGTGCACGCGCGCGCCAGGCAGCCCACCACCTGCGTAGTACTTCGCTTCGACCGACATCTCGATCGCCTCGCCCACCACGAGAGGGGTCGCGCCGGCATGCGTGACGTCGTCGTTCAGCGTGACGGCAAACGCGGGCGTGCGGAACTCCTGGATGTCGATCGGCAGGGTCGTCGTCTCGCGCTCGGCCCTCGGACTGTCGGGGTGATGCGTCTGAAACGTGAAGACGGCCGTGCCGAGGTTCGCGGTCGCGGGAATCGCGAGCTCCAGATCGAAGCCGCCCTCGCTCGTGACCGTGGTGGTGCCGCTGCCGAGCTTCGTACGGCGCGAATCTTCGAGCGAGTACTCGACGACCGTGCCCTCGGCGGCCGACGCGAGCTGCGGATTCACGCCCGAGTGAGTCCACCGCACCCAGCCTTTGACGTAGACGCTCTCGCCCGGCTTGTACGTGAAGCGATCGTCGGTGACATGCCAGAGCGCCGAATGCGTGCGCACCTCGCGCTTCGCCCCGACGAGCACGGTGAACGTCGAATCGGTGCCGTTGGTGGCGAGCAGCAGCTCGTGCTGCTTCCCGTGCGCGGGCAGCTCGAACGTGGCGTGGCCCTCGGCATCGGTCGTGCTGGTCGTCCCACTGCTGCTGATGGTCGCTCCCAGCACGGGGCGCAGAAACGTGGCCGCCGCGAGGTCATGCACCCAGACATGGGCGCGCTCCTGGTCCGTGCGCGCCGAGAGGCCGAGCTTCGTGACCTGGATCCACGTCACCCGGCGTTGGCCGCCGGCCGCCGCCACGGCGACGACATGCCCCGTCCCATTGGCGAGGGCAGGGCGCAGGTCCACGCGCAGGGCGGCTGCGTAGTCGCGGCCCACCTTGTGCGTCTCGTCGTGAACGCGCGTGCCGGGCGGCGTATCGCGCGCCCCGGCCTCGAACATCGCGAACGCGTCGTAGTCGTCCGGAGTCACCTGGTAGAGCTGCACGCGCAAGCTCGACACCGCTTGTGCGTGCACCACCCACTGCGGAATCTGAAAGCGCGGGTCGAGGACTTGCAGCCCGGTCTCGGCGAGTAGCTCGGTGTCGAGCTTTGCCTTCGCGACGACGAAGCTGAGCTTGCTCGCGCCCTCGTAGCTCTGCCCGTACGCATCCACGAGGCTCGGCTTGATGCGGATCTCGTGCGTACTTCCCACGCCGGGCGGCACCATCAGCGCGACCCCATAGCGTGTCTCGTAGTCCTGGAGCGGCTCGCCGACGATCTGGACCATGTGCGATGCGAAGCTCGCCCCGTGCGGGTTCGAGAAGCTCACGTTCAGCACGCTCTGCGCCGGACACCGCGCGCCGTTCTTTCGCGCCACCTCCATGCCATCGCAGCTCACGCCGTCCGTCACGAACCGCTGCACGATCGACACCTCCGCCGCGCTCTCCTCCGACACGATGGGGCCTTCGAGGGACGGCGCCCCGGAGATGAGTCGCACCTTGAGCCAGTCGCCGTGCGTCCATGCCGTCGTCGGAGCGATGAAGATCGTGTTGGCATCGAACGCGAGCTCGCTCCGCGCACGTTGCAGCGCCGGATTCTTCGCCCAGAGCTCGTTCGCCTCCGCGAGCTCCACTCGCCGGAACTTCACCGCGCGGCCCTTCTGATCCGTCACGCGCACGAACGGCACAATCGCCGCCGGATCGATCCGCTGATCGAACCGGATCGCGATCGCCGAGTCGATGCGCGCTTCACGACCCGGCCACACCGACGCCACGCGCACACCGCTCGTCGTGAACTCCTGCGTCGTGGCCTCGGCCAGCACTGCTCCTGCCAGCGACCGCGTCCCCTCCGGCACCGTCACCACGTAGCTCGTGGCCTGCGCGAGCACGCCGCTCGTCGGCGTGAGCTCCACCACGCGCGTATCCAGCCAGCGCCAGGTCCCCGCCACGGACGGCGAGACGGTCGCCGGTGCCGGCACGGGCGTCCCTACCGCCGCCACCGCTACCATCGCGTCCGAGAATCTGATCCGGATCGTGGACTCGCGTGCCACCTCTCCGATCGGTGTGATCTGGGGTGGCGTCAGCGCCGCCGCCTTGGTCTGGATCGGCCGCGCCGTGTTGCTCACCGCCTTCCCCGTCGGCGCCACGAATGCGATCGGAGTGATCCCACCCGCGGGGACGGGCGCCGGCGTCGGGGCCCGCATCGTCGGCGCACGGGCCGGATTCCCGGTCGGCGGCAGCGGCTCCAACCGTCCGAGCAGCGCCCCCGTCTCCGCCTCGCTCATCACTTCGACAGTGACGGGCGTCTCCGCCTCGCTCGTCGCCGTCGTGGTCAGCTCGAGCTTCCCCTCTGGCGCATCGACCAAGGCGACCGTCGCGCGCGAGCCCGTCGTGGCCGTCGTCGCCCCTGGCACGGCCACGCTGACAGGACCTCCGACACCCCGGCTCTTGGGGGTCCCCGACGGACCTGGCGACCTGCACCCCAGAACCACGAGCGACGCCGCCAACCACCAGCAGATCACCCGACGCGGTGTTGCAATTTGCACGCGGCACGTGACACCAGCGCACGTCCGTTGGTTTCCATACGTTTCGCAAAAGTCCGAAACGTGGGGCGTTTCGAGCGCCCGTGCTAGGGTCCCTCATGCCGACCAGCGCCAATGCGGGGAGTCTCGCCCGCACGCTCGTCCCCTTCACCGGGGTCAAAGTCTTCTCAGCCACCATGTTCGGTGACCGCGCCGAGCTCGGTGACAAGGTCACCAACTGGCTGGCCAACAACCAGCAAAACGTCGAGCTCTCGGACATCACGGTCACGCAGTCCTCGGACGCCTCGTTCCACTGCGTCTCGATCATCGTCTTCTATCGCGCGCGCAACTAGGCCCGGCCGCTAGCCCGTAGCAACTACGCGGCGTTGGGCGCTGAATCCGAGGGCCCCGAACAGCGGCACTAAACCCGCGCAACCGACGCGGGGTGCGGCCGACGGGTGCCCCATGGCCCACGCTGTCGCGCTCGCTCCCGAATCAACCCCGGCTCGCGCGGACCTCGGTCCCTTCGCCACCGCCAGCGACCTGGCCGAAGCGCGGCTTGCGTCAATCCATACCCGCGTGCGTGCGGCCATCGCACAGCTCGAAGGTCCCGCCGATCGTCTGCCGACTCGCCTCGAGCCACCGGTCGAACATGCGGAAGCACGCATCTCGACGCGGAGCGCCACCTCCGATCTCCCGATGGCGGTGCTCGAGCGGCGTTTCGCTCTGACACCCTCCGAGCAGACCGTGTTGTGGACGCTTGTCGCGCACGAGCTCGAGCTTGTTACTCGCCGCATGATTTGCGCGATCAACAGCGAGCAGCTCTCCGACCCCACCACCGACACCCTGCGCCGGATCGCCTTCGGTACCACCCGCAGCCCCGAGACGTGGCACGTCCTCGGTCCGCAGGGGACTCTTCGCGTCGCCGGCCTCATCGTGCGCACCGACGGCGAGGTCACCACGCCCGACCATCGCCAGACATGGCGCGTCGCCCGTCGCGTCCTCTCGCTCGTGCATGGCGTGATGTCCGTGGACGACGCCCTCGAGGCCATCATCGAGCCCGACGCCATCGTCCCCGACCTGTCCTCCCTGGTCATCGCCGGTGACGCCCGCGAGCGCGCCCTCGCCGCCATTGCCTGCGGCCGTAGCGTCATCGCGCTTGGCGCCTCCGGACGTGGTCGCCGCTCGCTCCTCATCGCTGCCGCGCAGCGCCCCGTTCTGATCGTCCGGGGCCGCAGCCTCGCCACGGACCGCGACGTCATGCGCGCTCAGCTCAAGGCCATCGCGCGCGAGTGCCGGCTCCTCGAGCGCATTCCTCTCATCCGCGATCTCGACGCGCTCGGCGACCGGATCGATCTCGTCGAAGCCGACCTCGGCACCCCCTTTCTGGCGACCGCATCGCGCCCCGTCACGCACACGTGGTCCCGGCCACCCACGACCGTCGAGCTCCACGCGCTCGCGCATGCCCAGACCGTGGACCTCTGGCAACGCGCGCTCCCTGACGTCGATCGGGATACCTGCGAGCGCATCGCCACCGTCTACCCGCTCGCGCCCTCCGCGATCGCCGCCACGGCCCGGGCCACTCGCGAGCACGCGGCCTGCGCCATCGATATCGACGCCGTTCGGGCGGGCCTGCGCGTCGCACTCGACGATCGTCTCGGTGCCCTCGCCACGCGCATCACCGTCTCCCAGTCCTTCGCCGATCTGGTCCTCGCCCCCGAGCAACAAGACGCCATCACGGAGCTCATCGCGCGCGTCCAGCACCGCTCGCGCGTCTTCGAGACCTGGGGCTTCGGCGCGAAGATCGGCAAGGGCCTCGGCACCATCGCCCTGTTCTCCGGGCCCCCGGGCACCGGTAAGACGATGGTCGCGGGCCTCATCGCACGCGCGCTCGGCACCGAGGTCTACCAGGTTGACCTCTCCAAGCTCGCCTCCAAGTGGATCGGCGAGACCGAGAAGAACCTCGCCACCCTCTTCGATGCCGCCGAGTCCAGCCACGCGATCCTCCTCTTCGACGAGGCCGACGCCGTCTTCGGCAAGCGCACCGCGGTCAAGTCGAGTAACGACCGTCACGCCAACCACGAGGTCAACTACCTCCTCCAGCGCCTCGAGTCCTTCACCGGCATCTGCCTCCTCACCACGAACCACGAGTCCGCCCTCGACGAGGCCTTCCGCCGTCGCCTTGCCGCCCACGTCCGCTTCGCCCTGCCCGAAGCGGCCGAGCGCGAACAGCTCTGGCGCGCGCTCCTGCCGTCCGCGGCGCCCACCGCAGGCAAGCTCCACCTCGACCGCCTCGCCCACGCCTTCGAGCTCTCGGGCGGTCACATCAAGAACGCGGTCCTCCGCGCCGCGTTCCTCGCGACCGCCTTTGGCTCGCCCATCACGGTCGAGCACCTCTTCCACGCCGCCTGCCTCGAGTACGAAGCGCTCGGCCGCCTGACCCCGAACACCATCTAGACCGACCGGTCCGCAAGCACCTTGCAGCTGTACGCGAAGCCATCCCTACATTCGCGGCGAAGCTCGATGGCCTCGTCATCGGTCACTTCCCCGCTCGTGTACTTCGCCTGGGCTCGTCCCATCTCTCCAGGCAGGCCTTCGGGCACGAGCGGATGCGGACTGTACGGTGGGATCGCCTGGAAGCTCATCAGGTTACCGTTGCGGCAGTGCGCGATGACGACGGCGGGTCCGAGCTCCCGCGCGTCTTCGGTCGTCGCCACGGCCAGCGGTGTCCGGCACGAAGGGAGGTGCTCCGGTTGCCAAGAAAGTTGGAGCCTCCGGGACAGCCCGCGAGTCCTATTGCGCTGGGCGACGTAGCGCGACCGGATGCTCGACCACCGCCTCGATGTCGGGGGCCTCCGTGCCGTAGTTCTCCTTCACCCGAAGCCAGGGCCGTGGACCGAACTCGGCCTCGAGGGGCTTCGTGTAGACGTAGGCGAGAGGGCGCTGGTCAACTTCGCGCCGGCTGCCTCCCATCGGGCCGAACGAGAACGTGGGATACCGGTAGTCGTAGATATCCTGCACCACCGCGCTGAGCTCGGGGAGGTTGGGGCTCGCGGCGAGCGCGCGAAATCCGTCGAGCTCGATGCCGCGCTGGTCCTCGAGGTCGAGGTAGCGCAGGCCTCGCAGATTCGGCGAGGCGGCCAGCTTCGCGAGGTCGGTGCTATCGAGTCGATTCAGGACCGTCACCGTCCCGCGGTCGCCGGGGAACTTGCGAACGGGCAGGCGCAGGTACCGGATCCGTTGCAGGTGCGGCGAAGCGAGCAGGCGCTCGAACAGCGCGTGGTCGTCGTGCTCGTAGCCCTTCGCGTAGGTGAGGGTGAGCATGCGAATCGGCGCGAGCGAGTAGAGCTCGTCGGCGACCTCGAGGAACCGGTGGGCGCGCATCGCGACGTGCTCGACGAAGCCGCGGAAGTAGAGCTCGTCCGCGACGAGACCGCCTTCGAGACCATACGTTCCGTTGTGCATCTGCGTGAATGGCCAGCCCGAACCGTGACGCGACTCGAGCGCGACGCGGATGTCGGGCTCGACGTACTTGGGGAGGTGATCGGGCACGCGACCCTGCGGTCGCTCGCGGAACGAGCGCGCGACCTTTAGCTGGTACTTGATGAAGTAGCTCGCGAAGTC
>LNFM01009213.1_pt1 | contig 14510 bp, 10 predicted proteins | sample 596031 | NCBI WGS metagenome assembly LNFM01 (sample SAMN04254537, study PRJNA301005) | activated carbon metagenome | isolation source: dual media filters at the Ann Arbor, Michigan drinking water treatment plant | place: USA: Ann Arbor
CCGTTCCGTCAGCGCCAGCTCTGCCGCGCGGTCGGCGATGGTGACGAGATCGTCGGGGCCGGTTTTCTCGGAGATGTCACCCGTGCCGAGATTTCGCCAGCGGGGCATCACCTCGACGGCGGCGACCTCGGCCATGATGCGGGAGACGTCGGTGAGCAGCGTGGACATGGAGGTCTCCAAAGGTTCGCCGTCCCTGGACCCGGATGATGTCAGGTCAACAACAGGCTGTGGATTTCGTCCCATAGCTCACGGGTCGGGGCGACCAGCACGCCGCCGAGACGATCGAGCGGATCGAACGGTGCGCCGTCGTGGCGCGCGGCGTGGAAGCCGGCGGCACCGGCGATGGCGTGTCCCGGCAGATGGTCCCACGGATGCGTCGAGAAGTTGATCATGAAATGGCTCTCGCCACTCAGGATGCGGCCGTAGTTGTGGCCCGCGCACGTCGGGCGCACGTAGCCGCGAAAGCGATCCCGCACCGCACTCGGATCGCTCAAGCCCCGGCTCGTGAACGCGCCCGAGCCCAGAATGCCCTCGAGATCGGCGAGTGCCAATCCAGCCTGAGCGCGAATCGGCGTGATCGCACCTTCGACATGCCGCTCGGCGCCGCCGCCAGCCTCGCCCAGATAGAGCGTGTTCTCGGCCGGAGCATAAATCCAACCCGCGACCGGACGGCCGCCCACGACCAGCGCCACCATCACGTCGAACGTCGGCTCGCCCTCGGCGAACTTGCGCGTGCCATCGATCGGGTCGATCACCCAGACCGGCTCGGACTTGGCGAAAAGCTGGAGCACGTCCGGATCGGCGGCGACCGCTTCCTCGCCGACGACATGCGAGCCGGGCAGTGCGGCCTCGAGACGCGCCGCCAGTGCGATCTCGGCGGCGTGATCGGCAACCGTGACAAGGTCGCCGGCTTTCGACTTCTTCTGCACGTCGCCGACTGCGAGATTGCGCCAGCGCGGCAGGATCTCAGTTGCGGCAACCTCGCGCAGGATGCCGGCGATCTCGAGCATGTCGACTGTTGCCATGGTGCCGCGCCTCGCCGATTCCTTCACAGCAAGCTCATGCCACGCAGAGGTCGCGCCGGGATATGCCGCAAATTAGCCGCATCGGGGCGCCTTTTGTCGAAACCGTGCAAAGCTGGCTCGAACGAGGTGGAGGCGCAATGCGGCCCATTCAGGCAATTGCAGGCGTGATGTTGGCGCTGGCACTGGTTCTGGCAACGGCATACGGCGATGCGGCGGCGCGCGTGCAGCAGGCACCCTCGAGCCGTGTCGCGATCGATGTGCCCGACGGCTTCACGCAGGCCCGCCAGTTCACCGGGTTCGTCAACGAGGCAGCCGGGACCTCGCTGGTCGTCGTCGAGCTTCCAGCCATCGCCTACGAGCAGCTGGCGAGCGGCTTGACTCCCGAGGCGTTGGCCACGAAAGGCATTGTGAAGGGCGAGGCCGGAAAGCTCGAGCGGCCGGAGCCTTATCTTTTCATGCGCGGCGAGCAGGCGAGCGTGCAGGGACCGGTCGCCAAGTTCCTGGTGGCTTTCCGGGACAAGGACATCACGGCGCTGGTCACCGCGAACGTGCAGCGGTCGGCGCTCGACAGCGGCGCGATCAAGGCCACCGACGTCGAGCGTATGCTGGCGAGCGCGGTTATTGCGCCGGTCGCGGCGCCGGCCCGGGAGGTGTTCCGGCTCGGTTATCTCGGGCCGTTCCTGCCGGCGGGAACCATCCTCGGGACGACGCACGCCTATACGCTCGACGGCAAGCTCGAGGCCGCGCAGAAGAGCGAGAAGCGGGCCGTGCTGATCGTCGCTCCTTCGCTCGATCGCCGCGAACTCGCGGATCCCGAGCGGCAGGCCGAGACGCTGCTCGGCGGACTGCCGGGCTTGACCGACGTGAAGATCGTCTCGCGCCGCCGTGTCGAGATCGCTCGGCTGGAGGCGATCGAGATTATTGCCAACGCCAAGGACAAGGACGAGACCGGCGAGATCGCCCTTTATCAGTTGCTGATCCTGCCGGGCAGCGGTGGCTACTATCGCCTCGTCGGGCAGATGCCGATCGCAGAGCGGGACGTGCTGCTGCCCGAGATGCGCAAAATCGCCGAGAGCTTCCGCGTGGTGGAGTGAAGCCGCAGACGCGTGCTCGAACTCGGGGATGGCTCAGCTGGATTTCCCGTAGGCCCGCGCCAGGACCTCGGCCGAGAACTTGCCTGTCCGCGCGTCCTCGGCGACCGCCTCGGCCGGGCGCTCGGCAGGCGGTCCATAGCCGCCTGCGCCGGGCGTCTCGACGGTGACGCGTTCGCCCTCGCGAAGGGGCATGCGCACCTTGTTGGGCAGCCGCCGCGTGGCGCCGTCAGCATCGGTGAGGAGGAACTGCCCCGTCCCGCCCGGCTCGCCGCCGAAGAGACCCCACGGTTGATGCACGAAGCGCTCGCCGACGCCCGAGAACTCGCAATTGTGCCCGACCGGCGTCACGACGCGCCGGATGCCGAGACCGCCACGCGTGCGGCCAGCCCCGCCCGAGTCCTCGACGAAACCATAGGCCAGAACCCGGAGCGGATACTCCATCTCGATCGCCTCGACCGGCAGGTTCGACGTGTTCGTGATGCCGGCCTGCACGCCGTCCTTTCCGTCCTTGGTGAAGCGCGCACCCATGCCGCCGCCGAGCGTCTCGAGATAGACGTAGGGTTTTCCGGATGCCGGATCGTTGCCTGCGAACACCGCCGAGGTATTGGCCCCGTTGGCCGCCGCGATCACTTTCTCCGGCAGCGCCTGCGCAAGCGCTCCCAGCACCACATCGATGCCGCGCTGACAGGTGTTGGCCCTCAGCGCCACCGCGGCGGGCGACACGCAATTGGCGACCGTGCCGAGCGGCGCGATGATCTCGACGGCATCGAGCACGCCCTGGTTGTTCGGCAGATCCGGATCGAGCACCGCCTTGAGCCCGAAGAACACGCATGATTGCGTCGCGTTGAACGTCAGGTTGACGTTGCCCGGCACTTGCTGGTCGGAGCCCGTCCAGTCGAACACGATCCGGTCGCCCGACTTCTCGACGACCAGCTTGAAGCGCACGTCCTTCGCCTCGAGGCCATCATCGTCGAGCACGTCCTCGAAGGCATAACGGCCATCCGGGATCTTCGCGATCTCGGCCTTCATTCGCGCCTTCGAGCGCGCCACGATCTCGTCGAATGCCGTCTCGACCAGCCCGAGGCCGTGACGATCGCTCAGCGCCTTGACGCGCTCGACGCCGAGCCGGCACGCCGCGATCTGGGCGTTGATGTCGCCGCGTCGCTCGTCGGGCAAGCGCATATTGAGCAGGATGATGTCCATCAAGTCCTGATCGAGCACGCCCCGGTGCATCAGCCGCACGACCGGAATGCGAAGGCCCTCCTTCCAGATCTCGTTGAGCCCGCCCGACATGGAGCCCGCCGCCGCCCCGCCCACGTCCGCGTGATGCGCGATGTTGGCGACCAGAGCCACCATGCGCCCCTCGACGAAGACCGGCATCGCGAAGTTCAGATCGGGCAAATGCGTGCCGCCCGCGACGTGCGGATCATTGGCGAGAAAGAGGTCGCCCTCGGCGATGTCGTTGCCATGTTTCGCGAGCAGCGTTTCGATCAGCCCCGTCATCGACGAGATGTGGACCGGCAGCGAGCCTTGCGACTGGACGATCAGGCGGCCTTTCGCATCCGCGACCGCGATCGAGTGGTCGTGCCGCTCCTTGATGTTCGTCGAGTAGGCCGAGCGCATCAGCGTGATGAAGCACTCGTCCGTGACCGACAAAAGACCGTTCCAGACGATCTCGAGCGTGATCGCGTCGATAGTGGCGCTCATGACGCGGCTCCGATGACGAGGTTGAGGCCCGCGTCGACGACGGCGCGATAGCTGGGCGGAATGGTGGTCGTGGCATCGAGTTGCTCGACGATGGCGGGACCATCGATCTCGGTGCCGGGCGCGAGATCCGGGCGCCAGTAGACGCGGCTGTCGACCGCGCCGTCGCCGGAAAACCAAACCGTGCGCGATCTCTCGGCCGTCGTGGCAGGGCTGCCCGCGAAGTGCGGCGCACCAATGTCCGGCAGGCGGCCGATCCCCGATACCCGCAGATTGACGATCTCGATCGGTGCGGCTGCGTTGTGATGGCCGTAGCTGCGCTCGTGCGTGGCGTGGAACAGCCGGGCCAGCTCGCTGGCCGGGGGAAGTCCGTCGCCGTGCGAGTCCGGCACCGCAACGCCGAGTTCGTAGTTCTGGCCGATATATCGCATGTCGACGACAAGCTCGCGGCGGGCCTCCCCCGGCCGGATCTGCTCCGTCCGCCACCACTCGGCGACCCGCGCCTCGAGACGCGCCAGTTCGCTGCGCACGTGCCCAAGATCGCCCGCGAGCGGCGTCCGGCAGGTCGCGACGAAGCTCTCTTTCAAGTCGGCGACGACGAGGCCCTGAGCGCACAAGATGCCGGGGGACGGCGGCACCAGAACGGCCCGCATGCCGAGTTCCTCGGCAAGCTCGATCGCATGCAGCGCGCCGGCTCCGCCGAACGGCATCAGGACGAACGGGCGCGGATCGTGGCCTCTCTCGATCGAGACCGCGCGGATAGCGCGCATCATGTTGGCGTTGACGATCCGCACGATGCCGAGCGCGGCCGCCTCGAGACTGATGCCGAGCTTGTCAGCGATCGGCTGGACCGCGCGCACCGAGGCGTCCTTGTCGAGGCGCATATCGCCGCCGAGAAGCTCGGTCGGCAGCCGGCCCAGCACGACGTTGGCATCGGACACCGTCGGCGCCGTGCCACCGCGCCCGTAGCACGCCGGTCCCGGCACCGCGCCCGCGCTCTCCGGACCCACCTTGAGCAGGCCATCCGGCCCGAAGTGCGCGATCGAGCCGCCGCCCGCCCCGATGGTATGGATGTCGATTGCCGGCATACGCACCGGAAACCCTGCAACCTCGCGCCCGAACGACATCTCGGCCTTAGCCCCGCGCACGAGGCAGACGTCCGTCGAGGTGCCGCCCATGTCGAACGTGATGATGTCGGGATGGCCTGAGAGGCGCGCCACATGGGCCGCCCCGACCACACCCGCGGCAGGCCCTGACAGCGCCGTGCGCACGGGAAACCGCGACGCGCGGTCGATCGACATTAAGCCGCCTGACGACTGGTTGATGCCGATCGCCGCGCCCGGCGTCAACTTGCCGACTGCCGCGCCGAGCCGCTCCATGTAACGCGTCACCTGGGGTTGCAGGTACGCGTTGAGCACCGTCGTCGAGAGGCGCTCGTACTCCCGGAACTCGGGCTGCACATCCGAGGAGATGGAGAGAAGCAGCTCCGGTTTCACCCGCCGGATCGCCTCGGCCACCTGCTGCTCATGCTCGGGATTGAGAAACGAGAACAGCAGGCAGATGGCGACGCCGTCGACGTCGAGGCGCGCCACCTCGGCCGCCACCCGCTCCGCTTCCGCATCCAGCAATTCGCCCAGCACCTCGCCACGTGACCCGACCCGCTCCTCGACCTCGAGGCGGCGCTCGCGCGGGATGAGAGGTGGCGGATAGTCGGTTTGGATATCGTAGACGCGGGGCCGGATCTGGCGGCCGATCTCGAGAAGATCACGAAAGCCCTTTGTCGTGATCAGTGCGAGGCGTCCGCCACGGCGCTGGATCAGGGCGTTGGTCGCGACGGTCGTGCCGTGCGCGAAGCGGGCCATGCCGCCGAGGTCGACGCCGTGGCGCCGAGACAGCTCCTCGAGGCCCGCGACGATCGCCTCCGACGGATCGGCGGGTGTCGAGGGCACTTTGTGCACTACGATCCGCCGGCTCTCGGGCTCGAATGCAAAAAGATCCGTGAAGGTGCCTCCGACGTCGACACCGATCAGCCAACCCACTGCGATCTCCAATTCTGCGCGTTCCGGCCGCGATCATGCGGCTGAGACGTCATCTCGACAAGCCGGGCCGGGTCGCGGATAGTCCCGCAATGTGTCGCGGGGCTCCAACCGGAAGGCGTTTACCAACCGTGCGCTACTCGATCAGCTCGCTACTCGGCCAGGCCATCACGGGCAATCGCGGCTGGAAGCCCGCATGGCGGCGCACCGAGCCCAAGCCCGTCTACGACGCCCTGATCGTCGGCGGCGGCGGGCATGGGCTCGCAACCGCCTACTATCTGGCCAAGGAGCACGGGATGGCGAACATCGCCGTGCTCGAGAAGGGCTGGATCGGCAGTGGCAATATCGGACGCAACACCACGCTCATCCGCTCGAATTACCTGCTGCCGGGCAACATCCCCTTTTACGAGCACTCGATGAAGCTCTGGGAGGGGCTCGAGCAGGACATCAACTACAACGCGATGGTCAGCCAGCGCGGCCTGCTCAATCTTTATCACTCCGACGCCCAGCGCGACGCGTTTGCGCGACGTGGCAACGCCATGCGCATGCACGGCGTCGACGCGGAACTCCTGGACCGCGAGGAGGTGCGCGCGTTCGTGCCCTACCTCGACTTCGACAACGGCCGGTTTCCGATCCAGGGCGGGCTCATCCAACGTCGCGGCGGCACGGTCCGCCACGATGCCGTCGCCTGGGGATACGCGCGGGCCGCCGACCGGCTCGGCGTCGATATCCTCGAGCATTGCGAGGTAACCGGCATCGACGTCGTCGACGGCCGTGCCGTCGGCGTGCAAACGACACGCGGCGCCATTCGCGCAAAGAAGATCGGCCTTGCCGCAGCCGGCAACTCATCCCGCGTCGCGGCGCTGGCGGGCCTTCGTCTGCCGATCGAGAGCCATGTGCTGCAGGCGTTCGTCTCCGAGGGCGTGAAGCCGCTCATCGACACCGTCGTCACCTTCGGCGCCGGCCATTTCTACATCTCGCAGTCCGACAAGGGCGGTCTCGTCTTCGGCGGCGATATCGACGGCTACAATTCCTACGCTTGGCGCGGCAACCTGCCGATGGTCGAGGACGTCGCCGAATGTGGCATGGCGCTGATGCCCATGCTCGGACGGCTGCGCGTCGTCCGCAGCTGGGGCGGGCTCATGGACATGTCCATGGACGGCTCGCCCATCATCGACAAGACACCGATCGACGGCCTCTATCTCAACTGCGGCTGGTGCTACGGCGGCTTCAAGGCGACGCCGGCCTCCGGCTGGTGCTTTGCCCACACCATCGCACGTGACGAGTTGCACGCCTTCAATGCCGCCATGAGGCTCGACCGTTTCGCAACCGGCCACCTGATCGACGAGCGCGGCGCCGGCAACCGTCCCAACCTGCACTGATCCCCCAATCTTCACTAATCCCAACGCCATCGAGGCACGACGAGATGCGCATTCCCTGTGTCTATTGCGGCGAGCGCGGCCACGAGGAGTTCGCCTACCTCGGCGACGCCACCGTCCAACGGCCCGACGCCTCCAGCGCCACCGCTGCCGAGTGGCACGACTACGGCTACGTGCGCGATAACCCGTCCGGCTCGCACCGCGAGCTGTGGCAACACGTCTCGGGTTGCCGCGCCTGGCTCGTCGTGACCCGCGACACCCGCACGCACGCGATCCTCTCTGTCGAAGCTGCGCGAGACGTTGCGCTGAGCCGCGAGAAGGCCGCCCCATGAACGATGCCGCGCCCAATGCCCACTCGGCCGCGCCTGCCCGACGCCTTGGCGACAACGCGCCGCTGCGCCTCGCCGAAGGCGGCCTGATCGACCGCTCGCGCACGCTCGCCTTCACGTTCGACGGGCAGCGTTATCTTGGGCACCCAGGAGACACGCTCGCCTCGGCCTTGATCGCCAACGGCGTGCGCCTCGTCGGGCGCTCGTTCAAATATCATCGCCCGCGCGGCATCCTCTCCGCCGGCCCCGAGGAGCCGAATGCGCTCGTCGAGCTGCGCTCCGGCGCCCGGCGCGAGCCCAACAGCCGCGCCACCACCATCGAGCTTTACGACGGCCTCGTCGCCGCGAGCCAGAACCGCTGGCCGTCGCTCAAGTACGATCTCCTCTCTATCAACGGTCTCGCCGGACCGATCATCGGTGCGGGCTTCTACTACAAGACCTTCATGTGGCCGGCCGCGTGGTGGGAGAAAGTCTACGAGCCGCTGATCCGCCGCGCCGCCGGTCTCGGCCGGGCGGCTGGCGTGCCAGATCCCGACACCTACGACAAGGCCAACCTGCACTGCGACGTGCTCGTCGTCGGCGCCGGCCCCGCCGGATTGATGGCTGCGCTGACGGCCGGGCGTGCCGGCGCCCGCGTCGTGCTCTGCGAGGACGACTTTCGCCTCGGCGGTCGCCTGTTGCTCGACCGGCGCGAGATCGACGGGCGTTCCGCGCTCAACTGGGTCGCCGCCACCGAGGCGGAACTCGCCGCGATGCCGGAGGTGCGCATCCTGCGGCGCACCAGCGTCGTCGCCACCTACGACCACGGCACCTACGCGGCCGTCGAACGCGTCAACGATCATGTCGCCGAGCCACCGAGCCACGAGCCACGCCAGCGTCTCTGGCGCATTGTTGCGACGCGCTGCGTCGTCGCCGCCGGCGCGACCGAGCGCCCGCTCGTCTTTCCCGGCAACGATCGCCCCGGCGTCATGCTGGCGGGCGCGGTGCGCGCCTACGTCAACCGCTTCGCCGCCATACCGGGGCGCCGCGCGGTCGTGTTCGCCACCAACGACGACGCCGCGCGCACCGTCGACGACCTCGCGCATTGCGGCGTCGATGTCGTCGCCGTCGTCGATGCGCGGCCTCAAGCCTCGGCCGTGATGGCCGACGCGACCCAGCGCGCCAGCGCCCGTCACATCTCTGGCGGTGCCGTCACTCGCGTGCACGGGCGCCTCGGCGTCGAGGCCGTCGACATCCGCGCGGCCAACGGCGCCACCGCGCGCGTCGCCTGCGATCTCGTCTGCGTCTCCGGCGGGTGGAGCCCCAACGTCCACCTCGCCAGTCATCTCGGTGGCCGGCCGGAATGGGACGCGACGCTGGCGGCGTTCGTCGCCCGCAATCTTCCCGAGCGCATGGACCTCGCCGGTGCTGCAGCTGGCGACCTCGCACTCGCCGACGCCTTCACGCAAGGCCACCGCGCCGGCAGCGCCGCGGCAGAAGCGTGCGGCTTTTCCGCTGCGAGCGCGCCCATCCCTCTCCTCGATCCCGAGAGCACGGCCACATCCCCTCTTTGGCGTGTCACCGGCACGCGCGGCAAGGCCTTCGTCGATTTCCAGAACGACGTCACCACCGGCGATCTCGAGCTTGCCCATCGCGAGGGCTTCCGCTCCGTCGAGCACATGAAGCGCTACACTACGCTCGGCATGGCGACCGACCAGGGTAAGACCTCGAACGTCAACGGCCTCGCGCTGATGGCGGAGCTGACCCAGACCAGCATCCCGGCCACCGGCACGACAACGTTCCGGCCTCCATATCTGCCCGTCGCCATCGGCACGCTCGCCGGCCACCATCGCGGCAAGGAATTCCGCCCGACACGCCTCGCGCCGACGCACACTTGGGCCAAGGAGCAGGGCGCGATCTTCGTCGAGACGGGCCTATGGCTCCGGGCCCAATGGTATCCGACGCCCGGCGAGAAGGACTGGCTCGAGAGTGTCGACCGCGAAGTCCGCGCCGTGCGCAGCGCGGTCGGCATCTGCGACGTCTCGACCCTCGGCAAGATCGACGTGCAGGGACCGGGCGCCGCCGCCTTCCTCGATTTTCTCTACACCAACACGATGTCGACCCTCGCGATCGGCCGCGCCCGCTACGGCCTGATGCTGCGCGAGGATGGCTTCGTCATGGACGACGGCACCGTCTCACGGCTCGGCCCCGAGCATTACGTCGTGACGACGACCACGGCCAATGCGGCCGGCGTGATGGCGCACATGGAGCACGCCCAGCAGTGGCTGCGGCCCGGTCTCGACGTGACGCTCGCCTCGGTCAGCGAGCAGTGGGCGCAGCTTTCGGTCGCCGGCCCCCGGTCACGCGATGTGCTCCGCGCCGTCGTCGATCCCGCGCACGACATCTCCGACGCGGCCTTCCCCTACCTTGCCGTTGCCGAGGTCAGCGCGATGGGCGGCATTCCCGCCCGCCTCTTCCGCATCTCCTACTCCGGTGAGCGCGCCTACGAGATCGCGGTGCCAGCCGGCTACGGTGACGCGCTCGTGCGGGCACTGATGGATGCCGGACGCGCGCACGGCATCGTGCCCTACGGAACGGAGACGCTCGGCGTGCTCCGGATCGAGAAGGGCCATGTCGCCGGCAACGAGATCTCCGGCCAGACCACAGCGCGCGATCTCGGGCTCGGCCGCATGCTCTCGCGCAAGAAGGACTTCATCGGGCGCGCTTTGGCAGAACGTCCGGCGCTCGTCGCGGCGGGCCGCCCGGCGCTCGTCGGCCTGAAGCCGGTCGATCGCAGCCTTCGCCTCAGGGCCGGCGCCCATCTTGTCGCTCAGGGCGCCGAGCCGACCGCTGCCAACGACCAGGGCTATGTCACCTCCGTTGCCCACTCGCCAACGCTCGGCCATTGGATCGGCCTCGCACTGCTGTCCGGTGGAGCCACTCGCCACGGCGAGCGCGTGCGCGTCTGGGATCCCGTTCGCTCCGGCGACACCTTGGCCGAGGTCTGCGACCCGGTCTTCTACGATCCGGCGGGAGAGCGCCTCCATGGCTGACGCAATGCAACCGCTGCCGCTATCCGCGCTCGCCGGAAGCATCACGCCGGGACGGAAGGGCCGCCGCTCCGGTGGTCCCGGCGTCCTCGTCGAGGAGGTTCGGCCGTCCGGCATCGCGACCATCATCGCGCGGCAGGGGCAAACCGAGGCGCTCGCCGCCAAGGTTCGCCTCGACCTCGGCTGTGATCTGCCGCTCAAGCCACGGCGGGTCGACAGTGCAGGCGTGGCGCTCATCTGGGCCGGGCCAGGCCGCTGGCTCGCCCTTGCCGCAGCCGACCACGTGGACGCGCCCTTTGCCGCCGACCTCGAGACGCGCCTCTCGGGTCTCGCGAGCGTTATGGATCAGGGCCACGCGCTGTCGCTGCTCCGGCTCTCCGGTCCCCGCGTCCGGGATGCGCTGGCCAAGGGCTTTCCGATTGACCTCCATCCGCGCGCATTTGGCCCGGACGATGCGGCCATCACCTTGGTGTCCCATATCACCGCGCACATCTGGCAGACGCGTGCCGATCCGGTCTACGAGGTGGCCGTCGCCCGAAGTCTCGCCGCGAGCTTCTGGCACTGGCTCGAGGCTTCGGCCGCCGAGTACGGCCTCCAGATCGAGGGCGGCTAGTTCGGTGGTTTGAAAGTCCGCTGCGTCCTCTCGGCCGACTATGTAGGCGGACCGCCAAACGCGACGCCACACTGAGCTTTTTATTCAGCTCGGGTCCTTTGGGCCGCGAAGTGCGTCCCGAGGCTTCAGCACGGCAGAGCGAACTTCTTGGTCGGGACGCCAGCCTGGCTGCCCTACGCCCCGCAACAGCGCCGCCAGCTCGGGCTCATGCACCAGTCCCGCGGCCTCGTCGGGTGGAAAGAACGCAACTCGCCGTTCCATCTTCTCTGGCCAGGTTTGCAATCGCTCCCTGACCTCGAGCGGAAACACCTCGACGACGCACATCATGCTCGCCAAGACATGCAGGCGCTTGCGGTAGGTGTAGCGGCCGATAGACGCGAGAGCGATCTCGCCCACCAGCCCGGCTTCCTCGCGCGCCTCGTCGGCTGCGGTCTCGTAGACCGGCCGGTCCGGCTTGACCCAGCCCTTCGGCAGCACCCAGCGCTTCGTTTCGCGGCTCGTTACCAAACCAATGGTTACTCGGCCGTTCGCCTCGCTCAGCAGCGGCAACGCCGCACACTGCTGTCCGACCGATCGGCTCGTGAGCAACTGCAACAGTCGCAATCTCGTATCCTTCCTGATGCACCAGACTGCTGTTCCAGCAAAGAGACGGAATATAGCCGTCCCTGGTGTCACGTCATGGGCCGCCACGCAAGTTGCAACTCCCAGTCGCCAACAGAAACGACGTGCGCAACGAGCCCGACTGCAGCGCGGGCGGTGCCGACACCGGGCGTCGCGCGCGTCCGGTACTGGCCTCCCGCCGCGATCCCGCCTAGCGTTCAGACCAACGCCATACCGCGACCAGCCAGAGGGGACCCCGCCATGACGATCGCCACCGCGTCGCCGCACGCGACCTACGTCGGCCATCTCCAGAAGGGCGAGCTCGCCTACCAGTGGAGCCCGGCTGCCAGCCGCGCCGTTTTCTTTCCGCGCCTCGTTTGTCCTTACACCGGCTCGACGGCACTCGAATGGCGCATCGCAAGCGGCCTCGGCACCGTCCATTCGACGACCACGGTGCATTCGGTCGACGGCAAGGCATACAACGTCGCTTTGATCGACTGCGACGAGGGCTTTCGCCTGATGAGCCGGGTCGAGGACATCGCACCCGACTCCGTTGCGATCGGCATGCGCGTGAAACTACGGATCCACAAGCCCGGTGGCGAGGAGGAGCCGGTCCCTGTCTTCGCCCCCGTCACCGCGGGCAGCCCCGCCACTCGCCCGGCTACCGTCGCTGCACCTTACGTCGCCCCAAGGAAGCCCACTGGAACGGCACGGCGCGGCAGCGCGGCCATCGTCGGCGTCGCCGAATCCGACCTTGGCCAGGTCGCGGAAGGGCTCACACCCATCGACCTGATGGCCCAGGGCATCACCCGCGCGCTCGACGACTGCGGGCTTGGCGTCGCCGATGTCGACGGCCTGTTCTGCGCGACGACGCAGGCGCGCACGTCCGCGCTCTCGCTCAGCGAGTACCTTGGCCTCGATGCGGCCTACGTCGGCTCGACCATCGTCGGCGGTTCGTCGTTCGAGTACCACGTCGCGCAGGCCCAATCGGCCATCGAGGCCGGATTGTGCAGCGTTGCCGTGATCGCCTACGGCAGCACGCAGCGCAGCGTCGGCCGAAAACAAGCCTCCGTGCGCGAGATCAATCCCTACGAGACCCCGTTCAAGCCGTTCCTGCCGGCCAGCGCCTACGCCATGGCGGCGCTGCGCCACATGCACCAGTTCGGCACCACGCGCGAGCAGATGGCAGCCGTTGCGGTTGCGGCCCGCGAGTGGGCGCAACTCAATCCGGCCGCCTGGGATCACAAGCCCCTCACCATCGAAGCCGTCCTTGCCGCCCGGCCCGTCAGCACGCCGCTCACAGTCCGCGATTGCTGCCTCTCGACGGACGGCGGTGGCGCCATCGTCGTGACATCCGCGGAAAAGGCCCGCACCTTGAGGAAGCCGCCCGCCTTCGTCCTCGGCTGCGGCCAGTCGATCACCCACGCGGCGATCTCGTCGATGCCCGACCTCACGCACACCGGAGCCAAGCGGGCGGGCGAGATCGCCTACGCCATGGCCGGCCTCGCGCCCAAAGACATCGACGTTCTCGAACTCTACGACGCCTTCACCATCAACACGATCCTGTTCCTCGAAGACTTGGGCTTTTGCCCGAAGGGCGAGGGCGGCCGTTTCGTCGAGGGCGGGCGCATCGGGCCGAAGGGCCGCCTCCCCGTCAACACCAACGGCGGCGGGCTCTCCTACTGCCATCCCGGCATGTACGGCCTGTTCCTGCTGATCGAGGCGGTGCGGCAGCTGCGCGGCGAGTGCGGAGACCGCCAGATTGCCGGCGCCAAGACAGCGCTCGCCCATGGCAACGGCGGCGTTCTCTCGTCGCAAGCAACCGTCATCCTCGGGACCGAGGCAACGCTCGGCTGAGGCCCGCGCGCTCGTGACATTGTCACATATCTCGGAGCGCACCCCGCCTACTTGACGCCGATCAGCCTTGGTCGTGCGACCGGCTGCCATGGTCTGGCGCCGCGCATCCCGTGCGGGCCGGCCGCTGTCGCGCCACCACCCGAGGCGACACGAGGAGAACATCGATGCGATCACGCAGCCTCGTCCGTGCCCTGGTGACTGGCCTGCTCGCCACGACGATGCCCATTGCCGCCGCGTTCGCCCAGACCAGCGGCTACACCGTCGCCGAGGTCGAGATCGACGACCTGAAGCAGGTTCTCGCCACGGTGCGCAGCAAGGATCGTCTCGAGGCGCGCGTGCGGACACCCGGCACCGTCGTCGCCCTGAAGGTGGACGTGGGCGCCGAGGTGACGCCGGGCCAACTCGTCGCGACCGTCGTCGATCCCAAGATCGCGCTGCGCATGAAGGGGCTCGACGCGCAGATCGTCGGCCTCGAGTCGCGCCTCGCAACGGCCCGGCTCGACTACCAGCGGGCCCAGGAGTTGCAGCAGCGCGGCGTCACGCCACAAGCCCGCGTCGACCAGCTCAAGACGGCCCTCGACGTTGCTACGAACGAGTTGGCGACAGCCCGCGCCGAGCGACAGGTTATCGAGGAGCAGGCGAGCGAGGGTCAGGTTCTGGCGCCGGCGGCTGGCCGCGTGCTGCGCGTCCCCGTGACGGAAGGCAGCGTCGTCATGGCTGGCGAAAGCGTCGCCACCATCGCCGCCAACGCCTACCTGCTGCGGCTCGAGCTGCCCGAGCGCCATGCCCGCTTCATCAAGATTGGCGATGCGGTCAAAGTCGGCACTCGCGGCCCATCATCGTC
>LNFM01009215.1_pt1 | contig 14507 bp, 13 predicted proteins | sample 596031 | NCBI WGS metagenome assembly LNFM01 (sample SAMN04254537, study PRJNA301005) | activated carbon metagenome | isolation source: dual media filters at the Ann Arbor, Michigan drinking water treatment plant | place: USA: Ann Arbor
CGGTGCTTGTGCAGCAGCTCCCGCGCCTTGTCCTTGGTGACGTCGGCATCCGCCGTCACCAGGTTTTCGCGCGTCATCAGCTCATAGACCCGCAAATTCGGGTCGGTGGCGAAGCGGACGTCGCGGTTGGTGATGATGCCGACCAGCCGGCCCGATTCGCGCTCCACCACCGGCACGCCGCTGATGTGGTGGTTCTCCTGCAGCGCGCGGACCTCGGCCAGGGTCTGGTCCGGATGAATGGTGAGCGGGTTCACCACCATGCCGGATTCGAACTTCTTCACCTGCCGCACCTGGGCGGCCTGGTCTTCCGGCGACAGGTTCTTGTGGATCACGCCGATGCCGCCGGCCTGCGCCATGGCGATCGCCATGTTGCCTTCCGTCACCGTATCCATCGCCGCGGCGACCAGCGGGATGTTCAGCGAAATCTCCCGTGTCAGCCGGGTGCGGGTATCCGTCTCGCTCGGCAGCACGGTGGAATAGGCCGGGACGAGCAGCACGTCATCGAAGGCGTAGGCTTCCTCGAACCTGGCGCGAAAGGCGGCCTCGCGGTTCGTGGAGGTGGACGGGGTATTCGTGTCTGGGGGCGCCATGGCGGGAACCTCTTTCGATCCGCAACCTTGGCGGCCCCGCCTACACCGGTTCCGGGTACGGCGTCCATAGTGGGAAGATGTCAGGCCGGCTTGCCGCCGCGAAAGCCGGTCGCCACCACATACAGCTCCGCGCTGTCCTTGCGGCTGGCCGGCGGCTTGGCGTGGCGCACCACGACGAAGTCGCGCTTCAGCGTCGCGAGGAATTCCTTCTCCGACCCGCCGGCCAGTACCTTGGTGACGAAGCCGCCGCCCGGCGCCAGCACCCTTCCGGCGAAATCCAGCGCGATCTCCGCCAGCGACATGATGCGAAGGTGGTCCGTTGCGTTGTGTCCGGTGGTGTTGGGCGCCATGTCGGACAGCACCAGGTCGGCCTGGCCATCGAGCGCGGCCAGCACGCGCCGTTCGGCCTCGGCATCCTGGAAGTCGCCCTGCATCAGGATGGCGCCCGGGATCGGGTCCACCACCAGCAGGTCGATGCCGACCACGCGGGCGGCCTTGCGGGCCAGCGCCACCTGGGTCCAGCCGCCGGGCGCCGCGCCGAGGTCCACCACGCGCGATCCGGGCTTCAGCAGATGGAACTTGTCATCCATCTGCTCCAGCTTGAAGGCGGCGCGGGACCGCAGCCCGCGGGCCTTGGCCTCCTTCACATAGGGGTCGTTCAGCTGCCGCTCCAGCCAGCGCTGGCTGCCGATGGTGCGGCCCTTGGCGGATTTCAGGCGGTCGGCGAGCTGGCGGGTGTTGGATTTGCCCGCTGGGGATTTGCCCGATGGGGATTTTCCGGGTGGTGCGGGGGGCTTGGCCATGGCGGGGCTTTACGCCCTCAGGCGCAGCCCTGCCAGGGCGGACGCACGGGCGGGCGCGGAGCGCGGCGCGGCGAGGGCGCGTCCAGCCGCATCAGCCGCAGCAGAATCCCCTCCCGCAGTCCGCGATCCGCCACCGTCAGCCGCGGCACCGGCCAGACGCGGCGGATGGCGGCATAGACGGCGCAGCCCGGCAGCACGAAATCCACCCGCTCCGGCCCGACGCAGGGGTGCGCGGCCAGCCCGTCCCGGCCCAGCGCGAACAACTCGCCCAGCGCCTGGTCGGCGTCGCAGGCCTCCAGCACCTGGCCATCGACCAGCAGGCGGCGGTAGCGCGGCAAGGCCATGGCGACGCCGGCCAGGGTGGTGACGGTGCCGGAGGTGCCCATCAGCCGCACGCCGCCGGCGCGGATTTCCTGGCCGATGCAATGCACCGCATCGAAGCCGCGCAGCCGCGCCGCCACCTCATCCACCACGGCATGGAACCCCGCCTCCGTGAAGCAGGACGGGCCGCAGCGTTCGGAGAGGGTGACGACTCCGACGGGGACGGAGATGGTGCCGATCAGTTCCGGCACCCGGCGGCCGGGATGGATCCGGATCCAGGCGATTTCGGTCGATCCGCCGCCGATGTCGAACAGCAGGGCGCGGCGATCGCTGGCCTCGAGCAGAGGGGCGCAGCTTTCCATCGCCAGCTCCGCCTCCTCCCGCGCCGAGATGATCCGCAGGCGCAGGCCGGTTTCCGACTCGACGCGCGCAACGAATTCGGCGCCGTTGCTGGCGCGGCGGCAGGCCTCGGTGGCCACCGCCAGCAGGCCGCGCACCGGGCGGCGGGCCAGCTTGTTGGCACAGGCATGCAGCGCCGCCAGCGCCCGGTCCATCGCCACGGCGGAAAGCCGGCCGGTGGCGCCGAGACCCTCGCCCAGCCGCACGATGCGGGAAAAACTATCCACGACCCGGAAATTGAACGGCGCACCAGCCGGTGGCGCAGATCCCGTGCCCCAATGCGGCGTGCCGATCAGCAGGCGGCAGTTATTGGTCCCGAGATCGAGCGCCGCGAAGGCGCTGGAGCCCGGGTTCGGCTGCCATCCTGTCCGCGGCAGGCCCGCCTCACCCGATTGGGCGAGGCAGTGTGCCGGCTGGCAGGGAAGGGGCGCGTCGTCGGGCATTTCCTTGACCAGATGGGTTGCCGCATGGGCGATCCCTAGACCCTGGCGAACATGCCAGGACATCGGGCGCCCGCTGCATGATCCGGCGGGCGGGCGGCAGGGGCAAGGCATTTCGCAGCAGCGGCATGGTTGCCTGCCTCAAACTCCCATGCTAGTTCGCCGCTCCCGACGGTTGTGGCGAAAGCCGGACCGTGCCGGTGGGGGATAGTTTAACGGTAGAACTCCCGACTCTGACTCGGGCAGTCTTGGTTCGAATCCAGGTCCCCCAGCCAATACAGCGCCCGATCCTGCGTCCTCAGACGGTGGCTCCAGGGCCGACCCAAGGCCACGAATTTACCTGAAGCACGCGCCGCGCCGGCATGGACAGCACGGCGCTAAGCCCCTCCGGCCTCCAGCGCCATTCAACCCGACCTCCGAGCTGCGATCGCACGGTGCCTTCCACGACTCGTGTCCCGAAACCGCGCCGGGCTGGCGGGGCTGCCAGCGCGGGGCCGCAGGATTCCGTCCATTCCAGTTCCAGCCGCTCCTGCGCTTCCTCACCATGGCTCGGCCGCTCCGACAGCATCCGCCAGCAGACCCACAGCCGGCCCTCCGGGCAGGACAGGGCGCCGTATTTGGTGGCGTTGGTCGCCAGCTCATGCACGGCCATGGCAAGCGGCTGGATCGCGGCAGCCGCCAGCACCACCGTCGGACCCTCCAGCGCCACCTGCGGCATGCCGGGCTGATGCGGCTCGGCGCGGTTGGGCGATACGAACGCCTCCAGCGCGCCGTCCAGCAATGCCCGCAGCGGCGTTCCGGACCAGCTGGTCTCGGATAGCAGCGTCTGGGCGCGGGCCAGCGCGTCGATGCGCCCTTCCACGGCGGTGGCGAAAACGGTTGCATCGTCCCGCGGGGTCAGGCGGAGCGCCGCCTTCACCACGGCCAGGGCGTTTTTTGCCCGGTGGTCCACTTCCCGCAGCAGCAGGAACTGGCGTTCCTCCGCCATCCGTCGGGCGGTGACGTCCACGGCACCGCCGACCAGCCAGGCCGGTGCGCCGGTTGAAGGGTCGCGGGTGACTTGGCCGCGGTCCCATAGCCAGGCCCAGCCGCCATCGGCGCGGGCGACGCGGTACTCCAGCGCAAAGCTGTGCTGGTCGATATCATCCTGCAGTGCGAGCAACGCGGCATCCACCCGGTCGCGATCCTCCGGATGGATGCGGGCCAGCCAATCCCCGGCTGAAAGTGTCGCGGCGTAGCCCAGCAGCGCATCGGCGCCGCCGGTGCGCTCGACGCGGCCCGTCGCGAATTCCCACTCATAGACGAAGCCGGCCATGGCGGAGGTCGCCACGGCGAAGCGCGCCTCTGCCCGGCGGCGCTCGTTGATGTCGATGTCGATTCCCACCATGCGCGCCGGCGTGCTGCCCTCCGCGGGATAGAGGCGGGCGCGGCAGAACAGCCAGACCTCGTCACGCCGCCCATCGGACAGGCGGCGGAAGACGCGAAACTCGACGGTCATCGCGCCCTCGGCCAGCCCCTCCAGCAGCGCCGTGCGCAGCACCGCGCGGTCCTTCGGGTGCACCATCGCCATGAAGCCATCAAGCGTGCTGCTGGCCGCATCGCGATCATGATCCAGGCCGAGCAGGGCGAACATCTCCTCAGACCATTGCACCCGCCCGCTATCCGGCTCCCAGGACCAGGATCCGGCGCCGGCCGCCTGCTGGGCCAGGCGCAGCATGCTCTCCCGCTCCCGCAGGTCGCGCGTGCGGTCCTCCACCCGGCGTTCCAGCGCGGCATTCGTGGCAACCAGCGCGGCCTGCCGCCGCAACACCACGCGCGCCAGCAGCAGCAGCAACAAGGTGGAACCGAGTGCGAGCACGGCCTGCGGCGCCACGGCCTGCCGCCACGCGGCCACCACCGCGGGCCTCGCCCGTGCCGCCGCGGCATAGACGGGCCAATCCCCGCCGACCCGTCGGAATGCGGCGACGTGTTCAACCCCATCGCTGGGCGAAGGGCGCACCTCGATGATCCGTGGCACGCCCTGCGCCATCTGCGCCAGGGCCGGCGAATCCGCCGCCATGCGCATCGCTTCGGGGCGAATGGCGGCGAAGTCGCCGGAACGGGCGAGCAGCACCCCATCCTCGCGGATCAGCGCCACCCGGTCACCCTCCGCCGCACTCAGCGCGGACAGCACCGCGCCGGCATGATCGAGGTAGATGGAAGCGACCAGCACGCCGTCATAGGCGCCGGGTGCCGCGCCATTGCCTGTATCGGTCCGGCGGGCTGTCACGGCGAAATAGGGCCGGCGGGTCGTCACGCCGACATAGATGCGGCTGACATGGACCCAGGGCGCATCCGGCATCCGCAGCGCCTGGTTGAACTCCCTGGCCTGGAGGACCGGGTCCGGGTCCGGCACCGGCAGAAGGTTGCTGGCCACCAGCGCATCGCCGTGGCGGTCATAGGCAAAGATATAGAAGGCGGCCTGTTCCGCCGGCTCCCGCTCCGCCGCGATGCCTGCCAGGGCCCGGTGCAGTTCCTCCTGCCGCGCCCTGATCTCGGCGTCGCTGAGGCCGGCCAGCAGTTCATTGGCGCGCTGCAGGCGCAGGACCTGGCCCTCCAGCAGGCGGCGCGCATATTCGGCACCCGCATCGGCGGTCCGGGCGACTTCCACCTCCGCCCCGCGCCAGGCTTGATCCCAGCTGCGCGAGGCGGAAACGACGAAGACCAGCAGCGGGGCCAGTACCGCGGCCGCCAGGCCAAGACGCAGCGGCGTGGCGCGATACGGCCCGCGCGAGTCCGGAACCGGGTCGGTGGTCGTTGGTGATGTCGCGTCGTGGCGGGGCGCAGCCTGGTTCAAGTCACATCCGTCCCGGGAAGGCCGACAGGCCGGGGGGGGCGTCTCGAGATGCCGCGCGGGTCGGCCCCGCAATGGCTGCACGTGCCCGCATGCTGCCTCCGGCGCGCTGCATCTCTCGATCGGCCGATGCAACCTGCGACGGCGGCATCCGGCGCCTGACATGGGCGAAAGGTCACCAATGGGTCCCTGGTTGCGGCACGCTGCAACGGTGCCTGAGGAAAAGCTGGCGCGGCAGGTCTTGGCGACTCACCTTCGGGAGAAGCAGAACACGAAGACAGCAAAAGGGGGCACCCATGGCAGAACCGGTCGTGATCTACGGTATCAGCAACTGCGATACGATGAAAAAAGCGCAAGCCTGGCTGAAGGCGCACGAGGTCTTGTGCAGGCTGCATGACTACCGCCAAGCCGGCATTCCGGCCGGCCTGCTGGAGGGTTGGGTGGCGGAGGCCGGCTGGCCCGCTTTGCTGAACCGCGCCGGCACCACCTTCCGCAAGCTGCCGGAGACGGAGCGGGAGGGGCTGGACGAGGCCCGCGCCATCACCCTGATGCGCACCCACCCCGCCCTGATCAGGCGCCCCGTCCTGCCGCGGGCCGGCAGCCTGCTGATCGGCTTCAAGCCGGACTCCTATGCCGCGGCCTTCGGTGGCACCGGCCCGGCTTGATGCGGCCCGGCTTGACGCGACCCGGCTTGACGCGACCCGACTTGACGCGACCGGGCATGGCGCGGACCGTTCGGGACGATTCTGGACAGGACCGCGCCATGCCCGACCCCGCCTTGCTCGATCGCCTGCGCCAAGCCGTGGAGGCGGGTTTTCCGCGCGAGACCGAATTCCTGCAGGAGTTGGTGCGTTTCCCCAGCCTGCGGGGGCGGGAGGCGCCTTTGCAGGACTGGTTCGCCCGGCAGATGGCCGGCCGCGGCTATGGCGTGGACCGCTTCAGCCTGGCCGATGTGCCAGACCACCCCAAGACCGCGCCGATGGTGGATGCCGACCCGGCCGCCAGCATCCAGGTGGTCGCCACGCACCGGCCGGCAGATCCCACCGGCCGCAGCCTGATCCTGCAGGGCCATATCGACGTGGTGCCGGAAGGCCCGCACGAGATGTGGACCCACCCGCCCTATGCCGCGGTGATCCGCGATGGCTGGATGTACGGCCGCGGCGCGCATGACATGAAGGCCGGCGTCGCCGCCATGGTCTTCGCCATGGATGCGATCCGCGAGGCCGGGCTGGAGCCCGCGGCGGATGTCTATCTCCAGACGGTGACGGAGGAGGAAAGCACCGGCAACGGCGCCCTCGCCACCCTGCTTCGCGGCTACCGGGCCGAGGCCGCGCTGATCCCGGAACCCACCGCGCATTCCATCACCCGGGCACAGACCGGCACCATCTGGTTCCGCCTGAAGGTGCGTGGCGTGCCGGTGCATGTGATGGTGGCGCAGGACGGATCCAACGCCATCATGTCCGCCTATGCGCTGATCAACGCGCTGTACGCGCACACCAAAGCGCTGAACGAGGCCGGGCGCGACCATGCCTGGTATGGCGCCATGCCAGACCCGATCAAGTTCAACCCCGGCATCATCCGCGGCGGCGACTGGGCTTCCTCCACCCCCGCCTGGTGCGAGGTGGATTGCCGCATCGGCCTGCTGCCCGGCACCTCGCCGGAGGCAGCGATGGCGGGCGTCGAGGCCGCGGTGAAGGCGGCGGCGAAGGGCGATGCCTTTCTCGCCAACAACCCGCCCGAGATCACCTTCCACGGGTTCCAGACGGATCCCTACGTGCTGGAGCCGGGGTCGGAGGCCGAGGCCGTGCTGGCCGCGGCCCATGCCGCGGTGCATGGCGGAGAGATGCCGGCGCGGCTGTCCACCGCGGTGAACGACACGCGCTACTACGGCCTGTACTTCGCCATCCCCGGCCTGTGCTACGGCCCGAAGGGGGAGATGGCGCATGGCTTCGACGAGCGCACCTCGCTGGCGGACCTCAAGACCTGCACCCTGACCATTGCCGCCTTCATCGCCGACTGGTGCGGAGTGCGCCCGCGCGCATGAAGCCGGCGCGGCTGCTGGAGCTGGCTCGCGCCAATCCCGTGAATGCGGCGCTGCTGGAGGTGCTGCCCGGGCTCGGGTTGAGGCAGGGCCACCTGACCGCCGGCTGCCTGTTCCAGGAGGTGTGGAACCACCAGGCCGGCCATCCGCCGGGCTGGGGCATCCGCGACTACGACGTGTTCTACTTCGACGACCGCGACCTGTCCTTCGAAGCGGAGGATACGGTGATCCGCCGGGTGCGCCAGGCGACCGAAAACCTGGCGGTGGAGGTGGAGGTGCGGAACCAGGCGCGGGTGCATCTGTGGTACGAGCAGCGCTTTGGCCCGGGCTATCCGCAGCTGCGCTCCGCGCGGGACGGGATCGACCGCTACCTGGTGGCCTGCACCTGTATCGGCATCGATCTGGCCACGGGCCTGCTCTATGCGCCGAACGGGCTGGCGGAGGTGGCAGCGGGGCTGCTGCGGCCCAACCGGCTGAACGACCGGCCAGAGCTGTTTCGCCGCAAGGCCGAGGCCTACCGGGCGCGCTGGCCTTTCCTGACCATTGTGGAAGGCTGAGGCGGGCCTTCACGCGGGCGCTCCGGCACGGCAGAACCGTTGCACAGTGAGGGGCACGACGCCTTGGAAGATATCCTTGCGACCTCGGTCTTCTACGAGGTCGCAGCACTCCTGGTGCTGGGCGCCGCCATCGGCCTGGTCGCGCTGCTGCTGCGCCAGCCGCTGATCGTCGGCCTGATCGCCGCCGGCATCCTGGCCGGCCCGGCGGCACTCGGCATCGCGCGGTCGGATGCCACCATCACGCTGCTGTCGGAACTCGGCATCGCCGTGCTGCTGTTCCTGGTCGGGCTGAAGCTGGACCTGTCGCTGGTCCGCAACCTGGGCCGGGTGGCGCTGGCGACCGGCCTCGGCCAGGTCGCCTTCACCGCTATCATCGGCTACGCGCTGTGCCTGCTGCTGGGGCTTGGGGCGCTGGAGAGCGTCTACGTCGCGGTCGCGCTGACCTTCTCCAGCACCATCATCATCGTCAAGCTGCTATCCGACAAACGCGAGATCGACAGCCTGCACGGCCGCATCGCGCTCGGCTTCCTGATCGTGCAGGACATCTTCGTGGTGCTGGCCATGGTGGTGGTCTCGGCGATGGCGGCGGGGGCGGGCGAGGCCTCGGCCATGGCCGGGCTGCTGCGCGTGGTGGCCGGCGGCGTTGCGATGCTGGTGGCCGTCGGCCTCATCATCCGCTTCGTCGCCGGGCCGCTGACGGCGCGTCTGGCGCGCGCGCCGGAATTGCTGGCGGGCTTCGCCATCGGCTGGGCCGCGCTGCTGGCGGCGGTCGGCGATTATGTCGGGCTGGGCAAGGAGTTGGGCGGGCTGCTGGCCGGCGTCGCCCTGGCCTCCACGCCCTACCGGGAGGCGATCGCCGCGCGGCTGTCCAGCCTGCGCGACTTCCTGCTGCTGTTCTTCTTCATCGCGCTGGGTTCGCGCCTCGACCTTGCCTCGATGGGTGAACAGGTGGGCGCGGCGCTGGCGCTGTCCGCCTTCGTGCTGATCGGCAATCCGCTGATTGTCGTGGCGATCATGGGCTATATGGGCTACCGCCGCCGCACCGGGCTGCTGGCCGGGCTGACGGTGGCGCAGATCAGCGAATTTTCGTTGATTTTCATGGCAATGGGCGTGGCGCTCGGCCATGTGGCGGAACCGGCGCTCGGCCTGGTGACACTTGTGGGTTTGGTCACCATCGCGCTGTCCACCTACATGATCACCCATTCCCACAAGCTCGCCGCCTGGCTCGACGCCCCTCTTCGGATGTTCGAGCGGGCGCATCCCTGGCGGGAGGCGCTGGAGGCGGGCGATGCGGCCGGGGCCGCGGAGCAGGCCGATGTCGTGCTGTTCGGCCTCGGCCGCTTCGGCGGCAACATCGCCCAGCATCTGCGCGCGCGGGGGCTGACGGTGCTCGGCGTGGATTTCGACCCGGAGGCGGTGCGCCAATGGCATGAACAGGGCTTCGCCGCGGTGTACGGCGATGCCTCCGACCCGGAACTGATCGCGGCCCTGCCGCTGGAGGGCGCGCGCTGGGCGGTCTCCGCCATTCCCGCCCGGGGCGGCGGGGTAACCCATGAGGATCATCGCCTGGCGCTGATGGACGCGCTGCGGGGGCAGCATTTCACGGGCCGCGTCGCGCTGACGGCCCATACGGAGCAGGAGGCCGCCTGGCTGCGCCAGCGCGGCGCCGCGCTGGTGCTGCTGCCCTTTCGGGATGCGGCGGAACGCGCGGCGGAACTGCTGGAGAAACCGCCCGCCGGTTAGAACCAGCGGGCGGCAGGTTTCAGGGCGCCTTGTGGATCGGGTCCACCCAGGCGACCGATTCCGGCTTTTCCACCGGCTCGATATCCAGGTTGACCACCACCGCCTCATTGTCCGAGCGGACCAGCACGCATTCCAGCGTCTCATCCGTGCTGGCGTTGATCTCCTGATGCGGGACATAGGGCGGCACGAAGATGAAGTCGCCCGGGCCGGCCTCGGCGACGAATTCCAGCTTCTCCCCCCAGCGCATCCGGGCGCGGCCCTTGATGATGTAGATCACCGATTCCAACGCGCCGTGATGATGCGCGCCGGTCTTGGCATTGGCGTGGATATGCACGGTGCCGGCCCAGATCTTCTGTGCGCCGACGCGGGCGAAATTGATTGCCGCGGCGCGGTTCATGCCCGGCGTCTGCGCCGTGTTGGTGTCCAGGCTGTTGGCCGGGATCACCCGTACGCCGGTGTGCTTCCAGCCATCATCCGGTGGCGTCTCATGGCTATGGTCATGGCCGTCATGCGGCATCTGCGTTCTCCTCAGTCAGCCCGCGCACCTGAAGCCCGCACCAGCGGCAGCCACAGGTCGATCTCGGACTTCAGAAAATCCTCGAAACGCTGCGGCGTCCAGCCGCGCATGGCGGGCGTGCCCATCTGCTCGAAACGCTGGCCGATGGCGGGATCGGACAGCGCCTGCTCGATCGCCGCCGCCATCCGCGCCACGATCGGTGCGGGGGTGCCGGCGGGGGCGTAGATGCCATACCAGGAATAGGCCTTGTAGTCGCCCAGCCCCACCTCCCGTGCCGTCGGCACATCCGGCACCTGCGGGCTGCGCTCATCGGTGGCGACGAAGATCAGCCGTGCTGAATCGGCCTGGTGGAAGGGCGCGAGGATGGAGGGGATGTCGCTGGTGAAGGCGATCTCGCCCTGCTGCAACGCCAGGTAGGTCTGCCCCGGATTGCGGTAGGGAATATGCTCCGCCGTCGCCCCGATGCGCGACAGGAAGGCGGAGGAGGCGATGTGGCCGGAGGTGCCGGCGCCCGCGCTGCCATAGGAATATTTGCCTGGATTGGCCCGCAGCAGCGCGATGAACTCCTCCGCCGTGCGCACGCCGAGCTTGGCCGAGATCGCCATCCCGATCGGAATGAAGACCGTGGGAGCAATGGAGGCAAAGTCCTTCAGCGGGTCATAGGGCAGGCGGCTGTACAGCCCGATGGCGAGCGCCATGTTGGAGACGGTGGCCAGCAGGTAAGGTCTCGCCATTCGGCTGCGCCTTGGCGACCACGTCTGCGCCGAGCGTGCCGCCGGCGCCCGGCCGGTTCTCGATCACCACCGACTGGCCAAGGATCTCGCTGAGCTTCGGCGCCAGGAGCCGGGTGGTGATGTCCGTGCCGCCGCCGGTGCCGAAGGGCACGACGATGCGGATCGGGCGGCTCGGCCAGGGCTGGCTGCTGCCTTGGGCGAGGGCGGGCAGGCCTGTGGCGGCAAGCGGCAGGGCCAGGGCGGCGCGGCGGGTGAGGTTACGCATGGCGGGAATCTCCGGTCTTCCCGCCGATCAAAGCGCGACTGGCGGCGGCTTGCATCCCCCCGTCGCATTCCGGGCCTCAATTGGCCGGTGGAGGCTCCACCGCCAGGCCTGGAACATGGGGCCGGAGCGTCAGCGCATCCTGCTCCAGCACGGCAACCCTGCCCGCCATCCGAAGCCAGCTGACGCCATCCGGGCCGCGCCCTTCCTGGTAGAGCCAGCCGGTGATCTGGCCCTGGGTGGCGAATCGCCGGGCCAGGCGGTCCAGATCGGACCCAGGGCCGAGAGCTGCGAGTTCCGCCGCGCTCAGCCCCAGCAGCAGGTCGTCGCGAATGGTGACCACCCGGAACAGCCGCATGCCGGCATGCGCGGGAAGGGGCCGGTTCGACGTGGGTCGGCCGGGCCGCATCCGCTGGAGCAGATGGGGGAAAAGGCCAGCGGCTACGCGCTGCGCGGTGGACATCGGCCGGGTCTCCTGCATCAGGTGCAATTCTGGTGCAGGGAGCGTGCGTCGGAATGTCGCGCTGTTTCGCGCGCCGCGTGCCGTGGCCTGTGGATGACGAGGATATCGGGGAAGACCGGCTTTTCCCGCGTCTGGCCGCCGGCAAACCTGCACGTCGGACGCGACGTGGTGCCTGCTTTTGGGCTAGGCTGTGAACGAACCAGAAACATGCAGCGCCGGACTGCAAGGCTCGAAAAATTGCAACCATCCATGTGTCACGCACCCATAGTAGTGAGGTGACTGTGGCAACACTACATCTTGTTGGCGGGCACCTGCGCGGGCATCCTGCGCGCGTTGCAGGAGTCGCTCCGCGCGACGGGAGCCAGATTTGGGGGTTGGTCGGTGTTTGATGCAGTTCAGCTTGAAGGCCACGGCCAGGTTCAGATCGATCGGTCCCGCGACGCGCTGCTGACCGATTTCGGCAAGGCGACGCTGGATGACCGCTATCTGCTGCCGGGCGAATCCTACCAGGACCTGTTTGCGCGCGTCGCCTCCGCCTACGGCGACGACGCGGCGCATGCGCAGCGCATCTACGACTACATCTCCCGGTTGTGGTTCATGCCGGCAACGCCAGTGCTGTCCAATGGCGGGACGACCCGCGGGCTGCCGATCTCCTGCTTCCTGAACGAGGCCTCCGACAGCCTCGATGGCATCGTCGGGCTGTGGAACGAGAATGTCTGGCTGGCGGCGAAGGGCGGGGGAATCGGGTCCTACTGGGGCAATCTGCGCGGTATCGGCGAGAAGGTCGGCCGCAACGGCAAGACCTCCGGCGTCATTCCCTTCATCCGGGTGATGGACAGCCTGACCCTGGCGATCAGCCAGGGCAGCCTGCGCCGTGGCTCGGCCGCCTGCTACCTGCCGGTGAACCATCCGGAGATCGAGGAATTCCTTGAGATGCGCCGCCCCACCGGCGGCGACCCGAACCGCAAGGCGCTGAACCTGCATCACGGCGTGCTGCTGTCGGATGCCTTCATGCGCGCGGTGGAGGCGGATGAGGAATGGGCGCTGGTCTCGCCCAAGGACGGCGCGCTGATGCGGAAGGTCTCCGCACGCAGCATCTGGATTCGAATCCTGACGGCGCGGATCGAGACCGGCGAGCCCTACATCATCTATTCGGACCATGTGAACCGCGCCCGGCCGGAGCACCACAAGCTGTCCGGCCTGGAGGTGAAGACCTCCAACCTGTGCAGTGAGATCACGCTGCCCACCGGCCTCGACCAGCACGGCCAGGAACGCACGGCGGTGTGTTGCCTGTCCTCGCTGAACTGCGAGACCTGGTTCGAGTGGAAGGACCATCCGCGGTTCATCCCGGACGTGATGCGCTTCCTGGACAACGTGCTGCAGAGTTTCATTGATGCGGCGCCGGATTCGATGGCCCGCGCACGCTACAGCGCGATGCGGGAGCGTTCGGTGGGCCTCGGCGTGATGGGGTTCCACTCGTTCCTGCAGGCGCTGAACGTGCCCTTCGAGAGCGCGATTGCCAAAGTGTGGAACAAGCGGATGTTCAAGCACATCCGCGAACAGGCCGATCTGTCCAGCCGAATGCTGGCGGAGGAACGCGGACCCTGCCCGGATGCCGCGGAATACGGCTTCATGGAGCGGTTCTCCAACAAGATGGCGATCGCGCCGACGGCGAGCATCTCCATCATCTGCGGCGGCGCCTCCCCGGGGATCGAGCCGATCGCGGCGAATGTGTACAACCACAAGACGCTGTCGGGTTCGTACATCGTCCGCAACATCCACCTGAAGAAGGTGCTGGCGAAGCACGGGCGGGACGATGACGACACCTGGACCAGCATCACCGTCACCAAGGGCAGCGTGCAGCACCTGGATTTCCTGACGGATCAGGAACGCGCCACCTTCAAGACCGCCTTCGAACTGGACCAACGCTGGGTGATCGAGCATGCCGCGGACCGGACGCCGTTCATCTGCCAGTCGCAGTCGGTTAACGTGTTTTTACCTGCGGACGTGCATAAGCGCGATCTTCACCAAATTCACATGACTGCGTGGAAGAAGGGCCTGAAGTCGCTTTACTACTGCCGCAGCCTGTCCATCCAGCGCGCCGACACCATCTCAGCCAAGGTGGTCGGTCAGTCCGACGTGATGACGCTGCATAAGGACGAGGAAGTCCGGAAGCTGGTGGCGGCAGCTCCGCCATCCGAGAACGCAAATGACTACGAGGAATGCCTCGCGTGTCAGTAAGCAATTTGCAATGTCCTGATCCTGCGCGCGTCGCTGCCTTGAAGGCGGCGCTGGAGCGTGATCTCGACCGCATGCTGGAATGGCGTGGACCGGTGACGGAGGTCCGCCGCCTGGTTGCGGAACTCGACCAGATCGACGCGCAATACCGGCGCGCCAGCGACCGCGCCGCCGGCCAGGCGCACGACCAGATGGCCCGTTGAACAACTTTCCGGCGAGACACTTCATGCCCGATGACGCGATGCCCCGCGCAGAACTTCCCCTTCGCTTCGACCTGCTGACGGCCAACCCGGTCTACAAGCCGTTCCGCTATCCCTGGGCCTACGAGGCGTGGTTGCAGCAGCAGCGCATCCATTGGCTGCCCGAGGAAGTGCCGCTCGCGGATGACGTGAAGGACTGGCAGAAGACCCTGACGCCGGGTGAGAAGAACCTGCTGACGCAGATCTTCCGCTTCTTCACCCAGGCGGATGTGGAAGTGAACAACTGCTACATGAAGCAGTATTCACAGGTCTTCAAGCCGACCGAAGTGCTGATGATGATGTCGGCCTTCTCGAACACCGAGACGA
>LNFM01009216.1_pt1 | contig 14505 bp, 12 predicted proteins | sample 596031 | NCBI WGS metagenome assembly LNFM01 (sample SAMN04254537, study PRJNA301005) | activated carbon metagenome | isolation source: dual media filters at the Ann Arbor, Michigan drinking water treatment plant | place: USA: Ann Arbor
GTCAAGGAGCTCCGCGAGAAGACCGGCGCCGGCATGATGGACTGCAAGGCCGCCCTCACGGAAACGCAAGGTGACGTCGAGGTAGCGATCGACTGGCTCCGCAAGAAGGGGCTCTCGAAGGCCGCCAAGAAGGCCGATCGCATTGCCGCGGACGGTTTGATCGGCGCCGCTATTGCTGGACCGACCGGTGCCCTCGTCGAAGTGAATTCGGAGACGGATTTCGTCGCGCGTAACGACAAATTCCAGGACATGGTCCGCCAGATCGCTGTGCTCGCGGTCGGGGCCGGCGGAAAGCTGGATACGCTGCTCGCCACGGCTTATCCCGGAACGAGCAACACCGTCGACGGCCACGTCAAGGAGATGGTCGCCACGATCGGCGAGAACATGTCTGTGAGGCGTACCGCGTCGCTCTCTGCGAAAGAGGGCATCGTTGCGAGCTACGTCCACAACCGCGTCGCCGACGGCCTCGGCAAGATGGGCGTTCTAGTCGCGCTGGAATCGAAGGGCGCAGCTGACACTGTCGCCGAGATCGGTCGCCAGATTGCGCTCCACATCGCCGCCGCCAATCCGCAGGCTATCTCGGTCGACGACCTCGACAAGGCGCTTATCGAGCGCGAGCGGCAAGTTTACTTGGAGCAGGCAAAGGCCTCTGGCAAGTCCGACGACATCGTCGCCAAGATGGTGGAAGGCCGCCTGCGCAAGGAGTTCTTCGCGCAGGTCACGCTGATGCAGCAGGTATTCTTCGGCCCCGGTGGCGACGGTAAGATGTCCGTCGAGCAGTACGTGAAAGGCGCAGAGAAGGTCGCGGGTGCCCCTGTCAAGGTCAGTGGCTTCGTACGTTACTCTTTGGGCGAAGGCATCGACAAGAAGAGCGACGATTTCGCAAGCGAGGTCGCAAAGCTGACGCAGGGCTCCTAAGCGAGCAAATGCCGGCATCCGGCGCCGGCTGAGCCTGGAATGACGACGCAAATCTTGGAGACAGTCGCATGGGCGGGCCGACCAGCGGCGCAAGCGTCGACGACAGGGCTAGGGCTGATGGCGGTTCGCGCTACCGCCGTCTGCTGCTCAAGCTCTCGGGCGAGGCGTTGATGGGCAAGAACGCCTACGGCATCGACATGGCCGTATGCACCCGGCTGGCCCGTGACATCAAAGAGGCCACGGCGACCGGAACCGAAATCGCAGTCGTGGTGGGTGGTGGCAATATTTTCCGAGGTTTGGCAGGCGCGGCCCGCGGGATGGATCGCTCGACGGCCGACTACATGGGCATGCTTGCGACCGTCATGAATGCCCTGGCCTTCCAGAACGCCCTGGAGCAGGAGGGGGTTCCGGCGCGGGTCCTGTCAGCCATTCCGATGCCGACCGTGTGCGAGGCCTATGTTCGGCCGAAGGCGCTGCATCACATCGAGCGTGGCCGCGTCGTCGTGTTCGCAGCCGGAACGGGCAATCCCTATTTCACGACTGACACCACTGCCGTGCTCCGAGGCATCGAGATGGGCTGCGATGCAGTCGCCAAGGCCACCCAGGTCGACGGCGTCTATTCTGCCGATCCCAAGAAGGATCCGTTCGCCACCCGCTATGACCACCTGACATATGACGAGGTGCTGCACCGCAATCTACAGGTGATGGACATGGCCGCCATTGCCCTCGCCCGCGACAACCGCATGCCACTCGTTGTATTCTCCATCGAGGAAAGCGGTAATATCGCCAAAGTTCTCGCTGGCGAGGCCCGAGCGACCACCATAGCGTCGGGACCATCCCCGGCGTAGACGACATGCTAGGATCGTTAGGAGCCTGACTCTGGCCCACGGGACCGCTTCGGCACAGTAAGGCATCAAGGAGATCGGCTATGGCCGCCGCCAAATTCGATATCAACGACGTCGAGCGGCGCATGCGAGGCGCGCTCGACAGCTTGAAGCGAGAATTGTCGGGACTGCGGACGGGGCGCGCCTCCAGCGCCATGGTCGAGCCGATCACCGTCACCGTGTATGGCGCGCGGATGCCGATCAATCAGGTCGCCACGATCTCGGTGCCAGATGCCCGCACGATCTCGGTCTCGGTCTGGGATCGCAGCCAACTCTCCGCGGTCGAGAAGGCCATTCGCGAGGCCAACCTCGGCCTCAACCCGGTCATCGATGGGACACTGATCCGATTGCCGATTCCACCGCTCAGTGCCGATCGGCGGCTGGAACTCGTGAAGATCGCGCACAAGTACACCGAGGGCGGTCGGGTCGCCATACGAAACGTGCGTCGCGACGCCATGGACCTGCTGAAGAAGCTCGAGAAGGACCACGCGATGACTGAGGACGATCATCGCAAGAATGGCAGCAAGGTGCAGGAGCTGACCGACAAGATCATCAAGGAGGTCGACCAGCTGCTTCAGGTCAAGGAAGCCGAGATCAAGCAAGTCTAGTCGACCGACGCAGGCGCCATCGCGGAGCCGGTCAATCCGGCGGCGAGACGCAATCGTCCCCACCGACGGGCGGGACCGTGCAGGGGCACCGGAAGCACAAGTGAGCAATAGCACCGAAGAGGCCGCATCCGGGGGCGTGGTCGACCGGCAACCCCGGCACGTAGCCATCATCATGGATGGCAACGGCCGCTGGGCCGCGGCAAGGGGCTATCCGCGCGGCGAGGGGCATCGCCGAGGTGTCGAGGCGGTCAAGCGTGCGGTGCGCGCAGCTATCGAGTTGGGCATCCCGACACTCACTATATTCAGCTTCTCATCGGAAAACTGGAGCAGGCCGCGCTCTGAGATCGACGATCTGATGGGGCTTATGAAGCGGTTCATCCGTCGTGATCTCGCCGAGTTGAATGCCCAAAGTGTGCGTATTCGTGTGATCGGGAGCACCGAGAAGGTCGACCCCGAACTCCTGGGATTGATCGAGGAGGCCAAGCGAACCACCACCGCCAACACCCGGCTGGATCTGGTGATCGCCTTTAATTACGGCTCGCGTGCCGAAATCGCAGCCACCGCGCGCCGCCTCGCCGAACGGGTTGCGACGGGCGACATGCAAGTATCCGACATTACAGTCGAGACGTTCGAGGGAGCGCTCGACACGGCTGGTATACCTGACCCTGACCTCCTCATTCGAACGAGCGGTGAGTTGAGGCTTTCGAATTTCTTGCTGTGGCAGTGCGCCTACACCGAACTGGTCTTTCTCGACATCTATTGGCCGGAGTTCACACACGAGCATCTCGAACAGGCGATCAGGACGTATCATCGGCGCCATCGCCGTTTCGGCGGGCTTGCCGGCGAGGAAGCGTCATGAGCGTTCCACAGCTGATCGAGGAGGCGTGCCGTCGTGCTTGAGCCAACGAGCGAGTCCCTGCCGTTCCCGGCGCGCGAGTTGGCGCTTCGGCTCGTCTCGGCCGTCGTCCTGGCCGGCGTCACATTGGCGATGACCTGGAGCGGCGCGCTGCCGTTCGCAGTGCTGGTGGGCGCGGTCGCGTTGATTCTCCTTTGGGAGTGGGACCGACTCACTGGAGGGACCGGCGCCGGCCGCGCAATCGCCATTGGCGGTGCCGGCATTATTGCGGGGCTGGGCTTGGTGGTCTACGGCCGGACCTCGTTGGGTATCGCCATGCTTGCAGCCGGGGCAGCCGGTGCAGCGATGACGGCGGAGAGACGGGGTTTTGCAGCGACGCCAGCGGGCGTGCTCTATGCTGGACTGCCAGCGCTAGCACTGGTTTGGTTTCGCTCCGACGCAGAATTGGGTTTTGCTTCGATCATCCTGTTGTTGCTCATCGTTTGGGCAACCGATACGGGAGCCTTCGTCGTCGGTCGCCTCGTCGGCGGCCCGAGACTGTGCGCACCAGTATCGCCCAACAAGACCTGGTCGGGCCTCCTCGGCGGCGTTGCGGCCGCAGCGGCGGTCGCCGGCGGATATGCAAGCTGGATCGGCAGCATCGCACCAGTGCGGGTTATTGTCGTCGGACTGGGGCTCGCGCTGGTCAGCCAACTTGGGGATCTTTTCGAGTCGGCCATGAAGCGCTCGCATGGCGTGAAGGACACCAGCGGGCTCATACCGGGCCACGGCGGGTTCATGGACAGGGTGGATGGCCTGGTTTTCGCGGCCGTCGCGGCAGCGGGCTATGCGGTCCTTGCGGATGCGGCTTCTCCGTGCCGCGTCCTGCTTGGATTGCAATGAGCGAAAAGCGACCGGCAGCGTTAATGATACCTTGAAAAAGCGACTGCATTCGCGCACCTGTGTCGGGTCGGAGCGTCGAGACCGCCCCTGCTGGCACGCGCATTGCTGTCATGGCCAATGGCGGACGCCGCTCAGGCGCATGCTTCGCTCGGGTATCGGTTGTGCGGGGAGAGGTAGCAAGCAGGCGGACAGCGTGTTGCCATCACCTGCTACACCCGGCTTCCGTGCCAAGGTGAGCAGCCGTCAATGATAGACACGGCAAAGACATCTACGTCGCGGAGCTTCAGCTCCGCATTTTGCGAACGGAGTTGAGCTGGTGGAGAACCTCCTGCACGTCGTTTCGGTCGCGGTGCCCTTCATTGCCGTTCTCACGGTCGTGGTCTTCATTCACGAGCTTGGCCATTTCCTGGCTGCTCGCTGGTGCGGTGTTCGCGTCCAGGCCTTCTCGATCGGGTTTGGCCGCGAGATCGTCGGCTTTAACGACCGACATGGCACGCGCTGGAAGTTCTGCTGGCTGCCGCTTGGCGGCTACGTGCGCTTCGTCGACGACGAATCGGCCGCGAGCACGTCGTCAGGCGCGGCACTGGAGAAACTCACCCCCGAAGACCGCCAAGGGGCCTTCCAGTCACAACCGCTGCGCAATCGCGCGCTGGTCGTCGCCGCAGGGCCGGCTTTCAATATCGCCTCGGCCGTGATCATCTACATCCTCACGTTCTGGCTGCTCGGCACCTACGGCACGGCCGCCATCGTCGACGAAGTCCTGCCTGACAGCGCTGCGGCGAAAGCAGGGCTTCGCGCCGGCGACCGTGTCGCCGAGATCGAGGGTAGGGCGGTCGAGCGCTTCTCGGACCTGCAGCGCGTCGTGAGCCAGAGTTCGGGCCAGCCGCTCGCCTTCGTCATCGATCGCGAAGGGAAGATGCTTGAGCTGACGATCAAGCCGGATCAGCGGGAGATCACCGATCCACTCGGCAACAAAGTCCAGGTCGGGATGATCGGCATCAAGCGCCACGCAGGCGGGGATAGGTTCGAGCACAAATCTCACAATCTGCTGGAGGCGACACGTCTCGGATTTGCCGAAACCGGTTATGTCTCATGGCAGATCATCTCTAGTCTTCCAAAGCTGCCCGGCGCCATTCTGAAGACACTTAGCGGTCAGCGCCAGAGCGACATCGGTGGTCCCATTGCGATCGCCGAGATGACTGCCCATGCGAGCAAGAGCGGCATCGCTGGCACCCTCGGCTGGCTCGCCGTGTTCTCCATCATGCTCGGCATCATGAACTTGCTTCCGATTCCCATTCTGGACGGCGGTCATTTGCTGTTCTACGCCGTGGAGGCCGTCCGCGGGCGGCCACTCGACCCACGCAAGCAGGAAATCGGCTTTCGTATCGGCTTGGCAATTCTTGCCACGATGATGTTTGCCGCGATCTTCGGCGATATCATGCGCAAGTTGGGCATTGGCTGAGCACAGCCGAATCGGCCTAAGAACGAGGAGTAATGGGGCATTCTTGCCACTTCCATAGACGGGACCGACTCGTTAAGAAGTGGTAAGGGACTGGAAGATGCAACTGAATCGACTCGGCTCTTCTGTGTGACCAACCCTGGGACGGGGCGTCACTGCGGGACAGAAGTAACGGGAGGTTGCAGTTGAGGTGCTGATCTGACGCCGACAGGCCAGCACAAAGGGGGATCGGCGACCAAAAAGGCAGACGCCAAGTATGCCAAAGTTTTGGATGATCACGGTCGGGGGACCGAGGCTGCTGACCTTGCTGGCGCTGCTTGCAGGGTTGAGCGTGGTGCCGGTGGCTTTGCCGATCGGTGCCGCTGTCGCACAGGACGGTCGCATCCGCGATATCCAGGTGGTGGGCAATCGAAGGGTCGAACCGGAGACGGTGCGATCCTACCTGAAGTTCACCGTCGGCGACGCATATCAAGCATCAAAAGTCGACGAGTCGGTTCGAGGCCTGTTCCAGACCGGTCTCTTCTCCGACGTTGCCATCGATCGATCGGGCTCGACTGTCACGGTCAAAGTTGTCGAGAACCCTGTGGTCAACCAGGTGGCCTTCGAGGGCAACAGCGCCGTCGACGACGCTGGGCTACGCGGCGAGGTGCAGCTGAAGCCGCGAACGGTTTACACCCGCGCTAAGGTTCAAGGCGACGTCCAGCGCATCCTCGACGTCTATCGGCGGCAGGGCAAATTCTCGGCAAACGTCGAACCCAAAATCATCGAGCTCGACCAGAACCGCGTCAACGTCGTCTTCGAGATCAACGAAGGTGGTTCGACGAAGGTCAGAAGCATCCAGTTCATAGGCAATCGGGCGTTCTCGGATTCCCAGCTGCGCGACGTCATCACGACCCAGCAGTCGGGCTGGTTCGATTTTCTCAAAAACGCCTCGTTCTATGATCCTGATCGCTTGGCGCTCGATCGAGAGTTGTTGCGACAGTACTATCTCAAGAACGGCTATGCCGACGTTCGGATCGTCTCCGGCAACGCCGATATCGATCGGGAAGGCACTGGCTTCTATCTGACCTTCGTGGTCGAAGAGGGCGATGTCTACAAATTCAGCGACGTTCGCATCGAGAACGGCCTGCCTGGGTTGAACGCCGCCGCGCTCCAGGGAGAGCTGCTCACCAAGTCAGGCCAGATCTACAACGCCGCAGACATCGACAAATCCGTAGAGCGCTTGACTTTGGTGTCCGCTGAGCAGGGCTTCGCATTTGCCCGGGTCAGGCCGCGCGCAAACCGGGATGTGGCGACTCATACAATCGGCCTCGTCTACGCCATCGACGAGGGTGCTCGGGTCTACATCGAACGCATCAACGTCATCGGCAACACTCGGACCCGGGATCACGTCATTCGTCGCGAGTTCCGCCTCGCTGAGGGCGATGCGTTCAATCCGCTGCTGGTAGATCGTGCCAAGAAGCGCTTGCAAGGGTTGGGCTTCTTCAAAGCTGTAGAGATCAAGCGCCGCCCTGGATCGGCACCCGATCGTGTGATTATCGATGTCGATCTGGTCGAGCAGCCGACGGGTGAACTCTCGTTCGGCGCGGGTTACTCCACGAGTGAGGGCGTAATCGGTGATATCTCGCTGACCGAGCGCAACCTGATGGGCAACGGTCAGTTCCTGCGCCTTCGGCTGTCGGGTTCCGTCGAGAGACTGCAGGTCGACCTCAGCTTCACCGAGCCACGCTTCCTCGATCGCAATCTCGCCGCGGGCTTCGATCTGTTCCACAAGGAACTGACCAACGCGAATGACTCCGTCTATCGGAGCCGCAAGACGGGGGGGACCGCGAGGCTTGGGTTCCCGCTCACCGAGAACCTTTGGGCTCAGACCTACTACACCCTGTCGCGCGACGAGATCTACGACGTTGATACCGTGTTGGGCGACGACGGCCGCATCGCATCTCGCGCCATTCGTGAGGCCGAAGGCGTGGCGATGACCTCGCTCGTCGGCACGACGATTACCTACGACCAGCGCAATCATCCCAGGAATCCGAACCGTGGCTACTTCCTCACCGGCGGCGTTGATTTTGCCGGCGTGGGTGGTGATGTGCAGTATGCTCGCTTGTCGGCCGAGGGGCGCTACTACTACCCGATCACAGAGCGGGTGACTTTCGTGGGTCGCTTGACAGCCGGCCATATCGAAGGTTGGGGTGGTGACGATGTCCGGCTGATCGACCTGTACTACAAGGGCGGTGAGACCGTCCGTGGCTTCAATCGTGCGGGATTCGGACCGCGCGACCTGTCGACAGGCGACGCACTTGGCGGCAAGACCTACTACGCCGCCACCGCCGAGGTTCGCTACCCGTTCCCGTTCGTTCCCGACGAACTGGGTATCAGAGGCGCGGTATTCGTCGACGCCGGTTCGCTGTTCGGCATCAACGACAGCAGCAAGAACATCAACGGCAAGCCCGACACGCAGTGCCCCTCCTGCCCGATTGCGAATATCGTCGACGACGCGACACCACGCGTCTCGGTCGGCACCAGCTTGATCTGGGACTCGCCCCTCGGACCGTTGCGCGCCGATTTCGGCTGGGCCGTGCTCAAGGAGGAGTACGACAAGGAGCAACTCTTCCGGTTCGGTGCCAGCACCAAGTTCTAAGCCGAGACGGCATCACGAGTTCGGGCCCTGAGGGGCCCGATTTCGTTCGGCCCAGATCACGCGGCCGCTCACTCTGTGTGAGATGTTTAGATGGGCAGCCTGTGGTCCGGGGCTTGCCGGCGCACTCGTTGCGGCAGGACGCGTCTGGCGCATGGCTGACGGCCATGTTTTAAGTCGTCCAGGCCCGCTTGAAAGGACGCGATCGCGATGGAGCACCCGGGTTTCTTCGAGCGCCGCGGGCCTTTCCCGCTGGCCGAGGTTGCGACACGGATCGGCGCCGACGCGGCCTCGCTTGCCACGCCGGAAGCCCGGGTGTCAGACGTCCGGCCGTTGGATGCGGCGGGACCTGGCGATCTGACATTCGTCGACAATCGCAAGTACGTCGAAGCCCTGGCGACGACGCGTGCGGGTTTCTGCCTTGTCGCCCCCTCTATAGCCACGCGGGTGCCCAGCGGGACCATTCCCGTCGTCATGCGAAGCCCATATCACGGCTTCGCACTCGCGTTGCAGCTCTACTATCCAGACGCCATGCGGCCCCAAGCGGCGGGCTTTTCGGCGCGATCGGACGGCGCCCTCGTCCATCCGTCGGCGCTGATCGAGGACGGTGCGGTCATCGAGCCCGGCGCCGTCGTCGGACGCGAAGCTGCAATCGGAGCTGGCACCACGATCTCGGCGGGTGCCGTCGTTGGCTACCGGGTCTGCATCGGGCGCGGCAGCTACGTGGGGCCGGGTGCGAGCGTGACGCACGCCCTTGTCGGCGATCGCGTCATCATTCATGCCGGCGTCCGGATCGGCCAGGATGGTTTCGGCTTCGCGCTTGGGCCTCAGGGCCACATCAAGGTGCCCCAGATCGGCCGTGTGATCATTCAGGACAATGTCGAGATCGGCGCCAATACCACCGTCGACCGTGGCTCTCTTAAGGATACGGTGATCGGCGAGGGCAGCAAAATTGATAATCTCGTCCAAATCGGGCACAACGTGGTCCTCGGGCGCCATTGCGTGATTGTCGGCCAAGTCGGAATTTCAGGCTCTACCGAGCTCGGTGACTTCGTCGTCATGGGCGGCCACGCCGGGGCGGTGGGTCACATCCGCATCGGCGCCGGCGCTCAGATTGCCGGGATGGCGCACGTGAAGAACGACGTCCCGCCCGGTGCACGTATGGGCGGAACGCCGGCGCGACCTTTCCGGGAATGGGCCCGAGAGGTTGCGGCTCTTCGTCGGTTGGCCCGCCCGCGCTCTCAACAGGAGCCGGGCGACGCTTCGGATTGCTGAGGGCTGCCGACCGCGTCGGCTCGTGGAGAAGGTTGGCGAAGCATGCAGAAGATGACCGACAGCGAGACGCCGGGCGAGCTGAGCAGCGCCGATGTCATGCGCGTCATGCAACTGCTGCCGCATCGATACCCGTTCCTGCTGCTCGACAAAATTCGCGAGATGGTCCGCGACGAAAGCGCGGTCGGGATCAAGAATGTCACGATCAACGAGCCGTTCTTCCAAGGCCATTTCCCCAAGTATCCTGTCATGCCCGGCGTTCTCATCATCGAGGCCCTTGCACAGACGGCAGGCGCGCTATGCCTCAATCACGCGGGTGCGACGAACATTTCCCACATCGTGTATTTCATGGGGATCGACAAGGCGAAGTTCCGCAAACCGGTTGTTCCCGGCGATCAGCTCCATCTTCATGTCAAGAAGCTGAGGAGCCGTGGTCCGGTCTGGCGTTTCTACGGCGAGGCCCGCGTCAACGATCATGTCGTCGCGGAGGCCGAGATCAGCGCCATGATCGTGGACCCGGCCAATGTCAAAACCTGAAATCCATCCCACGGCCATCGTCGAGGATGGGGCAAGGATCGGAGCTGGCTCCATCATAGGTCCCTTCTCGCTCGTCGGCGCGCAGGCGGTGATCGGCGAAGGGTGTCATCTGATTTCTCATGTGGTGGTCGCCGGTCGCACCACGATTGGTGCGCGAACGCGGATCTTTCCATTCGCGTCGCTTGGCCACGAGCCACAGGACCTCAAGTTCAAGGGCGAGGTGTCGACGCTGACGATCGGCTCGGATTGTCTGATCCGGGAAGGCGTGACAATGAACCCGGGCACTGCCGGCGGCGGTCTCGTCACCTCGGTCGGCGACCGCTGCGCGTTCCTCGCCAACAGCCATGTTGGTCATGACTGCGTGGTCGGCAGCAACGTCATCTTCTCCAACAACGTCATGCTGGCCGGTCATTGCACAGTCGGCGATTTCGCCATCCTCGGTGGCGGCGCGGCAGTGATCCAGTTCGCGCGGATCGGCACCCATTCCTTCCTCGGCGGCATGTCGGCTCTCGAGAACGATCTCATTCCCTACGGTATGGCGCTGGGCAACCGTGCCTATTTGTCGGGGCTCAACATCGTCGGCTTGCAGCGGCGCGGCTTTCCCCGCGAGGAGATCCACAGCTTGCGGCGTGCCTACAGGCTGCTGTTTGCCGATGAGGGGACGCTGGTGGAGCGTGTGGCGGATGTTGCTGCGGAGTTCGCCGGGAATCAGGCGATCGAGGAGATCGTCGCGTTCATCCGGGCAGGCGGCAAGCGATCGGTGTGCACGCCCCGCGACGGCAGCGCATAAGGCGCGCCGCGCGTGCTGGGGGGGCGTGGTCGCCAGGATGTAGGCCACCGGACTTCCAATCGCCCTGCTCGATGCACTAGTGTGGCGTCGCGCCTGAGTTGATCAATGGTGCGGCAAGGCTCGTGTCAACTGAGGCGCGATCAACGCCACACCAAGCAATTGATGTCGCTCGTGGCCCCTATGTCGCGCCATAATCGGCAGAGGTTGCGGGCGATGAGGCGATTTTGGCGCGACGGGCCACTCGGACTGTCGTCGAGTCGTGGCACGACCCGCTCGGAGGCGACGCGTTGGATCAACCCGACACGAGTGCGCAGAGAGGCCTTGCGCAACGACCGCTCGGCATTCTCGCGTGCGCGGGACCATTGCCGATCGAGGTGGCGCAAGCCGGTGCCCGCCAAGGCCGTCGCATTCACATCGTCGCCATCGAGGGCTTCGCGGGCGAGGCCGTCAGCCACTACCCGCACGAGCGGGTCAGCCTGGGTCAGCTCGGTCGCATGCTCTCGAGCTTCCAGCGCGCCGGCGTGCGCGAGATCGTCATCGCGGGTGCCATGCAGCGCCCGAGCCTGCTCGGGCTCCGTATCGACTGGGGCTTCGTGCGCAACCTCCCTTCGGTCCTTGCGCTCACCCGCGGCGGTGACGACAGCGTTCTGCGCCGGGTGGTCCGGTTCTTCGAGGGACAAGGGCTGACGGTGCTCGGGGCGAGCGACGTTGCGCCCGGCCTTCTGGCGCCGCATGGGGCATTGACCGGCGCAACTCCCTCCGATTCCGATACCGGCGCCATCTCTCGAGCCACGACGTTGATCGGCGACCTTGGCCGCTTCGATGTCGGGCAAGGTGTGGTGGCACGAGCCGATGGCATCGTCGCCGTCGAAGGCGTCCGGGGAACCGATGCGATGCTGCGCGATCTGGGACAAGGCGGGGCGGTGTACTCGTCAAGCTGGCCAAGCCCGGTCAAGAGATGCGCGTCGATCTTCCGACCATCGGACCCGAGACCGTGCGTCGCGCCGAGGCCGCCGGGCTGGCCGGGATCGCAATCGGGGCGGGCGCGGCCATCTTACTCGAGCGTGAGCGCGTGGCCGCTTCCGCTGACGCCGCTGGGCTGTTCGTGGTCGGGATCGCACCGTATGCCGTGCCCCTCCACGGGCCCGACCCCCGCTCGGCGCCGGTCCTGCGGGTCGTCGGCCGACGGGCACCCACCCCCTCGGAGCGCCGCGATATCGTCATCGGTCGCGAGCTTGCAGGTGTCTTGCGCGGCCATGCGGCGGGACGCGCATCGCTGCTGTCCCGCGAGCATGTGCTGGCCGTGTCGGGCTCGCTACCGTTGCCTGCGTTCATCGCCGCGCAGGGACGAGCGACGACCTGGGGGCGCAGTTCGTGGGGTGGCCGACGCGGCGTGCTCGTCGTTGACGGTAATGAGGGCGACAACGAGCCGCCGGAGCAGTGTCTGGACCGGGATCTCTTCAAGGCTGCACTGGAGAATGGGCTCGCCGGGATCGTCGTCCTGGCGGCATTGCCGGACGGCGAGCGCGGCAACGAGATCGTGGCGTGGGCCAACGAGGCTGGTGTCTTCCTCATGTGCCTTGCGACCGAGCCATGAGCAGCGAGTCCAGGCGCGATCACGCACTGCGCCTCTACGTCGTGGCCGGCGAGCATTCTGGCGATGCGCTGGGTGCCAAATTGATGGCCGCCTTGCGCAAGACCGTGCCGCGTCCGGTCCGCTTTTCCGGCATCGGCGGGCCGAATATGGCTGAGGAAGGGCTCGCCTCCCTTTTTCCGATCTCTGATGTGGCCGTCATGGGGCCGCTTGCCATTCTCGCAGCGCTGCCGCGGCTTGTGCGGCGTGTGCGTGAGGCGGCCGAGGCCGGTATTGCCATGCGGCCGGACGCTGTCGTGATCATCGACAGCCCGGAATTCACGCACCCGATTGCGCGCCGCATCCGCAAGGCACTGCCAGACGTGCCGATCGTCAACTATGTCTCGCCGAGCGTCTGGGCGTGGCGTCCGAAGCGCGCGCCTCGCATGCGGAGCTATGTCGATCACGTTATGGCGTTGCTGCCGTTCGAGCCAGCCGTACACGAGCGTCTCGGCGGGCCGGCTTGCACCTACGTGGGCCATCCGCTGATCGAGCGCCTGGCAGATTTCACAAACGCCGATGCTCAAGGGCTTCGGGCGAGGCTCGGGCTCGACCCTGCACGCAAGCTGATCGTGGTGCTGCCGGGAAGCCGTCGCTCCGAGGTGGAGCGGTTGATGCAACCGTTCGGCGCAGCCCTCGCGCGCGCGCGGCAGATGGCGGGCGAATTGGATGTGGTCATCCCCGCCGTCGATAGCGTGCGGGCCCTCATCGCCGAGCGCCTGCGGTCGTGGCCCGTTGCGGCGCATATCGTCGAGGGTGAGGACGCCAAGCTCGCTGCCTTCAAGGCGGCCGATGCCGCACTTGCCGCCTCAGGGACCGTGACCCTGGAGCTGGCGCTCGCGGGAACGCCGATGATCGTCGGATACCGCGTCGATGCACTCGCGGCGCAACTGCAGTTTCTGGTGAAGACGCCCCACTTCGCATTGTCGAACCTCGTGCTCGGCGAGCGGGCATTCCCCGAGCTGATGCAGGCCGATTGCACCCCCGACAAGCTCGGCGAGGCGCTGGCGCTCCTTTTGACCGACGCCGGCACGCTCGCGGCTCAGCGCCGTGCCCTCGCGCGCATTCCCGCACTGATGGGCCTCGACGGTGTCACCCCTAGCGAGGCCGCCGCCCGGATCGTCGCCGGCTACGCCACTGAACGCGGGCCCAGGGGGAGCCGGGTAGCCTCGTGAGGACATTTTTTGTCTCGGCGGACCGAGGCCGGATGTCAACGTCTTTACAGGGGGGGCGGGGACCCCTATTTGCGAGCGCTGGGAAGCGTTTTCCCGCACGCTCCAGGCGCGAGGCAACATGAGATGGCGAAGCTCGACACGTTCCAATCCGCTAACGCCATGATCGAGGCGAGCCGGCCCGAGCGGCCGGTGGTCGGATTTCGGCCGCATGCGGCCGGCCGCGCAGCCCGCTTCTTCCTCGAGAATTTCCCCGGCGATGTGGCTTACGCCTACAAGGCCAACAGCAACGTATTCCTGCTCGGCGCGCTCTATGGCGCCGGGATCCGCCATTTCGACGTTGCCTCGTTGCCCGAGCTCGAGGACGCCAAGACGATCCCGGAGGTGACCTTCCACTTCATGCACCCGGTGAAGTCCCGACACGCCATCCGGCGTGCTTTCGGGCTCGGCTGCCGGTCGTTCTCGCTCGACAGCGAGGACGAGCTGGCGAAGATCCTGCACGAGACCCAAGGCGCCCGCGATCTGGTCCTCTGGGTGCGCATCGCCGTGCCTCCAAAGAACAGCCGCGTTCCACTCGAACGTAAGTTCGGCATCACGGGGACCAAAGCCGCACGCCTACTCGTCAAGACCAGGCAGGTGGCCAAGGAACTCGGCATCACCTTTCATGTCGGGTCGCAAACGGTAACGCCGGACGCCTACGCCAACGCACTGCAGGAGGTGGGCCAACTCATTGGCAAGGCCGGCGTCGTTGTCGACCGGATCGACGTCGGTGGAGGTTTCCCCGCCCGCTATACCAACGAGGAACCAACGCCACTCTCTGAGTTCATGCGGGTCATCCATAACGGCATCGAAAGGC
>LNFM01009217.1_pt1 | contig 14503 bp, 10 predicted proteins | sample 596031 | NCBI WGS metagenome assembly LNFM01 (sample SAMN04254537, study PRJNA301005) | activated carbon metagenome | isolation source: dual media filters at the Ann Arbor, Michigan drinking water treatment plant | place: USA: Ann Arbor
CTTGCACGATTGGGCATTGGAAGCGACGACGCACATCCCACAACTGCGATACGTCCCCGTGCTCTCCGAAGCGTCTGCCAGCGACAACTGGTCAGGCCGGACCGGGTTTGTGCATCAGGCGGTGATGGCAGACATCCCAGACCTGTCAGGTCACCAGGTCTATGCCTGTGGCGCGCCTGTGATGGTCGAGTCGGCGCAGCGCGACTTTGTTGAACGCTGCGGCTTGCCGCCCGAGGAGTTCTATTCGGACGCGTTCTACAGCGCAGCGGATCGGGTGACTTCAATCGCAGGTTGACAGTTTCGGAGACGCGCCACTGCTGCACAGCTCACTCCCCGAGATAAGCCGCCCTCACCTTCGGATCGCTCAGCAGCGCCTTCGCGTCACCGCTCATCGTGACCTCGCCCGACTCCAGCACATAGGCGCGGCTCGCCAGCTGCAGCGCACGGCTGGCGTTCTGCTCGACCAGCAGCACCGTCACACCCTGGCGGTGAATGTCGTCGACCACCTCGAAGATCTTGTCGACCATGATCGGCGAGAGGCCCATCGATGGTTCGTCGAGCAAAAGCAACTTGGGTCTGGCCATGAGTGCGCGGCCCATCGCCAGCATCTGCTGCTCGCCGCCACTCATCGTGCCGGCGAGCTGGCTGCGGCGCTCCTTGAGGCGCGGAAAGACGGTGAATACTTTGTCGATGTCGGATTCGATGTCCGCGTCATCGCGGATAAAGGCTCCCATCAGCAGGTTTTCGTGAATCGTCATCCGGGCGAAGGTACCGCGGCCCTCGGGCACCATCACCAGACCCTGGCGCACCAGATCCCACGCGCCCTGCCCCTTGATCGGCGTGCCCATGAATTCGATGTCGCCAGCGGATGGCGGCTGCAGTCCGGTGATTGCCTTCAGTGTCGTGGTCTTGCCGGCGCCATTGGCGCCGATCAGGCTGACCAGTTCACCCTGCTGAACCTCCAAGCTGACGCCCTTGACGGCCTGGATGCCACCGTAGGCCACCTGCAATCCACTGACCTTGAGCAAAGCTGGAGGCATCGCGTCAATCCTGAGGTTGATGCGCGACGCCAAGGTAGGCTTCGATCACCTTCTCATCGCGCTGCACCTCGGCAGGCGTGCCCACGGCGATCGCCTTTCCGTAATCAAGCACCGTGACCCGATCGCACAGCCCCATCACCAGCTTCACGTCGTGCTCGATCAACAGGATGGTGCGGCCATCGTTGCGGATGCGATCGATCAGTTTGCGCAACACGACCTTCTCGGTGGCGTTCATGCCGGCGGCAGGCTCATCGAGTGCGATCAGTTGGGGGTCTGTCGCCAGCGCCCGCGCAATTTCGAGCCGGCGCTGGTCGCCGTAGCTCAGCGTACGCGCCTTGAAGTCGGCGTAGGCACCGATGCCGACGTAGTCCAGCAATACCATGGCCCGTCGAGCGATGGCAGCCTCCTCGGCTTTGAACGATGCCGTGCGGAACACTGCACCGATCAACCCGGACTGGGTGCGCACATGGCGACCGACCATCACGTTCTCCAGCGCAGTCATGTCTGCGAACAACCGGATGTTCTGGAACGTGCGAGCGATACCGGCCTTCGCGACCTGATGCACCGAACTTGGCTTGTACGTCTGGCCAGCGAGTTCGAAGTGGCCTGCATCGGCCGGGTACAACCCCGTGATCACGTTGAAGAACGTGGTCTTGCCCGCCCCGTTCGGGCCGATCAAGCCATAGACCACGCCTCGCTCGATCGAGATGGCGACATCCGACAACGCCTGCAATCCGCCGAAGCGCTTGGACACCCCGGATACATTCAGCAGCGCCTGGCTCATGGCGAACGGGGCATCTGGGCCGTGGCCGAGCGGCCGTGCTCGGGCGCAGGCCACAGCCCACGAGGGCGTGCAAGCATGATCCCGATCATCGCCAACGCGATCAGCAGCTGGCGCAGGATGGACGCGTCGAGCCGGCCACCCGTCATCGCTTGCAGGGGACCGGCGACGTAACGCAACACCTCCGGCAGTGCTGCCAGCAGCAGCGCACCGATGACAACGCCGGGAATGTGGCCCAGGCCACCGAGCACCACCATCGCGACGATCAGCACCGACTCGTGCAGCGAAAACGACTCCGGCGAGACAAAGCCCTGGAAGCTGGCGAACAACGCACCAGCGACACCCCCGAAGGTGGCGCCCATGCCGAAGGCCAGCAGTTTCAGATTGCGGGTGTTGATGCCCATGGCCTTGGCCGCGACCTCGTCTTCGCGGATCGCCATCCAGGCGCGACCGATGCGGCTGCGCTCGAGGCGATAACAGATCACCACGCCGAGCACGACCAGTGCCAGAAACAGGTAGTAATGGTTGGTGACCGATGGGATGCTGAGCCCAAAGAGGTCCCACTTCTTCGCCAGATCCCAGCCGAACAGCGAGAGCGAGTCGATCTGACCGATCCCGCGCGGACCGTTGGTGATGTTGTACGGCTGCTCGAGGTTGGTCAGGAACACGCGGATGATCTCGCCGAAGCCGAGGGTGACGATGGCCAGATAGTCGCCGCGCAGTTTCAGCGTCGGCGCACCGAGCAGCAGCCCGACCACTCCCGCCAAGGCCGCGCAGACCGGCAACACCAGCCAGATCGGCGCATGGAGGCCATTCGGAAACATCGCCGCGATGGCCGGAAAGTGGTCGGTCAGGTGCGGGCTGGCGACCAAGGCAAACAGATAGGCACCGACTGCATAGAAGGCAACGTAGCCAAGATCCAGCAGGCCGGCATAGCCGACCACGATGTTGAGCCCCAGGGCCAGCAGCACGTAGAGCAGCGCGGTGTCGATGATGCGCACCCACGCGTTGCCGAACTGCTGTGCGATCAGCGGGAGGATCAGCAGCCCAATGGCGGCCAACAGGAATGCACCGAGCTTGGCGCGTGATGGGGGCGAGTTCTTCATGCGGATGTCCTCACGCACGGTCAGCCACCCGCTCGCCCAGCAGCCCTTGTGGGCGCAAGGTCAGCACCGCGATCAGGACGATGAACGCAAAGATGTCCTGGTATTGGCTACCCAGTACGCCACCGGTCAACACGCCGATGTAGCCCGCACCAAGCGCCTCGATCAGTCCCAGCAACACGCCGCCCAGCATGGCCCCGGCCAGATTGCCGATCCCGCCGAACACCGCCGCGGTGAAGGCCTTCAGCCCAGGCAGAAAGCCCATGCTGTGTTGAACCGAGCCGTAGTTGGCCGCGTACATCACGCCAGCGAGTGCGGCGAGCGCCGCACCGATGACGAAGGTCGCCGAGACGATCACGTCGGGCCTGACGCCCATCAATTCGGCGACACGCGGATTCTCGGCCGTGGCACGCATCGCGCGGCCCAGTTTCGTGCGGTTGATCAGGAACATCAGCCCCACCAGCGTGAGCGCCGTGACGACCAGAATGAGGATCTGCGTCGTGTTGATCACTGCGCCGCCGATGTGAAATGGCTCGGCCGGCAGCAGGATTGGGTAGGGCTTCGGGTTCGGCTTCCAGATGATCAGTGCCAGCGTCTGCAATAAAAGACTCACGCCCATTGCAGTGATCAGCGGTGCCAGCCGAGGTGCGTTGCGCAGCGGGCGGTAAGCGATCTTCTCAATACCGAAGTTCAGCACGGTGCACACCAAGATGGCCGCGACCAGTGAGATCAGCATCAACAGCCAGCCCGGCAGGCCACTGTCTGCCAGCACCGTGACCACCGTCCAGCTCGTCATGGCACCCACCATCAACACTTCACCATGCGCGAAGTTGATCAGGTTGATGATCCCGTAGACCATCGTGTAGCCCAACGCGAGCAGCGCATACATGCTGCCGAGCACCAGCCCGTTGATGAGCTGCTGGATGAAGGTGTCCATCGGAAAGAGTCGGTCCTCGGGTGTCGATGCGGCGCACGGAAGAAGCAGGCCAGTGTCGCGCAAGATGCGTGCCTCGCGCGGCGTGCGAAGTGTCGCCGAAGATGGGACGGCGGCCCTGCCTCAATATTGCGCAACGCACGCTGCGACGTGCACTGCTATTCTTTCTCGGAGCGCTGAACGGGAGGCTGGCGTGAAAGAAAACTACAAGCGGAAATCGAGCATCGCCCTCGGTATCGTGCTGATTGCGCTGGTGTCGATCATGGAAACCTGGGCGGTCGACCATCGGATGCCCAATCCGGCGTCGCCCATCGTCTGGTCAGTGCTTGGTGCGACGGCCGCGATCGCCTTCGGATTTTTCTGGTGGTTCCGGGCGAAGGCAAATCGGGCGCCGGACTGACAAGCCTCGCTGATGCGGCCTAGCCGATCAGCGTGCGGTTCTTGCCGGCCCGCTTGGCCTGGTACAGCGCGATGTCGGCACGCTCCAGTGCCTCTTCGATTCGCTCGCCCACGCGGAAGGCCGTGACCCCGGCCGAGAACGTGACGAACACCTGCTTGTTCTCGTGCATGAACAGGCCTCCGGTCAATGAGCGCTGCAGCCGCGTGAGGATCTGCTGGCCCTCCTCGACCGGCGTGTCGGGCAGCAGCACCACGAACTCTTCACCGCCATAGCGGGCCACGACATCGGTCGGCCGCAGGGTCTTGGCCACCGTTGACGCGAGCGATTTCAGGGCCTGGTCGCCCGCGGCGTGGCCGAGGTCGTCGTTCAGGCGCTTGAAGTTGTCGATGTCGAGCAGCCCGATGGACAGGCTCGGCGTCGATTCGCCGGACGGGTCATCGACGGCCAGGCGCTGCAGCCGCGCGCACTCCAGATCGAACGCCTGCAGCAACCCGCGGCGATTGGCGATCTGCGTCAACTGATCGGTGGAGACCTCATCGGACAGGCGGCGCAACTCACCCTCCAGCTCATTGACACGCTGAGACAGGTCGGTCGCACGCACCCGTTCGTCGTGCAGGCGGCGCTGCGTCTGATCGACCAGGCCCTGCACGGTGCGGCTTTCCTCGACCATCTCGCGTACGGCGCCCGCCAGACTTTCCAGTGTGTCGGCGCGTTCGATCACGTCGGCGTAACGCCCCACGCTTTCGTGAAACCGGCCCGTCTGCGAGCCCAGCTCATCAAGCTCGCTCAACATGCGGTTGATCAGTTGCTTCAGTGCATCTCTCGCACCGTCGCGCTCGCTGCGCAGTTCGGCCTGCTTGACGCGCGTGGTGCGAAGCAGTTCGCTGACCGACTTGATGCCGCGCGCGGTCAAGCCTTCTTCCACAGTCAGCCGCATCGCATCGCACTGGCCGCGCGCCCAGCTGTCGTCCTCGGCCAGGTCGGTCAGGCTGGCCGTCAGCTCGATGCACAGGCCGCTGATCTGATCGAACAGGTGCTCACGGTGTTGCAGCACCCAATCCGCCCGCTCGCACAGGCCTTCGACCTCGCTGGCTGCGGCCTCGCTGACGCCTTCGCTCTGGATGCGCTGCGCCGCCTGCGCGATGGCAGCTGCGAGGTCGCCGTTGCTGTCTTTCGCCGGCAGGGCGCGCACCACCGTCTGGCCGAGCGCGGCAACCACACGGGGAGACGCATCGGCCGGGGTGCTGCCCGAATCGGGCGCGATCGTGACGCCGCTCACCGGCTCCACGCTGAGCGGCGCCTCTGGCACCATAGCAGCCGTTTCGGTCAGGGCTTCTTGGGCCTCGGGCGCAGAGGCCGCGTCGGCAGGATTGTCGGTTTCCCAACTGCTGACCAACTGGCGCAGGCGCTGCTGCAGCCGATTGGCATCGCCACGGCTGCCGCTGAGTACGCGTTGCAGGCTGTCCTTCTTGCGCGCCAGTGTCCACTGCTTGCCACCACGCTCGATGCCGCGGACGATGGCCTCGATCAGAGCAGCCAGCGAGTCACCGGCCGCGGGAGCGATCCCCTGCTCGGCCTGGTAGGCACGTGCGTAGTTGTCTGGCGTCGGCTCCAGCTTGTCCTGCGCCAATCGACGCAGCGCTGCCTTGGCCAGTTGGGCAGAGCGGCCTTCCGCAGAGGGAGCCGTGGCAGGGCCAGGTGCATCTGCCGCTAAGCCGTCCTTCGCCGGCGATGTCATGTTGCCCATCGCTCAGGTCGCGTTGTTGGGAGTGCGCAGGGGCCTTGGGGTCAAGTTGCGCGAAGGATCGCTCGACACCTCGTCGGTCGCCAACCCGATCCAGGAAGCAGTCCTTGGCAGCACGGTACTTTCCAGCCATGCCTGGATTTCATCAGCCGGTTTGGGCTTGCTGAAAAGGAAACCCTGCATCACGCCACAGCCGAGTCGGTGAAGCACTTCCATCTGGCGCAGGTTCTCGACACCTTCGGCCACCACACGCAGGCCGAGCGAGCGAGCCAGCGCGATGATGGCAGTGACGACCGCAGAACTCTGCGGCGTCATGCCGAGATCGCGGATGAAGCCGCGGTCGATCTTCAGCTCGCTGATCGGCAAGGTGGTCAGATAGGCCAGCGACGAATAACCGGTGCCGAAGTCATCGATCGAAATCTCGACCCCGATCTCGTTGAGCCGGTGCAGCGAAGGAATCACGCTCTGCAGATCCTTCATCAGTGAGTTCTCGGTGATCTCGAGCACCAGCGAATGGTGGGGCACACCGTTGGAAACCACTGCTTCATGGATCATCTCGACCAGGTCGCCTCGGTCGAACATCCGGCTGGGCAAGTTGACCGCGATCGAATCGGAAAAGCCAAACGCATCGAGCCAGACCCGAGCCTGACGGGCCGCTTCGCGAATCGCCCACTCGCTGAGCGGCCGGATCAACCCGCTTTCCTCGGCCAACGGAATGAACTCGCCAGGCGGCACCAGCACGCTGCCTCGCTGCCAGCGCATCAGTGCCTCCACGCCGACCATGCGGGCAGCGCGCACATCGATCTTCGGCTGGTAGTACAGCACCAGCTCGTTGCGCTCGATGGCCTTGTGCAGAGCGCTCTCGAGCTCGAGCTTCTCTCGTCCCTTGCCGGCCAACTGCGGCCGGTAGACGGTGGCAGCATTGCGACCCTGCGCCTTGACCGCGAACATCGCCACATCGGAATTCCGGATCAACTCAGCCACGTCGTTGCCATCACGCGGGAACAGCGCAATGCCGACTGACGCCGTGACGAAGCACTCCTGCCCTGCCACATGAATCGGTGCGCGCATCTGCTCGAGCACGCGGGCGGCCACGATCTCGGCGTCGTGCTCGTCGATCACTTCAGGCAGCAGTGCGACGAACTCGTCGCCACCCAGTCGGCACATCGCCTCCAGCGTTCGGAAGGCGCGCGTTCCCATCGAGTCAAGCAGGTTATCGGTGACCTGATCGGAGTGCCGAACGCAAGAACGCAGGCGACGCGCGACTTCGATCAGCAACTCGTCCCCGGCCCCGTGACCCAGCGTGTCATTGATGACCTTGAATCGGTCCAGGTCGATCACCAGCAGCCCGACCTGATGCCCCATTCGACGCGCCGCATCGAGCGCGCGCTCGGTGCGCTCGATCAACTGGTTGCGATTGGGCAAGCCAGTCAACGAGTCGAAATTCGCGAGCTGGCGGATCTTGTGCTCTGCGTTCCATCGGTCCGTCACGTCCTGCACGATGCCGGTGTAGCCGACCAGTTGAGCGTGCTCGTTGAGTTCCGGGGACGCTTCAGTGTGGATGATGTGCACTTGGCCATCGGGCAGCACCAACGGAATGTCCCGTGTGAGATTGCCCTGGCTTTGCAGCGTTTCGCTGAGCAGCGCTCGTTTTCCGCGCCGCTCTTCCTTCGGCATCATCCGCAACAGATCGCGGAACGGCAATGAGGTGCCGGGGTCGAATTGGAAGACGCGCAGCGCTTCGGTCGAGAACACCGGCTCCGGCGAGCCGACCTTCCACTCGAAGCTTCCCATCCGCGCCAGGTCCTGCGCGCGAGCCAGGCGGGCCTGGCTCAGTTCGAGTTCGAGGCGAGTGCGAGAGGAGCGCAGCAGGTAACGCAGTCGACCGTCGAGCAGGCTCCACTGGTTGGATTTGACAAAGAAGTCGGTTGCGCCGGCCTCATAAGCACGGTTGATCGATGCCTCATCGTCGAGGCCGGTCAACATCAGCACAGGCAATGACGCGAAGGCGGAGAGGCGACGCAGTTCTCTGCAGGTCTCGAATCCGTCCATGCCGGGCATCAACGCGTCAAGCACAACGACGTCGGGCTGCGATTCCCGCAGCAGTGCCAGCGCACGCTCTCCACTGGCCGCTTCGGTGATCACGAAACCCCGCTCGCGCAGTGCGATCGAGGTCAGCAGCAAGTTGACTTCATCATCGTCAACCAGCAGCACGCGGGGCTGCGTCGTGGCTTCGTCGATGGCGGGAAGACTGGAATTCATGCGGAACCGGCGGGCAAGTCTGCTGCGGTCAGCTTGCGCAGCGCCTCACGCACGGCCTGTGCCTCTGACAGGATCTGCTCAATGCCCGTGGCGGCGGCATCGAGTCGAGACTCGTGTGCCATGACCTCGACTTCTGCACACACCCTGGACAGTTGCACCGCCCCAATGGTCGCCGATGACGATTTCAGCGTGTGTGCGACCAGCCTGACGCCGGCAGCATCGGCTGTGTTGCGCGCCTGCTCGAGTTGCGGCAGCAATCGATTGAGCGATGTCTCGAAGGCTTGGAACACCCTTGTCAGCAAATGACTTTCTCCGGTCGGATCGAGTTCGCGCAGTCGGCGGATCGCCTCGGCGTTGAGCACACCTGGTGACGCGGCAACGCCCTGACCCACATTGTCATCGGGCCTGGGCTGCGCAGACAGGGGCGCAGCCCGGTGGACTGGCGCAGAACTCATCTCAAGACTCCGGACAGGACCATCGGAACGGACAGCTTTTGACGCATGCCAGAGTGTGCCTCAGACAGAGGCCCTGTTGAACTGGACGATGCCCTGCCATGGCCCGGCTGCGCCACTGCGGCAGCTGGCAGATCGCACTGATCCAAACACACTCGAAACGCCACCACAAAGTCGTGCCTGCATGTTTGCATCGAATCCGGACCGAACAGGCCGTAGTCACTGGGTTGAGGGGGACCGTGCTCGTGGTATCGGTCACCCACGCCACGACTTGAATTCACCATGCCAAAGCTCAGAGCGAGGGCTGTCATGAAACCTTCATCACGACCCATTTCGGTGCGCTGCACGCTCTCTGACGCTGCCTACAATCCGCCGCTATGAATTCGGGGCCAATCAGCGTGAGCCGGAGTGTGATCGAGCTGTCAGAGGGTGACCCCGAGTGCCGGAGCACCGTGTGGCCGTCGCTGCGGCCACCGGTGGTACGCCTAGCGGGACTTCCGACATGAGTTTCGGCGCCGCCGGTACAGGCTCTGCCCTTGCGCTTGTGTTCGGCATCGGCTTCGTGTCGCTTTGTCTCGCGGCCGGCGCATGGTTGCTGCGACGATTGCGTCAACTGGAGGCAGAAGTCTCTGAACGGCGGCAGCAGCATGCCCATGCTGCGACGCTGGCGCGGGTGCTCGATGTCTGGCAATGGCACACGGACGCCCGCCATCGGTTAATGACCCTGGACGCCCCGATGGGTGGCGCAAAGTCGTCCGGAGTCCATGATGCAGCCCGTAGGTTTGACAACCTCTGGGTGCATTTCGCTGGCATCGACCCTGGAACCGGCGACCCGTGCCCGACCCGGCATGCCGCCCTGAGACAGCGCATTGAGGCGCAGCAGGCCGTCGAGGATGTCTGGGTCGTTCACCGTACTGCCGATGATTCGGTGCAGACCGGCCTGCTGCGTGCCCTGCCCGCGCACGATGCCAGCGGCGCCTTCATTGGCCATGTCGGCACCTTGCGTGAATGCCAGGTTGCTACCCTGCCCGCGGCTGGTTCGCAGTCATACGGCACAGGATCGACCCAGCACCGCCCTCAAGTCGAGGCCTCGCGGCCTCACACCATGCCGTCGCTGACGCCATTGGCCATCCCGACCGAGAACGATGCGGACTCGTTCAGCTACACGGTGTCGCATGATCTTCGGGCGCCGATTCGCGTTGTCGAGGGCTTCACCAAGATCGTCAAGGAAGATTACGGCCGGCTGCTCGACCGCATCGGCAACGACCATCTCGATCGCGTGCTCGGCGCTGCGGCGCGGATGAACAGCATGATCGATGCGCTGCTGGCGCTGTCGCAACTGTCTGCCAAGCCGGTATCGCGACAGCCCGTCAACCTGTCGCAGTTGGCAGACTTCGTCATCGATGACCTGCGACGGCAATCACCCCATCACAAGGTGAAGGTCCACATCGATCCGCTGATGCAAGTCCAGGGTGATCCGACGCTGCTGCGAGTGGCCCTCGAGAACCTGCTCGGCAACGCCTGGAAGTACACCGGCAAGTGCTCCGATCCGCAGGTGTGGTTCGAGCGCTGCACAGACTCTCCGACGCCCACCTTCACCGTTCGCGACAACGGTGCCGGATTCGACATGCGATTTGCCGACCGCTTGTTCGGTGTATTTCAGCGCCTGCACAGCGCCAGCGAATTCCAGGGCACCGGCGTCGGCCTGGCCTCAGTCCGACGCATCGTGCACAAGCACGGCGGTGAGGTGTGGGCCGAATCCGAGGTGGGGCAAGGCGCGAGCTTCCATTTCTCGCTGGCGCCACTGTCGCGCTGACCTGGCGCGCAACCACGCCATGGCCTCAGAGGTCGGCCGCATCCGACAGACGCTCAACCGCTTCCACCAGGCGTTCGGCCTCGACACCCATGGCCAGACCGTTGGCCGCAGCCATGCGCTGAAGGCGATCGCAGGCGGCAGCGCGGGCCAACGAGTAACGGTGCATCAGCACGCCGACAGCCATTGCTTCGACTGGCGACAAGGCATCGACGCGCCCTGCGGCTTTTGATGGCGCAACGGAGACGGGGATGATGGCTGCCGAAGACGATGCCTTCAGCCGCGCAAACACCGCCTGCACTGCCGGGACTATCTGACCGATGTCGAGCGGTTTGACCAGGTAATCAACCGCCCCAAGTTCATGGACCTGGCGCACTGTGTCCTCGTCGGTGAACGCCGACAGGAACATGAAGGGCATCTTGCAGTATTCGCGCAGGTAGGCGGCGACATCGAAGCCGCTCATGCCCTCCATGCGGATGTCGAGCAGTGCAAGATCTGGCCGGTGCTCGCGCGCAAGCAGGATCGCGTCATCACCATTGTCGGCGTCGATCACGTCATAGCCGGCCTGTGTCAGGCCGTGGGCAAGCGTCGCCAGCACAAGCCGATCGTCGTCAACCACGAGGATTTTGCCGCCCATCTCGGACGGCGCTTGCTCAACTGACAACACGGTTCCCCTGCAGTTTCAAAACGACACTCCCTCTTCACAACGCCACCCCATTCTGTCCGAAAGCGAAAGGGGTGAACAGCGCAGCGTGGTTCAGACCGGCGTCTTTCGACGCTCGGCATTCATGACTCCAGGCGCCACGATGCTCACGGTCGCGACCACATGGTCGCCATCCTGTTCGATGCCGAGTTGCGCGCAACGCCTCGGCAGCAACGCACGCACGAGGCCGAGCCCCGAAACACCGCCGGGAACGCGAGCGAGGTTGAAGTCGTCTGCCAGACGCGCATGGTTGCGAATCACGATGCGCACACCGCCTTCCTCGCACACCAGCGTGCATTTCACGGTGAGCAGCGCGGCTTCGTCAGGGTCGGCCGAAGGGTGCTGCTTCGCACTGTGCTTTACCGCGTTGGTCAGCAATTCATTGAGGGTCAGTGCAATCGGGATCGACTCGGCCTCGGGCAGCACCCACTGGGCCGGGTTCTCACCTTTCACAGTGAAGTGGATCGGGTGCCCAAACGTGCGCTGCACCGAAGCGGCAATCGCTTCCACGACCCCGTTCACTTGCAGCGGCCCACCCGCGCCGACCTGCAGACCATAGACCTGGGCAATCGCCTGCACCTGGCCCACCACCTCGGACATGGCCGTCGCCATCTCCGGTTTGCGGGTAGCAATCTGCTGCAACAGACCGGCGACACCCTGAAGATTGTTCTTGATGCGGTGGTGTACTTCCTTGACCAGCATCTCGCGCTGTGCGATCGCCTCGTCGAACTTCGCCTGCTCTGCCGCTCTTTGCTCGGTCACGTCCGTTGCGACCAGCAACAACTGATCGGGGGCTTGGCCCGGCGCCGCCAGCGGCAGGTAGCGCGCATCCCAGACACGTACCTCGCCGTTCATCGGGATCTGGTACTCGCGCTGTGTCACGCTGCTGGCGCGCAAGGCCAACTCCATGTCCAGGCGCCGCTGTGAGGCCAGTTCGGGTTCGAAGATGTCTTCAGGGCTGCAACCCACCAGCTGATCGATGGTTCGATCGACACTGCATGCGGCAACCAGATTGGCCTGAAGGATGGTCAGCGTGCGCGCATCGCGCACTGTGATGGCCATTGGCGCGGCTTCGATGATGCGTTGCAGCGAGGCCTGCGCCTCCTCGATGCGGGCCTCGGCCTGACGGCGCCGTTCGATGTCAAGCAACGCGTAGGTCAGCTGCCGTCCACGCGATTCGCGACCGGTGACCACCGCGTTGCCGACGACCCAGAATTCACGCCCATCGCGGGCCTTGACACGGCACTCGAAGGTCTCGGCCTCACCCTCGATCAGGTCGTCCAGGTACTGGGTTCGGCGAAACGGGTGATCGGGCTCGGGCGTGGCGACAGTGCTGATCGGCTGGTCGATGAAGTCGCCCAGGTCGGCGCCGAACATGCGTCGCGCCGAGCGGTTCATCCACTCGATCCCTCGCGGCCCGACCGTCACGATGCCGACCAGCACCGAATCAAGAATCGCCCGAGTACGGTTGGCCTGCAACGCCACCGCATGCTCGGCACGATGCCGTGCATCGACATTGACGAACGACGCGATGATGCCGCCGGCGGGGTCGTCACCCACCAGACGGGTGCTGATCTGAACCCAGACGACCCGCCCGTCGCGCTGGTGCAGCTGTCGTTCGCCGATCCAGCGACCATGCAGTTGCAGCGCGTTCTGTTCCTGCGACGACAGACGCTCGTGCTCTTCCGCATCGGCATACAGAGATCGCAGAGGCAGGCCCTGCAGCTCGGCAGCCGGGTAGCCAGCAAGCTGGGCGAGCGCATCGTTGACACGCTGCAGCACGCCGTCGCGCACGAAGGCAATGCCCACTTCGGACAGGCTGAACATCAGCTCGCGGTCGCGTGCCAACTGCTCCAGCTCGACCTGCTGCGCCTTCAGCCGTGTGATGTCGGACAGCACCGCAATCGCCTCGATCTGCTGGCTTACCGGGCCAGTGCGCCGCACGGACAACGCATACCAGCGCAGCGGCTGACCACTCACCGAGCCTGCGGCTGGGTCCATCGAAAACTCGGTCTCGAAGATCAACCCTGCAGTCAGAGCCTGCATGGTGTCGGCAGCGATGCGCTGTCCTTGTGGCGAGCTGCCGAACAACTCCGGAATACCGCTGCCAGCAATACCCACCGAAGGCAGCCCCAGCATCGCCTCGAACCGGCGGTTGCAGCGCACCAGGACATTGCCGCGGATGTAGGCGATACCGGCCGAGGTGCTTTCCAGGATCGTCGTGAGCTCGCGCAGCAGCTGCTCGCTGCGCTGCTGCGTCTGATGCTGCTCGGTGATGTCCAGCGTCACCACCGAGGTCGTTCGCTTGCCCGAGGCCAGCGTGGCCGGCTCGACGCGGGTCAGCAGCCATCGAAGACCCAACTGAGGGTGTCGGATGGCATAGCGAACCTCGGCTCGCTGGGCGGTGCGCAATGCCTGCTGCAGCGCGTCGTAGGCAGCCAGCGAGTCGTCAGCCACGATGTCTCGGCTGATCGACTGCAGGGCCGCGGAGGTGGGCGCCACACTCGAATCAGATCGCGCGTCTGCAGGGTTCGATGACTGCCGTTGACGCACCCAGCCAGAGGTTTCCTGGAAGGTCGCGAGACCGACGCCGGCTGTATCCATCAGCGCGCCGATCTGCATTTGCGCCAGGTCGCGCTCTTCCTCGATGCTTCGGTCTTCCAGGATGGCCATGTGGCGTCGCGCGCCGCCTGGCGTGGTGTAGCAGCGCACGATGGAGCGCAGCCGACGCAATCCACCCTGAGGCTGTGGCAGCCAGCCCTGCGTAACCACCGGTGTGGCCGAGGGCTGGAGGGCAGGCGATGGGCCACTGTCGGTCCAGCCCAACAACTGGCGCAACTCAGGCGAGGCATCGGCGAGCACCGCGGGTACTGCGCCCGCCAGCGCATCGAAAGCTGGGTTGGTTCGCACCAGCAAACCCGCCTCGTCGAACAAGACCATGCCGATCGGACTCAGGTCGAACCAATCGTCGATCTCGCGAGCAGAACGGTCGGCTCGCTCGCGGGCAATGTGTTCTGCCGTGCTGTCCTGCAACACAGACATGGCAAACACGCGGCCATTCTCGTCGGTGAGAGCGCTGCGGGTTGCGCGGAACCAGCGTTCGCGACCATCGGCCGCAACGATGCGGCGGCTCACCAGAGCAGGCTCAGCCTCACGGTCGCTGGGCTCTTGCCAGCGTTCACGCAGCCCCAGGCTGCTGGCGCGGTCTTCTTCGGGTTCGAGCGCTACTGGATCACTGCCGATCAATTTCTCTCGCGGATAACCACTGAAG
>LNFM01009218.1_pt1 | contig 14503 bp, 3 predicted proteins | sample 596031 | NCBI WGS metagenome assembly LNFM01 (sample SAMN04254537, study PRJNA301005) | activated carbon metagenome | isolation source: dual media filters at the Ann Arbor, Michigan drinking water treatment plant | place: USA: Ann Arbor
CGGCGTAGACCTTCTTGAAGATCGGGCTCTGGTCCCAGCTCGTGCCCTTGTAGCGCTTCAGCGTCTTGCCCAGCTCCTGCTTGGAGATGTTCATGACGCGGATCTTCAGCTGCTCGTCGGTTTCGGTGTTGTTGACCATGTAGTGCAGGCCGCGCCAGGCACCTTCCAGCTTCTGGAAGTCCTCGCTGTGGATGATCAGGTTGACCTGATCAGACAGCTTCTTGTCGATCGCGGCAATCATCGCTTCGATGGAGGCGACAACATCGCTGCCGATGAGCTGCGTCTGCGCCAGCGCCTGCTGGGCCAGCGTCTGCACGGCCTGCTCGACGGCGCTCTTGGCGTCGGCGGACTTGGGCTTGAACTCCTTCTGCAGCAGCGACGCCAGATCGCTGCCCTCCATGGTGACGCTGGACAGCGCTGCAGAGGCTTGGGTTTCGGCCATTGTGATGAACTCCGGTGTGCTGTGATGTTCGTGTTCTGGGGTGTGCCGCCGCGCCTCAGGCGTCGGCGGGCTTGGCCGACGTGGCCAGCGCGCCGAGCAGGGCCGGGTCGGCCATCAGCTTGCCGATGAGTTCCTCCGCGCCGCCCTTGCCATCCATGTAGGTGACCAGGTTCTGCAGTTGCTGGCGCGCCTCGAGCAGCTTGTTCAGCGAATCGACCTTGCGTGCCACCGCGGCGGGCGAGAAGTCGTCCATGCTCTCGAAGGTGATGTCGACGCTGAGATTGCCCTCGCCCGTCAGCGCGTTGGGTACCTGGTAGGCCACCCGCGGCTTCATGGCCTTCATGCGGGCGTCGAAGTTGTCGACGTCGACTTCGAGGAACTTGCGGTCGGCCACCGGCGCCAGCGGGTCGGCCGGCTTGCCGGACAGGTCGGCCAGCACCCCCATCACGAAGGGCAGCTGCACCTTTTTCTCTGCCCCATAAACCTCCACGTCGTACTCGATCTGCACACGGGGGGCCCGATTGCGGGCGATGAACTTCTGGCTGCTGCTCATGGAAGGTGCTCCTGGACGAAGGTGGTGAGGCGAGGCAAGCTGGGGTTTTCTTCTAAGTGCGCACGTTCGTCAAGACCCGTTGCCCGGGTCCGTGACGGAATCCGGATCGACACCGACCACGCGCGCCACCCCGGCAAGTGCGTCGGGCGCCAGTGCCTTCATGAGCTGCAGGAAGTTGTGGCTGACGAGTTGCCGCGCGCGGCGCAGGAACAGCGGCGCCGGGTTGGTGGGCTCGGTGCGTTCGAGAAACTCGATGACCAGATCGATGGCGCGCATGGCCTCTTCGCGCGAGGTCACGCGGCCCGACAGGCCCGGCCCCCCGGCGGTGCCGGCATGGCCAGCGCTGTCGCCCTGACTGTCGGCTGCCTGCCCGGATTCGTCGGGCAGCAGGCCGGCGATGCCCTTGACCAGAGCGAACAACGGCCTCAGGTCGGGCGCGTCGCTGCCGAGCCTTTCGCCGGCCTTGGCCATCAGCGTGCGCAACTGATCCTGCGCGCCGATGCATTGTGCGCGCAGCTCGGGCAAACGCTCGAGCCCGGAGCCGAGCATCTGGGTCACCTGCGCCTTGCCGTACTCGGTGCGCCCGGGCGTCACCGGGGCGAGACCGAGCGTGGCTTCGAGGTCGCGCACCTGGAGCACGCCGATGGCGCGGTCTTCGACGATGGCGGCCTCGCGCAGGTCGCCGAGCAGGCCCGTCGGCGCAATCAGCAGGGCGAAGGCATTGACGCGGCCGTAGGGGTCACCGTCGTCGGGATCGGGCATGGGATGCAGGTGGTCCCAATGCGCGTCGACCAGACCGTTGAGCAGTTCGATGCCGATGCACAGTGCACCGTAACCGTTCAAGTGCAACTGGCTGCGCAGCCAGTCGATGGCCACGCGGAGGTCTCGGCTGCGGTCGAGCAGGCCTTGGGCGATATCGGCAGCGCCGCGCCAATCTGGCGGCTCGGCCGGGCCGAACTGGGACTCGGGCTTCCCGGCCACGGCCTGGGTGAGGGCGAGGAAGTCGTTGTCGTATTCCAGATCGGGGCCGCAAGGGGCCTCGGTGTCGTCCAGCGGTGCAAGCCAGGCAGCGGCACGAGCCTTGGCGTCTTCGAGGTCGCTCATCGGGTGGGATCTTGTTCAGTCGTGGACGCTGCAGCCGAACGGCCAGCAGTCACGCGCACCAACGCATATTTGCCTGAAGTGTCGCAAGAACGGCGCATCGTGAGAACCCCTAGCAAACCCGTCTGGGTCGACCCGGTTGCGGTGCGTGTCTGCCATCCGGTGTGAGCCGCATCTTGCACCGGCGCCGCTGCGGCCCACGTCCCCTGGCTGGGGGACAGTTCTCGATGGCAATGCAACAAGGCGCGTATTAGCATGACCCCGCAACGCCGAAAGGGAGTCGAGACCGCGATGGGCAAATGCATGCGCCGCGAGGCGAATCTGGCCCACCGCGCCCTTGCTCTCGCCATGGCCGTCATGCTGCTGACGGGCACATCGGCCGTCGCGCAGACCGCGCCCGTGCGCACACCCTCGGTGGTGCCCACACCGGCCGAGCTGGCCCCGCCCGCCGTCAGGCCCGGCAGCGAAGCCGCCCTGCCTTCCCGCCCGCCGCCACGTGAACTCGGCAAACCCGAAGACGACATCCGTGTGGACGTGGCGAGCTTCGTCGTCGACGACGACGCCCCGGTCGAACTGCGCGCCGCCCTGCCCCGCCTGACCGCCGCCTACGTCGGCAAGCAGCGCAGCTTCGAGGATCTCGTGAACGCGGCTGCGGAGGTCACGCGCTTCCTCCAGCGCGACCTGGGCTACTACCTGGGCTACGCCTACCTGCCCGAACAATCGCCGGCCGTCACGGCCGAGGGCAGCACGATCCGCATCGCCGTGCTCGAGGGCCGGCTCGACCGCGTGGTGCTGAACTGGCGCAACGGCCTGGCCGTCGACCGCGAAGTCGTCGAGGCCTACCTCGCGCGCCTGCAGCCGGGCAGCGTGCTGAAGGTGCGTGATGTCGAGCGCGTGGTTTTCCTCGTCAACGACCTGCGCGGCATGACGGCCCGTTTCGAGGTGCGCGCCGGCACCCAGCCCGGCACCGCGCTGCTGGTGGTGACGCCCAGCCCCGAGCGCATCTGGTCGGGCAAGGCCGAGTTCGACATCAACGGCGCCGAGGCGCTGGGCGAAAACCGCCTGGGTGGCCTGCTGCAGATGAACAGCCCCTTCGGCCGCGGCGACGGCTTCACCGCCACCGCGCTGGCCTCCACCACCGGCGGGCTGGGCTTCGCGCTGCTGGGCTACACCACGCCGCTGGGCAGCGACGGCTTCAAGGTCGGCGCCTCGCTGTCGGGCGTGCGCTACCAGCTCGACAAGGACATGTTCCCGCTCGACCTCAACGGCACCGCCGCCACCGTCAACGCGTACGGCCTGTACCCGCTGGTGCGTTCGCGCAACCTCAACCTCTTCACGCTGGCCACCGTCGAACACAAGACCTACACCGACCGCCAGGGCCTGGTCGACGGCCGCACGCGCAAGACCGTGGACGCGCTGGCCATCGGCAGCACCGGCGACTTCCGCGACAGCCTGCTGGGCGGCGGCGTCAACACCTTCGACCTCAACCTCAGCAGCGGCCACGTGAAGTACCCCGAAGGCCGCAACCCCTCGCTCGACGACGACGAGCGCTACACCAAGCTGGTCTACGGTTTCACGCGGCTGCAGGACTGGATCACCGGCCGCGCCCTCGTCTACCTGAGCCTGCGCGGCCAGTACGCCGCCAACAACCTCGACACCACCGAGCAATTCCGCATCGGCGGCCCCGACAGCGTGCGCGCCTTCACGGCCGGCGAAGGCACGGGCGACATCGGCACCCTGGCCACCGTCGAACTGCGCCTGCTGCCGCCCGAGGCCTGGTTCGGCCGCACCGCGCGCGAGATGGTGTTCAGCGTCTTCGCTGATGGCGGCTACGTGCAGTACCGCTACCGCCGGCGCATCACCGCCGACCCCAACGTGGGCAAGAACAGCGGCGTCTTCAGCGGCGTGGGCTTCGGTCTGAGCTGGGTGCGGCCGGGTGCATACGCGCTGCGCCTGTCGGTGGCCCAGCCCACGGGTGGTGCCGCCCGCGGCGGTGAGAAGATCGACAAGCTGCGGGCCTACCTGCAGGTCACGATGCTGTTCAACTGAGCGCGAACACGCCACCGCCGCACCGAGGACCCCCGCGATGAGCTCCAGCCCCGCCCACGCCACCGCCACGCTGCGCCGCCCCGGCGTGCTGCGCCGCGTGGCGCCCAGGGTGCCATTGCAACCGCCGGCATGGCGGCCGGCGTTGCGGCCCGTGAGTCTGGCCGTGTGCCTGCTGGGCGCCGCGCCAGCCGGCTTTGCGCTGCCCACGGGCGCCGTGCTCACGGGTGGCCAGGCCACGGTGCAGCAGACGGCGCCGGGACAGATGCTCATCCGGCAAGCCACGCCGAAGGCCGGGCTGGACTGGACCAGTTTCTCCATTGCCGTCGGCGAAACCGTCGACGTCGTGCAGCCCGGCCGCAGTGCGGTGCTGCTCAACCGCGTCGTCGGCGACGACCCCTCGCTGATCTACGGCGCGCTGCGCAGCAACGGCAGCGTGTGGCTGATCAACCCGCGCGGCATCGTCTTCGGCGCCAGTGCGCGTGTCGACGTCGGCGGGCTGTTGGCCAGTACGCTGGCGATCGACGGCGATGCGTTGGCAGGCGGCCGCCTTCAGCTCGGCGCCGGCCCTGGCGGCGCCGGCGAACTGCGCAGCGAAGGCCACATCACGGCCATCGATGGCAGCGTGGTGCTCGTGGCGCCTCGGCTGCTGCACAGTGGCCAGATCACCGCCCGCCGCGTCGGCCTGGCGGCCGCCAGCGAGGTGCTGGTCGACGTCGAGGGCGACGGCCTCGTCTTCTTCAACGTGCGCAACGACGGCCTCGACACCCGCCTGGCGCTGCTGGGCGGCGTGCGTGCCGACGGCGGCAGCGCCGACATCCGCGCCGCCGCGCGTGCCGGCTTCGCCGACACCGTGCTCAACCTCGAAGGCGTGGTGCAGGCCCGCGGCATCGGCATGCGCGAAGGACGCATCGTCATCGACGGCGGCGCCAGCGGCCTCACGCGCGTGGCCGGCACCCTGGACGCCAGCGCCGGCGAGAGTGGCCGGGACGACGTGCGCGGCGGCAGCATCACCGTGCAGGGCGATCGCCTGCAGGTCGAAGCCGGCGCACAGCTCGACGCCACCGGCCCGGCCGGTGGTGGCCAGATCCTGCTGGGCGGCGACTACCAGGGGCGCAACGCGGCCGTGCGCAACGCCACCCGCACCACGGTGGCGCCCGGTGCGCTGCTGGACGCCAGCGCCACGCTGGCCGGCGACGGCGGACGCATCATCGTGTGGTCGGACGACACCACGGTCTTCGATGGCCGTGCCGCGGTGCGCGGCGGGTCGGTCGGCGGCGATGGCGGTTTCATCGAGACCTCGGGCAAGCTGAGGCTGGGCATCGCGCAGGGCGTGGTCGACCTTCGCGCCCCGGCCGGGCGTGGCGGGCAGTGGCTGCTCGACCCCGACAACATCACCGTCCAGACCGCCGGTGGCACCGCCACCTACCCTGGCGTCAACGGGGAAACTGGCGACCAGACCATTGCGCCGGACGTGCTCGAGGCCGCCGGCAACGCCGCCCCCGACGCCGTCATCACGCTGGCGGCCAGCCAGAGCATCACCGTCAACGAGCCCATCACCTTCACCGCAGCCAGAAGCAGCCTGACGCTGACGGGCGGCGGCGCCGGCAGCATCACGTTGAACGCCGACATCGGCACCGCCAACGGCGCCATCACCATCACCTCAGGCACGGGCGGCATCACGCAGGCCGCCAACACCTCGCTCGCTTCGGGCACCGGCACCCTCACGCTGGACGCCGGCGGCGGCCCGGTGTCGCTGAGCGGCAGCCTGGTCAACAGCAGCAGCGCTCCGAACGCCATCGCCATCACCAACGCGAGCACGCTGCAGGTCGGCAACCTGGGCAGCGGGGCCGCCGGCACGATCACGCTCGGCCATGGCGGCGCGGGCTCGCAGGCCACGGGTACGGCCATCACGACGGGCAGCCTGGTCAAGCAGGGCGGCGGCACGCTGACGCTGGACCAGACCAACACCTACACGGGGTCGACCACCGTGCAGGGCGGCGGGCTGACGCTCGCGACCACCATCGCCTCCACCAACATAACCGTGACGGGCGGCACGCTGGCCACCGGCGTGGCCGACCTGCTGGACGACACCGCGGCGGTCACGGTGGCCGCCGGTGGCACGCTGACGCTCGGCGGCGCCGACACCATCGGCACACTGACGCTGGGCGGCGAGCTGGCCGTCGGCGGCCTGCTCACTGCCGGCAACGTGACGTTGACCCACGGCGCCGCCGTCAACAGCGGCTTCAACGCGACCACGGCGCTCAGCGCCAGCGGCAGCGTGGCCATCAACAGCGCCGTCACCGCAGCCAGCACGACGCTGACCGGCGGCACGCTCACGCTGGGCGGGGCGCTGGCGTCGAACAGCGTCAACCTCGGCGGCGGCACGCTGGCACTGGCCGGCAACGGCCTGCTGGGCAGCGCCGCGACCGTCACCGTCGCCTCGGGCGCGGCGCTGGAGACGGGCGGCACGGCCAGCATCGGCACGCTGGTGCTCGGCGGCACGCTCAGCGGCGCCAGCACGCTGAGCACCGTCACGCTCAACGCCACCGTGGCCGGCAGCACGCCGCTGATCACCGGCAGCGTCGACGTCACCGGCAACGCCACGGTCGGCGCCACCGCGGTGCTCTCGCTCGGCAACGACAGCGCGGGCGGCGCCATCAACGTCACCGGCACCACCACCGTCGATGGCACGCTGGAAGTCAGGCGCGACAGCGCGCTGAACGTCGTCGACGTCATCGGCAGCGGCGCCCTGGCCGGCAGCGGCACGTTCAGGCAAGCCGGCAGCCAGCCGCTCACGCTGGACCGCGACATCGGCGACAGCCTGACGGTGGCGGTGGCCGGTGGCTCGACCGTGAACCTGGACAGCGCGCGCGCCGTGCCCACGCTGAACCTCAGCGGCACGCTGACCGGCGCCGGGCTCCTGACCGCCACCACCCTCAACCTGCTGCCCGGCGCCAGCGTGCAGGCGCCTGTGGCCGGCACGGCACTGAACGCCACCGGCAACGGCACGTCCACGCTGGCCGCCGCCTCGAACTACAGCACGGTCGATGTCGCCAACGGCGCCACGCTGCGGCTGGACACCGGCAGCAACATCGCCGACACCACCGCGGTAACGGTAAGCAGCGGCGGCACGCTGCAGCTGGGCGTCAGCGACACGGTGGGCGCGCTCACCATCGCCGGCGCGCTCGCCGGCAGCGGCACGCTCACGTCCACCGCCCTGACGACGCTGCAGGATGGTGCCGCGGTGGCCGCGGGCACCGTCATCGGCGGCACCGCTGGCGGCGGCCTGGGTCAGAGCTCCGACACCAACAGGCTCTTCGTCACGGGCAGCGCCACCCTCGAAGGCCATTCGAACCACACGCGGGTGGACATCGGCAACGGCGCCACGCTGACGCTGGGCAACGTGGTCAGCCCCGGCGGCTACCTGGACGACGGCGCCACCGTCAACATCGCCAGCAGCGGCACCCTGGTGCTGCAGGTCGACGAAGTGGTGGACCGGAAGAAGGGCAGCGGCACGATCAGCGGTGCCACCCTGATCACGTCGCAGACCGAGATCGAGGACGGCGAGACCCTCGGCGGCAACAACACCGTCAACGGCCTGCTCATCAGCAACGGCACGGCGCGCATTTCGGGCGACGTCACCGTCAACGGCAGCGTGCAGGTGCAAAGCGGCACGCTCACCGTCGGTGCCACCAACGGCAACAGCGGTTCGCTCAGCGCCACCGGCAGCACGACGGTGTCGGGAGGGGCCACGCTGGCCTACTTCCGCGACAACGTCTCCAGCATCACACTGGGCGGCAGCTACGTCGGCGCGGGCACCTTCCGCAACGACGGCACGGCAGCGATTCTGGTGGGTGGCACGCTGGGCACGGCCAGTGTGTCGCTGGCCGGCGGCAGCCTGACGCTGCTGACGGGCGCCACCGACCGCCTGGCCGACGCCGCGGTGGTCACCGTGGCCAGCAGCCGCACGCTGACGCTGGACAACGCCAGCGAAACCATCGGCAGCCTGAATCTCGCCGGCACGCTGGCCGGCACCGGCACGCTGACGGCCAGCACCGCCGCCGGCGGCACCGGCCAGGCCGCGCTGAGCGGCGCCACCGTCAGCACCCCACTGATCGCCGCCGCGTTGAGCGCCAACGGCCTCACGGCACTCAACAGCGCCGTGACGGCCACGACCACGACCCTCACGGGCGGTACGCTGACGCTCGGCAATGTGCTTGCCCCCGGCACGTTGACCGTTCAAGGCGGCGCCGCGCTCACCCTCACCAGTGGTGGCAGCCTCTCCGGCCTGCCCGCCGTGATCATCGCCACCGGCGGCACGCTGACGCTGCCGGCCAACACGAGCACCAGCGTCGGCAGCCTGAGCGCTGGCGGCACGCTGGCCAGCGGCGGTGCACCGACGCCGACGCTGTTCTCCGCCGGCGGCTACACCCTGACCACCGGCGCCCAGATCGGCGTCAACCTGGGCGCCGGCACGCTCGCCGTCAACGGCAACGCCACACTGAACGGCAGCACGCTGGCCAGCACGGTCGCCATCGATGGCGGCACGCTCACGCTGGGCAGCGCCGGTCGCCTGGCCAACACGCCCACGGTCAACATCGCGGCCACGGCCGGCAGCGGCCTCACGCTGGGCGGCAACGAGACCGTGGCCGGCTTATCCAGCGCCGGCACGCTGGCCGGCGGCACGAACCGCCTGACCAGCACCGGCGGCGCCACGCTGCAGGCCGGCGCGGTGGTCGACGCCGAACTCGGCAGCGTGAGCCTGAACGTCGACGGCAACGCCGCGCTGAACCGCCTGGCCACGGCCACGACGGTGCACGTGAACAACGGCGCCACGCTCACCACCGGCACCGCCGAGGTGCTGGCCGATGTCGCCGATGTCGCCGTGTCCGCCGGCGGCACGCTGGCGCTGGGCGGCAACGAGCGGGTCGGGACACTCACGCTGAACGGCACGCTCTCGGGCAGCGGCCGCACGCTCACCGCGTCGACCACCCTGCTGCAAGGCAGCACCACGGTGGACGCCAACCTCGGCATCGGCAGCCTGGTCATCAGCAACGGCGCCAGCGCCAACCTCGCCGGCAGCGCGGCTTCGGCGACCGTCGACATCCAGGCTGGCGGCCAGCTCACGCTGGTGGGCGCCAACCGCTTGAACGCCTCGCCCGCGGTGCAGCTCGATGGCGCCCTGGTGCTGGGCGGCGCTGCGACACTGGGCTCGCTGGCCGGCAGCGGCACCGGCAATCTCGGCAGCCACACGCTCAGCACCGGCGGCGGCGGCGACACCAGCTTCGGCGGCATGCTCAGCGGCAGTGGCGGCAACCTCACCAAGCTGGGCAACACCACTTTCACGCTGACGGCCAGCCAGACCTACACCGGCACCACCACGGTCAGCGCGGGCACGCTGCGGCTGTCGGGCAGCGAACGCCTGGCCGACGGCAGCAGCGTCGAGGTGGGCACCTCGGGCACGCTGGCGCTGGGCGGTGGCACCAGCACCGAGACCGTCAACAACCTCACGCTGGCAGGCACACTGACCGGCAGCGGCACACTGGTCGCCGCCAGCACCACGCTGGACGGCGGCAGCACGGCGTCGACGGCAGCCCTGGTCGCCGGTCAGCTGGTGTCCATCGGCAGCAGCACCCTGAACGGCAGCTTCGCCGGCGACCTGCGCGTCACCGGCGGCCAGCTCACGCTGACCAGCGGCGGGCGGCTCACCAAGCCAGACGCCTGGGTCGAGGTGCAGGCCGGCACCCTGGTGCTGGGCGGCGACGAGACCGTCGGCAGCCTGACGCTGGCTGGCACGCTGGACGGCGGCGGGCGGCTGATCGCCCCCACGCACACGCTGCAGGCAGGCGCAACAGTCAACGCGCACCTCGGCGGCGGCACGGTCACCGTCACGGGCGATGCCACGCTGGCCGGCAATGCGCAGGTCACGGCGGTGGCGGTCGACAACGGCGCCACGCTGACGGTGAGCGCCGCGCCCGGCCTCATTGACGACAGTGCCGCGGTGACGCTGGCTGCGGGCGGGCAGATGGTGCTGGGCGGCGACGAAACCGTCGGCAGCCTGACGCTGGCCGGCACGCTGGGCGGCGCCGGCCGCAAGCTCACGGCCGCCACCTACACGCTGGAGCCGGGCGCACAGGTCCTGGCCGATCTTGGTGCCGGCACGCTCCGCGTCGTCGGCACGGGCACGCTCGGCGGCAGCGGCAACAGCACGCTGTCGGGCAACGCCGACGCGGCCTCGGTCTTCGTCGACGGCGGCACGCTGGTGCTGGGCAGCGCCAACAGGCTGGCACCGAACGCCATCGTCACCGTGGCCACGCCGGCCACGCTGCAGGTCGGCGGCGACGAGAGCCTGCGACAGCTGAACCTGGCCGGCACGCTGGCCGGCGCCAGCAGCACGCTGACGGCCGACGCGTCCATAGGCTACGTGCTGAACGGCGGCACGGTGAACGTGCCGCTGGGCAGCGGTGCGATGAGTGTCATCGGCGCCAGCGTGTTGAACGCCACGGCCGCCGTGGACAGCGTCGACGTCGCGGTCGGCGGCACGCTGACCTTGGGCGCCGGCGGCCTGTTCAGCGCCTCGCCGCTGGTCAGCGTGGCCGCCACCGGCACGGTGGCACTCGGCAGCGACCAGACCTTCGGCGCGCTCGGCGGCAGCGGCAGCGTGGCCCTGGGCAGCCACACGCTGCGCACCGGCAGCGCCAGCAGCAGCTTCGACGGCGTGCTGTCCGGCAGCGGTGGGCTCGTCAAGCAGGGCGGCGGCAGTTTCAACCTCGGCGGCAGCCAGGCTTACCTTGGCGCCACCCAGGTCATCGAGGGCACGCTGGCCTTGCAGGCTGCCGACGTGCTGCCCGACACCAGCGCCGTCACCGTTGGCAGCGGTGCCACGCTGGCCCTGGCCGGCGCGGACACCGTCGGCAGCCTGACGCTGCAGGGCACGTTGGCCGGCAGCGGCACGCTCAGCGCGCCGAGCACCACGCTGCTGCCGGGCGGGGCAACAGGCGTCAACGCGAACCTGGGTGCGGGCACGCTCACGGTCATGGGCAACAGCACGCTGGCCGGCAGCTCGGCGGCAGGCGTCATCAACGTCGACAGCGGCACCTTGACCCTGGCCAGCGCCGACCGCCTTGCCGACACCGCCACCGTGACCGTCGCCCCTGGCACCGGCAACGGCCTGGCGCTGAACGGCAACGACACCGTCGGCAGCCTCACGCTGGCCGGCAGCCTGGCCGGCGTCGGCCACACCCTGACGGCCGGCGTCGGCGCCATCACGTTGCAGGCTGGCGCCACCGTGTCGGCCGACCTGGGCCCCGGCACGCTGAACGTCAACGGCAACGCCACGCTTTCCGGCACGGCAGCTGCGGGCACCGTCAACGTCGGTGCTGGCCGCTTCACGCTGACTGGCGCCGGGCGCCTGGCTGCGGGCGCCGAAGTCCTGGTGCGCAGTGCCGCCGAGTTGCTGCTGGGTGGCGACGAAAACGTCGGCACGCTCCGACTCGCCGGCACGCTGGGCGGCGCGCCCGCCAGGCTCAGTGCCGCGACCTACACGCTGGAACCCGGTGCGCGCGTGGTGGCCGACCTGGGCACGGGCACGCTCCGGGTCGTCGGCACGCTGGCCAGCACCCTCGGCGGCAGCGGCGACAGCCTGCTGACCGGCGCTGCCGGCGCAACGATCGTCAATGTCGAAGGCGGCACGCTGGCCCTCGGCGCGGCCGAACGCCTGGCCGACAACGCGGCCGTCACCGTGGCCGCGGGTGCCACGCTGCGCCTGGGCGGCGCAGAAAAGGTCGGCAGCCTGGCGCTGTCAGGCACGCTGGAGGGCAGCTCCACGCTCTCTGCCAGCAGCTACCTGCTCAACGGTGGCACCTACAACGCACCGCTGGGCGAAGGTGAACTCACCAGCACCGGCAACACCTTCCTCAATGCCACCAGTGCCGCCGGCGTGGTGACGGTGAGCGGCGGCACGTTGACGCTGGGCGCGCCCCTGCGTTTCATTGCCTCGCCGGCCCCGGCCCTGACGGTGGCCGGCGGCGCCACGCTGATCCTGGGCGGCGACGAAACCGTCGGCACGCTGGCCGGCGCAGGCACGGTGGGCCTGGGCAGCTTCACCCTCACCAGCGCCGGCACCGCCGACGCGGCCTTCTCTGGCAGCCTGACCGGCAGCGGCGGCTTCACCAAGCAGGGCAGCACCACCTTCACGCTCGGGGGCAACAACCCCTACACCGGCAGCACACGCGTCGCAGCCGGCACGCTGGCAGTGACGGGCACCCTGGCATCGCTCGACCTGCAGGTGGCGGGCGGCACGCTGGCGCTGGGCGCCGCCGACCGCCTGGCCGATGGCGCCGTCGTGACGGTGACGAGCGGCGCACTGTTCACGCTGTCGGGCGACGAGCGCATCCAGGCGCTGAGCCTCGCCGGGCGGCTGGCCGGCAGCGGCACGCTGGCCGCTGACAGCGTGGCCCTGGACAGCGGCCTGGTCGACGCCAACCTGGGCGGCGGCAGCCTCACGTCCAACGGCAGCAGCCAACTGAACGGCACTTCGGCCGCCACGCAGCTGACGGTTGCCGGCGACACCCTCACGCTGGCCGGTGGCGGCCGCCTGACCGCCGCCCCCAACACCACGGTGGCCAGCGGTGCCACGCTGGCGCTGCAGGGGGCCACGGCACTGGGTTCGCTGGCCGGCGCTGGCAACGTGACGCTGGGCAGCCATACGCTGACCACCGGCAGCCGCGCCAGCAGCCAGTTCGACGGCGTGCTCTCGGGCACCGGCGGCCTGCGCAAGAACGGCATCGGCACCAACTTCACGCTGGCCGGCGCGAACACCTACGAAGGTGCCACCTACGTATTCGAAGGCACGCTCGCCACGGCGGGCGCGGACAGGCTGCCGAACGGCACGGCCATCGACGTCGCCACCGGCGCCACGCTGACGCTGGGCGGCAGCGACACCGTCGCCAGTCTGGTGCTGGCCGGCACGCTGGGTGGCAGCGGCACGCTGCAGGCCGCCAGCGTCAGCCTGGACGGCGGCACGGTGAACAGCGAACTCGGCACCGGCACCTTCAGCAGCACCGGGGCCAGCCGGCTGGCCGCGGCCTCGGCCGCCACCACCGTGACGGTGAACGGCGGCACGCTCACCCTGGCCGCCGGCAACCTGCTGGCCGACACGGCCACGGTCACCGTCGCCAGCAGCGCGACGCTGGCACTCGGCGGCGACGATCGCGTCACCAGCCTGAATCTGGCCGGCACGCTGGGCGGCAGCGGCACGCTCACGGCCGACAGCTATGCAATGACCAGCGGCCGCGTCGCCATCGACGCCAAGCTGGGCCGCGGCGCACTGACCAGCAACGGCACCAGCGAACTCGTCGGCAGCGCCGAGGCGGATACCGTGGCGGTGATCGGCGGCACGCTCAGCCTGGCCTCGGCCGGCCGCCTGGTCGGCAGTCCCGTCGTCACGGTGGCCACCGGCGCCACGCTGACCCTCGGCGGCAATCAAACCGCGACGAGCCTGGCCCTGGCCGGCACGCTGGACGGCAACGGCACGCTGGACGCGCCGACGGTCACGCTGAGCAGCGGCCAGGTGCTGGCCGACCTGGGTGGCGGCACGCTCGGCAGCAGCGGCAACAGCACGCTGGCCGGGCGCGCGGCCGCCACCGCGCTGAACGTCGACGGCGGCACGCTCGCGCTGGCCAGCGCCGGCCGCCTGAGCGGCGCGCCCAGCGTCACCGTCGCCAGCGGCGCCACGCTGACGCTGGGCGGCGATCAAACCCTGGGCGCGCTGGCAGGCACCGGCCACGTCGACCTGGGCGGCGGCGCCGGCGGGAGCGGCGCCACCTTGACCACGGGCAGCCGCAGCGACAGCCGCTACGACGGCGTGCTTTCCGGCACCGGCGCGCTGGCGAAGGTCGGCAGCACGACCTTGACGCTGGGGGGCGCCAACCTCTACACCGGCACGACCACGGTGCGCGAAGGCACACTGGCGACAGCGGCGGCCGGTGTACTGCCCGACGCTAGCGCGGTCACGGTCGACAGCGGCGCTCGGCTGCAACTCGGCGGCGACGACACCGTGGCCTCGCTGCTGCTGGCCGGCACGCTGGACGGCAGCGCGACATTGGCCGCAGCCACGACCACCTTGCAAGGCGGCACCGTCAACGCCCATCTGGGCGGCGGCCGGCTCGTCAGCCGAGGCCAAAGCCTGCTGGCCGGCAGCTCGGCATCGGACGAGGTGGTGGTGGAGCGCGACACGCTCGAGCTGGCCAGCGCCAACCGCCTGGCCGACACGGCCAGCCTGCGCGTCGACAGCGGTGCCACGCTGCGCATCACCGGCGACGACACGGTGGCCAGCGCGCAGATCGCCGGCACGCTGA
>LNFM01009964.1_pt1 | contig 14503 bp, 12 predicted proteins | sample 596031 | NCBI WGS metagenome assembly LNFM01 (sample SAMN04254537, study PRJNA301005) | activated carbon metagenome | isolation source: dual media filters at the Ann Arbor, Michigan drinking water treatment plant | place: USA: Ann Arbor
CATATGGCATTAAGGCGCCGTAGACAATTTGGCATACTGCTGATTATGATGATTATTGCCTCGTTTACAGAAGTCTTTAGTATTGGTGCTATTTTGCCTTTCTTAGGCGTATTAACTGCACCTCAAAAAGTTTTTGAGCATGCATTAGCGCAACCTATAATTAGTTTTTTGAATCTCACTTCGCCAGACCAATTACTACTGCCATTGACCATTCTTTTTTCTGTCGCTGTTTTAATCGCAGGCTGCATGAGAGTTTTGTTGATTTGGACCACCATGCGTTTATCATTTGGCGCTGGCGCTGATGTTAGTTTAGATATTTATCGTCGAACTCTATATCAGCCATATGCAGTTCATGCAGCACGTAACAGCAGTGAGGTCATCACAGGCATTACAGCTAAAGCAAATAGTGTTATTTTTGGTACATTAATTCCAATTTTAACAATCATCAGCTCATTCTTTATGATGAGCGCCATACTGATTGCAATTATTTATGTAAATCCATTTATTGCTTTTGCTGCGTTTGGTGGTTTTGGATTGCTTTATTTAGGCATTATTAAATTCACACGCAAACGCCTTATCGCATGTGGAGAATGCCTCGCACGTGAAGGTACTAATGTCCACAAATCGTTGCAAGAAGGTTTGTCTGGTATTCGGGATGTGCTCATAGATGGTAGTCAGGCAGTATATTGCCAGATTTATCGTGATTCGGATTTTCCTATGCGGCGCGCCCTAGGCGACCAATCATTTATCAGCATGGCGCCACGCTATTTGATGGAGTCATTGGGCATGCTATTAATTGCTATTTTGGCTTATATACTAGCTTTTCAACCTGATGGTGTAACCAAGGCAATACCAATTTTAGGTGCGCTTGCATTAGGCGCGCAACGCTTGTTGCCTGTTTTGCAACAAACTTATTCGAGTGTTTCTAGTATTGTAGGTAGTCAAGCATCACTGCGTGATACGCTAGAGTTGTTAGATCAACCACTACCAGCATATGTCAATCAGCCCATACCAAAGCCGCTCCCTTTTGAGCAATCAATCAACTTAAATCAACTTTCTTTCCGATATCAGCGTTGCTAAAGGTAGCAGGGTAGGTGTCATTGGCTCAACGGGTGGTGGTAAAAGTACGATGCTAGATATTGTGATGGGCTTGTTAGAGCCATCTGAAGGCTCGCTTGAGGTAGATGGAGTGGTTGTGAATGAAGTGAACAGACGTGCGTGGCAATCACACATTGCACATGTGCCACAAGCTATTTTCTTAGCAGATACCAGCATTGCAGAAAATATCGCTTTTGGCGTACCCAAGGCTAAAATTGATTACGAACGTGTAAAACTAGCCGCCCAGCAAGCGCAAATTGCTGATGCGATTGAATCTTGGCCATCACAATATAAAACTTTTGTTGGCGAGCGCGGTATTCGTCTATCAGGCGGTCAACGCCAAAGAATTGGCATTGCGCGCGCTTTGTATAAACAAGCCGATGTGATTATATTTGACGAAGCAACCAGCGCGCTGGATACTGAAACTGAGCAAGCAGTGATGCAAGCAATTGATAATTTAAGCGAAAACTTAACCATTATTATCATCGCGCATCGATTAACCACTCTTAAAAACTGCTCACAAATTATCGAGCTAGCGAGAGGGCAAGTAAAACAAATTGGCACGTATGAGCAAATAATCGAAAGCCACCACTAAGTTTACCAACTTAGCTATAACAAATAATTCTAATCATTTAATAAGATGACAGTTTTGGAAGACAAGAAGAAGATGAGCAATAAAACAAGCAATAAAGTTGCATTAATTACCGGTGTAACAGGCCAAGATGGCGCGTATTTAGCAGAATTTTTGCTGAACATAGGCTATATCGTACATGGTGTAAAGCGTCGAGCATCGTTGTTCAATACAGACCGTATTGATCATTTATATCAAGACATACATGAAAAAGAAGTTAAATTCTTTTTGCATCATGGTGACCTTACAGATTCCACTAACTTGATAAGAATCATCCAACAAGTTCAGCCAGATGAAATTTACAATTTAGCTGCCATGAGCCATGTTGCGGTTAGTTTTGACACGCCTGAATACACCGCAAATGCAGATGGTATAGGCACATTAAGAATTTTAGAAGCCATTAGAATTTTAGGCTTAGAAAAGAAAACCAAGTTTTACCAAGCATCTACTTCTGAGCTTTATGGCTTAGTACAAGAAACCCCGCAAAAGGAAACTACTCCTTTTTATCCACGCAGCCCTTATGCCGTAGCCAAGCTTTATGCTTACTGGATTACCGTTAATTACCGTGAGGCATATGGAATATATGCTTGCAACGGTATTTTATTCAATCATGAAAGCCCCATTCGTGGTGAAACTTTTGTAACACGTAAAATTACTCGCGCTCTTGCACGTATTAAACTTGGCTTGCAAGATTGCTTATATCTTGGCAACTTAGATTCTTTGCGTGATTGGGGACATGCTAAAGACTATGTAGAAATGCAATGGTTAATGCTACAACAAGATAATCCTGAAGATTTTGTAATTGCAACAGGCGTGCAATACAGCGTAAAAGATTTTGTAAATGCCGCTGCCAAAGAGCTGGATATAGAAATTTCATGGCAAGGTATTGGAGTGGATGAAACTGGTACAGATGCGCAAGGTAATGTGATTATTAAAGTAGACCCGCGTTACTTTAGGCCAACTGAAGTTGAAACATTATTAGGTGACCCAACAAAAGCCAAAGAAAAGCTTGGTTGGACACCCAAAATCTCTTTTCAAGAGCTTGTGTCAGAGATGGTTAAAGAAGACTTTAAATCAGCACAACGTGATGAGTTGGTTAAACATCATGGTTTTGGTACGTATGACTATCATGAGTAACCAGAATCAAGTAAAAATTTAGAAAACATGGCGCTACTATCTGGTAGCGGATCCGTTAAGGTTTCGCTAATTGCTTCTTTTACCGCACGTTTTTTTGGCGCAATAGTAGGGATTATTGCTGTCCCATTGTATATAAAGTTAATTGGAATTGAGGCTTATGGACTGATAGGCCTATTTGCAAGTATGCAAGCAATCGTTTCTTTATTTGACTTTGGACTTGGCCCAACAATTATAAGGGAGTTTGGTAAAAGTAGTAACACTCCATCTGATTTTCAAAGATTAAGCGATTTAGCTAAAGCTTCTGAAGTAGTTTACCTATTATTAGCAACAGTAATATGTTCACTATTGCTAGCTGCTACTCCATGGATTGTAGATAGCTGGATTAATATCAACGACTTAAATCCTGCGCATGTAAAGCAAGCTTTGTATATCGGAGTGATAGCATTATCAGTTCAATGGCCCGCAACTCTTTACTCCTCAGGATTGATAGGATTGCAAAAACAGGTTGCACTAGCAACATTTTCTACCGCTATCACGCTCTTGCGAGTTGTATCATCTTTACTGGCACTTTATTGGGTAGCAGCTACTATAGAGGTATTTTTCGCTGTTAATTTAGTGTTCTCGATTGTTCAAGTAATTACCCTTAGAATGTTAATGTGGTACCAGTTACCAAAGGCCAATAGTTGGGTTTTTTGCAAATCTAGGCTATTAGAGCTAAAAGGCTTTATTGGAATAATGTCAGCAATTGCTTTATGCAGTGTTTTATTAACCCAACTCGATAAACTAATTTTGAGTAATGTTTTGACTCTCAAGGAATTTGGCGTTTATACCTTGGTTGGTGCATTAGCAGGCGGTATATACATTAGCGTAAGCCCAATTTTCTCAGTAATTTACCCAAAACTCTCAGCTCTAATTCACTCAGGAAGAGAAAAAGAGGTTCTAATCTTTTATCATAAAAGTGCGCAATTATTATCGTTAATACTAATTCCTGTCGTTACAACGATAATTTTTTTCTCCAACGACATACTCTTAGTTTGGACTGGAGATTTAAAACTTACTAGCTTGGCGAGTCTTCCCCTAATATTCTTGGTCGTAGGAAACGCACTAAACGGCATGATGAACGTTCCATATGCGCTACAGTTGGCATACGGAAAGCCCCAGCTGGCATTGATTAATAACATTTCAGCAATATCCTTTTTATTACCAAGCATTTATTTTTTGGCAACAAGGTATGGCATCTCTGGGGGTGCCTTGGCGTGGTTAATATTAAATATACTTTATGTCATAGTTTCACAATACGTTACACACCGAAAACTATTCAATAAAGATCTTTTAAAATGGTATTGGGTTGATGTGGGTATTCCGTTTATATTATGTATAACAGTCACTTATATATTCTATAAAATCATGCCATTAAATATCACAAGGCTAAACACGGCATTTTACTTAGGCATGGTATTTTTAGCGGTGTTTATCACTGCACTTCTTTCTCTTCCTGAAATGCGGCAAATAGTTATAAATAATTTAAGGGCATATAAAGCAAGTAAAAATGAATATTTATAAACTTAAAAATGCAATAAAAGAATCAAATGAAAAATCGTTCTCACAGTTTGGAGAAGATCTTTTTTTACTTGAAATTTTTAAAAATAGTAAAAATCCGGTTTGCGTAGATGTTGGTGCAAATGACGGAAGTTACGGAAGTAACTCAGCACTGTTGGAGTTAAATGGATGGTTATGTGTGCTTGTAGAGCCTAATCCAGATTTATGTAAACAAATACTAGCAAATAGAAAGCCTTACAAGCTATTTGAATATGCCGCGTCAAGCAAAGAAAGTGAAGTTACACTCTATTTGGTTAAAGGCGGAGAACTTGCACATGGTCTATCTACTTTAGTGCCTAACAAAGAGAATATAGAAAGAATAGAGAGTAATCATTTTAGTTATGAGCAGACAAAAGTAAGGTCGAAAACCTTAGATTCTATGTTATCAGAAGCTGAAGTAACGAAAGTGGACGTAGTCTCAATAGATGTAGAAGGTCATGAGTTAGAAGCATTAAAAGGCTTAACTACTCAGAAATGGAATCCCAGAATATTTATTATTGAGGACAACTCAATGTTTAAATCTAAAGAAGTATCTGTTTATATGTCTGATTATGGATATAAACCTTTTTTAAGAACGGGCGTAAATGATTGGTATGCTCACTTTAGCGATATTGAGCTAGTTAATTTCACAAATAGAACATTTTACCAACTCACTAAACTCTTCCTATTGACTAAATTAAGACTTGCGAAAATCGCAATACTTAGAAAAATCGTTCATATTTTTCGCAACAATTAAATATAACCTTAAATGAATGAAAATAATATTAAGCTATCCATCTGCATTCCAGTTTATAACTGTGCTGATTTTCTAGGACAGGCATTGGATTCAATACTGTCGCAGGCTAATAAACAAACGGAAGTGATTGTGTATGATGGTGGATCTACTGATGAAACACCTCAACTTATGAAAGGCTATTTGGAGAGTTGGGGAAAATGCCTGTATTACTATCGCGGCGATTGTCGCGGTGGTATAGATGCCGATATGGCAAAATGCGTAAGCTATGCAAATGGCGAATATTGTTGGCTATTTAGTGGCGACGATGTAATGCGGCAGGGCTCTATAACGGAAGTTGTAAATGAAATTAAATCTGAGCATGATGTTTATATTTGTAAGCATACGATTTGTGATAAAAATATGAAAATATCACACGAGCATCCTGTGCTTAAAACCCAACTGACCAATGAAGCAGACTTTAAGCATAGTGATCAGAGGCTAGTATGGTTTGCACTTGCTGAGTCTAATGAAGCTTTTTTTAGCTTCATTAGTGGGCTAATTATAAAAAAAAGTACGTGGGATTCTGGAAAACTTATGCCAGAGTTTAATGGAAGTTGCTGGGCACACGTTGCTAGATTATTTGAAATATCTAAGAGCGGTTTAAAAGTAAAATATATTCCAAACATATTACTAGATCAACGTGGTGATAATGACTCATTTGCAGATCGCGGTACTGTTAACCGGTTTAAGATTGGTATAGAAGGCTACCATCGTATAGCTGACCATTTCTTTGGACCTAATAGCAAGGAAGCTTTTCATATCAGGCGAGTCATTAGAAACGAATTTAAATTACGATTTTTTCTATCTGCAAAGATACAAGCTGTCAGAAAACCAACTAAAGAAAGTAAAGTTCTATTGGATAAGCTTTTAGAAATGGCTTACCAAGATAAGTCTGCGACAAACCTTATGGTTCGTGTTTTATATAAAACGTTTCCACACAGCATTTTTTTAGTTGCCAGACTTTTTTATAGAGGGTATAAAAAACTGAAAATGAAAATTAAAAATGCTTAATTCTATTAAACTATCAATCTGTATCACCACCTACAATCGTGGCAGTTTTATCGTTGAGACTTTAGATTCGTTATTGCCCCAGTTGAATCAAAATATTGAGTTAATCGTTGTCGATGGCTGTTCCCCTGACAACACTGAAGAAGTTATGCGTCAGTATGTAGCAAAGCATCCAGAAGTTAAGTATTACAGGGAGTCTGAAAACTCAGGTATAGATAAAGATTACGATAAAGCTGTTGGCTATGCGCAAGGTCATTATTGCTGGCTTATGACGGATGATGACTTAATTAAGCCGAACGCTTTAAATGTAATTTTGCCCAAGTTGAATGGCGTGAATGATTTAGTGGTAGTGAACTCTGAAGTAGCAACTGCGGATTTTTCTAAAATACTAGATAGTAAACTCATCAAAGTAGATGCAGATCAATCCTACACTGAAATTGATAATGACAGGTTTATGGCAGATGTAGGACATGGCTTATCATTTATAGGATGTGTAATTATTAAAAGAGAGGTGTGGCTAAATAGACAGCGTTCGACTTATTATGGTAGTTTATTTATTCATGTAGGGGTCATTTTTCAACAGCCAGTATTAAAAAATATTACTCTGATTGCAGAACCATTAATTAGCATTAGATATGGCAATGCCATGTGGACACCTCGAGGATTGGAAATATGGTTGGTTAAATGGCCAAGTTTAATTTGGTCTTTCACTGGCTATACAGATGACTCAAAATCTACAGTTTGCCCAACAAGCTATTTTAAAAAACTAAAAAGATTGGTTTTTTATCGCGCTTCAGGTGCTTACGGTTATAGAGAGTATATAAAGTTTTTAGCTCCTAAAGCAAATTGGTTTGGTAACCTGATTTTCTTACTTATTGCATTGCTACCTAGCAAGTTAGTGAATATTTTAGCTTCCATGTATTGCGCATTCAGTAATAAATCAATGAAAATGGTCGTTTACAGTTTAAATGCGAGTAGACACCAAAATGCTATAAGCCGCTGGGCTTCTAAAGTGGCTGGTGTTTGAAATTGAAAAAAACTGCTTTAATTACAGGAGTGTCTGGGCAAGATGGTTCGTATTTAGCTGAGCAATTACTAGCCAAAGATTACTCTGTTATTGGAGTTGTAAGAAACATAAGCGTGGCTAAAAATAAACTTGATTCAAATTTATTAAACAAAGTCATGCTGGCTGATTGGGATTTTTCAACACAAGATGTGATTATTAAACTGCTCGAGGAATATAGACCTTCAGAAATTTACAATTTCGCCGCATTTTCCTCAGGTACTGGTATGTTTGATAATCCAGTAGAAATTGCAGAGATTAACGGGCTTGCAGTGACCAAAATATTGGAATCCATTCGAACTGTAGATAATAGTATTAGATTTTGCCAAGCATCAAGCAGAGAGATATTTGGTGAAGCTTTAACTAGTCCACAATCAGAACTTACATCAACTGTGCCTAGAAGCCCTTACGGTGCTGCAAAGCTTTATGCAGATTCAATGATAAGAATTTATCGTGAGCGATATAATATATTTGCTTGTTCGGCTATTTTATTTAATCATGAAAGCCCTCGCCGAGGGTTAGGCTTTGTTACAAGAAAAATCACTTACGAGGCAGCTCGAATTAAGCTTGGTCTTTCTAGTGAGTTGCTTCTGGGCAACTTAGATACTGCTAGAGATTGGGGTTTTGCAGGTGATACGGTTAATGCAATGTGGTTGATGCTACAACATAGCCAACCTGATGACTATGTTGTAGCAACAGGTTCAACTCATACAGTCCGTGAGTTTTGTAAGTATGCATTTGATCACTTAGGATTAAATTATTTGGATTATGTGCGCGAGGATACTTTAGCTTATCGAGCATCTGAACCCTCTGTATTGGTTGGTGATGCCTCAAAAGCTAACTCTAGATTAGGTTGGAGCCCCAAGGTGAGTTTTGATGCGTTAGTAAAAATGATGGTGGATGCGGATATGCAAACACTAATACAAAATAATAAAAGTGAAAAAAGGGTTTTTAAAGATGTATAAAAAAATTGAGAAATGTAGAATTTGTGGAAACGAGCATTTAGAGTGCGTTTTAGATTTGGGCGAGCAAATGCTTACAGGTGTGTTTCCCAAAGACAAACACGCAAACGTCACAACTGGCCCACTTCGCCTTGTTAAATGCATAAGTGATTCTGATGGCTGTGGCCTATTGCAAATGGAACATTCGTATGATTTGGGTGAGATGTATGGCGAAAATTATGGATATCGCTCTGGCCTAAATGCTAGCATGGTGGAACACCTTAATAGCAAAGTTAAGCGTGTTATGAGCTTAGTTAAGCTGGATGCAGGCGACTTGATTATTGATATAGGCAGCAACGATAGTACAACTTTACAAGCCTATCCATCATCGGGCCTTATTTTGGTGGGAGTAGACCCAACTGGTATTAAATTTCATAGCTATTATCCTCAACACATCCAGCTTATCCCAGATTTTTTTAGTGCTGCGCTTGTAAAAGCAAAATTTCCAGATAAAAAAGCTAAAGTCGTCACATCATTCTCTATGTTTTACGACCTTGAAGATCCTATGGGTTTTATGCAGCAAGTTTATGATGTATTGGCTGATGACGGCGTTTGGGTATTTGAACAGAGCTACATGCCTACAATGCTTGACACAAACTCTTACGACACAGTTTGCCATGAGCATTTAGAGTTTTATGCGCTACGTCAAATCAAATGGATGGCTGATAAAGTAGGTTTTAAAATTCTGGATGTTGAGTTTAACGATATTAATGGCGGCAGTTTTTCAGTAACGGTTGCTAAGATAAAAAGTGATTTGACCGTGCTTCCTGCTATTCAAAAGATTTTAGATGAAGAAGTAGCAAAAGGTTTAGATACATTAGTGCCATATATAGCTTTTGCTGAGCGAGTGGTAAAAACAAAAGCCGAACTGTTAAGCTTTATTAAAACGGCTCATTCAAATAACCAAACAGTTTCTGTATTAGGTGCTTCTACAAAAGGTAATGTCTTACTTCAATACTGTGATTTAACTACTCAAGACGTTGATTATGTAGGCGAGGTAAATCCCGAAAAGTTTGGTTGTTACACGCCAGGAACATGGCTGCCGATTATTCCTGAAAGTGAATTGCTGAGTAAAAAGCCAGACTATTTAATTGTTTTACCTTGGCATTTTAAACAATTTTTTGTTACAAATAAAAAGCTAGCAGGTACAAAGCTAGTTTTTCCTCTGCCTAATCTTGAAGTTGTTGAAGTAAGTTAAAGCGAAATCTGGCGAAATGATCTCGGTATGTATTGCGACTTACAATGCAAGTAGGTACATAAATGCTCAGATTATTTCAATATTGGGTCAGCTTGCTTCAAATGATGAGGTAATTGTTTCCGATGACTTGTCGACGGATGACACGGTTGAAATAATTACCAGTATTAACGACCCTAGAATTAGAGTTATCAAAGGCAATGTAAGATTAGGTGCTATTAAAAACTTTGAGCGTTCGTTATATGCTGCTAAAGGAGACATCATCTTTCTTTCCGATCAAGATGATATATGGCTTCCGAACAAGGTTGAAGTATGCTTAGCTCAGCTTGCCAACTTTATATTGGTCGTTTCAGACTGTGTTGTTGTAGACGCTAACTTAAATAGTTTAAGTCCATCTTTTTTTGAACTAAAAAATTCAAAAAAAGGCATATTTAGAAATATATATAAGAATAGCTATATCGGATGTTGTATTGCTTTTAGAAAAGAGTTATTGGATATTGCATTGCCTTTCCCAGCAACAATTCCTATGCATGATGTATGGTTGGGCTTACTTGCTGAAATAAGTGGGGATGTTGATTTTTTACCAAATAAATTATTGCTTTATAGAAGGCACGACAATAATACTTCTGGATTAAGTAGCGAAAACAGCCTATTAAAAAAAATGAAATTTCGTATTTTATTAATTACAAATCTAACCATTAGGCTTGCATCAGCATTCCTAACTCGCGCACCAAAAGCTTAAAATAGCATACATGACTTACTTCATACGCTCTTTGTGCTAAACAAAACTATTAATGTCATCTAAAAGCTCGATTGTATCTTTGTCAGTGGTAAGCCACCAGCAACAGCACTTAGTTAAATATTTGCTTGATGACTTAAAAACTCAGGCCTGTGACAATATTAAAGTTATCTTAACCCTTAATTTACCTGAAGTTTTAACATTCGAATCAGATGACTATTCATTTCCAATAAACATTATTCATAATCCGCAACCCAAGGGGTTTGGCGCAAACCACAATCAAGCATTTGAACAGTGTGATACACCTTATTTTTGTGTGATTAATCCAGATATTCGCCTGCTATCTAACCTATTTAGTGTGTTAATTTCAGAGTTAAATCAATATTCTGCCGCAGTTATTGCGCCTCTGGTATTAAGCCCTGAGATGCAAGTTGAAGATAGTGTGCGTAAGTTTCCCACGCCGTTATCTGTGTTAAAAAAATTGTTTTCCAAAAAAAAAGCAGTAGATTATGCGGTTAATCAAGTAATTATTAACCCAGATTGGGTTGCAGGCATGTTTATGTTGTTTAAATCTGAAAAATATAAGTTAATTGGCGGCTTTGATGAGCGTTATTTTTTATATTATGAAGATGTGGATATTTGTAGATCTTTGCATAAAGTGGGTGAAACGATTGTGTTTTCACCTAGCGCCTCAGTTATTCACGCTGCTAGACGCAGTAGCCACAAGAAATTAAATTATCTATATCTCCATATTAAAAGTATGTTGAGATTTTTTTTGAAGCATTGATATTTATGCAAAAAGTTAATTAAGTTTATGTTGAATATAGCAATTACAGGGGCTAGTGGCTTTGTGGGCAGGCAATTGTGCAGCGAGTTGGTTTTAAGAGGGTGTAAAGTCACCGCTTTTACTAGAGACTTACGCAATCAATTAGATAATATTGATTATCATATGATTGAGAATATAGGTGTGGATACAAACTGGGGCAGTGCGTTGGATAAGGTTGATGTGCTTGTTCATTTGGCAGCGCGTGTACATGTGATGCAAGACCTTGCCACCAACCCTTTACAGCTATTTTTAGATGTTAATTTGCATGCTACTGTGCGTTTAGCAAAGGCCGCTTCGGCAGCGGGAGTAAAGCGTTTTGTGTATGCTAGCTCTATTAAAGTGAACGGTGAATTTACACAAAATGAGCCATTTAGCGAACAAGATGCAGCTAACCCGCAAGATGCTTATGCCGTTTCCAAATGGGAGGCTGAAAAAGCTTTGCGTGAAATAGAAAAAGAAACAGGTATGCAAGTTGTGGTTTTACGACCTCCCTTAATCTACGGGCCAAATGTAAAAGCTAATTTTGCGTCGTTGTTAAAATTGGTTGATAAAGGTATGCCTTTGCCTTTGGCCAGTATTAACAACAAGCGTAGCTTAATTTATTTGGGCAACTTTATAGATGCAATTATTAATTGCGCGCAGCATCCAAAAGCGGCAGGTAATACCTATTTGGTAAGCGACGGCGAAGATATTTCTATGCCTCAATTGATTAGAAAAATTGCTTATGCATTGAATCGGCCCAGTCGACTTTTTAGCTTCCCTTTACTAATCATGTACTTAACCGCAAAATTAGTTGGAAAATTAAGTGCTTTGCAAAGAATCACGCAATCACTTGCGATTGATAGCTCAAAAATTCGCCAAGAACTCAACTGGCAACCGCCTTTTACAATTGAGCAAGGCCTAAAAGAAACGGCCGATTGGTACCGCAGTCAGTCTAGATAATGTTCGAATCTCATATGTTAAATATCCTTGTTGCGTTTTTAATCAGTTTTTTTTGCATCATTTTGCTGCTAAAGACACCATTAATTCATCTCGCAATCGATACACCGAATGAGCGTTCTTTACATACTAAACTAACCCCCCGTACCGGTGGCTTGGCGGTAATGGCCGCTGTATTGTTTGCTTGGTTCATGTTATCCGTCAATTGGTATTGGCTTTTATTACCATTCAGTTTAATGGCGATTTCATTCTTAGACGATATAAAAAACTTATCTGCCAAATCTCGCTTATTAGCGCAATTATTAGTTAGCCTTATTCTAGTGCTGATTATTTGCAAGGGAGAGTCCTGGTTAATCATCGTGACAGCAGTTATTCTGATGACGTGGATGACCAATTTATATAATTTTATGGATGGGTCTGACGGTTTAGCCGGGGGTATGGGTTTAATTGGGTTTATGGCTTATGCAATTAATGCTCATCTAATGGGCAATGAGCTACTAGCCTTAATGAGTGTATCTATCTCTGCAGCCTGTTTGGGTTTTTTAATTTTCAATTTTCATCCTGCTAAAATTTTTATGGGTGATGCAGGTTCTATTCCACTGGGGTTTTTAGTTGGCGCGATAGGTTTGTATGGCTACAAAAATCAGGTTTGGCCAGCTTGGTTTCCATTTTTGGTGTTTTCGCCATTTATAATAGATGCAACAGTAACACTTTTAAAAAGGCTAATTAATAAAGAAAAAGTATGGCAAGCGCATAAAAGCCATTACTATCAAAAGCTTATTCAGCTTGGTTGGGGTCACCGTAAAACTGCATTAGCAGAATACTCACTCATGCTTTGCGTGGCTTTATCTGCAGTAGCGTTAACGATACAAAGTGCGTTTATTGTTACATTAGGATTGTTAACTTGGGCATTAGTTTACGCTGCGTTAATGCGATGGATTGATGCTCGTTGGCAATAGATTAAAACTAAAACGTGAAAGACTAAGGACGTTAATTTAAGTAAGATGTTGTTAGTTTTTTAAAAAATAATATTACCTAATCTAAATCTAAAGTAATTAAATAAAAAATGATAAAAAAATCTTTTAATTGGCGTATTTATTCAGCATTTCTACATGATTTTGCTGTGGCTTGTATTGCTTGGATTTTAGGATATTTGCTCAGATTTAATTTCAATATCCCACCTGAATTCATGCTTTCGCTGGCGAATGTAATGTTGTGGGCGGTGCCGCTACAGGTCTTTTGTTTTGTTCAGTTTGGTTTATATAAGGGTGTATGGCGTTTTGCTAGTTTGCCAGACTTACAGCGAGTGCTTAAAGCAGTTTTTGTTGCTTCTTTATTGGTGGCGACTATATTGTTTATGTTTATGCCGCAGCATGTTGTACCTAGATCTGTGCTGATTTTAAACCCAATATTATTGGTTCTAATGGTTGGCGGTAGCAGGCTTTTATACCGGGCATGGAAAGATCATGCTTTGTATGGACGCACTTATAAAAGCGGCCAGCCTGTCTTATTGCTTGGTGCAGGCGAGGCGGCAATTGCATTAGTCAAAGATTTGGCAAGAAGCACAGAGTGGCGTGTAGTGGGTATGTTAGATGATAATCAATCAATGAATGGACGCCAGTTGCATGGCATTAAAGTGTTAGGTGGCTTAAGCCAACTTGAACATTATTCCAATCAATTAATGGTTAAACACGCAATTGTAGCGATGCCGTCAGCATCGCACCAAATAAGAAAACGCGCGGTAGAATTAGCCAATGAAGCTGGGCTGATGGTGCTGACAGTGCCTGCATTTGATGACTTAATCAGCGGAAAAGTCAATATTTCACAAATTCGCAAAGTAGATGTCGAAGATTTATTGGGTCGCGATGCGGTTAAGTTAGACAGCACGGGTTTACAGCAATTAATAGAGCATAAAGCGGTTTTAGTTAGTGGGGCAGGTGGCTCTATTGGCTCTGAACTTTGCAGACAAATTTTGAAATATAAACCCAGCACATTGGTGTGTTTAGATATCTCAGAATTTGCGCTTTATAACTTGGAGCAAGAATTTAGCCGTCAAAAATCCACAGTTAAGTTGATTTATGTAACCGGCGATGTAAAAAATAGCGAACGTGTTAAAGACTTGCTTGCTCACTACCAGCCTTCTGTAGTGTTTCATGCCGCTGCTTACAAGCACGTGCCACTGATGGAAAACGGCAATGTTTGTGAGGCTTTATCGAATAATGTTGTAGGAACATATACTTTAGCTCAAGCATGTAAAGAAGCTAATGTTGAGAAGTTTGTACTGATTTCAACTGATAAAGCAGTTAACCCAACCAATGTAATGGGAGCAAGTAAGCGCCTAGCTGAGATGGTTTGTCAGGGTTTACAAGAGAATGATTCTGCTAACGGCGGCGGTACGCGTTTTGTGATTGTGCGCTTTGGCAACGTGCTAGGCAGTAGTGGCAGTGTGATTCCAAAGTTTAGAGAGCAGATTGCCCAAGGCGGCCCCATTA
>LNFM01011403.1_pt1 | contig 14499 bp, 15 predicted proteins | sample 596031 | NCBI WGS metagenome assembly LNFM01 (sample SAMN04254537, study PRJNA301005) | activated carbon metagenome | isolation source: dual media filters at the Ann Arbor, Michigan drinking water treatment plant | place: USA: Ann Arbor
GTCGAGCCCGTCGCCATCGAGACGAGCGCAGCCGCAATCAGGGCGACCAGCGCCAGAAGGAGCAGACGTCCGCCCGACACATCGCGTGTGGACGAGCCGTCGTCGAGCATAGCGGCGTCGGCTTCGGTGCCGGTTGCCATGGCGACTATCTGTCCTGCTTCGCAAGGGCCGGGGAGAGCTTGGCCATCAGCTCGCGGGCCGCTTCGTGTGTCCGCGGTCCGAAGGCCAGCAGATAGCCTGCATCCATTTCGATGAGACGCCCCTGCTTACCGGCGGGGCTCTGCTTGTAGCCTGGGAGCGATCCGATCAAGGTCGCGCTGTCGGTTGCGCCTTCGCGACGCATGGTCAGAACCACATCAGGTGTCAGGGCGAGAAGCGCTTCATCGGTCAGCGACTTGTAGCCGTTCAAACCGGCCGCTGCGTTAATGCAGCCCGCCAGCTCGATCATGGTGTCGGCGGTGGTTCCTTTGCCGCCGATCGTCGCTCGGCCGTTGCTCACGCCAAGGACGAAGATGACCTTGGCTGGCGGCGTGATCGTCTGCCGCCGGGCGGCCAGCGCCCTCAAGCCGTCGTCGATCCTGCCCGCAAGCTCGGATGCCTGCTTTGTCACGCCGAACGCTTCACCAACGACACGCACTTTCTCGGCGATGTTGTGGGACGACTCGTTGCCGGGCAGCGCGAGGTACTTGAGGTTCGCGCTCTTGAGTGCGGCGACGACTTCGGGGGGACCGGCCTGAGCATTGGCCACAATGATCGTTGCGCCGGTCGACAGCACGCCTTCGGCCGAGAGCTGGCGCATGTAGCCGATGTTGGGCTTCGACTTGAGGGCCTCCGGTGGCTCGATGCTGGTCGAGTCAATCGCCACGATGTGATCCTGCAAGCCGAGGGCGTAGAGAATCTCGGTTGCGTCGCAGCCGAGGCTCACGATGCGCTCTGCGGTCGGACGAGGAGCTGCTCTCCCAGTTTCTGCCGGTTGCACCTGGGCCACAGCTGCCGAGGCGCTCAGCAGCGCGGCGCCCGCCACGAGACTGAGGAGACGAACTCGGCTGGGATTCACGATTCGAAGCATCAGCATCGGTCTCACTGTGCAGCTGTGTCTCGTGTCTGGCGCATGGTCTCGCGCGGAAGTGCCTCACAATAACTATTCATTTATCGTACAGAATACAATCGATATCGAAGGCGAACGACGGACTAAAGATTGGGGGGGCTACGTGATGCAGCGCCCCCTCGGGGCATCGAAATAAGAGACCGGTGCCACTTAGAACTGGGCGCGAACCGTAAAGATGGCCGTCCGGCCGCGGCCTGTATCGCCAACGAAGCCGCCGGTTCCCGGCGTCGAAGTGGCCGGCGTGTAGGCCTCGTCCGTGACGTTTGTGACGGTTGCACCGATCTCGATGTCCGGCGTGATCTTCAACTTGGTGTAGAGATCGAGAAGCGTGTAGCCGTCCGTAAACGGGTTTATGGGATTGTTCACGAGCCCGACGAAGGCCTCCGAGGCGTAGTAGACCCGGCCACCGATCGTCCATCTTTCGTTGAACAGCCTCACGCCGGCCGACAACGAGGCCACGTGCTCAGGCAGGTAACTTTGGCCACCGAGACCATTCACTTGGGGAGGCAGGTCGGAGTCGGACCACGTGTAGGACGCGCCGGCGAAAAAGAAGCCCGTGTCGTACATGCCCTGCAACTCGACTCCCTGGACCTTCGAGATGCCGGCGTTATTGCAGAAGTAGGTCCCTCCGGTCGGGCCGAAGCAGGCGGTGATGTCGTTCCCGATGTCGTGGTTGAAGTAATTGGCTTTGAATCTGAACAGGTCGCGATGCGTGAAGATGTGCTCGACTGAAGTGTTGAAGCCGAATTCCCAGCCCTTCTGGAGTTCGGGCTCGAGGAACGGGTTCGGGAAGAATGACTGTGCAGGCCCCGTGCCCGGGTGGTTTCCACCCATCAGCGTCTCGCTCACCGTGGGCGCTCGCAGCGCTTCGGCGTAGGTGACATAGGGCATGAACCACTTCGTCGGATTGAGCGCGACGGTCACCTTCGGATTGAAGCGGCCTTCACTGCGATCCAGGGTGAAAGGACCTGTCGGAAGTCCGAGGGGATCATTGGCGGCAACCGACCCGCTGCCTTCCAAGGTGAAGTGGTCGTATCTGAGGCCGGTGATCAAGTCGAAGATCCCGTAGCTGAACTTGGTCGACGAAAAGGCGCCGGCAATGCTGCTTTCGCCGCTCGGATTGACACCACGTCATGGCACGTTGGCGCTGTTGATCGAGTCCACGTCGTCGTGGAAGTACTCGTAGCCATACTCGGACCAGACCTTGATGCCACCAAGGCGCAGAATTGAGACATTCGTCGCGTCGAAGCCGGTGCCCACGTCCTGGATGACGCGGCCAATCGCCGCCAAGAACGGCGAGACGATAAAGGGCCGCAGATACGTCATGGTCACGTCGCTGCGATAAGCGTTGACCTTGAGGTTGATCATCTCCGTGTGAACCGGCTTGTAGTGGTAGTTGGCCGTGAAGATGTCGGACTCCAGCGTCTGGTAGTACGAGTTGGCAATGAACTCGTTTCGATAGAAGACGCCGCCGATCTTGATCTTTTGCTCTTCCGTCAGCAGGAACTCGCCCTTGACGAGCCCGGACGTCAGATCCTGCCCAGTGAACGGCACCGTGAGGCCATCGCCGTTCTTGAAGTCCTCCGGGTATCGGCCGCTGATCGCGCCGACGAAGCCAGCCCGGCCGTTCGTGACGGCGCCGGCCTGCATGCCGGTCCAGCTCTGGCCATTCGTGCCCCACGAGCCGGTCGAGAGGGCTCCGATCTGCTGGCCGGGTTTCAGGACGTCGATGATGTCCAGCGTGCGGAAATTAGCCGCGCCGGACAGAGCACCCGCCCCGCCGGCTGTCGAAACCGCGCCGCGCGCGATCTCCACTCCGGCGAGCAGGGAGGGATCGACGTAGAGGAACCCCTGCGCCTCGTGGCCTGTGAAGCGGAAGTTCTGCCTCACGCCATCGATCATCATGTTGACGCGGCCGGAGCCTTCCAGCCCACGAATGTTGACGGCAACGCCAGGATTATTCGGGCTCTCGCGAACCGATGTACCCGGGATGCTCCGCAGTACGTCACCGAGGTCGGACTGACCGAACGTCGAGATCTCACTCGATCCAGCAGAACTCACTGCGCCGGGCTGATTGTAGACTTCAGCCTGAATTGCGGCATCCCTGGCCTGACCGGTCGGGGCATTCTCGACCGTCACCGGTGGCTGTAGAGGGGACTCGACGGCAGGCGGAGGCGGAGGCGCCTGAGCTGGTCGGGCGACTTGCTTCGGCGCCGGCGCACGCCTTGTGGAGGATGCCTTCGCGCGTGCCTTCCGAGGAGGAGCGCTCTGCTGTGGCCTCGGCGTCTCGACCGTCACTTCCGGCAAGGTTGGACTGGTCGCCTGCGCCGTTGCTGCTGTAGTCAAAGCGACCGACAGCGCCAGCACGCTGCACGTCGTAACCAATGGCTGCCCAAGAACCCCACAGGGCCCAACCAGCCGTGATGCTCGATCTGATGTGCTCATCAGACTCCCCCTCAACCGATGAATAGGATTCGATAGCTGGCTTTCCGAGCATCCGGCTCGAATGGCTGGCGGTTCTGCGTGCCGACGCAACGATCCACCGTGACGGCGTGCCGGGCTTCGCGAACCTTGATGAAGGGTTGTTAAACATTACCCGTTACGTCAAGAAATAGATGTATTGACTGCCGATTCCGTCGGTGGCTCATCTGCCACATCTGACGGCTCTGACATCGCTTGGCGTCGCACCGCCGGGGCGTACAAATTCTAGGTTCCGACATCAGCTGTCGAACGGGACTTCCATGTACATCGCCATGAACCGCTTCAAGGTCGCGAAGGGATCCGAGCAGGCTTTCGAGTCGCTCTGGATGACGCGCGAGAGCTTCCTGCACGAGTTGCCGGGCTTCGTCTCATTCCATCTTCTGAGGGGTCCGCAACGCGAGGATCACGTGCTGTATTCGTCGCACACGGTCTGGCGCTCGCATGATGATTTCGAGGGATGGACGAAGTCCGAGCAATTCCGAAAGGCGCACGCCAATGCAGGCGGCAGTGCCATTCGCCCGCACTATCTCGGTCATCCTGAGTTCGAAGGGTTCCACGTGCTGCAGGAGATCGACGCGAACGGCAAAAGAAGTGCCGCAGCCTGAGTGCCGGAGTGACGTTCCATGACTGAGGCAGTCGCGCGATCGCTTGCCGAGAGGCTTGCGCAGAACCCCGACGGGGTTTTGGAACGGATCGCCGCGGAACACGGCGTGTCGACCATGGACGTGGTCGCGGCACTGCCGACCGAGCACCGGACGATCGTTTCCGGGACGCTCTTTCAGGATGTGATGACGGATCTCGAGGCCTGGGGCGAGGTGCTCTTCATCGTACACACGCCGGACATCGTGCTCGAGTGCGCCGGAAGCATCCCGCCGGGATCGGTTGGCCGCGGCTACTACAATCTGCACGGCGATAGCCCGATCGGCGGCCACATCCGTTACGAAGCCTGTGAGAGCATCGCGTTCGTTTCGCGCCCGTTCATGGGGCGGCATTCGTGTTCGATCCAGTTCTTCAACGGCACCGGCGAGGCGATGTTCAAGGTATTCGTGCGTCGAGACAAGGATCGCAAGTTGCTGCCGGAGCAAATAGCGAAGCTCGAGACCATCCGGGCCATCCTCGGGGCTTCGTAGCTGGCTCTGTCGCGCGGCGTGGTCGAAAGACGCGGGTGCTGCGCCGACTGTCAGCGGCACACCGGGTTGTGCTCTGCAGCCCAAACCGGCTGTCAGGAAGTTTTTTGAGGCGCTTGGAGTAGCCGCATCGGGAGCGAGCGCCTTCTTCTCGCGCATGACGCAGGCGGTCTGCAGCTCCCTCCGAGGTGACGATCGATGGCGATGATGGGCAGGCTGATCGTAACGCCAGATCCTCATAGGTCGCGTAGGTCGGCGGGAAGCACCCGCCTACCGTCGGCGTGGGCTTCGGTCGTGACGGCGATGATTGTCGTCGTGCTGTTCGGGTTGGGTACGGGGCATGCCCAGGTCGCAACGGAGGTACCGGCCGTGGCGCAGAGCGCCGAAGGGGCCAGTATGCCTGCCGCGCCGACGAAACCGCCCGGCGCTGCACCCGCAATCGATGCGGATCAGTTGGCCGCTGCAGCGCTGCCTCCTAGGGCGACCGAGGAAAGATCGCCGCCCAGATCGACCGACGGACATGCGCACGATCTCTCGCCGCTGGGCATGTTTCTCGCGGCGGATCTCGTCGTGAAGGCGGTCATGGTTGGGCTCGCTGCGGCATCCCTTCTCGTTTGGACGATCTGGACGGCCAAACGGATTCAGCTTTGGATGTATCGTCGCCGGCTCTCGAAGGAGTTGACTGCCATCATCGCAATGCCGTGCATTGAGCCGGCACTCGCCGCAGTCCGACATCCGCGGTCACTGGCTCGGTCAATGCTCGATGTGGTTGCCATCGAGAAGCGGGGCTTGGGCGGCTTCCTCAGTTCTGGCGCGGTCGAGCGGATACACTCAAGGCTCGGCGAGATTGAGGCCCGCATTTCCCGCGACGTCCGCGGCGGTATGAGCTTCCTTGCCACCGTCGGAGCTACAGCTCCGTTCATAGGACTGTTCGGCACCGTCTGGGGCATCATGAACAGCTTCATCGGGATCTCGAAGGCGCAGACTACGAGCCTGGCTGTCGTTGCGCCCGGTATCGCCGAGGCGTTGCTCGCGACTGCGATTGGTCTCGTGGCCGCCATTCCGGCCGTCATCCTCTACAACAACCTCGGCAAAGGCATCGCGACGTTCAGGCGGCTGGTCCGCGAAACGCGCGGCGAGGTCGAGCGCATCGCCTCGCGTGAGATGGAAGGACATTCGGGACAGCAGCGCTTTCCGAACCTTGCGTTTGCGGCGGAGTGACGAGCGTGGCGGGCGGTCTCAAGGACAACTTGGACGACCTCGACGCTGACGACGAGGTGAGTGAGTTGAACGTCACCCCGTTCATCGACGTCATGCTGGTGCTCCTGATCATATTCATGGTCGCTGCGCCGCTTTCGACTGTCGATGTGCATGTCAACCTGCCGGTTGCAACGGCGGCACCGCAACCGCGTCCGGAGAAGCCACTGTTCGTGACCCTCAAGGCGGACCTCACGCTCTCGATCGGCGAGAGTGTGGTTGCCCGCAGCCAACTGATCGAGCAGCTCGATGGCGTTACGAGCGGCAAGCGCGAGGCCCGCCTGTTCGTGAGAGCCGACAAGGCGGCGCCCTACGGCGAGGTCTTGCAGTTGCTCGATCAACTGCGGAGTGCCGGTTATCTCAAAGTTGGCCTCGTCGCCCTCGAGGGTGTCTCACGCCCGTACAACGAAGCCCCGTCGGAAGGCCGTTGATCATGGAACTCGAGTCCCGTTCCATCCGCATCGCCCGATGGGTCGCAGCCTTTGCGTTCGTGGTTCTGGTCCAGGGGGCGGCCATCGCCTGGATGTTCAATCCGGCGCCGATCGACGACTTGGAAAGCCAAGCCGGTGGCGCGTTCATTCTCGAGCTGTCCGACGTGTCTTCGTCGCCCGACGAGGATCAAGCGAACATCGCCATCGGCAAAACGAGCCAGGAGATTGCACCTCTGGCCGCTTCGGCACCCCAGGTCGCATCCGCAGCCATGCAGCAACAATCGGAGGCTCCTCCGTTACCCATGCAGCCCGACGCGCCGCCGGAGGACAGTCTAGCCAAGCCGCAGGTGGAGCCGGCAACGGAGCAGGTCCAGGAGCCCATGGCTACGCCGGCTGAGGCCAAGGCTGCGCCTGCCGTGGCGCGGGTCGCGGCGAGCGAAGCGGCGGCGCCCCAGAAGATCGACAACGCGGCGGAGACGTCCGAAACGCCCAAGGGACAGAATTCAGGCCTCTCGCGCCTCGACCGGGCCACGATCGTAAACTGGCACAGGGATCTCGTGGCACACATGAACCGCCACAAGCGCTATCCCGAAAAGGCCCGCGAGGCGCGCCAGAACGGCATCGTGAGCATCGCGTTCGCCGTCGACAGGGGGGGACGCCTGGTGCGGGCTGCTGTCGTGAAGAGCTCCGGCGTCGAGACCCTCGATCAAGCCGCGGTCGGCATGCTGCAAAGGGCAAGTCCGCTGCCACCGCCGCCGGACACCGTGTCAGGCGCGTCGATCGAGTTCGTCGTCCCCGTACGCTTCCGCTGGAAGAGCTGACCGCACTTCTGGCACCTCACCGCTTTGCCAGCGCAAGCAGCGTTGGGCGTAGATCAGCTGCGGAGGACAGCGGCCGATCGAACCAGAGGCGAGTGACGGCGTCGCCGCACGTCAGGTCCAGGCCTTCGGGATCGAGGCAGGCGAGCCGCCAGCGCCCGGCATCCTCTCCGAGCAGGCTCGCATAGTGCTCGACGGCGTCAGCGTGACCCTCATTCATGTGCGCGACCGCACCGGCCTCGGCGGCCTCGAGTGCGGCCAATGCCTCGGTCATACGCGTTTCGAGATCGGCTGGCTGCAGGGCATACGCCTTCCCGAAACCGGCGTTTAGGGACGCACGCACGGTCGCGAAGCGCCAGAACGCGAAGTCGGGGAAATCGGCGTAGAGGACACTCTTCGGGTGGCGCTTGAGAAAACGCGCCTTCGCCAGGTCGCGCGCCTCGCCATCCGGCATCCTCTCCGCGCGGCCGATCAGGGTCATCCGCGGATGCGCGAACGGGTCGCCTTTGCCCACCTCTCCGACAAGCAGGGAGCAGCGCGGCTCCGCCGTGAGATTCCCGAAGTGCCCGGAAAGTCCCGAGATCAGGAAAACCGGGTTACCGCCCATCGTTGTCGCGAGACTGACGCGGCTGGCCGCGGGGTACCCGTCGAGCGCTTCCAGGGTCGCCAGTGTCGCGTATCGACTGCTGCGAACCAGCGTCTTCGCCAGCCGCCGTGCCTGATCATCAACCGGCTGCAGAACGTCCTTCTTTTTCTCAGCCACCTGATGATCCTTCTTTCGCTGACTGCCAGGACACGACTCTTATTCCATCCATGCCACGTATACAATTCGATGCGGCTCGATCTTCGGATCCGAAGTGATCATATTTCTTGATAAACTTCGTATAGTATAATACAGGATGCGACTTCGATCCGAAGGGGCAACGGTGGAAGCGACGCTATGGCCAAAGACGGGGCGGCCAGCGAGGCAGAAGTCTCCACACCCGGGACGCCGCGGCGAATCCGGTTGCGGGACATTCTCGCGGAAGCGCGCGAGATCATCATCGAACACGACGGCCAGGACTACCGGCTGCGCATCACGTCGCGCGGCAAGCTCATTCTCACCAAGTAGCCCGCCGCGATGCGTGTGGCCTCCCGCTTCCGGGCCCTGCAGAGTACTGATGTCGAACTCGATGTCGACGCGAGTGCCATCGATGATGCGAGCGGCGTCGCGGTGAGAGGGGTGAACCGTTTGCTGGGGGGCGCTTCTGAAGCCTTCGTCGCCGTGCTCGATAGACACACGCTGGCCGACTTCGCGATCCGTTCGTCGAATGGGGGACGAGCGATCACTCCGCCGTCCGAGGCCTCGAGGTCGCCGCCCCGTGAGTTGGAACCGGCGGTACCCCGACCCCGCGCCGGGTCGCTATCGGTTCGACAGGACTAAGCGTGCTCGGGTGCGTCGCAAGGCGACGAGGGAGTTCGGGCCAGGGACCAGACCAGGCCGCGGAGACGGGCTACTTCTCTCTGAACGCGCGCGCGATCTGGTCCTGCAGCGGCTTCACGAGGTAGGAGATCACTTTCCGGTCTGACGTCTTGATCATGGCTTCGACCGGCATGCCGGGCACGATCTTCACGTTGCCGAGCCGCTCGACCTCATGAGACGGGAGCGCGATGCGGACGGTGTAGAAGGTCTGTCCCGACCGCTCCTCCTTGGTGATGTCCGCAGAGATCCGTTCCACCAGTCCGGCAATTTCCGGTGTGGTGCGCTGGTTGAAGGCGCTGAACCGGAGCAACGCCGGCTGGCCGATCCAGAGCTGATCGATATCCTGGGGCGCGACGCGCGCTTCCACCGCAAGGTTGTCCGCGCCGGGCACGATCAGCATCAGGACTTCACCCGGCGAGATCACGCCGCCGACCGTGTGCACGGCCGACTGGTGAACGATGCCGTCTTGTGGGGCGCGAATATCGACGCGGCGCATTTGATCCTCAGCGGCGATCTTGCGCTCCGTCAACTCGCCGATTTTGGCCTCGATCTCGCGCAGCTCGCGGCTGACCTCACTGCTGGCGTCGCGGTCGACCTGCAGCACCATCATCGCGATCTCGCCGATCTTGCCCTTGGCCTGCGCAATGTTGGCGAGAAGCTGGGCCCGTTCGCCCGTCAGGCGGGTCGCCTCGCGCTCGAGGGAGGTCAGCTTGGTGATCGGCATCAGGTTCTTCTGCCACAGCTCCTGTGCGCCTTCGAGCTCGCGCTTGATCAGCGTGATCTCCTTCGCCTTGCTCGCGGCTTGCGCCTCGTGACCGACGATCTCCTCGTGCAACTGAGCCTTGCGCTCGACGAGGACGGATTTTTGCCCGCTGCGCGCGGCGACGCGCAGCTGGAACACCTTCCGCTCACTCTCGATCAGGTAGCCGACCTCGGTGTCGGTTGGCGCGGCGGCGACCAGCTCGGATGGAAAGCGAACTTCGCTCGCCTCGTCGCGTTCTGCGAGCAGCCGGGCTTTGCGTGCATTGAGCTCGTTGAGACTCTTCGTGACGATTGCGAGGTTGGCGCGCGTGATCGTCTCGTCGAGGCGCACCACGATATCGCCTACCCGCACACGATCTCCGTCACGCGCGTTGATCTCGCCGACGATGCCGCCTGTCGGGTGCTGCACCTTCTTGACGTTGCTGTCGACGACGACCGAGCCGGACGCGAGCACCGCGCCGGAGATCTCGGTTGCAAAGGCCCAGCCACCGACGACACCGACGAGCAGCAGGACGATGGCCAAGCCGGCGCGGGTCAATCGCCGGATCGAGGCGTGCGACCCGCCAGCTTCAGATATAGCGGTGGTCGGGCGCGTTTGAGACGGAGCCGGAAGTTGGCGCGTCATGATTCGGGTCCCGTCAGCACGGAGCGTGGAACGCTCTCGACCGCGGCTATGCGTAGCTTCGGCTTTTGCGCGGCGTCAGGGCGATTCTCGGCCGGGTCGGCCGCGACGGTGATGATCGTTTGAGAGGCTGTCGCGTTGGCCAAGGCCTTCTGCAGCTTGGCCATGGACTCCGGCGAGAGCCCGGCGCCGGCTGGCCGCAGGCGCGGTGCGCCATCCGCCTGCAACTCGGCCGGCTTCCCCTCGCGCGGCGTGAGCGTGTCGGCGCGCGCGACAGGAGGACGGGCCCGTCCATCCTTCATCCTGATGATCTGGTCCACGGCGGCCAGCACATCGGGTCGGTGGGCGACGACGACGACGATGCCGCCGCGCGCCTTCACGCTTTCGATCGCGCCTTGGAGGGCCTGCTCTCCATCGGTATCGAGGTTGGAATTGGGCTCGTCCAGTACGACGAGGAACGGATCGCGGTAGAGCGCGCGGGCGAGGGCGATGCGCTGGCGCTGACCGGCGGAGAGCGCCGCGCCGTGTTCCCCGATCTCGGTGTCGTAGCCCTTCGGGAACGAGACGATCAGATCGTGCACGCCGGCTGCCTTGGCGGCCGCGATGATGGCCTCGGGGGCCGCATCCGCCTCGAAGCGCGCGATGTTGTGGGCGATCGTGCCGGCGAACAGGTCCACGTCCTGCGGCAGGTAGCCGATGTGGCGGCCGAGCGCCTCGGGCGACCACTGTTCCAGCGAGGCGCCGTCGAGTTGTACCTTCCCGCGTACCGGCTGCCAGGCCCCGACCAGCGCCCGCGTCAGGCACGACTTGCCGGACCCCGAGGGTCCGATCACGCCCACGGCGCTGCCCGCGGCCATGGTGAAACTGACGTCGTGCACGAGCGCCGTCTGGCCGCCGGGCGGGATCAGCGTCACGTTGGCGACCGTCAACCGCTCGACGGGTGGCGGCAGGGCCATCGGCGCGACATCAGCGGGGACCGCCTGCAGCAGTCGCGAGAGACGCCCCCAGCTCTGGCGGGCATTGACGAAGTTCTTGGCGTTGGCGATGCAGCCGTCGACCGGCGCCATCGCACGGCCGAACAGGATCGAGCCCGCGATGATGATACCGGCCGTCGCCTGACCCTGGATCACCAGCCACGCGCCGATCCCGAGCATGGCCGACTGGAGCATGAAGCGCAGCGTCCGCGAGATGGAACCGAAGCCGCCCGCGACGTCGCTCGCAGTCTGCTGGCGGGCGAGATAGGCGCCGTTCGCGCCCTGCCACTCGGCGGCGAGCCGGGGTCCCATGCCCATGGCGGCGACGACCTCGGCATTACGGCGGCCGGCATCGGCGAGCGCCGCGCGCTTGTTGCCGAGGGCGGTCGCCTCTTTCGTCGGCGTGCGCGTGCGCCACTCCGTAAGCAGCGTCAGCGAGACCAGCAGCAGGGCGCCGACGAGCGCGGTGACGCCCAGGATGGGGTGGAAGGCGAAGATGACAACCAGATAGAGCGGTAGCCATGGCAGGTCGAGAAGCGCGCCGGGGCCGCTGCTGGCGAGAAACGAGCGGATGCTGTCGAGATCGCGCAGCGGCTGATGGCCCTCAGCCTTGGGGCCTTGCATCAACGGCAGGCGCAGCGACATCTGGAAGATGCGGCTGCTCAGGGCCTCGTCGAGCGCGGTGCCGACGCGCGAGAGGATGCGGCCGCGAATGAACTCGAGCACGCCCTGCGCCGAGTAGAGCACCGCCGCGATGATGGCGAGGCCGACGAGCGTCGGGATGCTGCGGCTCGGCAGCACGCGATCGTAGATCTCCATCATGAAGATGGCGCCGGTGAGCATCAGCAGGTTGATGAGGCCGCTGAACAGCCCCACGCCGATCAGCGCCGAGCGGCAGGGCTTGAGCGCGGCGCGCAGGTCGGGAGCGGAGGCCGTGGCCGATGGAGCGTGAGTGGCCAGGGGTGTGGAGCCTTGAGCTGGTGCCGGAGGGTTGGCAGAGGCCCGTTGAAAGGCCGGTGTCTCGGCACGCTGCAAGCCGCGTGCCTTGAGCAACGCGAGAAGGAGATTTATCGAGGCGTTCGGGGACAGCGGCCACGACGCGGGAAGCAGTGGCGCGATGGTAACGGCGAGGCCGTCCCGCCATTCGGCGGGACCGGCCAGAAGCCCAGCCAGCCAGGGCATCGCGTCGGACATAGGGGGCTTTCAGATGCCGGTAAAGGTGCAGATCGGGCGGCGGCAACGCGACAGGCCCGAGAGCCTGTCGCATTTGCCTTATCGCTCTTGCATACGCCGAGAAGGGCCCGGCACAGAAAGCGGTTACACCGCGATCAGCAGGTCCTCTGGCGGCGGAGGCGCCATCTCAGGGCACAGCTCTACGACATCGATGCTGCCGTCGAGCTTACTGCCGGCGATATTGCCCTGCCTGTCTTTGTTAAGTGTCCAGAACGCGGTGAATTCCGCGTTCGTATCGACATCGGCATTGTTGTCGTCAAGATCGTACCAAGTGTACGGACCCGTCCCGGCACTCCCGACGCTGGCGATCGCACCTTGCTTTACTGCCAAGCCGGTGAGGGAATAGCCGGCATACGTGTCGGCGATCCAATCCTGGATTTCGTCGAGGCAATCGTCGAGATCGTACTGGCCATCGCCGAAGTCGTCGATCTTGACCCAGAGGTTGGCCCCGTTCTCGTCTTCGAGCAGAAGAATGACGTGAGAGATCCCGCGCGCGGCGAAGTGATCATCCTCAGGCGGTGGTGGCGTGGTGTTTGCAATCGTCGACATCTTGAGGCTCGTTTCACCCGATCCATCAAGAGTGACCACGCTTTGTGCACGGATACCGATTTGTGCGCCGTCCAGGCTGGCAAGCGTGATATTCGGTATTGTAAAGGTACCGTCGTTGTAATCATCGGGGCCGCCGTTGGAGCCCAGTTGGATCGAAAAGTCGAATTTGTCGAACTGCTCGTTAGTGCAACTGTCGCTACCATTCATATTGGCGTTTGGCTCACCGACTACATCTTCTATCGAACCGCCATCATTGCCGAAGTCGATAAAGAAGCCGAGCAGGTCAGCTCTCTCACCTGGATCCAGAATTGTGTCGAGTCGAATTTGAACGTCCGCCCCAACTTGCTCGGCATAGACTTTCACGACGATGCCGTGGCAATCGATGGTGCCGATCAATACCTCTGCCATTTCCCTACTCCCTGTTCGCGATCTCGTTTTACGGATCGCCTGCTCCACGATCGCCGACAATTTCGGCGAGACTTACTCGATAGAAAGACTTTTCACGCGCGCACTACGGCGCTGCCGCGCTCCCGTCCTATAAAGTGTTGGTGATAGCGGCCTTGATCGCGGTCAACCCGAGTCATGAAACGCCCTCCTCGGATAACGGCGCGCAATCCAAAACCGGATATTCCGTTACTTGTCTTGGGATTCGATCCTGTTCTCAACGCGTATGGACTGCAGCACTGGGGGCTTGTCGTTCCCCGTCAGGGGCGAGCCCGGATCTGGAATTGGAGCGCGCTCGCAATGAGAGCCGCATCGTAATCACTCCTACGCCACCGGCACTTCACAGCACGACAAAAACGGGCTGGATGCCCCGCTTCGCTCGTCTGGACGCAGTGATTAATCAATGTAAACGCAGACTTACGGTGTCACCTAAAATTGACTGCGTCAATGCGCGTTTTAAGTAAGGTTTACTCGTGATTGTTGCTGGAAGTTGTATCTCTCGGTGGAGTGCCACCGCCTCCGGCACAACCCTCTTGCACCCGTCAGTCGATGTTTAAGAACTCAATCTTCTATTGTCGCTTGAAAGGGCTCAAGGCGTTCAATCCATCGTTGTAAAATACAAAGCCGGACGATTTCGTCGTCGATCCTGCCTTTCCACATTCGGACACGGAGAAAGGTCGCGGATCTATGGCGCGCGGCTCCAGTCCGGGAACCCCGGTGTGGGGTGAAGGAAGTGAGCGCGCATTGTGCTGTGGGGGGATGGGGAGCGCCGGTGGCGACACACAAGTTGTCATCCCGGTGCTTGTCACCGGGACCCACCGGGCGGGCGGTTCCGAGGTTGGGATTTGAGCGCCGATACCCGCTCGCATCGAGCAAGCGGAGGAATGGGTCCCGGGCATAAGCCCCAGGATGACAGTTAGGGGTTCAGGCTTGCCGGGTGCGGGCGTGGCTCGGGATGACAGGGGGGGGGATCGGCCGAGCGAGGGCACAAACCCGGGATCAGTGAGGGGGGTGCCTCGGGGTGAAGCGCAGGGGTGCACGTTCGCGCGTGGATGCGGCGCCGGCCTCGGTGGCAAGGCGCAACATCGGCAGGAGGAGAAAGTTATCCCCCTCCCCACGCACCGCTCTTATCCTCCGGGCGTCCGTCTCGCGAGGGCACTCGGGCTCGAGCTGGGAGACTGCGGGAGACGGGCGCGCGTCGGACAGACGTAGGAGGTACTCAGCCACCTCC
>LNFM01018686.1_pt1 | contig 14496 bp, 13 predicted proteins | sample 596031 | NCBI WGS metagenome assembly LNFM01 (sample SAMN04254537, study PRJNA301005) | activated carbon metagenome | isolation source: dual media filters at the Ann Arbor, Michigan drinking water treatment plant | place: USA: Ann Arbor
GAACCAAACGACCATGCCCCACTGGGAGGCGTTCATGCGGATGGGGATGAAGGCTCAGAGCCAGTGCCGGGCCACCTTGCAAGCGCTGGCCGACTTGAAGAACCCACCTGTATTCGCCAAGCAAGCCAATATCGCGAACGGACCGCAACAGGTGAACAACGGATTTCCGTACGCATCTTCAGCGCCCAGCCACGCGCACGAGGAAAACGGAAACGGGCAGACCAAACTTTTAGAAGGGACAGAACATGGCGGCACGGTCTTGGACAACGGAGCAGCGCGAGGAGCAACGCGAAGCCATCAAGCGGTGGAGGCCATGGGAGCAGTCCACCGGCCCCAAAAGCCAAGGCGGCAAGGCCAAGGTTAGCCAGAACGGCTGGAAGGGTGGCACGCGGGAGATGCTCCGCGACCTCGCCCGTGAACTCGCTCAACACCGGAACGCATTGGATGCTTTCCCGCGTGACTGAACGTCTCGTAAGTACCTGCGGTGTTTAGACCTTTTGCGGATTGCCAGCTCGTGACTCGCATTTAAGATGGTGCCGTCTGCAGCAGCGCTGCAAGGGAGGCGACCATGGGTTTTGCGGTTCTTCATGTTGGCGGGGCGCTGGCCGTGTCGTTTGCTTTTGGCGTGCTCGTGCTCGCCATCGGTGCGTGGGAGCAGGAGCACGTTAGGAAGCGACGCCTGCAGGACTTGGGAATTGCCCTAGGTGTGCCGGTCACCGCGCTGGAAAATGAAGAGCTTGTTCCCCGAGTGATGGAGTACCTCTCTCATCGCTACAGCAGCGAGCTGCTTCGGAATCGGTTGGCTGACCTGTGCGGGATGGTTCGTTCGGCATGGGGCGTGTTGGGAACCGTGGTGCAAGTCGTGGCCCTTGCCGTTGTCGGATGGCAGATGTACGAAAGCGGCTCAGACGTTGCCGTCGCGATGTGGAGCGTCCCTGCTCTGGCGCTGTTCTTTTGGCTCATGAGTGTTGCGTTCTCCTTGGCGTGCCTCTTGTTTACTGGGCGATACCCAGGGGAGCCAAAGGAAGGGCGCAAGTCGCTTACAGCTTCCATCGAGGCGCAGCGCGATGCAGCGAAACCCCCGGCGGATTTGGACGCTGCCTTGCGGGGGGCGCGTCCATGAGTCGTTCAATGAAGTGGGTGTCAAAGACCGTTGCGCTGGTTCTTGCTACCGCAGGGCCACTCTCTTTGGCAGCTCAAGGCGCCGAGACGTGGTTCAACCGCTCCATGATGGAGCGTCAAGTTCCCATAGACCAATACAACGCAATCGGTAGGTCGGATGACATCCAGTGCACCGCAGAAGCCAGAGCGTTGGCCTCACAACTGATACCCCCAGAGCAGTACTGCGATATATCGATGAACCCTGGCCTTTACGGGAGCTGCCTGATGTCTAACCAGCAGCGTAAGACTCGGGCCGAGAGTATCTTGGTTGACTCGTTTGTCGGCTGTATGGCCCGTCGAGGGTGGTCATATGGCAGACCATAGAGCGAGCCGTGATGGCACCCGATGAAATTCGCTATGACTCCGTAAAGGAGGCCCGCGAGTGGTACTACGTGGAGTATTCCCCGCCCATGGGGAAAGCTGCTTTTTCCGTCCTCAGTTTGACGATTGAGGATGTGAATGCAGACCGCGAGAGAATTGCGCACGCGATGGAAGAAGAAGCTTCCGTCTGGGTAAGCCGCTTCCCCATACCCGTGATGGTGAGCGCGTTCACTATGGAGGATGACTTGGTGTACATGGACGACATCAGGCCCAGCAACCATGTAACTGCATGGTCAATCGAAGGCAGCACGCACAGGGATTGGCGGCTGGTTTCGGACGACGAACTGCCGACGGTCGCCCTCAACCAAGCCTATCTTCGCCAGCTCTTCTCCCATCTCCCGCACCGCACAGGCGCTCAAGTGAGTGCAGAAGTGCAAAAGCAAATCAAGCGCAGGAAAGCCGGATGGTGGGTTGTGTTTGTCTGGGCTGTGGTGGTTCCCGTGGGCGTCGCAGTCCTGGAGTGGTGGAGTGACTTGCTCGGTTTCGTGGTTCTCGCCTTCGCGTTCATCAAGGCTGGCCACAAGGCATTGCGCCTGACCGGAAGACTGCCAAAGTCGGAACGGGAAAAGGAGAGGGAGGCGCAGGAGCTGAGGATGCGCCATCACCACTATCACTGCGAGCGAAATCCCGAAGCGTTTGCCAGATTGAAGGCCGAGAACTTCGGGAAAGAAGCCACCGAAAGGTCGCGCGTCGAAGCAGAGAAGCTCCGGAGCTTAAAAAAAGCACCCCACTCCCGGTAGCGGGGTGATTTATAGAACGCGGCTGGACTTTAGAGACACGCACTTCGCAGAGGCTAAAGCGCCACTGGATGGGTGTATTGATGGGTGGAAAAGAAAAAGCGGCCCGGAGGCCGCATGTTTCCTAGCTATCTGGCGGAGAGGGCGGGATTCGAACCCGCGGTGGGTATTAGCCCACACACGCTTTCCAGGCGTGCGACTTAAACCGCTCATCCACCTCTCCGTGCAGCCCACGATTGTAGCAGCCTCGGGAGCCCGCTCAGGTGGTTGGGCTGCCGTCGGCGGTCTTGTGCCAGGCGTGTTGTTGCAGCACCTCCAGCGAGACGTGCTGCAAGGTGGTGGCATTGGTGGCTTCGAGAACCACGGGTGGTGCAACGCCGGCCTGCAGGGCTTCTTTCCAACGCTGCACGCACAGGCACCAGCGGTCTCCCGGCTTGAGGCCGGCGAACCGCCACTCAGGCCGGGGCGTGCTCAGGTCGTTGCCGCGCTCTCGAGAAAATTCGAGGAATGCTGCGGTGACGCGAGCGCAAACCACATGTGTGCCGAGGTCGTCAGGGCCGGTCTCGCAACAACCATCCCGGTAAAAGCCTGTGAGCGGATCGTAGGAGCAGGGCAGCAGTTCGCCACCAAGGACATTGCGCGCGAGGGTCATGGTGTTCTCGACAAGAGTCAAAGGATCAGGTGGTTTTGCTGGTACCGACCATCTTCATGGCCGAAGCAATAAGTGCGGACACCTCGGTCATGTTGCTCGGCACGATGAGGGTGGTGGTGGCGTCGGCGGCAACCTTGCTGTAGGCGTCGACCGCGCGCTCGGCCACCTTGAGCTGCACAGCTTCCTGGCCGCCCGGCTGGCGGATGGCTTCGGCCACCACGCGAATGGCTTCGGCCGTGGCCTCGGCCACCGCCAGGATGGCTGACGCCTCGCCCTGCGCGTTGTTGATCTCGGCTTGCTTCTCACCTTCGGAGCGGGCAATGAAGGCTTCACGTTCGCCGGTGGCGATGTTGATCTGCTCCTGGCGACGGCCTTCGGAGGCTGCGATCAGCGCGCGCTTCTCGCGCTCGGCAGTGATCTGTGCCTGCATGGCCAGCAGAATTTCCTTGGGTGGCGTGAGATCCTTGATCTCGTAGCGCAGCACCTTCACACCCCAGTTCAGCGCGGCCTCGTCGATGGCGTGCACCACTTGCGCGTTGATGATGTCGCGCTCCTCAAATGTCTTGTCGAGTTCCAGTTTGCCGATGACCGAGCGCAGCGAGGTCTGGGCGAGCTGAGTCACCGCGATGATGTAGTTGGACGAGCCGTAGCTGGCGCGCATGGGGTCAGTGACCTGAAAGTACAGGATGCCGTCGACCTGCAGCTGGGTGTTGTCGCGCGTGATGCAGACCTGGCTGGGCACGTCCAGCGGGATTTCCTTGAGGCTGTGTTTGTAGGCAACTTTGTCGATGAAGGGCACGAGGAAGTTCAAGCCGGGCGCCAGCGCCGAGTGGTACTTTCCCAGGCGCTCGACCACCCAGGCGTTCTGCTGCGGTACGACCTTGACGGAGCGGGTGATGAAGATGGCAGCGACGATGAGCAGGAGGATGGCGATTTCCATGGCGGACGGTTCTCGAAAGATTGGAGATTGGGAGGTTGGAGCAGGTGCAGACAGGCGCCGGGCTTCACACCTTGTCGACCAGCAGGCGGCTGCCCACCAACTCGGCCACGCGGTAGCTGCCGGGCGCGGGCGAATTGCCTGGGCGGTGGATCACGGTCCATTGCGCGCCACGGTACTTGACGCTGGCCGTGCCGTCGAGGTTCCACTCGTCGATCTGAAGGATCTCGCCCACATCGAGGTTCACACTGCGAAGAGAGCGCACCGACGGGTCGCTCGCGCGCCGCTTCTTGATGAAGTACCACGCCACCACCAGCGCCGAACCGGTGATGGCAGCAACGATCAGTTGACCAGCCAGCCCCAAACCTGCGTGGGCGGCCAGAGCGCCCGCAGCGATGCCCACTGCCAGCATGAGCAGGTAAAAGGTGCCGGTGAACAGTTCGAGCGCGACAGTGGAGCCCGCCAACAGCCACCACAATGTTGAATCCGACATACATGCTCCCGTGATGTGAATGGATCGCTTCAAGGCTTTGCTCGAAGCGTTTGTCTGTCCAATGCCACATTCTGCGATAAATGAATGGACGCACCGCGAGCCTGTCTCACGTTGTCCGTACACTTCGCGCTTTCTTTCGCCTGATGGCTGCGACCCCTGCGGCTGGAGAACCCCATGAAATTCCGCTTCCCCATCGTCATCATCGACGAGGACTTCCGCTCCGAGAACACCTCGGGTCTGGGTATCCGCGCGCTGGCACAAGCCATTGAAGTCGAGGGCTTCGAGGTGGTGGGTGTGACCAGTTACGGCGACATGAGCCAGTTCGCCCAGCAGCAGAGCCGGGCCAGCGCCTTCATCTTGTCGATAGACGACGAGGAGTTCAGCGCTGGTGCCGACCTCGATCCCGTGGTGCTGAACCTGCGCACGTTCATCAACGAAGTGCGGCGCAAGAACTCGGATGTGCCGATCTACATCTACGGCGAGACCAAGACCAGCCGGCATCTGCCCAACGACATCCTGCGCGAGCTGCACGGCTTCATCCACATGTTTGAAGACACGCCCGAATTCGTGGCGCGTCACATCATCCGCGAGGCCAAAAGTTACCTCGAAGGCATCCAGCCGCCGTTCTTCAAGGCGTTGCTCGACTACGCGGAAGACGGCTCGTATTCGTGGCACTGCCCGGGCCACTCGGGTGGTGTGGCGTTTCTGAAGAGCCCGGTGGGCCAGATGTTTCACCAGTTCTTCGGCGAGAACATGCTGCGCGCCGACGTGTGCAACGCGGTGGAAGAACTGGGCCAGCTGCTGGACCACAACGGCGCCATCGGCGCCAGTGAACGCAACGCGGCGCGCATCTTCAACGCCGACCACTGCTTCTTCGTGACCAACGGCACCAGCACCAGCAACAAGATGGTCTGGCACCACACGGTGGCGCCCGGCGATGTGGTGGTGGTGGACCGCAACTGCCACAAGTCCATCCTGCACAGCATCATCATGACGGGCGCGATCCCTGTCTTTCTGAAGCCCACGCGGAACCACTACGGCATCATCGGCCCGATCCCCCAAAGCGAGTTCGAGATCGACGCCATCAAGGCCAAGATCCGCGCCAACCCGCTGCTGGCCGGCGTGGACGCGGACGCTGTGAAGCCCCGCGTGCTCACGCTCACGCAGTCCACCTACGACGGTGTGCTCTACAACACCGAAGCCATCAAGCAGATGCTCGACGGCTACGTGGCCAACCTGCACTTCGACGAAGCCTGGTTGCCCCACGCTGCCTTCCACCCGTTCTACGGCAACTTCCACGCCATGGGCAAGAAGCGGGTGCGCCCGTTGGAGTCGGTGGTGTACGCCACGCAGTCCATCCACAAGCTGCTCGCCGGCATCAGCCAGGCCAGCCACGTGTTGGTGCAGGACTCGCAGCACGTCAAGCTCGACCGCCACCTCTTCAACGAGGCTTACCTGATGCACACCAGCACCAGCCCGCAGTACGCGATCATTGCCAGCTGCGACGTGGCCGCAGCCATGATGGAGCCGCCCGGCGGTAAGGCGCTCGTGGAGGAGAGCATTTTCGAAGCGCTGGACTTCCGCCGCGCCATGCGCAAGATCGACGCCGAGTTTGGTGACGATGATTGGTGGTTCAAAGTCTGGGGGCCAGACGATCTGGCCGAAGAGGGCATGGGAGAAGCCATCGACTGGGTGCTCAACTCCGATCCAGCAGGCTCGCAGGCCACAGCCAAGGAGTGGCACGGCTTTGGGGACATGGCGCCAGGCTTCAACATGCTGGACCCGATCAAGGCGACCATCGTCACGCCGGGCCTGAACCTGGACGGACGCTTCGAGCCCGAAGGCATCCCTGCCTCCATCGTTACCAAGTTCCTTGCCGAACACGGTGTGGTGGTGGAGAAAACGGGCCTCTACAGCTTCTTCATCATGTTCACCATCGGCATCACCAAGGGCCGCTGGAACACCTTGCTCACCGCGCTGCAGCAGTTCAAGGACGACTACGCCAAGAACCAGCCGATGTGGCGCATCCTTCCGGAGTTCTGCCAGAAGCACCCGCGCTACGAGCAGATGGGCCTGCGCGACCTGTGCCAGCATGTGCACGAGCTCTACGCCCGCTACGACATCGCGCGCCTCACCACCGAGATGTACCTGAGCGACCTCACGCCGGCCATGAAACCGACCGATGCCTTCGCTCACATCGCGCAACGCACCACCGAACGCGTGCCGATCGACGAACTCGAAGGCCGCATCACCACCAGTCTGGTGACGCCGTACCCACCGGGTATCCCGCTGCTGATCCCGGGCGAAGTGTTCAACCGCAAGATCGTCGACTACCTCAAGTTCGCGCGCGAGTTCAACGCCCAGTGCCCTGGCTTCGAGACCGACATCCACGGCCTCGTGGAAATGGTGGGTGACGACGGCAAGAAGCGCTACTTTGCCGACTGCGTGAAGGCCTGAAAGGCCGCCTCTGCGAGAAAAAAGGCCCCTGCGAGGGGCCTTTTTTCATCGTGGGGGCAGGTGATCGTTCAGCCCAGCGCGTCGCTGTCGCGGCTCACGCCTGTGGTGTGGCTGTAGCCGCCGTCCACGTAGGTGATCTCGGCGGTCACGCCGCCGGCCAGGTCGCTCAGCAGGAAAGCGGCCACATTGCCCACGTCTTCAATCGTCACGTTGCGGCGAATGGGTGAGGCGCTGGCCACCATGCCCAGCAGCTTGCCGAAGTCTTTGATGCCGCTGGCGGCCAAGGTCTTGATGGGGCCTGCGCTGATGCCGTTGACGCGCATGCCCTTGGGGCCCAATGACTCTGCGAGATAGCGCACCGATGCTTCCAGGCTGGCCTTGGCCAAGCCCATGGTGTTGTAGTTGGGCACGGCGCGCAAGGCGCCGAGGTAGGTGAGGGTGAGCAGCGCCGACTTCTGGTTGAGCATGGGCAGCGCAGCCTTGGCCATGGCCGGGAAGCTGTAGGCGCTGATGTCGTGCGCAATGCGGAAGTTTTCGCGCGTGAGACCGTCGAGAAAGTCTCCGGCGATGGCCTCGCGCGGGGCAAAGCCGATGCTGTGCACAAAGCCGTCGAACTTGGGCCAGACCTGCGCCAGGTCGGCAAACAGGCGCTCGATCTGGGCATCGTCGCCCACGTCGCAATCGAAGATGAGTTTGGAGTCGAAATCTGCCGCGAATTCGGTGATGCGGTCTTTGAAGCGCTCGCCAACGTAGCTGAATGCGAGCTCCGCACCCTGCTGGTGACAGGCCCTTGCGATTCCGTAAGCGATGGACCGGTTGGACAGCACGCCCGTGATCAGCAATTTCTTGCCGGTGAGAAAACCCATGTTTCTGTCTCCAATGAAAAATCCTTCAGAATTCCATCCCGGTCACCGACTCATTTCGACGTCCCTGGCCGCGTTGTTGGTGCTCTGGAGCCCGCTGGGTTGGGCTGCTCACGGCTACGCGCTGTGGGGCAAGCTCAAGTACCCCGACGGCTTCACCCATTTCGACTACGTCAACCCCACCGCTCCCAAAGGCGGCGAGCTGCGGCTCGTGAGCAACCTGCGGCTGTCCACCTTCGACAAATACAACCCGTTCACACTGCGCGGCAGCGCACCGGCCTACCTGTCCAACCTGATGTTCGACTCGCTGTTGGCCGGCGCGCTCGACGAGAACGGCGCAGCTTATGGCCTGCTGGCTGACGATGTGAGCACCGCACCCGACGGTCTGTCGGTCACCTTCAAACTGCGCGACACCGCACGGTTCCACAACGGCGACCCGGTGCTGGCTGCCGACGTGAAGCACAGCTTCGACACGCTCATGGGGCCACACACCTCGCCCGCGTTCAAGACCATCCTTCAGGAAGTCGCTGGTCTGGACGTGCTGGGCGAACGCACCGTGCGCTATCGGTTCAAGAAGCCCAACCGCGAATTGCCGCTGACCGTGGGCGGTCTGCCGGTGTTCAGCCGTGCGTGGGGCAATGCGGTGGACCCCAAGACCGGTCAGCGCAAGACGTTTGACCAGGTCGTCACCGATATCCCCATCGGCAGCGGGCCTTACAAAATCGGCCCGGTGCAATTCGGCAAGGACATCACCTACGTGCGCGACCCTGCGTACTGGGCGCGCGACCTGCCGGTGCGCCGCGGCACCGCGAACTTCGACCGGATCCTGGTCAAGATCTACAAGGACAACACCGCTCGCCTTGAAGCGCTCAAGGCCGGCGAATTCGACCTCATGCGCTTTTTTTCGGCGGGCGACTGGGCGCGCCGTGTCAACGGCAAGAAGTTCGATACCGGTGAGCTCGTGAAGGGCGAATTCACCCACCGCCTGCCCACCGGCTTTCAGAGCTATGTGCTCAACACGCGCCGAGCGCCGCTCAACGACATTCGCGTGCGTGAGGCGCTGGGCCTGGCGATGGACTACGAGTGGATGAACCGCCAGATGTTCTACAACGCTTACCAGCGTGTGCAAGGGCTGTTCGGCAACACCGATTGTTCTCCGCAGGGAACACCTTCGCCCGAAGAGCTGGCCTTGTTGGAGCCGTTGCGCAAGCAACTGCCACCGGCGGTGTTTGGGCCAGCCTACGCGGCGCCGCGCACGGATGGCGCAAATTCCCTGCGCGGCAACCTCAAACGCGCGCAGGCCTTGCTGCGCGATGCAGGCTGGAGCGTGCAGGACGGTCAGCTGCGAAACGCACAGGGCAAGCCCCTGTCTCTTGAGTACCTCGACAGCAACGAGACCGGCGCGCGCGTGGTCACCCCGTGGATACGCAACCTCACCAAACTGGGTGTTGAACTCAAGTTCCGCCCGGTGGATTTCGCGCTGTACCAGCAGCGACTGCGCAGTTTCGACTTCGACATCGTCTCGCTGGCCTACGGCGGCACCAACAACCCTGGCGCCGAGTACGCCGACCTGTTCGGCAGCGCGGCCGCCAAGACCGAAGACTCGGGCAACCACACCGGTACCGCAAACCCGGCCGTGGATGCGTTGATCGAACGCATGGTGGAGGCGCCCACACAGCCCGAGTTTCTGGCCGCCTGCCGTGCGCTGGACCGCGCCATCACCCACAGCCATGTGCTGATTCCGCAGTGGTCGGCCACGACGCACCGCATGGCTTACAACGCGTGGCGACTGGCCAGGCCAAAAGACATGCCGCCGTACGCGAGCGGCGAAGTCTGGGCCATCGACACCTGGTGGTCTCAGAAATGATGCCCCCACGCTCCACCGCTGCGCGGGACGCTGCCCCCCGAGGGGGCTGGCCTTGCTTGGGGCGGCCCGGCGCGGCGGTCTCCTCACCTCGGAGCAACTGACACACCATGTGGGTCTACATCCTCAAACGCCTGCTGCTCATGATCCCGACGCTGTTCGGGGTGTTGTTGCTGACCTTCGTGGTGATCCAGTTTGTGCCGGGTGGGCCGGTGGATCAGTACCTGGCAGAAGCCCGTGCGGGCGCCGGCGCAGCGGGGGCAGAAGGTGGCTCGGTCTATCGCGGCGCGCAGGGGGTGGATCCCAAGCGCATCGAACAGATCAGGGCGCTCTATGGTTTCGACAAACCAGCGCACGAACGCTTCTTTCAGATGATTGGGCAGTTCGCGCGGTTCGACCTGGGCACCAGCTTTTTCCAGAACAAGGCCGTGTCAGAACTCATCATGGAGAAGCTGCCGGTGTCCATCACACTGGGGCTCTGGACCTTCCTCATCAGTTACGGGGTGGCCGTACCGCTGGGTGTGGCCAAGGCGGTGCGTGCCGGCTCGCGCTTCGATCTGGTCACCACCTTGCTTGTGCTCATAGGCTACGCCATTCCCGGTTTCGTGCTGGGCGTGGCCTTGCTGGTGATTTTTGGCGGGCAGTTGCAGTGGTTTCCGCTGCGTGGCCTCACCTCGTCCAACTGGGAAGAACTGAGCTGGGGTGCGCGCATCGTGGACTACCTCTGGCACATCACGCTGCCGGTGGTGGCCATGGTGCTGGGCAGCTTCGCGGTCACGGCCATGCTGACCAAGAATGCGTTTCTGGAAGAGATCCGCAAGCAGTACGTGATGACCGCACGTGCCAAGGGCCTGAGCGAGCGGCAGGTGCTTTGGAAGCACATCTTTCGAAACGCGCTCATCCCCATCGTCACCGGTTTTCCCTCGGCCTTCATCGGCGCCTTCTTCGCGGGGTCGCTGCTGATCGAAACGCTTTTCTCGCTCGACGGTCTTGGCTTGCTCAGCTATGAGAGCGTGATCCGGCGCGACTACCCTGTGGTGCTCGGCACACTGTTCTTCTTCACCCTGATCGGCCTGGTGACCAAGTTGATTTCCGACCTCTGCTACGTCTGGGTGGACCCGCGTGTCAAATTCGACTGAAGCCGTGACACCGTCGTTGTCGCCGAGTGCCCGCGCCTGGCGCCGCTTCAAACGCAACCGCCTGGGCTACTGGAGCCTCGTGCTCTTCTGCCTGCTGGTGGTGGGCAGCCTGTTTGCCGAGGTGCTGTCGAACGACCGGCCTTTGGTCGCTCGCTACGAGGGAACGACCTACTTTCCCATGGTGAAGGACTACGCCGAGACGGTCTTCGGCGGCGATTTCGACACCACCACCGACTACCTTGACCCGTTCATCCGCGAACAGCTCACCAAGGGCGATAACTGGGCCATCTACGCGCCGAATCCGTATGGCCCGCAGACGCTGAATTACTTTGCCAAGCTGCCGAATCCTTCGCCGCCCACGTTGGACAACCTGTTGGGGACCGACGACCGCGGCCGCGACCTGCTGGCCCAGCTGATCTACGGCTTTCGCGTGAGCGTGTTGTTTGCACTCGCGCTCACCGTAATCGGCGTGCTGCTGGGTGTGGTCACCGGCGCCATTCAGGGCTTCTTTGGCGGCAAGACCGACCTGGCCTTCCAGCGCTTCATCGAGATCTGGGGCTCCATGCCCGAGCTGTATTTGCTCATCATTTTTTCGGCGGTGTTTGCGCCCAGCATCAGTCTGTTGCTGATCCTGCTCAGCCTGTTCGGCTGGATGGGCCTCTCCGACTACGTGCGCGCCGAGTTCCTGCGCAACCGACAGCTCGACTACGTGCGCGCCGCGCGTGCGCTCGGATTGTCCAACTGGCAGATCATCTGGCGCCACGTGTTGCCCAACAGTCTCACGCCGGTGGTGACCTTCCTGCCGTTCCGCATGAGCGCGGCCATCCTGGCGCTGACCTCTCTCGACTTTCTGGGCTTGGGGGTTCCACCCGGCACGCCCTCGCTGGGCGAACTGCTCAGTCAGGGCAAGAACAACATCGATGCCTGGTGGATATCACTCTCCACCTTCGCGGTGCTGGTGATCACGTTGTTGTTGCTCACCTTCATGGGCGATGCGCTGCGCGATGCGCTCGATCCGAGAAAGGCCGACAAGTGACGGTTCCGATACTTCTTGACGTCAAAGGCCTGCGCGTCTCGTTCGGCACCCAGGAAGTCGTGCACGGCATCGATTTTTCCATCCAGGCGGGTGAGAAGCTCGCGCTGGTGGGCGAATCCGGTTCAGGCAAGACAGTGTCGGCGTTGTCGCTGCTGCGCCTGGTGCACAACGCCGACGTGAGCGGGGCGGCTCTGCTCAACGGCCGCGACCTGCTGCAGATGACCGAGCACCAACTGCGCGGCGTGCGCGGCGACGAGGTAGCCATCATCTTCCAGGAGCCCATGACTGCGCTCAACCCGCTCTACACCGTGGGCGACCAGATCGGCGAAGTGCTGCAGCTGAAAAAGGGCCTCACACCTCGGCAGGCGCTCGCCTCCACCATCGAACTGCTGGCGTCCACCGGCATACCGGAGCCAGCGCGCCGCGCCAACGCCTTTCCGCACCAGCTCAGCGGCGGTCAGCGCCAGCGCGCCATGATCGCCATGGCGCTGGCCAGCAACCCGAAGCTGCTGCTGGCCGACGAGCCCACCACCGCGCTGGACGTGAGCCTGCGCGGCCAGATCCTCGACCTGCTGGCCGACCTGCAGCGCCAGCACGGCATGGCGGTGCTGCTCATCACGCACGACCTCAATCTGGTGCGCCGCTTCGCCGACCGAGTGGCCGTGATGGAGCAGGGCCATCTGGTGGAGCAGGGCGTGGTGAGCGACGTGTTTGCCGCGCCGCGGCACGCCTACACGCAGATGCTGCTGGCCAGCAAACCCCAGCGCGACGTGGTGCCCGCTGGGCCGGCCGTTGACGTCGCGCCTGTGCTGCAAGCCCGCGGCCTGCGGGTGAGTTACCCCGTGCCGCTGCCCGGACTGAAGGGCTGGTTCAAGAAAGGCGAATTCGTTGCCGTGCAGGGCGCTGACCTGGACGTGGCGCCGGGCCAGACGCTGGGTGTGATCGGCGAGTCAGGTTCGGGCAAATCCACACTGGCGCTGGCTGCGCTCGGTCTGTTGCCTCACCAGGGCAACCTGCAAGTCACAGGCTCGGATTGGGCGCAAGCGATCAAGAGCGGGCAGGGCAGGGCACTTCGCCAGCGGGTGCAGGTCGTTTTCCAGGACCCGTTTTCCTCGCTCTCGCCGCGAATGACCATCGAGCAGATCGTGGGTGAAGGTTTGCTGGTGCATCAGCCTGAGCTCTCTGTGGCGCAACGCCGCGAGCGTGTGGTCACGGCCTTGGCCGATGTAGGGCTGGTCGACGACCCCCGGCGAGGGGGTGACTGGTTGCAGCGCTACCCGCATGAGTTCTCGGGCGGGCAGCGTCAGCGCCTGGCCATCGCGCGCGCGCTCATCATCGACCCGCAACTGCTGGTGCTCGACGAGCCGACGAGTGCGCTCGATGTGACGGTGCAGAAGCAGGTGCTGGCCCTGCTGCAGCGCCTCCAGCGCGAACGCGGCCTGAGCTATCTGCTGATCACGCACGACGTGGATGTGATTCAGGCCATGGCACACCACGTCATCGTGATGAAGGATGGCGCTGTGGTCGAAAGCGGCCCGGTCGATCAGGTGTTGCGCTCGCCCGAGCATCCCTACACCCGCACGCTGGTTCAGGCGTCCGCCTGAGGCGCTCGTCGGCTTGACCTGCGTCAGGCCGCAGCGAGGATGGGCGGCGTATAACCGCTGCTCATGACAGATTCCACATCCAGCTCAACGCGTCCCGTCTCGCTTCAGTCGCCCGGTCGCTGGCTGTCTCTGGGCTGGGCCGACCTGAAGCGCAACCCTGTGCCCGGCCTCGTTCACGGACTGCTGCTCACCGCCTTTGGCTGGCTGCTGCTGTGGGCTGCGCGCGATCAGTTCTGGCTCTTGGCCGGGGCTTTCTCCGGCTTCCTCATCGTTGCGCCCATCCTGGCCACCGGGCTGTACGAGGTCAGCCGCCAGCGCCGGGCCGGCCTTGGCGATGTGGTGCGGCTCTGGCGCTCAGGAGACAGCCGGCTGGTGAAGTTCGGCCTGCTGCTGGGTCTGGCCGGCACCGGCTGGGTACTCACCTCGGCCGGGCTCATCACTCTCTGGTCGCCGACTCCCATCCTCAAACCGGTGGACTTCCTGCGCCACGTGGTGCTGGTTCGCGAGATCGGCCTGTTCGAGGTCTGGTTGCTGCTCGGCGCCCTGCTGGCCGCGCCGGTCTTTGCCTCCACCGTGGTGGCCTTGCCCATGCTGGTGGACACCCGCGTTCCGGTGATGGAGGCGGTGGCCGAGAGCTGGCGTACCGTGGCCAGCCACCCAGGACCCATGGTCCTGTGGGCGGTGGTCATTGCCCTTCTGGTCGGGCTGGGCATGGCCACCGCCTTGATCGGCCTGATCGTGCTGATTCCGTTGCTGGCCCATGCCAGCTGGCACGCCTACCGCGACCTGACCACCCATCGATTGGGGGGCTGAACAATGGGCAACACCCTGTTCGGCTTCACCGAGAGCCAGATCGCCCAGTTCGGCCTGACTTTCGGTGTGGGCGCTTTCATCCTCTACATGCTGTTCATCGTGTTCAACCTGGCCCGCGAATCCAAGGCCGGCAAGTTCGGTACCTTCGTGCTGTTTCTGGTGCTCTCATTCGGCATGCTGGGGTTTCTGGCCAAGAACCTCATTCAATGGGTCTTGGGTATTTGAACGGCGTTCAGCATGGAACTGTTGATCGGGTTGCCAATCCGTGGTTGCAGGCGTTACAATGCGAGCTTCACGACCAAATGGGCGGGTAACTACCGGCCCATTTTTTTTGGCCGAACGCTTTTGACCCTGGGGTA
>LNFM01009226.1_pt1 | contig 14493 bp, 9 predicted proteins | sample 596031 | NCBI WGS metagenome assembly LNFM01 (sample SAMN04254537, study PRJNA301005) | activated carbon metagenome | isolation source: dual media filters at the Ann Arbor, Michigan drinking water treatment plant | place: USA: Ann Arbor
CCCGGCGCTCGAGCTCGGCGGCCTGCGCCTCGAGCTGCTTCACCTGACGGCCGAGCTCGGCTTCGGCTTCCTTGAGCGCGAGCGCCTGCTGGTCGAGCTCCTCGGGATCCGCGAGCGGATCGATCTCGGTCTCGGGGAGGACGATCTTCTTCACCTTCCGGGCCGCCGGCGCGTACTGGGAGCGAATCTTCGCGAGCTGCTGCGCGCGCGCGTTCGAGGCTCCGGCCGTGAGCTCGGCGTCGATGGCGGCGACGAGCTGCTTCTTCGCGACCGCGAGCTTGGTCTTCGCGGCGGCGAGCTCCTTGTCGAGGGCGGCGAGCTCCTTGGCGGTCTCGGTGGCGGTGGCGAGCTGCGACCGGAGCTCGCGGTCACGGCGCCAGGAGGCGCGCTGCTGCTTGAGGCGGTCGACGACCTTGAGCTCGCCGTCGTAGCGGGCCTTGAGCGCGGCCTGCGCGGACGACTTCTCGCTGACGAGCTTGGTGGCGTTGGCCGCAGCGGTCAGCGCCTTCTGGGTCGCAGTGGACGCCTGCTGAGCCGGCGTCGACGTCGTCGGGGTAGCCGGGGCGGACTGCGCCCAGGCCATGGCCGGGGCCATGGCGAGGACGAGTGCGATCACCCAGCGAGTCATGGTCCGAGCTATTAGCACCCCATGTGCCACGTTTAACCGGCTGGATCTACGCGGGTATGAGCCCGCCCACACCACTGAAAGTGTGCCCGTTTGGGCCCAGGATCTCAGTTTTTCGAGGATCCCGCTCCAACGAGAAACTTGAGGGCCGCGGCCACGGTGGCAGCGATCGCGGCCAGGGGCTCCTCGCCCGGGCGCTCCCAGACCAGGTAGTCGCGGGCCTCGGCGTCGACGATCGCGTGGAAGCGAAAGCTGCGGAGCCGGTAGCCACCGGCCAGGGCGATCGAGCCATCCAGGTCGCCGTCGTTCGCCAGGCCGTCCTCGAGCGGACGGCCATAGCGCGTCATCACGCGGTCGACGGCGAGGATTGGCAGGACTCCCTGGACGCCATCGTCGTCCGCCACCAGGAGCGCGGCGCCGTCAGCGCTCGGCTCGGCCCAGGTCCGGGCATGCGAGCTATCAGGCCTTATCCGTTCGGCGAGGACCAGCACGGACCCGACTCTACGCTACAGTCGAGCCGATGCGGATGGCTCTGCTCGTCGCGCTGGCGGCATGCGGTGGCTCGCAACTACGCGACCCCGAGGCTGCTGATCTCGCGGAGCATTTGCCCGCAACGCTCGAGGCCGCGAAGGCCAAGACCGGTGACCCGCGCACGATCTCGGTGCGCATCTACGCCGACACGGTGACCCGCGTCCGCGCGGGGTGGAAGGAAGAGATCACCGATCAGCTCGACTACGCGAGTCAGTTCCTGACGCCGTTCGTGGGCGCGCAGATCAAGGTCGACGAGATCAAGGACTGGGACTACGTCGGCGAAGCGGTGCCCGCCCTGCGGGCGCTGTCCGAGCTCGATCCGGGTGACGGCGTCCAGTGGGTCATCGGCTACATCGCGCCGCTCGAGCGCGCGACGTCGGTGTTCTCCGAGCTCACCGTCACCGAGCCCCTCGCGAAGCACATCGTGATTCGCGGCTGGGCCGAGGACCCCGAGCGCGAGTCCCTCGCGACGACCCTTCCGGACATGAGCGAGACGGCACGGACGGAGGTGCTCGGCGCCCATCGCCGGCACAAGCAGACGGTGATCCTCGTGCGGTCCCTCGCCATCACCCTCGGCGCGATTCCCGAGCTCGACTCCGAGTCGATCCTCCATCCCCAGTACGCGCCGAAGTTGCACAGCTTTGCCGACCGCAACCGCGAGCTCGTCGAGCTGGCGCTCCGGGAGCGTCTCGGCGGGGGCACGAATGTCACGGTCGCGAAGGCGCTGCTCGAGTCCATCGAGAAGACCGACTGGGGTGGCTGGATGCCGGCCGACAAGGAGGACCTCGTCACGCGGCTGAACACCATCGTCGACGCGACGAAGTCCGGCCGCACTGCGGTCGGCGTGCCGCCGGCGGCGGTGCAACAGTTCGAGCGGATCGAGCTGCTCGCCCGCCAGGGCAAGATCCCCGATGCCCTCGCCGAGCTAGACAACCTGCTCGCGGCGTTCCCGGGCAACGCGACGATGCACCAGATGCGGTGCCAGCTACACATCATGGCGCCGGGCGTGAAGGATCCGGCGACGCTCACCGCGTGCGCGAAGGTCTCGGAGCTGGCCCCGGGTGATCCGGGCGTGCATCTGCTCCTCGCGGACGCGTTCTCCAAGGTGGATGACGTCGCCAGCACGCGTGCGCAGCTGCTCCTCGTCGCGCAGAAGATCCCGAACCTCCCGGCGGGTGGTCCGGACGTGTGGCGCGCCGTGATCTCGCTCTACCAGCGCATGGGAGCTCTGACGTGGACCGAGGAGGCGCTCACGGCGGCCGGGCTCGAGCAGGATCCGATCGCCATCGAGGTCACGCAGAAGCGGGCGCGTTACGGCGTGCCCAAAGGCATGAAGATCAAGCCCGAGGAGGAAGCGCTCCTCGTGGCGGCGGTGCGCGGCGCGCTCGACCAGATCTATGCGAACAAGTCGGCGGAGGCCGGCAGGACGCTCGATGCCGCCGAGAAGCGGTGGCCAGGCGCGGCGGGGCTCGCGGCGGCGCGGTGCGACCTGCACCTGCGCGCGGACAAGCTTCCCGAGGCCAAGGCGGCGTGCGCGAAGGCGCTGAAGACCGATCCGAACGAGTCGTGGGCGCTCTACCTCTCGGGAGTGATCGCGCTCCGCGATGCGAGCGGCACCAAGGCCGGCATCGCCAAGCTCGAGGCAGCGATCAAGGTCGACCCCGACCTCGGCCAGGCCTGGCGCACCCTCGCGAAGGCGTACGCCCGGGCCAAGAACCAGGCGGCCCTCGAGAAGCTCGCCGCTGACTATCAGGCGCGGTTCGGCTCGCCGCTCCCCACGCAATGAGCTTTCTGCGGCGCATGTTCTCGAGCGACTACCGCGCGGCCGTCGCCGCCGAGGCCGCGGGGAACGTCGACGCCGCCGCGGAGCGCTATGGGCTCGCGGGCGAGCACGCCGCCGCCGTACGCATGCATCTCGCCCGGGCGGCGCGCGCCCCGAGCCGCAACGCCGAGCTCGCCGCTCTCCGCGATGCCCTGCGCTGGGCCGCCGAGGATCCGGAGCTCATCAAGCGGGCGTCGGCCGCGCTCGGCAAGGCCCTGTGGGAAGCGGCGAAGGCAGAGGGCATCGCCACGGAGCGCGATCGGGCGCGGGTGCGCGAAGCGTCGGCGCTCCTCGTGGCCGGCGACGACCACCTCACGGCCGGCATGGCGCTCGAGGCGATCGGCGATCACCTCGGCGCGGCGAACGCGTACTCGGCGGGCGGCCTCGTCGAGAAGATGGAAGTCGCCCTCTCCGCCGACGACGCCGCTCAGAGCGCGGCGCGCGAGGAGAAGGATGCATTCGCCGGCTACGAGACTGCGATGCGGGTCGGTCGCCGCGACGATGCGCGCTCCGAGCTCGTCCGGGCCATCGCCGCCGGCGCCGCCGCGAGCGAGTACCGGCGCTTGCTCGATCAGCTCGACACGCAGCTCCTCTCGGCCGGGCGCGTGGAGCTGCGGCGCCGCGGCAAGCCAGCCATCGTCGTGTGCGCCGCCGACAAGCTGGTGCTCGGCCGCGATCAGCTCTGCGATCTCATGCTGCGCGCCGGTGGCGTCTCGCGGCAGCACGCCGAGATCGAGATCGTGAACGGCGCCTTCGTGCTGCGCGATCTCGACTCGCGCAACGGGACGACGCTCGCCGGCATGCCGCTCGCCGGACGCGTCCCGCTCGCCGGCAAGGGTCGCTTCGGCCTCGGCGACGACTGCCAGCTCGACTTCGAGCTCGCGGGCGGTGTGCTGATCATCCGGGCCAACAACGGCCTCGATCGCGGCGCGGTGCTCATCGCGGGCACCGAAGGCAGTCCCATCGACCTCGCGCCGTCGGACCTCGTCCTCGACCTGCTCTTCCATCGCGGGCGGCCGCTGCTCGGGCGCGGCGCCGCGAAGTCGGTCGCCTTCAACGCCGAGCCGCTCGGCGACGTGCGTGTACAGCTCATCCGCGGCGACCGCCTCGTCGTCGATGGTGACGAGATCGAAGTGGCCTGATGGGCATCTGGAACAAGCTCTTCGGTGGAGGCAAGAAGGCGCCGCCACCGCCGGCCCTGCCGGCGGCGCCCGAGCCGAAGCACCTCGGCAGCGAGGACGAGGCGTTCCTGGCCGTGCTCGTCGATGACCTGGCCGCGGGCCGGCGCCGCGACGAGGTCAGCTCGCCCGACGTGCTGAAGCGCATCGACGGCGTATGGGGCTCGGGCCACGAGCGCCTCGCGATCGAATGGATGGAAAAGCTGCTCTCTGTCCCCGAGGTGCCCGCCACCGCCACCGCCCCGCTGCGAGCGCAGCTCGTCGAACGCTACGAGCAGCGCGGCGAGCTCGACTCCGCCATCGCTCACCTCGAGGGCCTCATCACCGATCCGCGCTACTCGCTCCGGGCGCACTACCTGCTCGCCGAGCACGCCCGCCGTCGAGGCGACGCCGAGCGCGCGCTCCGCCACTACGAGGCCGTGCTCGGTCGCGACGTCGACTACCCGAACGTGCGCGTACGCGTCGAGCGCCTGCGGCAGCAGGTCGGGCGCGCGGCCCCGGTCGCCGGTGAGACGATCGCCGCCGGCGACGTCGCTGGTATCACCGCCGGGGCCCGCTATCGCCTGGTGCGCGAGCTCGGCCGCGGCGCGACGGGCGTCGTGTACCTCGCGCGCGACATGGAGCTCGAGCGCGACGTCGCCGTGAAGCTCTTGCACCCCCACCTCGCGAGCACCGAGCGCGCCGACCAGCTCGCTCGCTTCTTCCACGAGGCCCGCGTGATGGCGTCGCTGCGCCACCCGAACGTCGTCGCCGTCCTCGATCTCGACGAAGCCTCGCGCCGCATCGTGATGGAGCTCGCCGCCGGCGGCACCCTCAAGGACGTCCTCCGCGAGCGGGGTCCGCGTCCGCTCCGCCGCGCCATCGAGCGTCACGGTCAGGTGCTGTCCGCCCTCGCCGCGGCCCACAAGCGCGGCATCGTGCACTGCGACCTCAAGCCCGCCAACCTCATGTTTCGCCGCGACGTCGATCTGCCGGGCGTCGAGGTCATGCTCGGCGACTTCGGAGTCGCCCACCTCCCCGACGAAGCGGGCCGCGCCTCGGCGAGCCCCGACCAGCGCCCCAAGGCGATCGAGGCCATCGGCACGATCGCCTACATGTCTCCCGAGCAGCGCCGCGGCGAGGTCTCACCTGCCGCCGACGTCTACGCGTCCGCCGTCGTCCTCTTCGAGAACCTCATGGCCCGCACGCCGTGGTCGCGCGAGGTGCTGATGTCCGGCGCGCGCAAGGCGGAAGACTTCCTCCTGCCGCCCGAGATCCTCGCAAGCGCCCCGTCGGTCGCCGACGACATCCAGGCGCACCTCCTGCGCATCGGCGATCCGGATCCAGCGCGCCGCCCGACGACGGCGCAGGCCCTCGCCGTCTCGCAGCGCCTCCGCGAGCGCTTGATCGCCTCGTCCTAGCTAGCTAGATCGGGTAGAGGGTCCCCAGGTTAGACGGGCGTCGCTTTGAGGGCGGCCTTGCCGTCCTTCACGTACACGGTGAACTTCACCTCGGTGCAGCCGGTCTTGGCCTTGAGGTCATCGCGGTTGCGCACGAGCTTGTCGGCGAACTTCTCGAAGGTCAGGCCCGACGTCTGCTCGTTGCAGGCCTGCTTCATCGCGATGAACTGGTCGTAGACCTCTTTGAAGTACGGATCGTAGCCCCCGGCCGGGGGCGGCGGCGTGGGCGCCGCGCCGACGGTCGATGGCTCGGCGTTGCCACCGAGGATGTCGTCGTCGAGGCGCAGCGGCGGCGGCGCCTTCTGCACGGCCATCGGCCCCGTCTGCGGTGGCGGCGGTAGCGGCGGCTTGGGCGGCGGCGGGGCCGCGACGGGCGCAGCCCCCCCACCCACGCCCGGCTGCGTACCGATGTTCTTGAACGAGACCGGCGGCGGGGTCTTGGCGGTGGCGGCGGGCGGCACGACGGGCGTGCCTCGAGCGGGGCTGCTCCCCGAATCACCGAAGCGGAACTCGCTCGGTGGCGGCGGCGTGGCTGGGCCCGCGCCCCCCGGGCGCACGCTCGGCAACGCGGTCGCGAGGAGGTCGATCGTGCCGAGGCTGCCCTCGGGCGCGGGGCCCAGGAGCTGATCGAGATCCTTCTTGGCCGTCTTCGCCTCGCGGCCGAGCTTGTCGATGTGAATGTTCACGCTGCGCGCGATCGATCCGAACTTGCCCGGATGCGCGTCCTCGGCGAGCCGCTCCGTCTCGCCCTTCGCGAGCTTGACGACGTCCGCCGTGAGGCGACGCAGCGGCCGGTCCGTCTCGACGAGCATGAGTCCGATGCCGATCGCCAGCGCGAGCACGAAGCCGCCCCCGACGAGCACCCACGGGAAGTCGCCCGTCAGGTCGTCCTTGGTCAGGCGCTTGAACGTGCCGAGGAACCCCGGGTCGACCGGCTGGGCCGCGAAGATCGTGAAGTAGCCCTGCTTGGTCGCCGCCTCGCCGGGGAGCCGCGCCACGATCGCGGTGATGTTCTCCTTGCCGGCGCGGACAGGCGTCGGCTTGCTCGCCTGACAGTCGCGCGCCGGGTCGCCACTCGAGAGCGCGCCGATCGCCTTCTGCATCGTCGCCTTGTCGAACGACACCGAGCGGCTCTGCGCGACAGGCTCGCCCGCCAGGTAGAACCCGACGTCGACGCCCACGCGCCCCGAGAGCCCCTGCGCGAGCTCGTTCGTCACCTTGTGACCGAGCAGCACGGCGCCGACATACTCGACCGTCGCATCGCGCTTGATCACCGGCGACGCGGCCACGAAGTACATCGAGTTGTTGAAGACCCAGATGTCGTCGCGGAGGTAGCCCGCGAGCGCATCGTCGACGAGCGGACGGCCCGCAAGCGTGTCGCCGTACTCGTCCTGGTCGATGTTCACGTTCGCGACCACGCGGCCCCGGCGGTCGAGGAGGATCGCGAAGTCCGGCTTGCGGCCCTCGATCGTCTTCACGACCTCCTCGCCCACGCCGCGCACCTTCTTCATCGTCGCGTCGTCGAGTTTGTCGATCGACGACGCCGTCTCCAGTGCGGCGACCACGGTGTCCGTCCGCGAGAACGCGCCGGTCACCTCGACGCGATTGCGCGCGTCGTCGGTCAACAGAATGTCGACGACGTCGCACGCCACGCCGAGGCGGCGCTGCTCCTCGGTCGCCTGGGCCCGGGCCGCGGGACGCGGCAACGCAAGCGCGAGCGCCAGCGCCGCCGTGGCCGCGAGCGCGATGAGAAAGAACCAGATCTTGGACCAGAACACCGCTGCCTCACTTCTTCAGCGGGTAGCCCGCCGGGATCTTCACGGTGACCTCCGCCTTGCCCTTCGCCGGCACGACGACCTGCTGCTCCGGCTGATCGATCCAGCCGGTGCCGTAGAACACCTGCAGCTTGTAGGTCCCCTCCGGCACCTCGCCCAGATCGAACTTCCCGGCCGCATCCACCGTCGCGAAGTACGGCGACGCCACCACCACGACCGTCCCCTTCAGGTGCGGCGCATCGCTGTCGCCCACCTCGATGAGGCCCGCCGCATCCACCCGGAACGACCGCACGCCACTGGGATTGAGCGGCCCGCCCTCGATCAGCTTCGGCTGGCCCTTGGCCACCAGGCTCCGCGGCGTTCGCGATGTGTTCTTGATCTCGACCTTCGCACCGACCTGCGCGCCGATGACCGGCTTCGCGAACGACTCACCGACGAGTTCCCACACGACCTGCACGGGCGTGCCTCCTGCGGGCGGGGGCCCCTCGAGCACGACCAGCATCTGCGGGGTGGTCGCCACCGGCTTCACGGGAGCGAGTGGATTCTCGACGCGGTCGAGGAACCCCTTGTTCGACACGGCGGCGCGTGCGGGAGCGGCCGGTACTTCGACCTTCCCCGCGACTCCACCGGCCATCGCCGTGCCCGCTCCGAGCGCGAGAACCAGGTACGCGGGTGCAATGACCCGAGGCGGCAACCCCATGGGACGGAAGCGTAAAACCCCCGTCGCACCAACACAACGTCCGCCCCGGCGATAGTGAGCAACCCCGGTCGGAAGGCGGCGATAGGCAGCCCCATGTCGGTCGCGCTCGGGTTCCGTCCGCTCACGCCGCTGACGGCCGCGGCGCTGCTGGCCGGCGGGGTCGCACTCGGCACTGCGGCGACCGGCCGCATCGACCCGGTGGACGCGGCGCTCGGCGGCGAGGCCACGCGGCTCTATGCGCTCGGCGGCCTGGCGATGCTCGGCGCGTGGCGGATCGCAGCGATGCGGGTGGCCGCCATCCCGGTCGCGCTCGTGCTCGTCGGCCTCGCACGCGGGATCATCGCCCCGGTCGTCGTTCCGGCGACGGCCACGCCCGACGACCGCACCGAGGACCGCATCGCCGGCATCGTGCGTGGCCCCGTCGTCGCGACGAAGCGAAGACGCGACCACACCCCCGCTGGTACCGGAACGGGCGCCGTGCTCGAGGCCACGAGCGGGCATCCGGTCTGGGTGTGGGCCGACGAGACGCTGCAGCCGGGAGAGCGCGTGGTCGTGACCGGGCGCCTCATGACGCCGCGCGGACATCTGGGGATCGCGCAGCCGGACCAGGCCGCCGCGCTGCGGGCGCGGGGCGCGCGCTTCGTGCTCGAGGCCGAGCAGGTCGAGCATGTGGGAGAGGCCGCGGGGATCGTCGACGAGACGTGGCGTTGGGCGGCGGCGACGCAGGCCCGCTGGTCACGGGCGATCGGAGACGCCGGCGGCGATACGCCCGCGAGTGCGGCTCTGCAGGGGCTGACCGTCGGCGATCGGGCGCGGGTGCCCGCAGAGCTGGACGAGCGGTGGCGGGCGGCGGGCATCTATCACGTGCTGTCGGTGAGCGGGCTGCACCTCGCGGTGATCGCGGGGCTCGCGTATGCGGGGCTGCGTCGCCTGATCGCAGGCTCGCCGCTGGGCGGACGGATGCGGCCGGCGATGATCGCGGGGCCGCTCGCGCTCGCGCTCGCGCTCACGTACACGCTCGTGACGGGCGCGCAGATCGCGACTGTCCGCGCGCTCGTCGTGGTCGCGCTCGTCATCGGGGCCGCGATGCTCGATCGGCCGGTCGCCTTCGTCGACACCCTCGGGGTGGCGGCGATCGCGATCCTCGTGTGGCGACCGTCGCAAGTGGTGGACCCCGGGTTCCAGCTGTCGTTCACGGCGGCCCTCGCGCTGGCCCTCGCGTCCCCCCGCCCCGAGGCGGCCGCGAGTGCGCGCCCCGGGCGCATCGCGCGGGGCCTGCGGGCCGCGAGCAGTTGGATCCGGCGTGGTCTCGTCGCGTCCATCCACGTGACCCTCGCGACGGCGCCGATCACGGCCTTTCATTTTCACCAGCTGCAAGCGGGCGGGCTCGTCGGCAACCTCGTCCTCGGGCCGCTGCTCGAGCTCGTCGCCCTGCCCGTCGCGCTCGTCGGGATCATCGTCGACTGGAGCGTGCCGCTCGTGATCGCCACGCGGGTGGTCGAGGCCGTCGACACGATGGCCGGCTGGCTCGCCCAGGTCGCGCCCGTCGGCGAGGTCGCGCTCGTGAGTCCCGTCGCCGCGATCGTCGCGACGGGGGGCGTGCTCGTTCTCGTCGCGCGTGCACGCCGCACGAAGGTGGACGTGGCCCTCGTGGGCGTGCTCGTCGCCGCATGGGCCTTGGGTCGCGAGCCCCCGAGCGCCGCGCTCCGCGTGACGTTTCTCGACGTGGGCCAGGGTGACGCCGCGATCATCGAGACGCCCGGCGGCCAGGTATGGCTCGTCGACGCGGGCGGCACGCCCGGGGCCGCCGCGACCACCCACGCGACGACGATCCGGCGCACGCTCGCGGCGTACGGCCACGCGAAGATCGACGTCGCGATCGTCTCGCATCCACATCCCGACCACTACCTGGGACTACGCGGGCTCGGTGTGCCGATCGCCGAGCTGTGGCTCGCGGACGAGCGCGAGCGGCCCGGCGGCGGCGAGCTCGCCCAGATCGCGCGGCACCTCGAGCAGACCGGGACGCGCATCGTGCATCCGCCGCTCGGCCGCGCGCACGCGCACGAGGGGGTCGAGCTCGTGGTGCATGCGCCGCGGTTCGAGCTGGGCGACTCGGTGGTGGAGGCGACGGATCCGGTGCGCTCGGTAAACGACAACTCGCTCGTCGTCGAGGTGCGCTTCGCGGGGCGAAGCATCCTGTTCGCCGGGGATCTCGAGGCCGAGGGCGAGGCCGCCCTGCGGGACGTCGGTTCCGTCGATGTGGTGAAGGTGCCGCACCACGGCAGTCCGACGTCGTCGACGACCGGGTTCGTGGCGACCACGCGGCCGCGGCTGGCCGTGATCTCGTGCGGAGTCGCGAACGCATATGGCTTCCCCGCACCGGCCGTGGTGGCGCGCTGGGAGGCAGCCGGCGCGGAGGTGGTGCGCACGGATCGGCACGGCGCCATCACCGTCGGCATCACGCGCGACGGCGCGCTGTCCGTCGAGAAGTTTGTTTCCCGCGCCGTTCAGTGACATCGCCGACGCTTTGCGGTTCAATCGGCGCCGTGGTGACACCCGTGCGCGATCGCGAGGCGGTGGATCAAGCGATCGTTCGCGGCAGCGATGCCCTCAAGCAGGGGAAGCTCGACGAGGCCGTGCGCGCGTTCCGGCAGGCGCTCGAGCTGGACCCCGAGAACACGAAGGTCCTGGCGCTGCTGGGCCTGACGCTGTTCCGCGGCAACCAGTTCGCGGATGCGCGGCCCATCTACGAGCAGCTCGTCGAGCTGGCGTCGACCGATGCCTCGCACCGGCTGAACCTCGGCCTCGTCTATCTCAAGCTCGGCGAGGGCGATCTCGCGATTCATGCCCTCGAGGCGAGCCGCGCGCTCGATCCGAGCCAGGGTCGCGCCGTCAGCTATCTCGGGCTCGCATATGCGCGCGCCGGTCGCTATGCCGAGGCGTATCGGTCGTTCCTCATCGCGGGCCAGAACGAGCTCGCGAGCGAGATCGAAGCCAACCTCACCACCGCGGAGCGCGAGGGCATCCAGGCGCAGCTCGGCATGACGGCTCGCGCCGACGCGGCGGCTCCGCCGGCGGTCGAAGCCGCGGCGATGGCCCCCCTGCCATCGCGACCCAGCTCGCCGGGCATCGGCGCACGCGCGCCCAAGCCGGTCGGCATCGGCGACGCGCAGCTCTCGTCACCGGAGATCACGATCGAGCGGGTGCCCGAGCCCGCCGCGCCGCCGCGCCTGACGGACTCGCAGATCTTTGTCCTGCCGAAGACCGAGTCGGCGGTGCCCGAGCAGCGGCCCGGCGATCTGTCGATGGTCTCGCTCGCGGTTGCGGCCGTCGAGCCGTCGCCGGTCACGGCGCCGCGCACGCCTGCCGGTGGCTTCGCGCCCCGTCCGCTGTCCGAGCTCGCGACCGACCAGCTCGTGCGACCCGACGAGGGCGACGATGCGTTCGAGCTCACCGCCGCGGGGGCCCTGGTCATCCGCGTGGTGGAGCGCGTGTTCGCACGCCTCGCCGGGATTCACGTCAGCGGGGGCGACCTCGCGTTCGAGCCCGCCACGCGCCGGTCGCGCGGTCATCAGACCGACGAGAAGTTCGACTACGGCGGCGTGCCCCTCGCCGCGATCACGGGCAAGGGCTACCTCATCGCGTCACCGGGGAAGCACGTGTTCGCGGCCGTCGCGCTCGACGACGATATTCTCTACCTCCGCGAGGACCTCGTCTTTGCCTTCGAGGGAGCGCTGCGCTGGGAGAACGGCAACGTGCCCGGCCTGCGCGGCAAGTTACCCGTGGTGCAGTTCCGCGGGGACGGCGCTCTCGTCGTGCGCTCGCACGCGCCCCTGACACGCGTGAAGCTGCCGGCGCAAGGTGTGGTCTACGTCGACGCGGAACGCATCGCCGGCTGGATCGGGCGTGTGATCCCGCGAGCGGTCGTGCCGCCGAGCGGAGGCCCGATGGGCGCGATGTGCATCGAGTGCACGGGCGAAGGGATCGTGCTCGTCGAGCCCACGCCCGAACCCGACCTGCGCGCGGAGCTGAACGCGGCGATCGCGGCCGCCATCACGGCGGCGAGCGCTCCGACCGCCGCGTCCGCGAACCCCAGCGGGGCCCGTTCCGCACCGCCGCCGCCACCCGGCGCGCCGCCGCGCGACACCGTCAGCGAGGAGCCCGCGCCGCCGGCGCCCCCCGAGGTTGCCCCCGAGCTCGTCGACTTTGCTCGCGAGATCGCTGCGCACAACGCTGCTGCCGACGACGACGTACCGCCGGGTCGCGACGAGTTCTAGCGAGGCCTCCACCATTGTCGCTGTCCCCCCTCGATGCCGCTGCGCGGCTCGCCGGCCTACGTGGTCGGATGCTCCTGCACTCCGCTCGCGACGACGACGGCCTCGGCCACTGGTCGTTCGCGACGGCCGCGCCGGTGGCGACCCTCATCGCGCGCGGGCACTCGATGGTCGAGCTCGATCGCGACGGTCATCCCGTCCGGCGCTTCACCGCCGACCCGATCGAGGCCGCCGATGCGTTCTTGCGCCTGCATGGGTGCGCCCTCGCCGCGCCCTGCCCCGCGCCCGTCCCGCGGGTCATCGGGTACTTCGGCTACGACCTCGCGCGCGTCATCGAGACGTTGCCCGGGGGCCCCACGCGTGGCGGCGATACCCCGGACCTCTGGCTCGGTGCATACGAGGCCGTCGCACGGTGGGAGGGCAACGCCGACGAGCCGGAGCTGATCGGCGAGGCCGCCGCCGTGGCTGCGCTCCGGGCCCACTTCGACCGGCCCGCATCGCCCACGCTCGCCCCATCGTTCGGTCCCTTCGTCGCCGACGACGATGGCGCCCACCACCTCGCTCGCGTCGAGCGCATCCGCGACTACCTCGCCGCGGGGGACGTCTACCAGGTGAACCTCGCCCGGCGTCACGTCGCACGCATCACCGCCCCCGGCGACGCCCTCGCGGTCTATCGCGCGCTCGCCGAGACTGCGGGCGCGCCGTACGGGGCGCTCCTCGAATGCGATGGCGCGACGATCATCTCGGGCTCGCCCGAACGCTTCCTCGCCCTGGTCGGTGATCGCCTCGAGACGCGCCCCATCAAGGGCACGCGGCCGCGTGGCGGAGATCAGGCCCGCGAGCTGGCCGAGTCACCCAAGGATGCGGCCGAGCACCTCATGATCGTGGACCTCGAGCGCAACGACCTCGGGCGTATCGCCGACACGGGGAGTGTCATCGTCGACGAGCTGGGCTACGTGGTGGAGCTCCCCGGCCTCTATCACAAGGTCTCGCGCGTCAGTGCGCGCCCCCGCGCCGCCCTCACGTATGCCGAGCTCCTGCGTGCCACGTTTCCCGGCGGATCGATCACCGGGGCGCCGAAAGTGCGCGCGATGGAGATCATCGACGAGCTCGAGCCGGCGCGCCGTGGTCCGTACTGCGGTTCGTTCGGCTATCTGGGTGCGGGCTGCCTCGATCTCGCGATCGCGATCCGCATCGGGGTGATCGCGGCCCAGGAGCTCCGCGTTCACGTCGGCGGCGGCATCGTGACGGACAGCGATCCGGTGGCCGAGCTCGCCGAGACCGAGACGAAGGTCGCCGGCTGGCGCGCCGCCCTCGATCGCCTCATGGCAATTCGATCTGGTGGAACGTGATCGCGCCGTCTTCCACCGGCAGCACGACGTCCACCGGGTCGGCGCCGTTGGGAGGTAGGACGGTCACGATGTTGTCGCCGACGCCGGTCTGAGCGATCCACGCGAGCCCCTCTGCACCCGTGAGGCCGCTCGCCTCCCAGCTTGGATCGACCTGGATGTCGTAGAGGGTCCCGAGATCTGACTGGAGATCCGAGCGAACCAGCGCGCCCTCCACCGGCGTTAGACCATCGAGGATCTGCACCACGATGATGCCCTGCCCCGGCTGCGGCTCGACCGCGCCGGCCTGGTTCAACGTCTCGAGGTAGAGCGGGAGACTGGTCGCGAACAGGCGACTCGCGGCCGTCTGAGGCATGACGGTCGGCACGAGATCCGTCCCCGTCACCCGGAACACCGCATCCGCTGCGATCGGCGAGTCCAGCGCGATCGCGAATGCACCGTTCGCGGCCGTCGTGGTCGTGCGCCCGTCGATCTCCACCGTCGCGGCGACGTCCGCGTCCGCGCAGGTGCCACGGAACACCGTGCGGATCGGCGACCTCACGCAGACGCGCCCCGTGATGGTCTCGGCCCCATCCCCGCCCGCATCATCGATCGGAACGGTGTCGTCGGAGGTATCGCCGCCGCCGCCCTCGGCAGGCGTACCGCCGCCTGGCGCCGTCGGATAGTCGTTCGCGTCGTCGCCCGCGGGGCAGCCCGCGAGGCTCCAGAGGACGCCGAGCAGCCCGAGTCGCGACAGAGTCATGACGTGAGTGTACGAGCCCCCGTCGGGCCGAGCATCATTTTGGATGCCGCGGGCCGCG
>LNFM01009227.1_pt1 | contig 14491 bp, 17 predicted proteins | sample 596031 | NCBI WGS metagenome assembly LNFM01 (sample SAMN04254537, study PRJNA301005) | activated carbon metagenome | isolation source: dual media filters at the Ann Arbor, Michigan drinking water treatment plant | place: USA: Ann Arbor
GGTCGCCGCGCGCTTCATAGCCGCCATCGCGCGCGCGGATCCGTGTTGTGCGGAAGGTGGCAGTCGGGTGCGCGGCCGCATCGAACCATTCCGCCCCCGGCAGCGCGCTGTCATGGGCAGCTACCCCGGTCGAGGCCGAGGCCGGCTCTATCGTCACCACGACGCGCGACGCATCGAGGTTCTCTGGATCGAAGCGGATGTCGGCCCGCCAGCGTGTGAAGCGGCCGTTGAAGGGCGTAGCCCCGCTCTCGTCTTCGTAGGTGTAGCCAAAGCTGATGGCGCTCGTGCGTGTGTCGACACGCCACGCTGAAGGCGCGCCTGGCTCTGCCGGCGCAATCTCTTCGGCCGCAGGCGGCGTCTCGGCTTCAACAATCTCGACCGTCGACGGCGCAATCGGGGGCGACGTGAGTGCAGGCAGTACGGCAAACACCAGCGCCGCAGCCGCCGACACGATCAGCGCAGCGCCTAGTCCGAGCACTGCCAGTCGGCCGCCGTTCTTCGGCGCAGGCTCCGTCTCGGCCGGCGCGCGCAAGCCCGGGACCATGTGCGCGAGCACTGCGTCGCGGTCGAAGAAATGGTGCTTCAGCGCCGCTACGACGTGGAGCGCAGCGAGGCCCATAATCGCAAACGCCATCAGCGCGTGTGCTGTGAACGCCGCCTCAGCCGTATCGCCGCGTACGTCGGCCGAGGCGCGGTCCAAGCCAAAGAGATGCGGGATGCCAACCAGATCGAACCAGCGCGTCGGCACCGCTAGCGGCGCGTCGTCATGGATCGACCAGCCGGCCGATACAAAAAGCCAGCCCGACAAGGGCAGGCCAATCATCAGCGCATAGAAAGCCCAGTGCGTCGCCGTCGCGGCAAAGCGCTCCCAGGCCGGCATATGCGGCGGCATGGGCGGCGGCGGATTGAGCAACCGCCACGCCAAGCGCACGAGGCTTAAGCCGAGAATGGTGAAGCCGACCGACTTATGCAGTTGGTAGGCGTCGAACACGGCTTGCGACGCGTTCCCATCCTCGGCTTGCTGATGCATCCAGAACCCGAGCAGCAGCATGAACCCGATCGCGAACGCGATCGCCCAATGCAGGACGATCGCAACGCTCGAGTACCGCTCCGCCCGGGCGCCCATCTTAGTTCACCGGTTCGCGCGGCTGAGCCGGCGTCGGCAGATCGCCAGTCGCATTCGGGCGGTTGAACTCGGCTTCAATGACCAGTTCGACCTCATCCGCCACGCCGGAGTTCGGCGCGCCGGCTTGCGGCTGGAGGACGGTCAGGCCGTACTGCGAGCGGCTGATCGTGCCACGCGCCGAGAAGCCGACGCCGGCGGTCGGGAAGCCCATCGGGTGCTGCGCCCAGCTTGAATTGTAGGTGACGTCAAAGATCGCTGGATGGGTGACACCGCGAATGGTCAGATCACCGGTGACGCGCGCGGTGTTGGCGCCGGTTTGTTCAACGGTGGTGGAGGTGAAGGTCGCGGTCGGGTGCCCTGTGGAGTCCAGCCACTCTGAGTTCTGTAGTTCCGCATCGAAGTCGCGGTCGCCAGCATAAGGCGTGTCGAGCGTGCGCGTATCGACTGTGATCGACACGGTCGACGAGGCGGGTGTCTCGGCGTTGAAGTTTAGCGTGCCGGTCACGCCGTTCAGACGCAGCTGATAATGCGACAGGCCGAAGTGCAGCACACGCGCCGTGACCGTCGTGTGATGCGGATCAACCGTATACTCGCCCGAGGGCGCTTCGACGGTGACGTTCTCCGCCGGCGCGGGCGCTGGCGTCTCGGCCGGTTGTGAGCAAGCGGCCAGCGCCACGAGTGCGGTGGCGGTTGCTGCGGCAGTCCAGAATTTCATCAGGCTTCTCCCAAACTGAAAGCGTGCATGTAGATCGCCGCGCGCTGCTTGGCACGGGGGCACATAGAGGTAACCTAAGCTGTCAGCCGGCTTTTACGAACTCTGCTTCAATGACGATCTGGACAGTGTCGCCAGTAAAGGCGCCCCATTCAGTCACGCCCCAATCGCTGCGGTTGAGTTCGCCGTGCGCGGAGAAGCCCAGAACCTGATTGCCGCCGCGCAGCGGATCGACAGCGGCGCCGCCGAACGTAGTGTCCAGCGTGAGCGGGTGAGTTTGCCCATTCATCGTCAGTGTGCCGTTCACCCGCGCGGTGTGCTCGCCCGTGCGGAGGATTTGCGTCGACTGAAATGTGATCTGTGGCGCGGTCTGTGCGCCTAACGCGTTGCCGATCTGGCGGTCGAAGGCGCGTTCGCCTTGACGGTTCAGCACACCGGTATTGACCGAGGCAGCGTCTACGCTCGCGGTGATGGTGGAGTTTGCAGGGTCTGCGCTGTCGAGCGTGAGAGTGGCGTCCTTGGTATCGAAGCGGGCCGTGAACCACGCCATGTTCATATGGCGAATGCGAAAAGAGACGCTCGCATGGCGCGGATCAAGTCGGTACGCGCCCGCAGGTAGATCGACGCTTTGTGCGTAAGTAAGCGGCGTCGCTAGCGACGCCTCGGGCGTGGCGAAGGGTGGCGGGCTGTCGGGGGCGCCTTGCATGCCTGCGCACGCGGCAAGGCTCAAACTCAAGACAAGCATCAACGAGCGCATGGTTCGTGTCCTTCCCCCGAGGCGATATCATAGCGACATGGCGGCGCCAGACTATATCCGCAAAAGCACCTGTGGCGAAGGCTGACCTGGGCGCGCTAAGCTGGCCGCGCCAAAAGGAAACGCTGATGACCTATTCTGCGCCCATCGCCGACATGCGCTTTGCGCTCGAAGCCTGCGCGGATCTGTGGAGCATAGGTGAGCGCTACCCCGAGCTCGACGTCGATACCTTGGTCGCCATCCTTGAAAGTGCGGGACAACTCGCAAGCGAGACGCTCGCGCCGATCAACCGCAGCGGCGACCGCGCCGGTGTGACGCTGGCGAATGACGTCGTCACCACCGCGCCGGGATTTCGCGAGGCGTATCAAGCGTACAAGGCAGGCGGCTGGCAGGGACTTGCGGCCGATCCCGCGTATGGTGGCCAAGGCTTGCCGCGCGCCGTGGCGCTCGCGGTGATGGAAACTGTCCATAGCGCCAATATGAGCTTCGGCCTTCTGCCAATGCTAACGCTGGGCGCCATCGAAGCAATCGAGACGCACGGCGCGCTCGATCAAAAGCAACTCTATCTCGAAAAGCTCATCACCGGCGAATGGTCCGGCACGATGAATCTGACTGAGCCGCAAGCCGGCTCGGATCTCGGCGCGCTCACCACCAAAGCCGTCCCGCAAGCGGACGGCTCCTACGCCATCACCGGCCAGAAGATTTTCATCACTTGGGGCGAGCACGATCTTGCGCCCAACATCATCCATCTCGTCCTCGCCCGTATCGAAGGCGCGCCGCCGGGCTCGAAGGGCATTTCGATGTTCATCGTGCCGAAGTTTCGCGACGAGGATGGCTCACGCAACGCCGTGCGCTGCATCGGTCTCGAAGAGAAGATGGGCATCCATGCGTCGCCCACCTGCACGATGGCCTATGAAGGCGCGCAAGGTTGGCTGATCGGCGAAGAGAACCGCGGCCTTGCGGCCATGTTCACGATGATGAACGCAGCGCGGCTGCATGTCGGCATGGAGGGCGTCGCGGTTGCGGAGGCGGCGTATCAGAAGGCGCTGAGCTATGCCCGCGAGCGCGCGCAAAGCGGGCCGATCATCAATCATCCGGATGTTCGCCGCATGCTGATGACCATGCGCGCCAAGATCCAAGCTGGCCGCGCGCTCTGCTACGCCACCGCCGTCGCCGCCGATAGGGGTGACCACGCCCGTGAAGATTTGCTGACGCCGCTGGCGAAAGCCTGGAGCACCGATCTCGGCGTCGAAGCCGCCAGCCTCGGCGTGCAAATCCATGGCGGCATGGGCTTCGTCGAAGAGGGCGGCGCCGCCCAATTTTATCGCGACGCCCGCATCGCCCCGATCTACGAAGGCACCAACGGCATCCAAGCTCTCGATCTCTATGGCCGAAAGCTGCTGGGCGATCGCGGCGAAGCGATGCGCGTGCTGATCGAAGAAGCGCGGGCGTTCGCGCCGATCCGCGCCGCCGCTGACGTGCTGGCGGAGGCTACAGACTATATGCTTGCGGCGTCACGCGACGACGCTCTCGCCGGCGCTAGCGCGTACCTCGCGCTGGCGGGGAAGATCGCGTGCGGGACGCTCTGGGCGCAAGGTTTGCAGCGCGCGCCGAACGCCGATCAACAACGCCTGTTCGACTTTTACGTCGTGACAAGCATGAGCCGCGCGCCATCGCGGCTGGCGGAGATTAAGCTGGGCGCCGCCGCGCTCGCTGACTTCGCGCTCTAAGCAATCGCGGCAGACACACCTCTAGAGTATCGACGACATCGAACGGATGTCCTCGTCCACTTCCGCCAGTGCAGCTTCCAAAGACAGCCGCTGAACCACGCGCGGTACGACGTAGTCGTAGCCAAGCTGTTGATCGGGTCGCAACACGACCAGGAGCGCAAAGCTATCCGCTTTGTAGGGCTCGCGGTCCTGGAAGCCGAAATCGTCCCCCCACGAATATTCAAGCGCGCGGCAGTCCACGACCAATCCGTCTGGCCGATGCAATCGGTAGAACTCGCTAAGCAGCCAGCGCATGTAGCGCGCATCGTCGGAACCTGCCGAGCCAGACGGGTAGACGCCGCGGAATGTGACCAGCCCGCCCTTGCGGTGGTTCTTTCGCGATTGCCACGTCTTGCCCTCGAAGGTGATCAGACTGGTGTGGAGCGGCGCGTCGGTAAGCCGATGCATCTGAAAGGCAGCCATTTTTGTGTCCTCGTCGCGTGCTTGCCCTCGGGGCCGCTTGGCTGTCACTCCCCCATTTCTGGAACGCCGCCGCGGAGGCGGGCCGGGCGTGCTAGCCGCCGCAGCATCGCCCCGCTAGACTCGCCCCATGTCCATGGATGGCGTCGAAGACCAAGAACTCGCGAACGAGCGGCCCGCGCGGCCGACGCTTGTTTATCCGCTCGGCGATCCGCCCGAGGCGGGCATCGCGCGTGAGATTGCCCCGGGCGTGCATTGGATACGCATGCCGCTGCCGTTTGCGCTCAAATGGATCAATCTCTGGCTCATCGAGGATGGCGACGGCTGGACCATCGTCGACACCGGCGTCGCCCTCGAAGAAACGCGCGAGCATTGGCGCTCAATCTTCGAGGCCACACTCAAAGGCAAACCAGTCAAGCGCGTGATCTGCACGCACATGCACCCCGATCATATGGGCCTCGCCGGTTGGATCTGCCGCAAGTTCAACGCTGAACTTTGGATGAGCCGGCTCGAATACATCACCGGCCGCATGCTCGTCGCCGACACCGGCCGCGAGGCGCCGGAAGAGGGAGTCAAGTTCTACCGCGCCGCGGGCTGGGATGAAGACGCGCTAGACTCATACAAAATCCGCTTTGGCGGTTTCGGCAAAGCCGTCTCGCGCATGCCGGACGCGTACCATCGCATCGGCGACGGCGATGTCATCGACATTGGCGGCAAGCCTTGGCGCGTCGTCACGGGCAACGGCCATTGCCCCGAGCATGCGTGCCTCTGGCAAGAAGAGCTAAAGCTCTTCATCTCCGGCGACCAAGTGCTGCCGCGCATTTCCTCTAACGTCTCCGTCTTCCCGACCGAGCCGGATGGCGATCCGCTTACCGATTGGATCGAGAGCTGCAAGAAGTTGCTCGCCGTCATGCCGAACGACGTGCTCGTTCTGCCCTCGCACAACGAGCCGTTCATCGGCCTGCATGAGCGCCTGCACAATCTCATCGAAGGCCACGAAAAATCGCTCGCGCGCATTTTGAGCCGCCTAAACGAGCCAAAACGCGCCATCGACATCTTCGTCGCGATGTTTGCGCGCAAGATCGGGCCTGATCTGCTGGGCATGGCGACTGGCGAGGCCCTCGCACATTTGAATTGCCTCATCGGCCGCGGCCTCGTGCGCCGCGAGACGGACGAGCAGGGAGTCTCTCGCTATGTCGCAGTCTAATCCTGAGCGCCGCTCGACCGGCGCGGTGATCTGTTTTTGCGCGGGCGCGTTGATGGCGGGCGCGGCTTGGCTCTTCGGCGTCGGCGCCGTGATCGGTGCTGCGTTCAGCGGCGGCGATCCAGCGCTTGTCGTCGGCAGCATCGTTGCTGCGATCGGCTTATCGCTGCTCGCCGGCTTCGGCTTTCTACTGATGCTGATCGGCGGCGTCTGGATGCTCATCCAAGTGATCGCGGATCAAAGCGGCGACGCCGAAGAGAAGCGCTATCGCGACGTGGAGCGCTAGCGCCTGCGCGGCGCGCCGAAGAGAAGATGCAGAAGTTCAGGCCGATCCGGTGGGTAGAGCGGGCGGACCACTTCAAAGCCGCAGCCTGGCGTCTCCAAGTGTGTCATTCCCCAGCCGACATAAGATTGCTCCACGCCTGCGTTGAGAAACCGAATTGTGAATTCCGACCCCGATCGCCGCGTCGACGGATCATAGGTCTCGCCCGCTGCGACGTACCAAAGATCTGAGCGTTCCAAAAAGAACGAGACAATTGCTTGGATCTCTTCAGGGTTGCGGTTGATCAGGAGAGGTGATGGCGCGAGCCCGTCCTGATTGCCTGCGAAGACCTGGACCTCATCGATCGTCTCGACGAGCGCTGTCACATAATCCGGCGCCGCACAACGTGAGGCGTCAACCGCCGGGCCGCCGGCGCGCTCGCATCCGAGCATTGCAAACACCGCCGCGACCAAAAAGAACCTGCGCAAAGGCTTCGTTTGGAACATCGCAGCAAAGCTACGCAGCGCGCGGTTCAGGAACGATTAAGCCGAAAATAGCACGGGCGAGCGCCTCCGCCCCAGGACAAAGGTCTCTGAAGGGGCGTCAATTCCGCGCTAAGCACTTCGCCTCGTGATCGTTGACCATGCCCGTCGCCTGCATGAACGCGTAGCAGATCGTTGAGCCGACGAACCTGAAGCCGCGCTTCAGCAGCGCTTTACTCATCGCGTCCGAGATCGCCGTCTCCGCCGGCACATCACGCAGGCTTTGGACATTGTTCTTGATCGGTTTGCCGCCGACAAAGCTCCAAATGTAGGCGTCGAATGAGCCGAACTCTTTTTGCGCTTCGATCGCGCACTGCGCGTTGGTGATGGCGGAGGCGACCTTCAGTTTGTTGCGCACGATGCCGGGATCAGCCATCAGCCGCGCGACATCTTTCTCGCCATAGCGCGCGACTTTGCGGACGTCCCAGCCGCTGAACGCTTTGCGATAGCTCTCGCGCTTGTGGAGGATGGTGCGCCAGGACAAGCCCGCTTGCGCGCCTTCGAGGATCAGAAACTCGAACAGCACCCGGTCGTCATGAACGGGCTTGCCCCATTCCTCGTCATGATAGGCGATCATCAGCGGATCGTCCGTGCCAGCCCAAGCGCAGCGATGGGAGACCGATTTTCGTGCCATGCGGCTCGTCTTTCACTTCCGCCGGACGCGCGCAATCCTTATGTCGTGTGAAGAGTAGAAGAGGGCCAAAGCCGCATGATCCTGTCCAGCACGTTCGAAGTTCACGGCCGCAGCGTGACGCAACACCTTGGCCTTGTGCGCGGCAATGTCGTGCGCTCGCGCTTTATCGGGCGCGACATTGTTGCGAACTTGCGCATGATCGTCGGCGGCGAGATCCACGAATACACCAAGCTCTTGGCCGAGAGCCGCGAACAGGCGCTCGACCGCATGATCGCGCAAGCGCAAGCACTCGGCGCGGATGCTGTGATCGGCGTGCGCATGGAGACGACCGACACTGGCCAAGGCCAAGCGACGGAAGTGTTGGCCTACGGGACGGCGGTAAAGCTCGGCTGACGAAGCGGCGCGGCATGAGCCAAGCGCCACGCGAGCAGGGCGGCGATGCCGGCGGAGACGTCGAGCGTCAGGCCGAACGCTGCAAGGAAAATCGCGTGGTGCGTCAGCAGATGTGCGGTTGGCGCTGCCGCGAGTTCGCCTAAGCGCCAGTCCGCCGCGCGGCGCAGGCCCCAGTCGAAGAAGGCAAGTGCTGCGATTGCGCCCATGCCAAGCGGAACCCAAACCGGCACGTGCGGCAAGTCGAGCGGCAGGCCTGCCACCATGTGCGGCGAGGTGAACGCCACCAGCGCCAAGCCGTAAAGCGGCGTCGTCCAAGCGTGCAGGAGCGCCTTCCAGGAAGCCTCGACCGGGCGGCCAGCAAGCATCGCCAAGCGCGACGCCTCACTCACGCTCCAACGCGTGTCGGCATAAAGACGCCAGATAAAGAGAACACCGATCGCCGCCGGCAGGCCGACAAAGGCGCCGACCACCAAAGACGCGAGGGCAGGGCCGATCAGACCGCGCACATCAAAGCGCGCATCGCCGCGCATCAACACGTTTGCCGCGAGCATCGCGATCAGCAGCAGCGCCAGCGGTGGCGATACGTGCGCGGCGACGCCAACGATAAGGGCGATGAAGAGCGGCTGAGCCGCGAACTCGGGGAGTCTTCCGATCATGGTTCAAAGGTCATGAACCAACGTCGTGAAGGTCGCGTAAATGCTAAGATAACCAAGCGTTTACGTCGATGAACAGCAAGGTTTCATTAAGCATAAGCGCGCGCCTGGTTAAGACGCGCGCTTTGCTCTCGTGCGATTTTCTTATTGAGGCTGCGTCGGAGCGGGGGCAGCTGCCGCCGCCGCTTCGATCTCAGCACGCCACGTCGCATCGTTCGGATGCGACAATGAGCGGAAGAACGCTTCGTAAGTCGCCGTCGCGTCCGGGCCGCCATAGGTCCAGCAGAACGCCGAAATATCCATGCCCGGGCGCGAAATGAGCGCCGCAGTTACGGGACGTTCCGCACCCGTGATCTCGGCGCGCTGGATTGGCCAGAAGCCACTCGTATCGACGCTCTTGTTCGTCACGCGCGCGTTCCGGCTCGGAAACATCGGCGACACGGCGTTGGCCAAGCTTTCCCAGGCAGAGTTCTCGATCTGGTTTTGCAGGCCGGCGCGCACGCGTGTTGCGCTCGCCGCGCGCGTGCCGCTGTTAGGAACTGCGAGAACGAAACATTCCTGATCGGCGTTGCCGACCAATACGATTGTGTCAGGCGTGGTCCGTTGGACGTCGACCGTCCAAGAACTCGGCGAATCGAATCCGACGCGGCCTTCCGAGTCGTTCCAAGCGCCGGCCGAAGCCGTCGCCGCCAAAGCCAAACCGATACAAACAGCCGCCGCCGCCAGCGCGGATTTACGCATAATGCTCTCCCGAAGCTCTTCAGGCCCTCATGACCGAGAGTTTAGGGCCCAGCCAGGGGCCGGTCAAAAGCCAAAACCGTGGAACCTGCCGCTGGAGGGCCTAAGGTGACGCCAAAGTGAGGAGACGGCCACATGAGCCTCAAGGGAAAGACGCTTTTCATCACCGGCGCGAGCCGCGGCATTGGATTGGCGATCGGCCTGCGCGCCGCGCGCGACGGCGCCAATGTCGTCATCGCCGCCAAAACCGCCGAGCCGCACAAGAAGCTGCCCGGCACGATCTATTCCGCTGCGGAAGAGATCGAGAAAGCCGGCGGCCAAGCGCTACCGCTCGTTGTAGACGTGCGCGAGCCCGAGAGCATCGGCGCTGCCGTGGATGCGGCCGTCGCGCGCTTCGGCGGCATCGATATCTGCGTGAACAATGCCAGCGCCATCCAGCTCACAGGCACGCTGCAAACCGACATCCGCCGCTTCGACCTGATGAACCAGGTCAACATGCGCGGCACCTTCCTCACGTCGCGCGCCTGCATTCCGCATCTGAAGCAAGCGTCGAACCCGCACGTGCTGATGCTGTCGCCGCCGCTCGATATGAGCCCGCGCTGGTTCGGCAATCACGTCGCCTACACGATGGCCAAGTACGGCATGAGCATGTGCGTGCTCGGCATGGCGGAAGAGTTCAAGGATGAGGGCATCGCCTTCAACGCACTGTGGCCGCGTACCGGCATCGCCACTGCCGCCATCGAGTTCGCGTTGGCGGGCGAAGAGGGCCTGCGCCACTGCCGCACCGTCGACATCATGGCCGACGCCGCGCATGCCATTTTCACGTCACCGGCGTGCGAATGCACCGGCAATTTCTTCATCGATGACGTGCTGCTCTATGAAAAGGGTGAGCGCGATTTCGATAAGTACCGCGTCGATCCGACAAAGGATCTGATGCCGGACTTCTTCGTGCCAGAGAACACGCCAGTGCCGCCGGGTGTAAGCATGAAGGCGAAGGCTTGAGCGTCGTACGGTTTCAGCCGCCGCTTGGGCGCTTAACGTGGGACTCTCGACTGAGCTGGTGGGAGAGCGATCCCGTCGACATTCCGCTCTTTGGAGGTGCAAAGGCCAGAGTGTCTTTTCAGGACGTCTGCGCCGATCCGTCCGTGCCGATCGATGCAAACATACTGGCCGCAGTGTCGTCATTCATAGCGTTGCACCCGTCGTCCCTCGACGAGATCGAGCCGCATGTCTGGCAAGAATACGTCGACATTCGTCAGGCTATTGGCGAAGACTGCCCTGAGATCGAGCGGGAGGACATCTGGCGCAACGTCCATTTAAGTGGCGTTGGCGTTGACGTTCGACCCGACGATGGCCTCACCTACATCAACATCGAGTGCAATTGTGAATGGGAGCCCGAGCACGGCTTGCAACTCGTGCTGCAGAATGGTGTGCGTTGGGTACGAGTTTCCGACTACTCCGGACACCTGACTGACGGCGATGCCTACGCGTGCCCAGAGCTCGACGTCTGGATGAAAGATTTGGACGCCAAACTACCTGTGCGATCGAGGGACGAACTCTCCGCCACGGTGGGAAAGTTCAAACGCGGAAAGCGCTAGGCCTCGCCACGCAGCCGTGCGCTCATCGCCGCTTGACCGCCACGCGCGTCGAGCCAGATGCCGAAGAAGTGGCGGCGGAAGTTTGGCCACTCGACTTGGCAGCTTTGGGCGCCGTTCACATAGAAGCGCGCCGTGTTGGCGCTCGTGCTAACGCCGGTGATGCGGTCGCCGCGCGCGACGTCTGGAAAGCAGCGCTGAAGCTGCGTGCGCAGCGGTGCGAGCTCATCGGCACTGCCTGCGCCGCGTTGGCTCATTTCGCTGATGGTGCGGTTAATGATCGTCGTCTGCCGAGCCGAGCGCGCGTAGGTAAGCGAGAGCGCGAACGGCTGCTGCCAAGAGAACGCGCCGCCGGCCGCGAACAGCTCGGCGTCGAACACGGTGATGCCCAGCAGCCGATAGGGCGCAGCGCCGACGCTCTGTGCATTCGGTATGGCGGTTCCGACCTCAGCCGGATTGGCTGCGGCCGGAGCGACAGCGGTAAACGTCAGAGCAATCGCGGCGAGAACAGTGCGGAGGAGGCGCATCGTCAGAATCCTGGCGTTAAAGCAATTCAACGTCTGATACGGACAAAAAGCTCCCTCGGATCGCCCTTACTGCGCCCGCGCTGCAGCCACTTCCTCGGGCGTCAGCGCGATCGTGGAGAGGTCAATCTTGGCCGAGCCTTCGACGATCTCGCGCGAGTGCGACACGTAAACGATGGACGCGTTGTCCAGATCGATGATCCGGCGCACGGCGACGTTCTTGAAAAAGAGGCTCTGGCGCTGATTGAAGATCTCTTCGCCGGCTCTCGTGCTGCGTACGCCCGCTACGTCGATCGGGCCGATGCGTTGGCAGGAGATCGATGAATTGGAGGGATTTTCAAACCAATTGCCCTGCCGCAAGCGGTCCAAAACGCTACGATCGAAATAGGTGACGTGGCAGACCACGCCGGGGATTTCAGGATCGCGTACGGCCTCGACCATGATTTCGTTGCCGAGCAGATCGTTGGAGAACTCGCCGACGGAGTTTTCGTTATCGCCGCCGCAAGCCGCGAGGGTCCAGAGCGCCATAAAGGCGGCAAACACTTTGAGCTTCATCGGAACCTTCTCCACGCGACCAGGGCGGTAAGCGCCGCCCGGCGAAAAAGTTCCCTCAACGTTTCCAATGCCGCCAATCACGCTTATGTAATCGCCGCCAACGGGGAGAGATCATGGAGTTGATGAACATTGTGGCGATTGCGGTAGCGATCGTCGTGGCGCTCGCGGTCGCCCTGATCTTCAACAGCCTCGTCGCCAAGAGGCAGATGGCCAACAATGGCTGGTCGGATATCGACGTGCAGTTGAAGCGCCGCGCCGATCTCATTCCGCGGCTGGTGACGACTGTGCAGGCTTATGCCGCGCACGAGCGCACGCTCTTTGAAGATGTTGCTGAGAAGCGCAACCGCGCATTGGCGGCGGGCGACGATCCTACCGCGCGTGGCGCTGCGGAAAGTGAACTCGCGCGACCGGTTGGTCGCCTCATCGCGCTCGCCGAGGGCTATCCCGATCTCAAGGCCAGCGGCAATTTCCTCGAACTCCAAAAAGAACTCGCCGACACGGAGGACAAAATCGAGATGGCGCGCCGCTTTTATAATGGCGCCGTGCGCGAGCTGAACACGCTGGTGGAGACATTCCCCGCCAACATCGTCGCCGCGCTCTTTGGCGTCGGTAAGCGCAAATACTTCGAGATCGGCAACGACGCCGAACGCGCGGTCCCCACAATCAATACGGGCGCCGCACAATGAGCGTCCGTGCGCTTCTGGTAGCGCTGATCGCGCTCCTGTTCGCCGCGCCCGCGTTTGCAGCCGAGCAGATCACGCGTTTCGATACTTTGGTCGAGGTGCAAACCAGCGGCGATGTGGTTGTCACGGAGACGATCAGCGTCATCGCAGAGGGCCAGCAGATTCGGCGTGGCATCTTCCGCGACCTGCCGCGCTACTTCGAAGGCGAGGGCGAGCGCTACGAGTATGCATATCATGTCTTGAGCGTCGAGCGCGACGGGCAACGAGAGCCCTATGACACAGATACTGAAGGCAATGCTTTCCGCATTCTGATCGGCGACGAAGACGTCATGCTCGATCACGGCCAGCACGTTTATGTGATCCGCTACCGTGTCGATAATCAGGTCCGCTACTTCGCCGATTATGACGAGGTCTATTGGAACGCGACCGGCAATTATTGGGATTTCCCGATCATCACGGCGCGCGCGATTATTCAACTGCCGCCAGGTGGCGTGGTCACGCAGACCGCCGGCTATAGCGGCGCGCTCGGCCAGCAAGGCGACGCTTTCACGTATTACGCCGAAGGTGATCGCCATGTTTTCGAGATCACACGCCCGCTGCAGCGAGGTGAGGGGCTAACCGTTTCCGTGGGCTTTCAGAAAGGCCTGATCGATCCGCCGTCCTCGGCCGATGAAGCGGCGATGCTTTGGCAGCGTTATGGCGCGCTCGGTATTTTGCTCGCCTCGCTCGGCGGCGTGTTCTTTTTTCTGTACCGGAATTTCAACCGCATCGGGCGCGATCCGCCGAAGGGCCCGATCTTTCCGCGCTACGAAGCGCCGCGCGGCTATTCGCCGGCGGCGGTCCATTTCATCTATTACCGCGCCATCGCCGGCAATCGTGCGCTGATCGCCACCTTGATGAATCTCGCCGTTAAAGGCCGCATCACCATCGACGCCACCGACAAATCGCAAACCGTGCTCGGCCGCGCGCCAGCGCCGCTGCCCGATCCGAACATTCCCTCCGAGGACTTGGCGCTCGAAGAAAGCATCTTCGGCGGCCGCAGCACCAAGACGTTAGGGGGTGCGGAGGATACCGCCTTCACCAGCGCCTATACGAGCTTCCAGTCCAAGCTCTCGAGCAATTACGGCAGCAAGTACTTCCGCTGGAATCTTGGCTATTCGCTGGTCGCGCTGGCGATCTCGATGGTCGCGGTCTTCATCGCGCTCACGCAGGTCGTGAACTGGACTTGGTGGCACACGTTGGCGATCGGCGCGATCGCGGCGTTGAACGGCCTTTTCATGTATTTGATGCCAGCGCCCACGCAAAAGGGCCAAGAGGTGCGCACCGAGATCGAAGGCTTCCGCCTCTATATGGAAACCGCCGAGAAGCTCGCACTCAACGCTTCGCAACCCGGCAGCGAAGCGCCGCCTTTGATGACGAAGGAGCGCTTCGAGCGATTCTTGCCTTATGCCGTAGCACTCGGCGTCGAAGCGCCGTGGACGAAGTATTTCGAGAACGTGCTGCCGCAGGAGGCGGAGAACTATCATCCGACCTGGACCAATCTCGGCACGCATAACTCGATTGCAGCGCTCAGCTCGTCGATCGTCTCGAACATGAATTCCGGCGTGACGAGCGCGCTGCCGCAGAGCTCCGGTTCATCGGGCTCGCGCGGCGCCTTGTCCCAGCGAATGCGCGAGATGCGCGGAAAGCGCATGGCGACGCCGCTCTTGTGACGCGTTGAACGTTGCAAGCCTTCAAAGGCGACTTCGACGACGAGGCCTTTGGTCTTCGTGTGGGTGACTTCGCGCACGGGGCCGAAGCGGTTCTCGGTGTTGTTGCGCACGAACTTATCGAGTTCGATCAATTCTTCATCGGTGAAGCCGAAATAGGCCTTGCCGACAGGCGTGAGTTCGCCAGCTTCAGTCCAAACCCCAAACGTATAGTCCGA
>LNFM01009228.1_pt1 | contig 14491 bp, 11 predicted proteins | sample 596031 | NCBI WGS metagenome assembly LNFM01 (sample SAMN04254537, study PRJNA301005) | activated carbon metagenome | isolation source: dual media filters at the Ann Arbor, Michigan drinking water treatment plant | place: USA: Ann Arbor
CCAACCTCGCCAAGGCCACCCTCTCGTGGAGCTTCGTCGAGACCCTTCAGTTCTCCACAGCGATGTCCACGAAGCTCCATCCCCCCACCCGCGCGAACATCCGCGTGCTCTCGGGCGTCGTGAAGAAGTCCGACAAGGTGATCGCGCTCGAAGTCGAAGCCACCATCGTCCCCGAGCGCAAGAGCGAGCCTGCTCGCGCGCCGTCCCAGTGAGCGAGATTCGTCGGCCAACGTCAGAGCTGCCCGTCGCAAAGGCGTACACTAGCGCCATGAACATCGCCGGACGCTCGTGGAAGGTCGCTCTGTTTTCAGCGTTGCTCGCCATCGCCGCCAGCGGCTGCAAGGCGAAGCTCGAGGGGGCGCTCCTGCTGAACGGCACACCATTTCAACCCACCGCGTGCCGCTCGGGCGAGACCTACGGGTTCGTCGGCGTCGAGCTCACCAACGCCGAGGGCGCGTCGCTGCGCTTCGTCCAGACTCCGACCAACGTCCCGCAGGTGCTCTACTTCGCGAGCGAAGGCGCGCCTGCCATGGTCGTCGGAGTGTGCGGCGCGATGAGCGTTCGCCGCACCAATACCCGCATCAACAACGTGTACAACGTCGAAGGCACCGTCACTCCTCAGTGCATGGGCCCCATGACGGTCTCCGGCTCGCTCAACTTCGCCAACTGCCACTGAGGGCGATCGACGGTCGCGCTCGGGGCGACACAGCGATGCGCGCCGGCCAGGATTCGAGCGGCCGTCGTCCTGTCATTCACTGTCACACGGCGCTTCATCGCGCTTGCGACCGATCGAGCCGTGTGGTGCACTCTCGACGCTCTTCTTCGAGAGTGATCGTTGCGTTCAGCCTTTGTGCCTCGAGCACACGCCCGATGTCGCGTCGGGCAGGCCACAGTAGTGTGACATTCCGCGCAGGGTAGCCTGTTCTTGGCTGGCTTCGGCCACCGGGGCGCGGTCCCGCCTATTTCGCGGAATGTCGCTCTCTGTACCGAGCGAGAAATAGGCGGGACCGCGCCCCGGTGGCCGGCCAGCCTGTGAGGCTACCGATGCCCCTTGTAGGACTGGTGGACGCAACGATCCCTCTCGAAGACGAGCACTGTCGCTCGACGACGCGCTCCGAACGCTGAGCGACGACACCTTCGTCTTCGAGCATACCGAGTGAGCTCGAACGAACGACGCGCCAACGCTCGTGCGCCGCGCTCCCCCACGAGATCTCACCCGCGACGGCGTCGACGCACGCGACGCGCCAGCGCGAGCGCCGCACACACGACGCCCCCTGCGAGCGAGCGCGTGTCTGTCGACGGCGAAGCTACGACCGAGCACGAGCACGCGCCGCCGTTGAATCGCACAGTGATGGGCGTCGCATTCGGGCCGACGTCGTTGTTGTTATTGTTGTCGACTCCACCATCGCGCGCGCTGTCGCTCGATCCCTGGTCCGCCGACGCGTCGAGCACGTCCTCGCTCGCGTCCGGCCCGACTCCCGCGTCGAGCGCGCCTCCATCCGAGACGCCCGCGTCGCTGAAGATCCGCACACACATCCCCAAAATCGTCGCGCACACGCCGGACCGACAGGACCGCGCGCAGCGCCGCGCATCGTCGACCACGACGCAGTCGTCATCGTTGTCGCAGCGATCGTCGGCGAAGATTCCGCGACCTTCGACAGCCATCCCGCGCACGGCAGGACCGTCGAAGGTCAACAGCGGCGGGCTGCCGCTGGCGAAGCGAACGCGATCTGCCGTTGCGTCTTGCAACGCCACACGACGCACCGCCGACCAACCTCGCACACCGCCAACGTCGACCTCGCGCAGCATCGCCGGTCGAGAAACGGCCGTTGTCTGTTCGAGGTAACCGAGCAAGAGCGTCGTTCCATTGTTGGCGAGCTGAACGTCCGACATCGTTCCGCCTGGAGAGGCGCCGATCTCGACGGGCACGCTCAACGACCCGCTGACAGAACCGCGATACACGTGCGCGCCCGAGCCGACGCGCACCGCGACCGCGTAGCCCATCGAAACGCGCGTCAACGTCGGAGGCTCCGGCGCGACGTTGCGAGACGGAAGCACGATGGGGCGCGTTAGCGCACCCGGAGGCGGGAGAAACGGCATGTTCGTGCCGAGGGCGATGCGATGCAGCTTCACGGATCGCACGCCAGCCTCCGCGACGTTGACCGCAACGATCACAGTTCGAGGCGATCCCGGCACGATCACCACCGCGGGAGCCAACAACGGGGCGCTCGCGTTCAGATTCGGGTCGGGAGCGATCAAATTCGGCACGACTTGCGGGGACATCGACGAGACCAGCGCGCCGAGATGAACCCTCCCCGACGGCCCTTGGACGGCGACGACGCACAGCGACGGATCGCAGTCGATCGCGGGCGCAGACACCGGACCAGCGGTCCACTGTACGGGCGAGCGCAGATCGACCGAGAGTTGAATCGCCGGTTCTTCTCTACGCCCCTCGAGCCACACAACGACGCGACTCGTTCCGATCGCGCCCACAACGAGCTCGCGCGGACTCTCGCCGATGCTCGCAAGACTACCGGGCATGCCGATCATCGTCGGAGCGGTCGCCGTGCTCGACCGAATCGAGTTCGAGCCGGGCGCGAGCCCCACTTGGATCGCCGCCGTCGCGTATGTCCCGGTCGCGATCGCGAAGGACCCAGCGAACCGACGCTCGAGGTACTCCGTCGATCGCAGCGGAAACAGGTTGAAAACCTGCGCGGACGCCGCGCGCCCGAAGAGCGCTGCCGTGAGCACAGCAATGAAGACGCGACGTCTCATGACTAGATCTCGCTCACGTCGTGCGCCAACAGCTGCGTACGACCTCGCGATGATCGCACAGCGCTCACCGTTTGCGGAGCGGAGTGCTGTACCCTCGTACGCCAACCGCGTGGAGAGATCATCCATCCGCCTCGCGAGCAGCGCGCTGTTCGCGCTCGTCGCTGTCGCGTCCTCGGCGACCTCGCATGGACAGTCCCTCCCAGACGATCGCGAGATCGACGAGCGGATCGGCGTCATTCGCTCGGCGCTCGAGCGAGAAGCGGCTCCCTCGGCGCGCTGGCGCTGGGGATGGACAGCGACGTACGGCGCGCTCGCCCTCGGCAACATGACGCGCGCCCTCGTCGCCCACGCGCTCAACACCCCGGACACAGCGGCCGGCTGGATCGCAGCGATCGGCTCGACCGCGGGCGCGCTCAACATGTTGATCGTCCCGCCCCGAGGACAGTACGCGGCAGCGGAGTTTCGCGCGGTGCTTCGCAGGCCCAACACGAGCCATCTGCAGGTCATGCGCGAGGGCGAAGAGCTCTTTCGAAAGCTCGCGCAGAACCAGGATTTCAACAGCTCGGTGCTCTCGGTCGCGCTCAGGACCGTGATCCCGATCGCGATGGGTTTTCTCCTCGAGTACGGCTACGGGCTGTCCATCGCCGCGGTGCTCAACGCTGGCGGAGGGATCATCGTGGGCCAGATCACGATTCGAACCAGCCCTACCGCGGCGATCGAGGCCTGGCAGCGGTACGCCCAGCGCTATCCCGACGCGCGAGGCGGCCCGCTCTCACGCTGGCCTTCGGCCACAAGTCCCCTCGGCGCGGTGCACACCCTCGCGATCGCCCCGTATCCCGGCGGAATCTCCGTCGCAGGAACGTTCTGAAGCTCGCCACCCAAGCGCGGCGTGCGTCGCGGTGTCTCTGGCCGCACACGCAATGGCATACCGCGACGACCGAGAGGCTCTCGAAGGACACAAGACCGAGCTCGAGGCGAAGCTCGCCTCGCTCCGCGCCCAGATCGCCGCGAGCAAAGGCCTCGAGGGGTCGGTCCTCGAGACAGTTCGCGAGCTCGAGGAGACGTACGCGAAGCTCAACGCCGTCCAAGGATCTTCCAAGCGCCGCGCGCTCCCGCTTTTGCAGCGGGTGTACATCGCGTCGCCCTGCAACGTTCCGTGGGAGTCGATGACGGGAGACGAACGCGCGAGGCTCTGCGCGTCCTGCAGCAAGACCGTCTACGACCTGAGCCAGATGACCACGGCCGACGCCGAGGCGCTGCTCCAGGCGAAGGGCACCGACGCATGCCTTCGCATCTTCCGTCGCTTCGACGGGACAGTGCTCACGCAGGACTGCCCCGTCGGCGTCGAGAAGAAAAAGCGCGCCCGTCGCCGCGGCGTCGTCGCGGGCGTGCTCGCAGCGACCGCCGCAGCGACCGCCGGAGCCGCGATCGCGAGCCGCGCCGAGAGCAAGCCCCCGTCGCAGCAGCTTCACACGACGAGCACGACCGTCGGCGGGACCACGGCCTTCACGCCTCCCGATCCGAACGGCACCCAGTTGCCCCCTGGCGTCCCATCGATCGATCCGGTCACGGCGGGCAACATCGCGCTCGTTCCGCCTCCTCCGCCTCGCGGCGAGCAGCCGCAGACTCGACGATCGCCCTCGCGTCGTCATCGCTGACAATGGGCGCTCGCGTCTGTGGCACCATCGCACGCCACAGAACGAATGACCGACCCAACGTCACAACGCAGCTACGACCTGGTCCTCTTCGGAGCCACAGGATTCACCGGGCGCCTCGTCGCCGAATACCTCGCCGAACGCTGCCGCGACGGCCTCGCGCTCCGGTGGGCGATGGCGGGGCGCGATCGTTCGAAGCTCCAGTCCGTGCAGTCCGCGATCGGCGTCGAGGTCCCCATCCTCGTGGCAGACGCGATGGACGAAGGCTCGATGCGATTGCTCGCCGAGCAGACGCGGCTGGTGCTCACCACGGTCGGTCCCTACGCGAAGTACGGAAGCGCGCTGGTCGCCGCGTGCGCGGCGCAGGGCACGGACTACTGCGACCTCACGGGGGAGGTTCACTGGATGCGCGCGATGATCGACGCGCACCACGAGACCGCGCGCCGCACGGGAGCACGCATCGTTCACACGTGCGGATACGACTCGATCCCGTCGGACCTCGGGACGCTCGCGCTCTTCGATCACGTCGAGCGCACGCACAACAAGAAACTCACGCGGATCACCCACTACGCAGGCGAATCGAAGGGCGGCGTCTCCGGCGGAACGATCGCCAGCATGCTCGCCATGATGGAGCTCTCGAGCGTCGACCGCTCGCTGCGAAAGCTCCTCGCCAATCCCTACGCGCTCAACCCCGACCCAGCGGAGAAAGGCCCCGACGGTCCCGACCCGATGGCGGTGCGCTTCGACGACGAAATCGGCTTGTGGACAGGGCCCTTCGTCATGGCCGCGGTCAACTCGCGCGTCGTCCGACGAAGCAACGCGCTCCTGGAATTTCACTACGGAAAAGACTTTCGCTACACCGAGCTTCAGAGCACCGGCCGCGGCGCGACGGGCCTCGCTCGCGCAAGCGCCCTCACCGCGGGGCTCGGGAGCTTCATGGTGCTCTTGCAAAACTCCAAAGCGCGATCGCTCCTCGCAAAGCGAGTGCTCCCCAAGCCCGGCGAGGGTCCGAGCCGCACCACCATCGAGCAGGGGTTCTTCACGTCTCGCTTCGTCGGCCACGGCGACGGCGTCACCGCGACGCTCACGATCCGAGGCAAGCGTGACCCGGGCTACGGCGCGACGGCGCGCATGATCTCCGAGAGCGCGCTGTGCCTCCTGCAAGACGATCTGCCGCGCAAGGGCGGCGTGCTCACGCCCGCGAGCGCGATGGGGTTGGCGCTCGTTCCGCGCCTCGAACGCGCGGGAATTCGCTTCGAATTCTGATCATCGTCCCTCGTTGCTCCGCGCGAATGCACATATACTCCCGAAGCAACGGGAGCGATACCGCACCGCAACCGTCATGAATATAAGCCCATGAATTCGAGACACATCCCCCTCGCCGCTGCCTCGCTCGCCGCGGCGCTCGCCGTGGCCGCAGCGCCCGGCACCTCCGCGGCGCAGGCCCAGACCTCGCAAGGAGCAGCATCCGGCGGTCGCCCCATCACCACAACGCAGCAGTCGTTTCAACAGCCGCCGCCACAGCCGCAGGCCGTGCCGCAAGAGCCACGCGACGGCTTTCGCCTGCGCGGCGGCCTCAGCCTGGGCGGCGGACCGATCATCCCGTTCGGCATCGGCTCCATCTCCAGCGTCGGAGGACTCGGAGGACTCTCGGTCCGCTTCGGCGCGCAGTTCTCGCACCTGTTCGGTCTGTACGTGCAGTCGCAGAACTCGCTTGGCGGACTCGCCGTCGTGACCATGGCGGGCTCTGCGGAGGGAGTCATCCTCGCGCAGTCGTTCAACAGCCTGCTCGCGAGCTTCACCTTCTTTCACGCGCTCGAGTTCGCCGCTGGGGCGTCCTTCGACTACATCGGCTTCGCGGGCTGCGGCGCGACGTCCATGATGCAAGCGTGCGACGCTGGCAGCGGCGTCGGCTTCGGTCTTCACGGTCGCGCCGCGCTGAACCTCGGCGGAATCATCGGAAACGGCCCGCGTCGCATCGGCTTCAACATCGGCACGGACGTCCACCCGGTGTTCTTCGTCGGCCAGGGCGGCGGATACCTGAACATCACGCTCTCGCTCGGCGTCGAGTTTCACTGACCGCCGGCGGCGCACCGCGATCGACGCGCGCCTCGGGGCAATCGCGCGAGCAAAGCGCTACGCTCAGCCGCCATGGCAGCGCCCTCTCGACGTCCATTGTTGCCCATCGCCGTCGTCGCTCTGTCGTGGGCGGCGATCGTGGCGACATCGCAACCTCGTTGGTCGGTCACGACGAACCAGACCATCGCTCCGTTCGCGATGAACGCCGGCGAGACCCGCACATTTCGCGTCGTCGTTCGCCCATCGACCCGCGCGCTAGCGACCGGACAAGAACGCGTCTCGACGAGCCTGCAGGTCACGAGCCGCTCGACCGTCGTGGGCTCGCCGAGGCCTGCCACTGTCGCCGTCTCGCTCGCGCCTGATCAGCCGTTGGGCCGGCTCTCGAACAACGGGAGGTCCGCAGGGCACTCGAGCCCGTGCCCCCAGCAAGCGGGCTGCGTTCGCACGTACATCCTTACCGTGCAGTGGCCCGATGCCGCGCCTGGCGCGAGCGCCAACGCCGTGATCGACCTTCACGCCGAGGTCGAGGGGAGAGGAGACAGCACGGCGCCCGCGGGAGCGAGCGCGCTGCTCGAGATCACTCCGCAATGAGCGCGATCGAGGAGTCCAATTCGACGACGCCCGGTCCGTCATCGCTCCGCGATCGAGGGGCTTCGCTCGTGCGCGCCCCTGGCGGCCTCGCGCTGCACCCGACGACGCTGCTCGCGCTCGCCTTGCTGGTCGTCAACGATCATTGGGCCAAAGAGCACTTCGCCAACGCCCTCACCGGAAAGCTCTCGGACCTCGCCGGCCTCGCCCTCGTCCCCGCGGTGCTCGTGGCCACGATCGAGCTCGCCTCGGGGCGAGCAGCGCGCGATCGGCCGCGATGGGTGCTGGCCGCCGCGCTCGTCACCGGCGCGATCTTCGCGGCGTGCAAGCTGTCGCTCACCGGCGCCGAGCTCTATCGAAGCCACTGGGGCTGGCTCAGGGCGCCCTGGGACCACTTGAATTCATGGGCTCATGGCCTCCCCGCGCCGCCCGGTCCCCGGCGCGTCGCGTTCGCGCGCGACCCGAGCGACCTCGTCGCGCTGCTCGCGCTGCTCGTGCCATGGTGGGCGGCGCGCGAGCCACAGCGACCCAAACGGGGACGGTCCTCAATAACTCAAGTATTTGCTTCCGGCACAGACGGGGACAGAAGCGGGGACGGACCTCAATAACTCGAGTATTCACCGGTTCGCTCGGGTCGCTCGATTCGCTCGAGTCGCTCGGGGACGGTCCTCAATAACTCAACTATTGGCGCTCGACGGCGCCGCGATCGCTTCTCGCTCTGCGGGGATCCGGTCTGCCGTTCGTTCGCCGACTCCCGCTACGAACGTGCCGTTCGCTCGCGCACGGACGAGGGTGCGACGGCGTTGCCCTCCGCGACCAACTTCTGCGCGAGTCGGTTCGCCTCGTCTCGCACGCGCGCTGCGTCCCGAAGCAACATGCTTGCTGTGTTCGCGGCGATTCCGAGAGCGGACGCGATCTCGTTGACGTTGCGCCGGAGCGCGAAGGTCGCCGTCGCGACCGCGAGGCGTCGCGCATCCACGATGCGACGGATTCGACTGCGAGAGCACAGCTCGCTGCGGAGCACAGCCCGACTGCGGCAAACAGCTCGGAGCACCTCTTCGATGTCGCCGCTCCATCGAGGCGCCACCAAAGCAGGCCCGAGATGAACGAGCTCTGTGGACGCGCCATCGTCGAGCACAATCGGTGAGCTGACTTCGAGGGGCAGCGCGACGCGCGAGCGGACGTTGCGACGGTGAGTACGGATCGCGCTTTCGGTGGACAACGGCGCCGGCGCATCGCCCGCTCGCTCGCGCACAAACGCGTCGAACGACGCTCGCCCGCGACTGGATGTTTCGAAGCCGAGTCGTCGCAGGGCATGCTCGACCTCGAGCCAAGCAGCGGCAGGCGCGTCGTCGATGAACGCAGCGTGACTGCTCCAATTGCTGGCCGCCGCGACGTGTACAACGCCAGCGCGCACGGGGTTATTGTGAATGTACGCGACCAACTCCGCGCCGCGGCTGTCGGGAACGATGATCGTCTGCGGTCGACCAGCGAACACTGGACCGATCCGTTGCTGTGCTCGGTTCAGCCATTGAGCGACCGATGTTTGCAGTGATCGCAAGTAGGTAGACGCCGGGCGATCGCCGGCGATCATCGCGAGGTGCATGTGATTGCTCATCACTGCATACGCGATGAGCTTCCAGTCTGTTTGTGTGAGCGCCCGAGCGATCCGTTGAAGGACAGCTCGGCGTGCGTTGGGCCCGTCGATGCGATGCTCGCGATTGACGAAGCGAGAGATGACGTGAACGATCGCGCCGGGCGCGTGAATGCGGGCGTGCCTTGGCATAAGCGCCCTGATCGCCGCGCCGCGCGAGAGGTTGCGAGCACGCCGCGAATACTTGAGTTATTGAGGACCGTCCCCGAGCGACTCGAGCGACTCGAGCGACTCGACGGTCCCCGTGAATACTTGAGTTATTGAGGACCGTCCCCGAGCGACCCGAGCGACTCGAGCGACTTCCCCGCCGTCGCTGTCCCCGCCGTCGCTCAGTAGCGCTCGATGAGGCCTGCGGCGCCCATTCCGCCGCCGATGCACATCGTCACGACGGCGTACTTGCCGCCGCGTCGCGTGAGCTCGGCGATGGCCGTGGCCGTGAGCTTCGCGCCCGTGCACCCGAGCGGGTGCCCGAGGGCGATCGCTCCGCCGTTGACGTTGAGCCGGTCGTCGGGGATCTCCAGCGTCCTCTGGCAGTACACAGCCTGGCTCGCAAACGCCTCGTTCATCTCGAACAAGTCGATGTCGCTCACCTTGAGCCCGTGTCGCTTGAGCAGCTTCGGCACCGCCGCCACAGGCCCGATGCCCATGATGTCCGGCGCCACGCCCGCCACCTGAAACCCGCGGAAATACGCGAGCGGCTTCAACCCGAGCTCCTTCGCCTTCGCCTCGCTCATCACGATGCTCGCCGCCGCGCCGTCGCTGAGCGGCGAGGCGTTGCCCGCGGTCACCGAGCCCTTCGGGTTGAACACCGGCTTGAGCGCTCCGAGCCCCTCGACCGTCGTGTCCGCGCGAACGAACTCGTCCTTGTCGAAGTCGAAATGCGCCGCGCTGCCGTCAGCCTTGAAGCGCGTCGCCTTCACCGTCACGATCTCTGTGAACTTGCCGTTCGCCTGCGCAGCGGCCGCCTTCTTGTGCGAGCTCACCGCGAAGGCGTCCTGCACGTCGCGCGCCACTTGAAAACGTGTGGCCACGTTCTCGGCCGTGATCCCCATCGGGGTGTACACGTCCGCCACGCGCGCCATCGCCTCAGGAGACGCGCTGAGCTTGTTGCCCGTCATGGGCACCATCGTCATCGACTCGACGCCGCCCGCCGCAATGACGTCCGCGTGCCCCGCGGCGATGCGCTCGGCCGCGAGCGCGATCGCCTGAAGGCCCGACGAGCAGAAGCGATTGATGGTCATCGCGCTGGTGGTGTCCGGCAGGCCCGCGAGCATGCCGACCACGCGCGCGACGTTGAGGCCCTGCTCTCCCTCGGGCATCGCGCATCCGAGGATCAGGTCGTCGACCAGCGCCTTGTCCAGCGAAGGAATCTTCGCCAGCGCCGCGGCGAGCACCTGCGCCGCGAGCTCGTCGGGGCGCGTCTGCGAGAGCGCCCCCTTGTGCGCGCGCCCGACGGCGCTGCGTACCGAAGCAACGATCACGGGTGTGTTCATGATGGGATCTTTCTCCTCTTGAAAATCTGTGTGAATTCGAGTTGATCGCACCCGCGCTCAGTTACGGAGCGGCTTGTTCTCGGTGAGCATGTACTGCATGCGCTGCTGGGACTTCTCTTCGCCGCACAGCGACGCGAAGGCCTCGACCTCGAGCTCGAGCATCTTGTCCTCGCTCACCGGCTCGACGTGTCCGCCCATGCCGCCGCACAGAATGTTGGCCACCTTGCCGGCGATCAACGCGTCGTGCTCGCTCGCCATCCCGCTCTGCACGAGCGTGCGCACCATCATGCCCAGCGTCGCGATGCCCGAAGCGCCCGGCAGCTTGTACGCCTTGGGCGCCGGCGCAACCCAGCCGCTCTCGGCCAGGCCGATCGCCCGCTTCTTGGCCTCGTGAAAGTGCCGCGCGCGGTCGAAGCTCACGCCGTCGTTCTTGCGGAAGTACCCGAGCTCCTGCGCCTCCATCGCGCTCGTGGCCACCTTGGCGAGCGCGATGTTCTTGAATACCTGTGTGACCAGCGCGTAGCTGTCCACCGTCGCGCCCTCGGGAACGCCCTCGAACGCGCGCCACAACAGACCCATCGTTCCGCCGCCCGCGGGCACGAGGCCCACGCCCACTTCGACGAGGCCCGCGTACGTCTCGGCCGCGGCCTGAACGTTGTTCGCGCCGAGGCACAGCTCGAGGCCGCCGCCGAAGGTGAAGCCGTACGGCGCGGCCACCACGGGCACCCGCGCGTACTTCATCTTCTGGCACCCCGCCTGGAGCTTGCGCGCCATCGACTTGATGTCCTCGAACTGCCCCTGCATCGCGGCGGCCACCACGGCGAAGAGGTTGGCGCCGACGCAGAAGTTCTCGCCCTCGTTGAAGACGAGCATCGCGCGGCCGTCGCTCTCGCTGCGGTCCACCGCGAGGTGAATCATGTCGATCGCGTGCTGATCGATGCTGTTCGACTTGGTCTTGAAGGTCAGCGCGAACACGCCGTCTCCCGTGTCCCACAGCGTCGCGCCCTCGTTCTCTTCGAGGACCTTGGTGCGCTGCGAGGAGAACGGCCGCGTGCGCGGGTCGACCTCGCGCAGGACGTAGCCGCCCGTCGCCGGGTCCCAGACCTTGCCGTCCGCCGTGTAGAAGCTCTCGGCCCCCTTCGAGAGCATCACTTCGATCCACTGCGGAAGCTGACGACCGTCAGCCTTCATCCTCGCGCACGAGGACTGAAAGCCGATCGCGTCCCAGGTCTCGAACGGGCCGAGCTCCCAGTTGTAGCCCCACTTCATCGCGTCATCGACGGCCCACAGCGTGTCGGCGATCTCGGGGATCCTGCGCGCCGTGTACGCGAGCGTGCGCGCGACGGTCTTCCACGCGAACTGGCCCGCCGCGCTCTGATCGTTGACGAGCGTCTTGACGCGCTCTGCTGTCTCTTCGATTCCGCGAAGGCCCTTGGTGGCCTTCTGCACGTCCGAGCCCTTCGACTGCGCGCGATACTCGCCCGTGTACGGGTCGTACGTCTCGCGGCTTCCGTCCTTGGCCTTGCGATAGAAGCCAGCCTTGGTCTTGTTGCCGAGCAGCTTCTTCTCGAGCATCCCCGTGATGTACGCAGGGATCTTGAAGACGTCCCGCTCTTCGTCGTCGGGCAGGCCCGTGTAGCAGTTGTTCGCGACGTGCACGAACGTGTCGAGGCCCACGAGGTCCGCCGTCCCGAACGCCGCGGACTTCGGGCGTCCCATCGGCGAGCCCGCGATCGCGTCGACGTCCTCGGGCGAGAGCTTGTCCTCGATCATCTGGTGGATCGCCGCCATCATGCTGAAGGCGCCGATGCGGTTGCCCACGAAGTTGGTCGTGTCCTTGCCGTACACGATCCCCTTGCCGAGCGAGTTCTCTCCAAAGAGCTTCACGCGGTTGGACACAGACGCGAGCGTCTCGGGGCCCACCACGAGCTCGAGGAGCTTCATGTAGCGCACCGGGTTGAAGAAGTGCATCACCATGAAGTGCTCGCGGAAGCGCTTCGAGCGTCCCTCGAGCATGTCCTTGATGCGCAGACCCGACGTGTTGCTCGCGACGATCGTGTCAGCCGAGACGATGTTGTCGAGCTTCTCGAAGAGCGCTCGCTTGACGTCCAGCCGCTCGACGATGGCCTCGATCACGAGGTCACAGTCCGCGAGCTTCTGAAGGTCGTCGTCGAAGTTGCCCACCGACACGAGCTGCGCCCGCGACGGGTGCATGAACAACGCAGGCTTGTTCTTCACCGCCTTGTCGAGCCCGCCAGCCGCGAAGCGATTGCGCGCCGCGCGATCGCCCTTCTCGTTCTCCTTCAGATCCGGCGGAACAATATCGAGCAACAACACAGGAACGCTCGCGCTCGCCAGGTGCGCGGCGATCCCGGCTCCCATAACGCCCGCGCCGAGTACAGCTACGCGGCGAATCGGCCTTGCCATGAGTGAACAGCTCCTTCCGTGTCGCGGGGTCTCTGCGCGATCCGAAGGACACCTGACGCCCAACGCCGCGCGCCGCGAACGGAGCGGGAGCTTGGCGCACGCGCCGCGCCGCGCCAAGTGGGACCGACGCCCAATTGCGAACGAGCGTTCGATTTCGGCGGACCGCACGAAATGGCCGCATTTCCTGCGCTATTCGTCTTTCGCAAGACAGTGTTGCGTGAGTCGCAACGCCAGCGCTGGCGATGCACTCACGCCTGCGCGTCGTCGCTTGCGCCCGGCGCCTCGATCAGCGCGCGCACGTAGCGATCGGGGTCCGTCACCCACTCTGAAATCCGCACGATCGTCTCGCCGAAGAGGTTCGAGTCGATCACGATCCGCGCTCGCTCGGGCCGCACGAACCACTCGATCCCCGCGTAGAACCACATCTTGTCCGAAAACCGCGCGTCGCTCGCCATCACCTCGCGCAGGCGACGCACGTACGCAGGCTTCGCGCTGTCCTGACGATCACCCAGCGCCGGCTCGACGAGCGCCTTCAGCGCGTCGAAGAGGGCGAGCGCCTCGCGCTTCTTCGCGATCAACGGCGCAAGAAAGGGCCGAGCCATCTGCGCGGCCTCCCAGTCGAGCCCGTACTTCGCCGTCATTCGAAGAAAGTCGTCCTCCTCGCGCAGGTCCAAGATGAGCGCGATCTGCCGGACGCGCGACTCGTTGAGTCGCGCGCGAAGCCCGTGCAAGCGAAAGAAGTCCGCAGACTTCAGCTTGAGCATGAGCGCGGGGCCTCCTTCGCCATCACGAAAGCGCGCGACGAGCCCCTCGCGTCCCTTCACCCCCTGAATCTCCAGCAATTCATCGTGAGATCTCACGGTGACCAGCGGCGCGATCTCGAGGCCGAGCCGCGCGGCGACAGCCTCTTCAACGGCCACGTCGATCACCGGCTCGATGCGCTCTTTGTGAACGAGCCCCACGAGGGTGAGCGTCGATCGCTCGTAGCGAACCACCAGCGGACGCTCGACGAGCGACAACTCCATGAGGATCGAGTGCTCTTCGATCATGGGCTCTTGCGAGAGGCGCTCGCGCAGGCGGGGATATTCGCGGGCGAGCAACGCGTCGAAGGCGTCGCGCTCCCACTCGACCTCGGGCCGGCCGCGCGTGCGGAGGCGCAGCTCTCCGCGGATCAGGTCGGCGATGACGAGCGTTCCGTCGATCTTCTCGCGAAACGTCGCTTGCCCGAGGGCGAACGCGCGGTCGAACGCCGCGTCGACCTCGGGGTTCTCTCCGTAGTTGTCGAACTTCGGATAGCCCGTCGAGAGCACCTGCCCCGCGCGCGTCACGAGCAGCGCTCGTAAGCGGCGTTCGGTCGCGTTGTACGCGTACTTTCCACGGCGGGCGACGATGAGAACCTCGTCGTTCCCACGCGGGTCTTCGACCACCGCGAACTGCTCTCGGTCGATGGAATCGATGTCGATCATCGCGAAGGCGCGATCGATGCGTCTGCGCGAGATCGTTCGCAACCCACAGTCGAGAGCGTCACAGACGCCGTCGAAGTCAGCGTCGCCATCGAGCGCACGCGTCGAGGGACGGTCCTCAATAACTCAACTATTTTGAAAGCAAGGTTTGCGCCGAATACTTGAGCAGGGAACCGGATTTGGGCGCGACAGCCCTGGTATTCGTGAGGGAACAACGCGGACGCTCGCTCGCCTGACAGCCAGAAGTCGCGCCCTCATGGTTACCCCAGTTCAGTGAGGGAAAGCAGCAGCGCAGCTTCGGCCCGGAGCCGAGGGGCCGGGCAACAACGCACCTACGGTGCGGAGCGCAGCGGGCTC
>LNFM01009229.1_pt1 | contig 14491 bp, 13 predicted proteins | sample 596031 | NCBI WGS metagenome assembly LNFM01 (sample SAMN04254537, study PRJNA301005) | activated carbon metagenome | isolation source: dual media filters at the Ann Arbor, Michigan drinking water treatment plant | place: USA: Ann Arbor
CAACTCGAAACCGGCATGTTACTCAGCGGCGAGCACGATCACCTTTCTGCCATCTTGAACATCCACCCCGGCGCGGGTGGCACCGAGAGTCAGGACTGGGCCGAAATGCTCATGCGCATGTACCTGCGCTGGGCCGAACGCAAAGACTTCAAGGCCACCATCACCGACCAGCTCGATGGCGACGGCGCTGGAATCAAAAGCGTCACGATCGAAGTGGAAGGCGAAAACGCCTACGGACTCATGTCGAGCGAAATTGGCGTCCATCGCCTGGTTCGCATCTCCCCCTTTGACGCCAATGCCCGCCGCCACACCAGCTTCGCCAGCGTCTATGTCTACCCGCTGATCGATGACGAAATCAAGATTGAAATCAAGCCAGAAGATGTTCGTACTGACGTTTTCCGCGCCTCTGGTGCCGGCGGCCAGCATGTCAATCGCACCGAGAGCGCCGTGCGCATGACTCACATCCCGACCGGAATTGTAGTCCAGTGCCAGAACGAACGCTCTCAGCACAAGAATCGAGCCAGCGCTCTCAAGCAATTGAAGGCCCGGCTTTTTGAACATGAGCTCGAAAAACGCCGCGTCGAAGACAAAAAGAGCGAAGACTCTAAACTCGAAATCAACTTCGGTAGCCAGATCCGCAGCTACGTGCTTGCCCCTTACCGCATGATCAAAGACCACCGCACCAAGTTCAGCGTCGGTGACGTCGACCGTGCCCTTGACGGCGACATCGACGCCTTTATGCACGCCTGGCTTGTATACAAAAAGACCGGCAAAACCGCCAGCGACGCTAAAGACGAGATGCCCGACTAATGGTCAGCCGGGAGCAAATCGCTCAAGCGGCCGCTCTCATTCGCTCAGGCCGGGTCGTCGCTTTTCCTACTGAAACCGTCTATGGCTTGGGGGCAAATGCGCTCGACCCCACTGCGATTGAGCGCATATACGAAGTGAAACGGAGGCCCAAAACCTCGCCCCTGATCGTGCATGTTTCCAGTGTCAACATGGCCAGGAGCCTGGTAACGGATTGGCCAGATTCTGCAGATCGGCTCGCTAAAGCCTTCTGGCCGGGGCCTCTGACCCTGGTTCTGCAAAAGAACGACAGAATCCCAGTGGAGTTGACGGCTGGCCTCGCGACGGTCGGATTGCGGATGCCCGCTCACCCGGTTGCCCTCGCGCTAATCGAAGAATCCGGCCTGCCCATTGCCGCGCCCAGTGCCAACCGATTCACCCAGCTCTCACCAACCACAGCGCAACATGTAGCCAATGGTTTGGGCGATGCCGTCGACCTGATCCTCGACGGCGGCCCCACCGAGGTTGGTATCGAATCTACGGTATTGAGCCTTACGGGAAGCCAGCCAGTGCTCCTGCGACCCGGCATGGTGAGCCGCGAAGCGATTGAAGCTCTTCTCGGGCCCATCCTTTTACTTGAGAATGCAGGGGATGCCCATGCGTCGCCAGGTTTGCACTCAAAGCATTACTCGCCGCGAACTCCCCTCTATCTTCTAGGTCCCGCTGAACCACTGCCCAAGTTGGGGAGAGGAATCCATCTTTACTGGTCGAATCCGCGCGAGGCTGCCGAATCCCAAGTTATGCCGGCCGAACCGGAAAAATACGCAGCTACCCTTTACGACACCCTCCACCAGGCCGATTTGCGCGGATACGACTGGATCGCCGTAGAAGCCCCTCCAGCAACTTCGGTCTGGGCCGGCATCCTCGACCGTCTCGTGCGCGCCAGTATTCGCTAGCTAAGTTTAAAGGCGTATGGGCCTCTACCGATAAGACCGTAGATGCAGTCTATAGAAACGGTTCGCTTCGGCACTGTACGCTTTCAAGAAGATGAAGTCATTGAGTTCCCGGCTGGCTTGCCGGGCTTCGAGCAGGAACATCGCTTCCTGCTGATCGAAGCCGCTGAGAGCGTTCCGCTCAAGTTCTTGCAAAGTGTGACCACACCTCAGTTATCTTTTGTTTGTGCCCCATTGTCACTGGTCTCCCCGCGCTATGAAATGGTTCTGCCCCGGCAGGATTGCGAAGCCCTCGCTCTGGCTGCCGATTGCCGCAAACAGGCTGCAACGCTCGACTGGCTCGTAATTTTATGTTTTGCCCGTCCCGAAGAACCGACAGCAAATTTGCTGGGTCCTGTGGTGATCCGCCGTGATGTTGGGCTTGGTGTGCAATCGATCCGCGAGGATGCCCGTTATTCTGCACGGCAACCCTTGTTTTCCGCGTCCGCAGCTGAGGAGCAAGCCTTATGCTCGTAATCCGCAGACGCGCTGGCGAAGGCTTTCTCATTGGCGATTCGATCGAAGTCGACATTCTTGAAGTGGACGGCAACCAGGTCAAGATCGGGATCCGGGCTCCGCGCGAGACCTCGATCCTGCGGCGCGAGATTGCCGCCACCAGAGCTTCCAATCTCGATTCCGCACATGAGGTAGAAGCCAAAACTCTGGAAGAGGCTTCCAAACGGCTTCGCTTGTCTACCCTCAATCCGAAACAGTACTAAACATACGCCGCTAAGGCAAATTTTTGTTTCAAGTTGGGACATCCTGCCCCGATATGGCACTTATCAGCAACGATGCCGAGGTGGTGCAAGGCCACTCGTTTGGAGAGGATTTCCAAACGTTCAAACACAAAGGAGTGAATCATGGCTTTTTCATCAAACACCAACATTGCGTCCCTACAGGCGCAGAGCTACATCAACAACAGCAGCGACTTTCAGGGCAAGACGATCAATCGCGTCACCAGCGGTTTGCGTATTGTGAACTCGGGCGATGACGCCGCGGGTCTTGCAATCGCCAACGGCCTGCGCAGTGATCAGGCGGTTCTCAACCAAGGTATCCGAAACGCAAACGACGGTCTGAGCCAGCTTCAGATCATCGACGGCGGTATTAACAACATCTCCAAGCTTCTTGATCGCGCTCGTACTCTGGCGACACAGTCGGCGTCTGGGACCTTTACTGGGGCTCGCACGGTTTTGAACAGCGAATTCAAGTCGGTTGTTGAAGAAATTGACCGGCAGTCGCAGGCGATCGGTCTCAACACGGGCGGCGGTTTCGCCAAGTCTCTGAGCGTTTTCATCGGCGGCGGCAAAACATCCAATGGCATTTCGGCCATCACCAACGGTTCGGCCTCGGTTGATCTGAGCAACTCTACGGTTGACGCCAAAAGCCTTGGCCTCAAGGGTGTTCAGGCAGTCGGAGTCGCAGGACAGGACATTGGCAACGGCTCAGCTACGTCTGTATCGACGATTCTTGCCAATGCCACCAACACCGGATCCCAGGCTGCTGGCGGCTACACAGACTTCTTCTTCCGCGGATCTGGATTTGCCGATGACAATGCGGTCAAAGTCAGCGTCAATCTGAGCGGCGTTACCGACTCCGCAACCCTCGCAACCGCGATCAACGCTGCCGTCGACGCTGCTGGAAACAGCGGTTCGCAGTTTGCAACGGCGTTCAAAAATGCTGGTATCAAATCGAGCATCATCACCGATAGTGCGACAGGCAAGCAGTCTCTGGCCTTCACCAGCGCCAACAATGCTTTCCAGGTTGCCGCAGGCGACCGTACGGCCAATGCACTACTCGGTAACTTCTCTGCAGGCTCTACCGGAGTCGATCTCGCTGGCACGGCTACCGCAGGCGGAGCTTCGCTCACTGCTGCTTCAGCTGCCACGGCAAGCAACATCATCGTGCGCATCAAGGGAAGCGGACTCGCAAGTCCCGTTGACCTCACGGTAAACATTACCGGCGGCACCACCACCTATACGAATGCAGTCGCCGACCTCAGCTCGCAGATCACCAATAACTCTACGCTTCAGGCCGCTGGAATCAAGGTGGGCAGCAACTTTACGGGCGGTTCTACCTTGAGCCTCACCAATGCGCGCGGCGAACAGTTTTCCATTGAAACTCTCGGTGACTCCCAGAATGCATTGGGCTTCGGCACATCGTTCCGTCAAACGACGCAGACCACCTTCAATTCGAATAACATCACGGGCAGCAACTACCAGACCGGTACCCCCGGTGCGTCCACCATCCGCGTGGCATTGAGCGACGGCTCCAACTTTGACATTTCTGCCAATACCGGTGCCAACGTGGCTGCGGGTGTGGCCAACCTCAATGCTGCATTTGCCGCCAGTGCCGACGCCTCAAAAGCGGGGCTCTATGCGACAGTTAACGGTGGTCAGGTACAAATTCAGTCTCAGTATGGTACCGACTTCCGCCTCGACGAAGCTTATTCGGCGACAACGAATTTCGGCTTTGCCACGGTTGCCCGGGGCGCTGGTGCCGTTGGAACCACCACCACTGCCTCGACCCTTAGCGCCACCTCCAGTTCCTTCAATTCGGGAGGAGCTCAGCAAACCGGCTTGCTCGCCTTTAGCGCAATCAATTACGCCAACGACGATCAGACGATCAGCTTGAGCGCCAACGACAGCGCTGGCACACAGCAAAATCTCGCTGTCGTGCTTCGCAATGACTCCACCACACGCAATGCCGTCACCATCGATGATGCGGTTGATGCCATCAATACAGCGATTACTCAGTCCAACAATGCGACTTTGCAAAAGGTTGTAGCGGTAAAAGAAAACGATGGCGGAACCGAAAAAATCCGCTTCCTGAGCACGCTATCCAACTTCAAGGTTAGCGTAGGGTCCAATAGCTCCGGTGCCGCTGGTATCACTACCTCGCAAGGCAGCGTACAAACGAGCACAGCCGCTGCCGGTGGTTCCACCTCCGACATCGCTACGCAAGAGAACGCCCAGAACGCCGTCACCGCACTTGCCGACGCCGTAGACAAACTGGGCCAGGCCCAAGCCGTCGTCGGTCGAGGTCAGAACCAGTTCGGCTTTGCCGTCAACCTGGCCCAAAGCCAGTTGACCAATCTCGCCGCTAGCGAAAGCCGTATCCGCGATGCCGATCTCGCCCAGGAAGCCGCCAATCTGTCCAAGGCCCAGATCCAGTTGCAGGCCGGTATTGCCGCACTGGCTCAGGCCAACTCAGCTCCCCAGCAGGTGTTGAGTCTCCTCCGGGGTTAATCGCTAGTCGATTCACCAAATGTCTCTCAATCAGCTCTCGGCGGCCGGTCTATTCTGGCCGTTCGAGGGCTCTTGTTTTGAATCCGAGGAAAACCTTAATGACAGCCGAAGCGAACTATACTTACGGAGCTTCACTCCTGCAGCAGCTCGAAAGCGACCCCAAAAGCGGCGAGGCCTACGACGCACTTGGCGTCTTCGCGCTAGAAAACGATTCCCCTGCCGAAGCAGTCGAACTCTTTGGTAAAGCGATTCAACTCTCCGGGCCAGAGCCTCGCTACTGCGCCCACCTAGGTGAGGCCTTCGCTCATCTGGGCGACTATGCGCGAGCGGCCGCCTGCATCGGTCAAGCGCTTGTTGGCGCTCCTTCCAATCTCGACCTCCGGCTCGCCTATGCCAACCTGCTCCATATCCAGGGTGATCACGATCATGCCGCCAAAAACTATGAGCTGCTCTTAGTCCAATCGCCCAATCATGCCGAAGCATGGTTTAACCTGGGCGTCACCCGTACGATCCAGCAAAATCCAGACCAGGCAAGGCGCGCCTACGAATCGGCGTTAGCCGTCAAGCCCGCATACCCCGAAGCATGGAACAACCTCGCACTGCTTGAGCGCTCCGACGGCAATCTCGCCGCCGCCGAAACCGCCTATCGCCGTGCACTGCTAATCATGCCCGACTACGGCGACGCTCTCTATAACTTCGCGATTCTACTCCAGGATCAGGAGCGTTTACAAGAAGCCATCATGATCTATGAGCGGCTTCTTGCCGTCGATCCTAGCTTTGCCGAAGCCCATAACAATCTAGGCAATTGCTACCTCAAACTCAATCGACTTGCTCAAGCCCAAAATCATTTCCTCGAAACTCTGGCCATCAACGCCTCGCACAAGCAAGCCCCCTGGAATCTCGGTTTCGCATCTCTCCTGATGGGTGATTTCCCCCGCGGTTGGTCCGGCTATGAACACCGGCTCTCGCAATATGAAATCGCCACCACAAAGTGGAATCTCCCCCGCTGGAACGGCAAACTGAAGCCTGGCTGCCGCATCCTCGTCCATGCAGAGCAAGGCCTTGGCGATACCATCCAATTCGCCCGCTACCTCCACCTCTTGCGGGATGCCGGCATGAATGTCGATGTTTTCTGCCAGGCACCACTCGAAAGCCTGCTTGCTTCGATCCCTGGCCTCGCTTCCTGCACGTCAAGTCTCTCTTCCTGCACCTCAACTTTCGCCACTCCACAATCCGGCGATTGCGAAGTCCCCTTCCCAAGCCTCTCCTACCACTTCAAGACGCACCTCGATAACATCCCCAATCAAGTGCCCTATCTCTTCGTTGATCCGGCCAAGCGAGAAAATTGGCGCTGTCTTTTTGCCGCTATTCCTCCAGCAGCCAAACGGATTGGAATCGTCTGGCAAGGCAACCCCAAACATCGCAACGATCATAACCGCTCGATCCCTTTTGGCGCCTTCGCGAAGCTGCTCGACACACCTGGCTTCCAATTTATCGGACTTCAAAAAAATGTCCCGAGTATCGACATCCCCGATCAGGTCTTCGACATCTCGCCTCTGCTCACAGATTTCACCGAGACGGCCGCAGCCATCGAACAACTGGACCTGATCGTTTCAGTCGACACCGCTGTCGCGCATCTGGCCGGTGCCCTCGGAAAACCCGTCTGGACTTTGCTCCCCTACGCACCAGACTGGCGCTGGCTGCTCCATCGTGACGATTCTCCCTGGTACCCATCCATGCGGCTCTTCCGTCAGCAAATCGCCGGCGACTGGGCAACCGTAGTGAAAGAAGTCAGAAAAGCCTTGCTCGAATTGGACTAAGCCTCACAGCTCAGTCCGTTCGTGCATAGGAGGGGCTTATCTGCGGCAGAAGCTCAGCAATGACGCTTCCTGCCGCGGGTTTGTTTTGGCTTCAAGCCAAACGGTTCAGCAGCTTCGAATCCCCAGGCATCCGCTCTCCAAATGCACTCAGCTGCTTCAAATTCGTCTCAGCCTCGTGTAGTGCGAGTGTAAGCCGATTGCGCTCAGATCGAATCTCAATCTCAATAGACCGAGTGCGCTTGAGCATCGCCTCAAACTGCCCGAGACTTTCCACAGCAAGCATTGGATGCGATCGGCATATCTCTCCAAGCTCTGCCACGAGCGCTTCCCGTCTGGAAAGCGAGTTCTCATCCCACTGCTTGCTCCCACCATCCAGACTGAACCTGCCATCGAGCTCGGCAACCTCTGCCAACCTTTGCGCGATCCGTTTCGCCTCGCGCAATTAGCCGTCCCGCTTTCCATAAAGAACCAGATTTAAACTATCCACGGAAGCGCCAATGATGTTGCTTTGAGATTCAAAGCGCCCAAGCAGGGCATCTGCTGCCTGAAGCTTCTGCATATAGCTCTCACGGATCAGGTTGATCCGGTCCTCAAGTTTGAAGATCTGTTCCGCCAGCCGGTCATCCGTTTTATCGTACTGCGCGATCTGAATTTCGGCCAGGCCCGTAACCTCTTCGCTGAATCCATCGGTTGCCTCAGCCAGACTTCCCAACCCGGTCGTCTCCTTAAAAAAATCAAAGCTGTCGCGCAACTCGGCTTCACTCAGGCTATTGAATTCGGTAAAGTCGAAACTCACCGCACCGTTAGAGGCAAAGGTGATCCCCAAATCCGAAAAGTTTTTGACCGTGCCTTCGGCAATGCTGAAGCTTGAGGTCTTGCGCAAGATATCCTGCGCCTCACGCACCAGGTAATCGCCACTCAACAGGCCTGCCGTTTTGCCTACCTGAGCCGTCACTTTATTTTGAACGGCATTATAGGCATCCACAAAACCGCTGATCGCATCCGACAACTTCGAGCGGTTGCTCGACAGCCCGATAGACAAAGTCTCGTCCACACTTGTAGTGGCCTTCAAGCTGAAGGTCACCCCGGGAATCAGATCGTTTACCTGATTGGAGGTCCTGCTTACCGGCACCCCATTCAGCTTGAAACTGAGATTGCTGCCCTGATTCGAACTGGTCAGCAAACTGGTATTGGCACCATCCGGATCATCTCTTAGCGTCAACGTTTTTGCGCCAGCCGTATTTGCCGTCACACTCAAATAGTTCGTTGTGCCGTCCACGGTCAGAATCGTGGCCGTAACCCCAGCCCCCAGCGTATTGATCTTGTCCCGCAACCCCACCAGATTGTTCTGCCCGCCCGTAAGGCTGATGTTGTAATCCGAGCTACCCACGGTCAGTTTCAGCGAGCCCGTCGTTGAAACCTGCGTCACGTTGGAATTTGCGTAAGCAACGGAGGAGGTCTCAGATGACGCCTTAGCAGTGGATGTCACCTCCGTAATGTTGTAGGTGGTGAGAGTGTCGGTATTCACCGAATCCACACTAAGCTTGGAGCTATTGGATGAGCTGGCCGATACAGCGCGGTTTGCCGCCACATCCTTAAGCGTCTTGATCCTGTCGCCCAGCAACTTCACGCTGCTGCTCAATTCAGACGTCAGTTGCCTCTTGACTGTAATATCGGATTGTTCGTTCTTCAATTGATTCAACGGGAACGAAGCAATCGTGGTCACGCGCTGGAGGATCGTTTGAAAATCCTGCGAGTACTGACTGATGCCGGTAAAGGTTAATGGTGATAAGCCCATAGCTGGTAATCCGCCTCTTCTTCTCAAGTCTTTTCGGCAAACCCCAAGGATTCTTGAGACGATTTTCAGAAGATCCACACTAAAGTGGCATGGCCACCCGCACCCTTTCCCCGCTAGCCCTGATCGCCCAGCAACTGGAAAAGAAAAACGGCAGCGGCTCGGTGGTCGTCCTAGGGTCCAGATCTGCCGAATCGATCCCCGTCATCCCAACCGGCTCGATCCTCCTCGACCAGGCCCTGGGCTGCGGCGGCCTCCCCCGCGGGCGAATCATCGAAGTCTACGGGCCTGAATCTTCAGGCAAAACCACCCTCGCCCTGCACGCCATCGCCGAAACTCAGAAGCTCGGCGGCTATGCCGCCTTCGTCGATGTCGAACACGCCCTCGATGCCACCTACGCCTACAAACTCGGCATCGACCCGGACCGCGTTCTCCTCTCCCAACCAGACTACGGCGAACAGGCGCTAGACATCACGCAATCGATGGTCGCCTCCGGGCAGATCGATCTGGTTGTCGTCGACAGCGTCGCCGCCCTCGTCCCCAAGGCCGAGCTCGACGGCGAAATGGGCGACGCTTTTGTTGGAGTCCACGCCCGCCTGATGTCCCAGGCCCTGCGCAAGCTCACCGGCCTTGCCTCAAGCCACAACTGCACAATCCTCTTTATCAATCAGATACGAGAGAAGATCGGCGTCATGTTTGGCAACCCCGAAACCACCACCGGCGGCCGAGCCCTGAAATTCTTCGCTTCGCAACGCCTGGAGGTCCGCAAAACCACTTCGGTCAAAGAGGGCGACGAGATTCGGGGCAATCGAGTGAAAGTGAAGGTAGTCAAGAACAAGATGGCAGCACCCTTCCGTGAGGTCGAATTTGAAATCCGCTTCGGCCGCGGCATCGACCGGCTGGGCGAACTGATCGATGCCGGAGCAGAACTCGGCATCCTGCAGAAATCCGGCTCCTGGTTCAGCTACGGCGAGCAGCGCCTGGGCCAGGGCCGCGACCAGGCCAGAGAATCCTTGGACCAGGCCCCCATCCTGCGCCACGCCCTCGAAGAAGCCGTCCTGCGCAAAATGGGCCTCGACTACCTCGACGCCGGAACCCAAACCCAGCGCATCCGCCCTTCGGGCGAAGGTCAAGTCTCACGCGCTACCGCTCAGCAAATGGCAGCCAGCGTCTAGGCTCTCATTACCGATTGCGGAAATGAATTCGCGCATTTGCTCTTGATAAAGTATGCTTTCCGATTACAATTAGTCGCGTTGCAGGGCTTGTGGGCCTGATTTTCAAGGAAATTCCTGCCCTTCGTTACAAGTCGCCCACGCGCTTCCATTCTCATCACCCCAGCCAACCGCACTTCCATGATTCTGCCAGATAGACTTGTATTGCTCCAGCCACGCACAGTCCGTAACTAAGAGCCAGGATTTCTTTTTATAACGACAATGCAAATAACAAGTCCAGGACAACCAATCATATGAAAAGACGTGATTTCCTCTGGCTAACCGCGGCTGCTGCAACTGCGGCTTCCAGAAAGCCGAACATTGTTGTAATCCTCTCCGATGACTTCGGCTACGGCAGTCTCAACTGTTACGGAGCTGATCCCAAATTGATTCGCACCCCACACATGGATCGCCTGGCCAAAGAAGGCCTCCGCTTCACAGACGCAAACACCCCGTCCTCCGTCTGTAGTCCAACCCGGTACGGTCTCATGACCGGGCGCTATTGCTGGCGCACCACTTTGAAGTACGAAGTGCTACCCACTCCAGCTCCCTTGCACATCGAGACAGAGCGCCTTACCCTCGCATCACTCCTCAAATCGGAAGGCTACAACACGGCCGCAATCGGCAAGTGGCACCTCGGCTATGGCACCGGCAAGGCAGATTTTACTGGTGACCTGAAGCCTGGCCCCTTCCAACTCGGTTTCGATTATCACTACGCCGTCCCGCAGAACCATGGCGACGCCTCCGGCGTGTATGTTGAGAATCACCGTGTCGCCGGCTTGCGTTCAGCGAACAAAGTGCCTGCCGGGACAACCCCCTATGGCAGCCAATATATGGGCATCGACGCCCCCCAGCGTGTCGACGTCGATGTTATGGACACGCTCACCAGCCGGGCCATGGATTGGATCTCAAAGCAAAACAAAAGCACCCCCTTCTTTCTCTACTTCACACCCGTTGCCGTGCACCAGCCCATTACTCCATCGGCAGCCACCAACGGCACCAGTTCAGCGGGCGCACTCGGCGATTGGATCCATGACCTCGATAACTCCGTCGGGCGCATCCTCAAAGTACTGGACGAGCAGAAAGCCACTGAGGACACGCTGCTCGTGTTTACCAGTGACAACGGCGGTGTACTGCAAACCAGCGGGGATCGTCCTGAGGCAATCGCTCACCGCTCCGGGCTTAAGGTCAATGGAGACTGGCGCGGAGGAAAGCACAGCAGCTACCAGGGCGGATTTCGCGTCCCCTTTCTGGTACGCTGGCCCGGAAAGTCCCCAGCCGGGGAAAGCTCAAGCGAAACGATCAACCTGGTAGATTTATTGGCAACCTTCGCCGCCGTAGTCGGCAAGCCTCTCCCCAAGACACCGACCGCAGCTGAGGATAGCTTCAACATGTTGCCGGCGTTTCTGGGCCGCTCTTCAAAAAAACCAATTCGCAAGTCCATGATCACCCACAGCGCAGACGGCGTCTTCGCGATTCGGCAGGGCCCCTGGAAGTACATCGAAGGCAAATCGGCCAAACCGGCAGATCGTGTCCCAGCACCCCGCCGATCCGAACTGACACCGCAACTATTCAACCTCTCCGAGGACCCCGGTGAAGAAAAAAACATCATCGCCCAACAACCGGAGATAGCCAGCCGCCTCTCCGCTTTGTTGAAAGAGTCGCGAGACAAAGCATACACACGGGCCTCAGAATGAACCCGGGCTGCTCCTTCGGCGAGCCGTCGATCGGAGTTCTGTTTCGGTAATTTGACATAATGTGGAACAATCTTTCCGTGCCTATGTCACCTAGCACCCTCGCCATCATTGCCTGCCTTGTCAGCGGCTGCGCCGCAGTATCAGGGCAGCCGATCGATCGCCAGAACGAACTCACTCCAGAAGAGGTCCGCGCAGGCTGGATCTTGCTCTTTGACGGCAAGACGACACGTGGTTGGAAAAGTCCGAGTTCTGATCAGTTTCCGGATGGCTACTGGCGCATAGAGGACGGATTTCTGCGGGGAGCCGTCGTCGGCCCCCGCGGCGTCGACCTTCAGACCTCAGAGAAGTTCCGCCACTTCGAGCTTCACTTCGAGTGGAAGATAGAACGGGGCGGGAACAGTGGACTGAAATATCTCGTTGGTAGCTCGCAGAAACTTGTCTTTGAGGGTAGCGGGCTCCCGCAACGCGAAGGAACAACGCAGCCAGGCCCGAACGCGATCTTCCGGGAGAACACCTATGGATTGGAGTATCAAATGGTGGATGAGGCAGAGCATCCAGACGGCAAGTCGCCACTTACGATCTCCGGGGCTCTGTATCAGTTCGTCGGCGTCGAGCGCAGTCATGCTCGCCCGGCTGGGCAGATCAACCAGGCAAAGATCGTCGTAAATGGCACCCGCATTGAACATTGGCTAAACGGAACCCGTGTAGTTGACGTCGACACGGCATCCGAGGAGTTTCGGAGCGCTGCCGCCAAGGCTCCAGGCAGGACGCGTCGGGCGCTGGACTATCTTTCTCTGGAAGGTTCAATTGCGATACAGAGTCACACCGGCGCAATCTGGATCAGGAACCTCAAACTAAGGCGACTGAATCCACTTCCTTAAAGGAAGGCGTCCTCTCCGTCCCATTGCTGCGGAATTTTGTGTGGTGCGCAACTGCGAGCCTCAAGGCTTGCTGTTCCTTCCTCGGTTTGACGCGCGATCCACTGATAAACCGTTTTGCGAGACACACCGTAGGCCTCGGCCAGGGCGGTAATGTTCTCGCCCTCTTTCCATTCGCGAATCAGTTCGACTCTTTGTTCCATTGGGAGGTTTTCTTTCCAGGGCATGCCTTCTAGCTTGGCTTGCCCTCTTGCGGTAGAACTCCAGAACTCCAATCATTTGTTACCCACGTCCCTGGGCCAAAGTGTTACCTGCGTCGCCGGACCGTACCCCAGAATCTGCTTAGTAGCTGGCTCCGGCATTTCTGAACTTATGCGAATTCACCAACAGACTTGGGTAATTCTGGAATCATTGGCGATTGCTCGCGTCTATCCATCGCGATGAAGCCAAGCGCCTGACGCAACTCGGCGGGGTCGAGTGGTAAGGGGAGTGAATGGAATGCACCCCAGTTGGACAGAGACGCCCAATCGATCTCCTCAAGGAAGCCATGACAGACGACACACCTCGCCGCTGGCGTAATGGATTGGATCCAGACAAGGCAATCCTTCAAAGGCAACTCAAGAGATCTTGCGTTGAAGAAGACAGCTGCGATGTTGGAATCTGCCAGCTCTCGCAAGTCGTTGAGGCTTGCGACGGCCTGGTATTGCCAGCCAGCGGACTTGACAAGACGGTCAAGCCAGGATGGCTGCGGAGCCATTTCGCCGAGCATCACAATAATTCCAGCTTCCATGCCTACCTGGTAAGCAATTTGGCTTCCATTCGGCTTATTTCAACTTGCGCAGAGCACCAGGTAAGGGAGACCATGCGGGACGCTCCTTTTGCCCTGAGTCGATGACCACCAGATATCGCCCGGCCCAGGGAGATGGTTCCCGGTTGGGCAATAAGACCGCGGGTGTCCGTCCCGCCTTGAGTTCCGATTCGTATTCGGAATCGAGGATACCGTAGCGATCCAGGAAGGTATTCAGAGTAGCGGGGATTCGAACACAACCCTTGGAGTGCAATGTACCGAGAAGCTGCTCCAATCGATCGGGATCGGTGGCATGAACCTGGAGGCGGATAACGCTTGGGCCGCCCTTTCCCCAGCCGCGAATTGCCGGTTGCCAGCCGAAATCATAGACTCGCATGCCTTTAACACCATAGCCCCGAATACCGAATTCATTTCGGGTACCTTCAGCCCGGTAATCCGGGTTGGCCGGCGAATGCAGATAAACGCCTAAAGGCGTCTTGAAGTGTTCAAAGCGCCCTGGCTTTCCGGTGGAAACGGGTGAGGCCCCGAGCAGTTGGAATGGTCCATCTGGCGAAAGCCAGAAGAGCATGGCCGCCTGCACCGCTTCACTGGAATCCACCAGAAGGACAAATTGCGTTGAATCCAAAGAGACATCCGCAGCAAGCAGACTCTTCCTGAGCAGGTTCGCATAAGCAGACCGCTCCAATTCAGGTACTTGCAGGCGTTTGTCCACCTGCTGGTCAAAGAGCGCGGCGTAGTCGCTGAGCCGATCCTGAGCCCACATTGGGGAGAGGAAGACAGAAACCAGGACAGCTTGAATATGGAAACACATAGAAGATTGTCAGCAACCTGTAAGCATTATCATGTCAGAGTCTATAGAGGACATAGAGCGGAGTGGAATTTCACCCAATATTGGTCGAGGTGGGTGAAATGACCATTTGCTGGTGCCCAATTCTATGACTAGACTTCGAGTTCAGCGGGGTAGGCATTCACCTCACATTGGGTGACGACGCGCTGCGTGTTGAAAAAAGATCCATTGATTGCGATGGCACAACGCATCACTGCGGTATAGCCAAGGGACAGGTGGACAGTCTGATTGACAGGTGGACAGTTTAGGGGTGCGCTATAGACTGTCCCCTTCCCCACGGTGATCAGCGAAGGTCGAAATTAAGCAGATCATCGGAAGTCCCGCTCGCCTTCGGGTTGTAGCCAGCGGTAAGCGTGCTGTAGCCGTGAACGGTGAGCGCCTGCAGAACTAAGCTGAGGAGCGCCGGCATTCC
>LNFM01009233.1_pt1 | contig 14489 bp, 11 predicted proteins | sample 596031 | NCBI WGS metagenome assembly LNFM01 (sample SAMN04254537, study PRJNA301005) | activated carbon metagenome | isolation source: dual media filters at the Ann Arbor, Michigan drinking water treatment plant | place: USA: Ann Arbor
GCCCGGGTTGACGAGCATCGGGCGCTGGGCGCCGATGCCGATGTTGGCGCGATCTGGCTGAATCGTGACGTTGAGCGGGGTGCCGCTCTGGATCGTCGAGATGCCGGCCACCTGCCAGCCACCGAGCACGCCGCGCAGGAGCAGGTTGCTCGAGTCACGGAAGAACGGCATGTCCCACACGTAGCTCACCACCAGCCGGTGCGGCACGTCCCAGTTGGCCGGACCGTAGTCGCTCCAGATGTCGTAGTTGTTGACGATGGCACCGCCGCCGTTGGAGTGCGTCGCCATGTCGCGCGTCTTCGACCAGGTGTAGTGGGCATTGAGCAGGAACCCGTTGGTCATGCGGCGCCGGGCAATCAGGCTGACCGCATCGTAGTTGGCGATGAGGTCGTTCTGGATGGTGCGAATCTGCCGGAACGCCTGGTTCGGACGACGAGCGTCGATGTTGCCCGGCCCCGGCAGCGGCGTGTTGTTGAAGAAGCTGCGATCGAGGTTCTTCGTCCGCGACGCGAGGTACTGGATCTCCACCACCGAGCTACCGAAGATCTCACGCTGCAGGTCCACGCTCCACTGGTTCTTGCGGGCGTTGGGCAGGTTGCGGTTCGGCGTGATCATGTTCGGCGGCCCACCGGGACCGACGACGCCGAAGGGCTGCGCGAACGACAGCGTCGGACTGACCGGGTTGTTGTTGAAGGTGAACTCGGCCGCGATCGGCGGGTTGTTGGTCAGGAACGTGAACGAGTTCATCTGGTTGGGGTTGTAGTAGATGCCCCAGCCGGCGCGCAGGACCGTCTTGTCGCCGAGACGATAGGTCGCGCCGAGACGCGGCCCCCAGTCCTGCGTATTCGGCTCGTGGAACTCGAAGCCGACGGCGGGGAACGACGTCGGGATGATCTGGGTCTGCGTGGCGTCGAGCATCGACGCGAGGCCTTCGTAGGTCTGCACCGGCGTGTTGCGCTCGTAGCGGAGGCCGAGGCTGAGGGTCATGTTCCGCGTCGCCTGCCACACGTCGTTGATGAAGAAGCCGTTGCGCCACTGGCCGACGTGCCCCTGCACCTGGTCCACCGGCGTGCCCACCGAGTTGGGCACACCGACCATGAAGTCGGCCACCGAGTAGCCCGTCATCTGGCCGTTGAACGCGAAGGCGCCGCGCGGGCTGTTGGCCGCACGCCGACCCGTGGCCATCTTGCGCAGGTCGAAGCCGGTCCGGATGTTGTGCTTGCCCTTGGTCCACGACAGCACGTTGGACATCTGGAACGTGGTGTCGAACTGATACCAGTTGGTGCCGCCGTTGCCGAGCCCGTTGAACGCCGTGAGGCTGACGGTCGGGATGCCCGGGTTGTCGTAGCGGACGTCACCGTCGAAGCCGGGGATGCCGAGGTCGGCGCCGGCCGACCCGTTGCCGTCGAGCGCGAAGTTGTTCAGCGAGTCGAAGTCGATGCGGTGATAGCCGATGCGGAAGTCGTTGAGCAGCGACGGCGAGAGGGTCTGCTGGTACGACACCAGCGTGTTCTTGTTCAGGCGCGGCTGGTAGAGGCCGCCGGTCGGGTTGAGGGCCCCGAAGCCATCGAAGGCGTCGACCCAGTTGTAGCGGACGTACACCCGCGAGGCCGCGCCGATGTTCTGGTCGACACGGGCCAGGATCTGGTCGTTGTTGCTCTCGTTGAGCACCGGGCCCTGGAAGTTGTTGGCCGTCCCCGGCAGGTTCGGCACGGGGAAGTACTGCAGCAGGCGCAGCGCCTGCGGCGACAGGTCGGACAGCGGGATCTGGTTGCCGGCGTACGGCACCTTGGTGATCGGGTGCACGATCTGGGTGGCAATCTCGCCGAAGTCCCCGCGCCGCATGCGCTCGGTCGGCATCGAGCCGATTGGACTGGTCGTGCGCTCGGATCGCAGGCCCTCGTAGGCGCCCATGAAGAAGGTGCGGTTGGTGCCGTTGTAGAGCCCGGGGATGATGACCGGCCCGTCGAACTGCGCCCCGAACTGGTTGCTCCGCTTCGGCGGCTCGGGCAGGTTCGGGTTGTCGAAGTAGCCGCGGCTCTCGAGCGAGTCGTCCTGGAAGTACTCGAACAGCGCGCCGTGGAAGGCGTTGGTGCCGGCCTTGGTGACGACGTTGACGTGCACGCCGAGGTACGAGCCGTACTCGGCCGAGGTGCTGCCGGTCTGCACCGCGACCTCCTGCACCGCGTCGGCCATCGGGCGCATGCTCGTCATCGCGAGCAGGTTGGACGTGGCGTTGATGCCGTCCATCGTCAGGCTGTTCTGAATCTCGCGCTGACCGGCGCCGCGGAACGACAGGCCGATGTCGGTGGTATTGCCCCGCAGGACGCCCGGCGTCGTCGCCGCCATCTGCCAGACGTTGCGCCCGCTGGCCGGCAGGTCGGTGACGGCGCGCGCCTCGACGGTCTGCGACACGGCGGCCCGGTCCGTCTGGATGGTCGTGTTCGACGCCTCGACCGTCACGGTCTCGGAGAGGTCGCCGACGCTGAGGACCGCGTCCTGCCGCACCACCTGGTTGCCGCCGACGTTGATGTTGGTCGCCTTGAAGGTCTGGAAGCCCTGCAGGGTGACGGTGACTTCGTAGCGGCCCAGCGGCACGGCGTTGAACTGGTAGACGCCCGCCTCGTTGGTGATGCCGGTGAGGGTCGCCTGGGTGCCGAGGTTGACGGCCGTGACGGTGGCGCCAGGCAGCACACCGCCGCCCGAGTCGGTCACGGTCCCCACGAGTCCGGTTTGTGACGCGAGCTGGGCGAATGCGGGTGCGGACAACAGAAGGGCAAGGACTGCAGTAGACAGGACTCGCAACACGCGGGCATCCTCCTCACGTCATGCACGCGGGCAGCACAAGCGACCTGCCCGCCTTGTGAAACGACGCCCTGACATCGGGAGCGCGTTTCAATTCACTGAGGCGCACACCGTAATCGAAATCCTGCGCGTTGTCCATGCGGTCGAGCCAGGTCGCTTGCCGTCGGGACGGGTGGCGGCTATTCTCCGGGCGTGCCGGACCGTGATCGGCACCGCTCGCAACGTGTGCCCGCTTCCAGGAGACGCCCCGTGTCAGCAACGCAGACCGCCCCCTCGCGCCGTTCCGCCTTCCGCACGCTCTTTGCCACCATCGGCGCCAGCGCCCTCGGCGTCTTCGGCGGCAAGGCCCACGCCGCCACGACCGACGCGACGGGCATCGTGACCATCCCCGACGAGAGCCAGGCCCCGGCGGCCCAGAAGCAGGTGCCGCTCTTCTCGTCGGCCAAGGTGCACGGCGGCCTGGTGTTCATCGCCGGCAAGGGCTACCACGAGGCCGGCGACATCAAGGTGCACACCAAGTCCGTGCTCGACCAGCTCGAGGCCGAGCTCACCAAGGCGGGGTCGTCGATGGAGAAGGTGCTGAAGGTGAACGTGTACCTGCACGACCTCGAGGACTACAACGGCATGAACGAGGTCTTCCGCGGCCGCTTCGGCCCGAATCCGCCCGTCCGCACCACCATCGCCTGCTACGGCGGTGTGCCCGGCAAGTCGCTGGTCGAGATCGACTGTATCGCGGCGCTATAAACCAGGGAGAGGACGGAGGACCGAGGACGGAGGAAAAAGGTAGGACGGAGGGGCGAGAGGACGAAAGTTCGAAGAAGGGTGAAGTGTCGCACCTCGAACCTCTGACCTCCGACCTACCTCCGTCCTCGTTCCTCGGTCCTCCGTCCTCGTTCCTCGGTCCTCCGTCCTCGTGCCTCCGTCCTTGCCGGGGTCGCCCGCCTACGCTTTCGCGGTGAGGACTTCCCTGAGGCGGCGGGCGACAATCTTCTCGTCGCCTGGTTCCATCATCCAGACCCCGATCATCAGCTCCTCGCCCGGGCGCACACCAATCGACGGCGTGCCCTCGCGGAGGCGCTTCGAGATCTCGGGGCCGGTGATGCCGGTCACCGCCGTGTCCAGGGTGATGGCGACGTGCGGGACGTGGTTGGCGACTTCAGGCACGGTGATGCTGGCCTTGACGCCCGGGATGCCCGCCAGGCTCTTGAGGACGATGTCAGCGCGGCGTTCGTACTCGCGCTCCATCGCCGCATGATCGAGCTTCACGAAACGCTCGACCGCCGCCAGCATCCCCAGCATCTCTTCCTTGTTGACCTTCATGCCCCGGCCGATGGCATTGCCGTTGGGCGCCGCGTTGGCGCGGGCGGCGGCGATGAGGTCCTTGCGCCCGAGCAGCAGTCCGGCGCTCTGCGGACCGCGAATGCCCTTGCCGCCGGAGAACACCACGAGGTCGAAGCCCATCGCGGTGTACTTCCAGAGGTTCTCCACCGGGGGGACGTCGGCCGCGCAGTCGTTCATCGTGACCACGCCGTGCTTCTTGCCGAGGGCCACGAACTCGGTGTCGCGAATCTGCCCGACCGAGTTGTTGTTGTTGTAGAACAGCATCATCGCCGTCTGCGGGCCGATGGCGGCCTCGAGCTGCGCCGCGGTCTCGACTTCGACGATCTTCACGCCGCAGTTGCGGATGGCGTGGTCGTAGCCGAAGCGGTGCGACGTCTGCATGATGACTTCGGTCTTCATGCCGATCAGGTTCGGCAGGTCGACGATCTTCTTCGGATCGCCGGCCGTCAGCACGCCCGCGGTGCCGAGCGTCATGGCCGACGCCGCCCCGGACGACACCATCGCCGCCTCTGCCTTCACGAGCGACGCGATGCGCTCCCCCACCCGGTCGTGCAGCTCGTTGAGCGGGACGTAGTGCTTCGACGCGTAGTTGATGGCATCCATGACCTCAGGCGGCATCAGCGAGGCCGTCATGTCGGTGTAGGTGCCCGCGGCGTTGATGAACGGCCGCACCCCCAGTTCCTTGAAGAAGTCGCGGCGGACCGGAGTGGCCGCACCGGCAGACGCCGCCGTGGCCGCGGTGCCACCGAGAAGGCCGCCAACCACTGGCAGCGAGGACAGGCGCTCGAAGAAGGTACGTCGGGTCAACATCGGATCTCCTCAGGATGGGAGGGGCAACTGTATCAGCGTGCGGCGATCAGGCCGACACGAATGCGTTCCTGGCCCTGCGGCTGCACCTGGATCGTGACACGAGCCGGCGGGTCCGTGGGAAACGTCTCGCGGAACACCGTGTTCATCGCCGCCATGTCGGCCAGGTCCGAGAGATACACGACCACCGACACGGTGTCGCGCAGCGTGAGTCCCCCGTCCTGCAGCGTGCCCCGCAGGGTCGCGAACACGGCGCGCGCCTGAGCCTCGATGCCGGCGCCGGCCTCCGGCGCGCTCTCCGCACTCACATAAAGCGTCGGCCCCGCCGCGAGGCCGTGCAATCGGCCCCCGGAGCCGATCGGCGCGCGCGCCTGGGCCGGCCGCACGGCGACGAACGTGATCTCGGCGCGAATCGGCCCTGGCAGCCGTGGCACCGCCACGAGGCCGACGGGCGGCACATCCGCCGCGCCAAAGGACGCCGCGAGCGCCGCCGACAGCGCGTCCGCCTCGGTGACCCGCGTGGCGTACGCCTGCGCGTGCACGACGTCGGTCGCCTGCAACCCCGCCGCCTTCAGCGTCGTGGTGATGTTGGCCACCGTCTGCCGCACCTGCGCCTCGACGGCCTCGCCCACGGCTTTGGTCGCAGGATCCTGGCCGCCCATGCCCGAGACGTACAGCGTGTCACCAGCCCAGACGGCCGGCGAATACGGCCCGAGCGGCGCCGGCAACGCCCCAGCGGGCGGACGCACCACCGAAATCGCCGCCAGATCGGCGTAGCCGATACAGCCGATCTCGACACCGGCGCCGGCCGGCAGGCCCGCCGCCTGCACGGTGGTCCGGGCCGGCACCCGCTCGGTGAAGTGGGCCCCATACGCCGCGTTCATGGCGGCATAGTCGTCCATGTTCGCGAGATACACGTGGCACTTGACGAGGTGCTGATAGCCGAGCCCCGCCGCGGTCAGCACCGCGCCGATGCCGTCCATCGCCTGCTTCGTCTGCGCGGTGAGGTCCGCCGGCGTCGCGCCCGTGCCGGGCAGCCCCAGCTGGCCCGAGATGTACAGCGTCTTGCCGACCATCACGCCAGGCGCGTACGGTCGGTCCGCCGGCCCGCCAGCGGGACGAATCACCCGTCGCGTCGACGCGGCCGGCTGGGCCCCCGCCAGGGTGGCGCACAGCAACGTGAGCGCGAGACCACTCCCCCAGACGCGCCGGCTCACGGCTGCGTCCGTCGGGCTGGACGCGCCGCACCCTGCGGCGTCACCGGCATCGACTGCCAGTCCGTGGCCGCCCGCCCGTTCAGGTCCCATACGACCTGGCCGGCCCGCAGCGTCAGCTCGCATTCGAGCTTCTGCGTGCCCATCATCCGGCCACCGGCCGAGTCGATGAAGCCGAAGTCGCCCTTGCGCAGGGCGAGCACGGCGACATCGGCCTCGGTGCCCACCCCGAGGTGCCCGAGGTCGTCGCGCTGGATGACCGACGCTGCCTTCGCCGTGTTGGCGCGAACGACATCGGTGAGCGGCATGCCGAGCACCAGCATCTTGGACATCGTGTTCAGGATGTCCTTCATGCCGGCGTTCATGCTGCCCGTGTGCAGGTCGGTGCTGATGACGTCGGGGAAGAAGCCCTGCTTCGTGGCCGGCACGGCCTGCCGCCACAGCAAGCTGCCGCCGCCGTGGCCGACGTCGAACAGCACGCCGCGCTTGCGCGCCGCCAGCACATACGGCTCCACCTGTCCCTGCGTGTTGACGATCGGCAGGCGCCCGTTGACGTGCGCATACATGTGCGTCAGCAGGTCGCCCGGGCGGAGGTGCGTGTTCAGCAGGGCATCGAGCGACAGCGGCGGCGTGTTGCCGCCGAAATCGATCATCACGGGCACCTTGGCCTCGGTGCCGGCCTCCACCGCGCGCGTGACGGGATCCCACTCGGGTCCGTTGTAGTGCGCCACCTTGATGCCGACGATGACGCCGGGGTGCTGGCGAATGCGCATCGCGGTCAGCCTGGCGTCCATGTCGGCGAGGTTCTGTTCGGCTGGTCCCCCGCGCATGCCGGCGCCGACGATGTTGAGGAACGACAGGACGCGGGTCTTCGACGTGTCGATGATCTGGGCCTTGAACTGCGGGAAGCTGCGCCACCCGGCGCCCCCCACGTCCACGAGCGTCGTCTGGCCGCTGCGGAACGAGTGGCTGTCCGGCGGCACGGCGACGAGGCCGTTGCTCAGGTACGCGTCCGGTTCGGTGCCGTGGAAGACGTGCGCATGGAGGTCGATCAGGCCCGGCACCACGTAGAGCCCACTGGCGTCGACCACCTTGCGCGCTTTCGCGGCATCGATCGAGGCGGCGACCTCGGCAATCTTGCCGTCGGCGATGGCCACGTCCATCACGCCGTCGCGCCCGTGCTTCGGGTCGATGACGTGCCCCCCCTTGATCACGAGGCTGTAGGGCTGGGCCGCGGCCGGGCTGGCCGCGCTCGCGACGACGGCCGCGAGCAATCCGAACAACAGGGTGCGCAGACGACTGGACAACGGGGACGCTCCTGACGGTCGAGGGCACGCCGGCGCCTGCTTGCAGCAGGGCCCGCGCCACGACATCCCAGGTGCGGCACCGCACGCGGGCCGTGGTCAGACCGATGGCCGCGTGTTATAGCACATGGCGCCAGGAGGCCCGTTCATGTCCAGTCGTCCGATTGCCCTCGTCGTCCTTGCGGCGCTCGCCGCCGTTGCCGCCCCCGTCCTCACCGCTCCCACGTCGCCCGAGGCGCCACCGGCCCGCCAGGCCGCCCAGGCCCCCGCCGCCGTGCCGGCCGCGCCCTCCCTCTCGCCGGAGGCCGTCATCGCGGCGCTGCGCAAGCCCGAGAACAGCACCGGCAACATCGCCGACGCGGTGGAAGCCGCCACCGGGTCCCGGGGCTGGATGTCGTCGGACATGAAACCGATCAGCGCCGGCAAGATCGTCGGCCGCGCCTGGACGGCGGTGATGCGCCCGGTGCTCAAGAGCGACACCCGTGAGTACCCGAACTACCTGTTGCAGGTGCTCGACGAGGCCCCGGCGGGCAGTGTGCTGGTGTACGTGATGCAGGACGGCCTGGAGATCGCCGCCATGGGGAACCTGATGGCGACGACCGCGAAGGCGCGGGGGCTCGAGGGGACGGTCATCGACGGCGCGGTCCGCGACGTGACGGAGTTGCGGGCCATCGGCCACCAGGTGTTCTCACGGCGCGTGAGCCCGGCCACCTCGGTGGGTCGCATGGTCAGCGTGGCGAAGCAGACGCCCGTCCGCTGTGCCGACGTGATGGTCACCCCGGGCGACTACATCGTCGGCGACGCGGACGGCGTCGTGGTGGTGCCGCAGGGCGCCGCCGCCGATCAGGTGGTCGCCCTGCTGAAGGACTACGATGCGCGCGAGTCGAAGATGGTGCCGATCATCCAGCGCGAGAAGTCGATGCTGAAGGCGCTGGAGATCTACGGGCGCTATTGATCGCCAGACGTACGCGCCAGGTGCGCGGCGCGCGGGAAGAGGATGTGGTTCTCGAGATGGACGTGCATGTGCATGTCGGTCTCGAGCTGCGCCAGGCCGTAGTAGAGGCCGCGGAATGTCGGACACGCCCACTCGGGAGGCGCGTAGCCATTGGTCAGCTGCCGCATCGTCGCCAGAGCGGCGCCGGCCGCTTCGTGGTCGGCCTCCATCACGGCGATGGGTGCATCGATCCAGGCAGCCGGCTCTGGCACCGGCACCGGACGGCCAGCCTCGAGCGCGATGATGAACGGAAACAGCACCTGGTCCTCGCGCAGCATGTGGTCGAGCAGTTCCCCCTGCAGGCCGGCGAACGTGCGCCCAAGGGGCAGGAGCACGTCGGGCAGGTGATCGCCGTGACGACTGATCACCTTCTCGACCATGGCCTCGAGCCTGGGCAGTTCCTCGCGCAAGGGCTCGTGATAGCGACGCTGGATGTGGCTGATCAGCGCCGTCAGCGTGGCATCGGCCCATGTCGGCCCGATGTCGGCAGGTGTGATGGCGGCCACCAGTTCGGTCACGACCGCGTCGGCATCCAGGCCGAGGTCGGCGCAGGCACGGGCCAGCGGGATGCGGCCACCACAGCAGAAGTCGATCTGGTGCCGCTGGAAGATGCGAATGGTGGCAGGCGCCTGGGTGGCGATGTCGGCGACGGTGGCATCAGAGGTGATGTTCATGACCCGAGCGTAGCGAGGGACGCCCCGCGCGTCGTTGCGCCAGCGCAAGGCCACCGCACCTGCGTACAATGCCGCGCATGCCCGTGCCCCCGCCACTGCAGAGGTCCCGCATCTTCGATGGCCTCACGGATGCCGAACGCGAGCAGTGGCTGGGACGCGCGACGCGCGTGACGCTGAAGCGGGGCGAGACGCTGGCACGGCAGGGCGAGCCGGCGCGCCACTTCTACCTCGTCGAGACGGGCTTCCTGAAGGTGCTGCAGTTGACCGTCGAGGGCACCGAACTCATCGTCCGCTTCGTTGGCGCCGGGGAACCGTTCGGCGGCGTCGTCGCGCTCGGCAACGCGCCCTATCCCGTCACGGCGACGGCGACGCAACCGTCGGTGATGCGGGCCTGGACCCGAGAGTCACTGGCGACCCTGCTGGCCGCGACCCCGCAGGTGAGCGTCAACATCATGCGGGAGATGGCGGCACACATGACCGACGCGCTGACGCGCGTGCGCGAGCTGACCACGGCACGAGTGGGACCGCGCCTCGCGCAGACGCTGCTGCGGCTGGCGCGCCAATGCGGCGAACGTCACCCCGAGGGCGTCCTGATCTCGCAACCCCTCACCCGCCAGGAGTTCGCCGACCTGACGGGCACGACGCTCTACACCGTGAGCCGCACGCTGACGAAGTGGGAGACGATGGGCCTGCTCCAGACGCGCCAGCGCCTCGTCCTGCTGCGATCACTGCCCCGCCTCGAGGAGATCGCCGGGTCGGACGAAGACTAGGCCGGCGACCTTGCCCCGCGCGCGATGCGCGCCATGTGCCAGGCCTGGACGACCGAGGACGCCAGCAACAGCCCCGCCGCGATGGCCATCGTCGCGGGCGACTGCCCGATCAGGCCGCCGGTGAGCAGCGGCACGGCCACCGCCCACATCAGGAAGATGGTCAGCGTGGCGCGACCATCGGCGAGTCGATGCGCCGAGCGCGCCGGTGGCGTCCCCTCCAGGCGTGCCAGCTCGCGATACCACGCATGCATCGGCAACAGCCGTCCCTGGATGCCCACCACCATCTGCGCCACGAAGCCGAGGATCCCGGTCACGCCATACGCCCACACCAGCGCCGGCGAGGACGCCGCGAGGACGATCCACAGCCCGAGGGCCACGGCGATCACCAGGTACAGCATGGCCGCGTGCGTCTGCCACGTGGACCAGTCGCGTCCGTGCAGGTCTTTCGGGCGAGGGCGCCGATCGCCGAGAATGCCTCGGACCTGGCGCAGGAAGGCGACAAAGGCGGCGACGACGACCAGCGCCCAGGGCGCGACCGTCTGCGCGGTCAACAGTGCCCAGGCGATGCCGAGCGTACCGATCTCCAGCAGCACCGCACTCCATGCCAGCGCGCGGCCCGTGGGCATCGCGGCCGGCAGGAACATGGGTACGAGCCGATACGAGACGCCGACCACCATCATCACGCCCCAGCCGAGCACGGCAAGGTGGGCGTGGGCGGCGGCCGCGGCGAGCGGCGACCATGTCGCGACGCCCCATCCCCTGCCGAGAGCCATGAGGAGCCCGGCGCTGCCAGCCAGCAGCACGTTGGCGAACGCCAGCGCAATGTGCAACGAGACGCCGAACGGCATCCGGGCCGCTCGCAGGCCGCGGATCGCCCGCACGGCGACGATCGCGACGGCCGCCAGGACGGCAAGCGAGGCGACGCCCACCACCGCGTACGCTGCCCACCAGAACCCGAGGACCATGCCCACCGTGCCACTCCAGAACGACACGCAGGCGAGTGCATCGGCACGACGCGCGGCGAACGGCATGCCGAAGGCCAGCGGCGCCACGATGTAGAAGGCGCCGAGGATCGACGCCGAGATCCAGCCGAGGGTCACGAGGTGGACGACCGCGATCATCCGCGGGTGGTAGTGGAACGCGCCGGGCAGGTCCGGGTCGACGAGCAGCAGGCCCGCGGCCAGCGCCAGCGCAACGTGGGCGCCCGCGAAGTACACGAGCGGCAGCGTGGCGTCGGGCAGCAGCGCGGCGCGTCCCGCACTGATCGACACGTCAGCCGTCCACGCGGCGTGTCGCCCCGACCAGGCCGAGACCGAACCCCGCAGCCATCCACGCGGTGAGCATCAGGGTGAGCCAGAGGCCACCGTGCTCGAGCCACCAGCCGACGAGGCTCCCGGTGCCGATGCCCGCGGGCGCCGTGCGCTCGAGCCCGAACAGCACCGTCACGCGCAGCGCATCGAGCGGATTGAGCATCAGGGGCAGCACCCATGCGGTCGGGTACTGCTGGACCCAAGGGGCCCCCGACAGCGCCAGCAGCACCAGGTCGGTGCCGAACAGCAGGCCGAACCACACCCCCAGCGCCAGCAGCAGCCCACGCACGTGGTCGCGCACCCAGAACCCGATGGCCAGGCCGACGAGCGCGATAGCGAGACAGACACCGCCCGCCGCCGCGGCGACGTACACCAGCGTCCCTGACACCCCCCCGGTGAGCGCAGTGGGCGCCACGAGCAGCAACGACGCGGGACACAGCAGCGCAGCCAACGCCATCACCTTGCCCGAGAGCCAGGCCCCGCGGGCCATCGGCTGTGTGAAGAGCAGCGGGAACTCGTCGGCGTCGCCGTGCGCCGCACTGAGACCAAGCAGCAGCGAGGACAGCGACAGGCAGTAGAGCACGCCCTGCAGCACCCATGCAGGCGCGGAGCGCTCGGTCGCATCGGGGGTGAACAGCGGCAGCACGCTGATGACGGTGGCCAGCGCCAGATGCACGTGCAGGAAGCGGTTGAGCCGGTGTTCCGCGACCTCGCGCCAGAAGGTCGCGCGGATGGTGGACAGGTGGGCAGTCATGGCAGTGACCTCGGTCAGACCGCGTGGGTGCGCACGGGCTGCGGCAGCGAGAAGGGAAACGCCTCGCGCAGGCGTGAGGGCGGCAGTTCCCGCGCCACACGCCCGGCCTCGAGCACCAGGCAGCGATCGGCGTGCCCTTCCCACTCGCCCAGCAGATGGGTTGCGACCAGCACCGTGGCGCCTCGACGCGCTGCGGAGTGCAGTTCGGCGTGCAGGAAGCGGCGCCAGTCGGGGTCGAGGCTCAGGCCGGGTTCGTCCAGCACCAGGACCGGCGCGTGCGGCAGCATCAGCACCGCAAGAGCCAGCCGCTGCCGCGTGCCGCCCGACAGCTGCCCGGTGGCCTGCGCGCGTACGCCGCCGAGGTCCCATCGCTCCTCGAGTTCGGCGACGCGAGTCGCGGGAAGCCCCCGGAGCCGTGCATAGAACTCGAGGATCTCTCCCGCCGTCAGCCGGGCGTGGAACCTGGGCGACTGCGGCAGGAACGACAATCGAGACAACGCTGCGTGCCGCGCGGTGACGAGGTCCGCCTGCTCGATGGCAATCCGTCCGGCGTCCGGCGCCGACAACCCGCAGAGGACCCGCAGCGTCGTCGTCTTGCCGGTACCGTTGGCGCCGACCAGCAGCGTGACCTGGCCGGCGTGGGCTTCGAGGTCGAGCCCGTCGAGCACCCGTTGGCGTGCGTACGATTTGGTGAGTCCGTCGATGGTGATCATGGGCGTGTGGGGTGCACGAGCGGCGCCGGATCCGTGACGCCTGGCAAGCCTGGCAGGGCGATGCGCGCGTGGACGAAGCGCAGCAGCCGCTCGCCCGGACTTCCAGCCAGCAGGCCGATGACGGGGAGGTCGCGGCGAATCTGTCCGAACAGGTCGAGTTCGCGATGCGGCAGGTCGGCCACGCCGTCGCGGTCGAGGTCGACCGTGACGGCCCCGCTCCAGTGATTGCCGCGGCCGTCCACCGACCACACGCTGGTCAGGTTGCCACCGGTCGTCTCGACGGTATGGAGGTTGCCGACGAAGTTGTTCCCGGTGAACTGGTTGCCGTCCGAGCTGTCCGAGGCGTGGATGCCGATGTGGTTGTTGGCGATGGTGTTGCCGACGACGCGATTGCCGTGACCGCTCTCGAAGAACAGCCCGATCGTGTTGCCGACGATGCGGTTCTCCTCCAGCGTGGTGTCATCCACCGTCTGCAGGAGGATGCCGTAGGCCCGATGACTCCGGTTGGCCAGGAACTGGTTGCGTCTCAGCACGAGGTGCTTCGAGTTCATGATGGCCGCGCCGGCGGCGTTGTCGCGAAAGACGTTGCCCTCGAAGCGGTTGTCGTCCGAGTACATGTAGTGCAGGCCGTAGCGCACGCCCTCGATGTCGTTGTCGCGGACCTCGGTCCGGTCGACGAAGGAGAAGTACACGCCGTCACGCGTGTGGCGGATGACGTTGCGCGCCACGACATGGTGCGACGAGTTCCAGATGTGCACCCCGTTGCCGCGCTGGTTCTGGTTCAGGCTGACCTCGCACAGCTCCCCCTCCGACGGCGTGCCGGCCGCCGCCATCGGGTCGACGGGCTCGAGCGTCGTCTCGGTGCCGACGATGGTGTTGCCCTCGATGCGGGCGCCATCGGCCTGGCGCACGTAGACGCCGTGGAGCGCATCGTGGATGCGGTTGCCGGCGATGACGGCGCGCGGCCCCGTGACGTGGATGGCGGCGTGGTCCTTGCCAAGGTCGAGCCCAGAGCCGCTCACCTCGAATCCTTCGAGCGTGACGTCGGCAGCCTGCACCGCGACCGTGTGCGTGCGCCCGTCGCCGACCAGGTGCGCCCCGGGCTCCCCGCGCAGGTGCAGCGACCGCGCGACGAGGAACGGCCCGTGGTACACGCCGGCGGGCACCGTGATGAGCGTGCCCGCTGGCGCCGTCACCAACTGCGTCTGCAACCAGGCGGTCCGTCTGCGGGAGTCGGGAGTCGGGAGTCGGGAGTCGGCGCTGGCGCTCGGTCCCGGCTGCTCGGCTGGCGAAGCCGGGGTTGAGTGCTCGACCGTCGCCGCTCGCACGGCGGCGACCGCCCCCGCGATCACCAACACACCGACGACGACCCGGTGGCGTGTCGTCATCGCAGGTCTCGTCGGGCCTCGCGCACCGACTGCCAGCCCGCCAGCAGGACGCACAGCAGGAAGGCGCCCATGCAGAACGTCCCGGCCAGTGGCACGCTCGTCTGCACGAAGTTGGCGATCTGCTGTGATCCGATCACGACGGGCATGAACGGCTCGATCGTCATCGGCGCGCGCGGGTCGAGGTGGTGACCGTAGCTGTAGAGCCGCCAGGCGAAGCTGCCGAGCGAGAACGTCCCGAAGTACAGGAACAGCACCCCGAGATCGACGAGGTTCATGATCCGGCCCACCATCACCGCCCTGAGCCCGAGCAGGGCGAACACGCCGATCGCGAACGGGATGACCTTCATCTCGAGGAAGTCGGCCTGCGCGATCGGCTTCATGCCGATGTAGTGGTTGAGCGTGTTGATCTCGGCCA
>LNFM01009235.1_pt1 | contig 14483 bp, 10 predicted proteins | sample 596031 | NCBI WGS metagenome assembly LNFM01 (sample SAMN04254537, study PRJNA301005) | activated carbon metagenome | isolation source: dual media filters at the Ann Arbor, Michigan drinking water treatment plant | place: USA: Ann Arbor
ACTGCGACACGGCAACGGTGACCGTCACGGTGGGTGCCGCGGTCATCGATGCGGTCGACGACACGGGCACGGTGGCCAGCGGCGCCGCGGGCGGTGTGGCCGTCCCGAACGTCCTGGTCAACGACACGCTGGGCGGCTCGCCGGCCACGCTGGCGACCGTGACCATCACCCAGGTCAGCACCAGCAACCCGAACGTCACGATCGATCCGGCCACCGGTGCGGTGAACGTCGCGCCGGGTACCCCGGCGGGCACCTACACGCTCGTCTATCAGATCTGTGAAGTCCTGAACCCGACCAACTGCGACACGGCAACGGTGACCGTCACGGTCGGTGCCGCAATCATCGATGCGGTCGACGATACCGGCACGGTCGCCGATGGTGGCGTGGGCGGGATCGCGGTGCCGAACGTCCTTGTGAACGACACGCTCAACGGCGTGCCGGCCACCCTGGCGTCGGTCGTCATCACCCCGCTGACCTCGAGCCACCCGAACGTCACGCTGGATCCGGCCACCGGCCAGGTTACGGTTGCGCCGGGCATCCCGTCGGGCACCTACACCGTGACCTACCGGATCTGCGAGATCCTCAACCCGGCCAACTGCGATGACGCCGTGGTCACCGTCATCGTCGTCACCGGCGACATCGCGCCGATCGCGGTGGACGACAGCTACACCGGCCCGGAGGGCTCCCCGATCCCGGGCAACGCCTCCGGCAACGACACGCCGGGCAACGTCAGCAGCACCTACACCGTGGTGTCGCAGCCCGCCAACGGCACCGTGGTCATGGCCCCGGACGGCAGCTTCACCTACACGCCCAACGCCGGCTTCGTCGGTCCAGACAGCTTCCCGTACCAGGTCTGCGACGCCGACGGCGACTGCGCCACGGCCATCGTCACGATCAACGTCGTGCCGCTGGCGGGCAAGCTGCGGCTGCAGAAGGTGGTGGCTGCGCGCGAGGTGAACGCGGGTTCGCTGGTGGCGTATACGCTCACGGTCATCAACGTCGGCGACCTGCCGGTGGTGGCCGCGGACGTGGTCGACGTCCCGCCGCGCGGCTTCGCCTACGTGCCGGGCAGCATGACCGTGGTCGATGGCGACAACCTCGCCGTCGCCAGCGGCACGGGTCCGATCACCTTCTCCGGCATCGACATCCCGGTCGGCGGCACCGCGACCATCCGTTACCTGTTGCGCGTCGGCGCGGGCCTGGTCCCGGGCGAGTACGTCAACGAGGCCACCGCCTACCAGGCCGGCATCGCGGTCAGCAACACCGCCGCCGCGTCCGTTGTCACCGGCGCCGGCCTGGATGCCGACTTCGAGCAGACGCGGATCTGGGGCAAGGTCTTCGACGACCGCAACGGCGACGGCTGGCAGGACGAGGACGAGCGCGGAATCCCGGGCGTCCGACTGGCGACCGTGGAAGGCCTCGTCACCGAGACCGATGCCCAGGGCCGCTTCCACATCGAGGGCCTGGTCGTCTCGAACCAGATGCGCGGCCAGAACTTCGTGGTCAAGGTCGACCCGAGCACGCTGCCGGAGGGCGTCGAGTTCACGACGGCCAATCCGCTGATGCGCCGCATCACCCCGGCCGTGCCGACCCGCTTCGACTTCGGCGTGCGGATGCCGCCAGCGCCGGCGGCCACCCGCGTGGTCGAGCTCGAGCTGGGCACGGTGGTGTTCGCCCCGGGCAGCCGCGAGATCCGGCCGCAGTTCCGGCCGGTGATCGAGGAGATGGCGGCCCAGCTGAGCCGCCACGCCGGCGGTGAAGTCAGCATCCAGACCGTCTCGGGCGAGCAGGCGCTGGCCGTCGACCGCGCGGTCGCGGTCCGAGAGGCGCTGCGGGACCTGCTCGGCGAGCAGGCCGCCACCCGCGTTCGCATCGACGTGCTAGAGGCCGACCAGGCTCGCCTGCTGTCGGTGGGCGAGACGATCGAGATCGGCAGCGTGCTGTTCGATACCGACAGCGACGCCCTCCGTGCCGACAGCGGTCCGCTGCTCGACGCCATCGCCCGCGCCATCACCGACGCGGCCTGCGGCTGCGGCGAGATCGTGATCACCGGTCGCGCCGACGTCCGTGGCGACGCCGACTACAACGAGGCCTTGTCCCTGCGCCGTGCGCAAGCCGTGCGCCAGGCGATCGAGGCACGAATGACACCAGGGCAACGCACCCGGCTTCGGGTCGTGACAGAGGGCGCCGCCGCGCCGGGAGCGGGCCTGTGAACAGGATTAGCCGAGTCGTGAAGACGCGCATGAAGCTGCTGGACTACACCCTGATCGGCCTGCTGGCCGGACTGGCGACGCCTGCCTGGGCGCAGGACGCCGCCGATGCGGGCGCCGCAGTGAACTGCGACGCCGATGGCTGCACGGACGCCGACGGCATAGTGCTTCGTGTCCGCAGCCGCGGTGAGGCCGAGTCGCGGCCGGGCGACGACGCCCAGCTGCAGTCGGACCGCCGCGTCGACGTCGCGCACACCCCGGCCGGCCGGACCGAGGTGCGCGGCCGGTTCGCCATCGACCTGCCGGGCGGCGGGATGCTCTGGGCCACCGAGGACCCACAGCTGGCCCAGCCCAACCTCAACGTCCAGGCCAGCCCGCTGGTGCCCTTCAGCGAGGGGCGCATCACCAAGCCGGTGCGCTTCATGAGCTACAGCAACTACCCGGCGTTCGCGGCCAGGCACCAGCTCGTGATCTATCGCGGCACCGACACCGACCGGGTGTCCCCGATCGCCACCCTCGATCTGCCGGCCGTGGCCGTCGGCGAAGTCGAATGGAGCGGCGAGCTGCCGGGTGTGCCCGCCCTGCGCGAAGGCGACGAGCTGCAGTACGTGCTGCGCGCCATCGCGGCCGATGGCAGCACCGACGAGACCTTCCCGAACCGCCTGACCCTGGTGCGTCCGGACGACGTCCTGCGCAGCCAGCAGGCGCTGGGCAACCAGGCGGACCCGCGCCTGGGCAGCCTCGATGCCGAGCAGGTCGAGCAGCGCCGGCTGACCGAGGCCGTGCTGGGGCAGGGCAACCTGCGCCAGCAGAACATCCCGATCTACGGCTCGCGCGTGCGCATCGTCGGCCAGGACATTCCCGAGGGCCAGACGCTCCGGATCGACGGTCGTGCCTATCCGGTCGACCTCGACCGCAAGTTCGCCGCCGAGTTCCTGCTGCCGGTCGGCAAGCACAGCTTCGAGATCGAGGTCGGCGACCGCGAACAGACGGTGCGCCGCACCCTCGACGTGGAGGTCACCGGACGCTACCTGTTCGTGGTGGCGCTGGCCGACGTCACCGTGTCGGGCAACAGCATCAGCGGCGCCGTGGTGCCGGTGGGCGTCGACGACCGCTACGACGACGTCATCACCGAAGGTCGCCTGGCGATGTACCTCAAGGGCAAGGTCCAGGGGAAATACCTGGTCACCGCCCAGGCCGACACGCGCGAGAACGAGGTCGGCGAGCTCTTCGACGGCTTCCTGGATCCCGATGCCCGCGATGTCTTCCGCCGGCTCGACCCGGACCAGTACTACCCGGTCTATGGCGACGACTCGACCACCTACCGCGACGTCGACACCCAGGGCAAGCTCTACGTCCGCGTCGACTGGGACAAGAGCCAGGCGCTGTGGGGAAACTACGAAACCGGATTCACCGGCACCGAGTACGGCCAGTACGTGCGCAGCCTCTACGGCGGCGCCATCGCCTGGCGCAGCCGCGCGTCCACGTCCCTGGGCGAGGCGCGCAGCACCCTTCGCGCCTTCGGCTCGGAGGCGCAGAGCGCGCCCGGGCACAGCGAGTTCCTCGGCACCGGCGGCAGCCTCTACTACCTGCGCCACACCGACGTCCTGCCGGGCTCGGACAACGTGGTGCTGGAGGTGCGCGATCCGCTCACCGGCCGCGTCGAGACCCGGGTCGACCTGGTGCGCGACGTCGACTACGAGATCGACGAGCTGCAGGGCCGCCTGCTGCTGACCCGCCCGCTGCTGCAGATCGTCCGCGACAACCTGCCGACGATCATCCGCGATACCCCGCTGGACGGCTTCGAGAACCGCCTGCTGGTGGACTACGAATACATCCCGGCCGGCTTCTCCACCGACCAGGCCACCGCCGGCGTCAGCGGCCGCACCTGGCTCGGCGAACATGTCGCCCTGGGCGGCACCTACGTCGACGAGCAGCGCAGCGGCGAAGACTATCGCCTTGCCTCGGTGGACCTGACGCTGCAGGCCGGCCGCGGCACCTACCTCAAGCTTGAGCAGGCCCGCACCGAGGCCACCAGCGCCGCGGTCTTCTTCTCGGACAACGGCGGCCTGAGCTTCTCCCGCCTCAACCCCGTGGCCGCGAACCGCGAAGGTGACGCGCGCAGCATCGAAGCCCGCGTCAACCTGCTCGAGCGTGGCCTGACCACCCGCGAGTGGACGCTGGGCGCATGGTGGCGGAACCTCGACGCCGGCTTCTCGGTCGCCCGCCAGGACATCGGCCTGCCGATCGAGGAGCAGGGCGCCGAGTTCGCGGGCCAGGTCAGCGACGCACTGCGACTGAGCGGTCGCTACAGCGATGCCCACCGCGGCGCCGACGGCGTCGAGCAGGCGCAGCTGATGGCCGAATGGCGACTGTCGGAGGCCAGCCAGCTGACCGGCGAGCTTCGCGGCGTCACCGAAACCCGCGGCGGCGTGGCCGGCACCGGTGCCCTCGCGGCGCTGCGCTACAGCCATCGCATCGGTGAATCCCTGGATCTCTATGGCACCGGCCAGGTCACCCTGGACGACGACGATGGTGCTTATGCCGGCAACGACGCGGTCACCCTCGGCGGTCGCTACTCCTTCGCCAGCCTCTCGACGCTGGGCGCGGAAGTGACCTCGGGGCAGCGCGGCGACTCGGCCAGCCTCAATGGCGAGTACCGGCTCAACGACCGCCATGCGCTGTACGGCAGCTACACCGTTTCCACCGACACCACCGCCGCGGATCCGCTCTACGGCAGCGCTCCGACCGGACTGACCCTTGGCCAGCGCTGGCGCATCTCGGACCAGGTCAACCTGTTCAACGAGAGCCAGTTCCTCAAGGCGCGCCAGGAAAGCGGCATCGCCCACACCTACGGCATGGATTTCTTCCCCGGGCTGGGCTGGACGCTGGGCTTCACCCTGCAGGACGCCGAGCTGGAGTCCGCGCTGGGCCGGGTTGATCGCCAGGCCGTCAGCCTCAGCGGCGGCCGCACCGACCAGGCCGTGAGCTGGAACAGCAAGCTCGAGTACCGCCGGGACAGCGGCGCCGAGCAGCGCACCCAGTGGGTGAGCACCAATCGCCTGGGCTGGCGCGTGAACGAGGACTGGCGGATCGCCGCGCGCTTCAACTACGGCGACACCGAGGATGCGGTCGATCCGCTTGCCAACGCCCGGTTCGTGGAGGGCAACATCGGCTTCGCCTATCGCCCGGCCACGAACGATCGCCTGTCCCTGCTGGGCAAGTTCAGCTACCTGCAGGACCTCAGCAGCCTCGGCCAGGACACCCTGGCCGACTACGACCAGCGTTCGCGGATCCTGTCCCTGGAAGGCATCTATCGCCTGACCAGGCAGTGGGAGGTCGCCAGCAAGCTCGCGCACCGCGCAGGCGAGGCGCGCCTGGCCCGTTCCACTGGCCCCTGGTTCGACACCACCGCCGATTTCGCCGCGGTCCAGGCCCGCTACAACCTGCATCGCAAGTGGGACGCACTGGCGGAATACCGCTGGCTCAGCGTGGACGAGAACGACAGCCAGCGCGCAGGCTGGCTGGTGGGCGTCGACCGCCACCTCGGCGACAACTTCCGCCTGGGCCTGGGCTACAACTTCACCAGCTTCAGCGATAACCTCACGGTGCTCGACTACGACCAGAAGGGCTGGTTCCTGAATGTGACCGGGACGTATTGATGGCAAACGCCTTGCCCGGCCGCTGGCTGGCTGGGGCCCTGGTGTCGGCGCTGGTACTCGCGCCGGCGGCGCAGGCCCAGGTGCAGCGCACCTTGGTGAACCTGGGGTTCGAGCAGCCGGCGCTGGGCGCGCCGGCCTGCTTCCGCTTCATCAGTGAAAGCATCGTGCCGGGCTGGACCACCGACCACCCGGTCATCGCCACCCAGACCCTGACCTGCAGCAACGCCAACATCCCCGGCGCGCCGGCAACGGGGCCGGCGATGGAGTTTTGGACCAACGGCTTCAACGCCACCCCGCCGCGCAATGGCACGCAGCACGTCGAGCTCAATGCCTCGGCGCCGTCGCGCCTGTCGCAGTCGGTGTGCCTGTTCAATGGCGAGCAGGTGAACTGGGTCTTCAGCCACCGCGGGCGCGGCAGCACGACGGTGCAGGACGTGATGTCCTACCTGGTAGGCCCGAACCAGATCGTGCGGGTCGGCACCACCAGTGCCGGCACCGGCGGCGTGCTGGTCACCAGCCAGGGCACGGCGACCTCGGTGGCCGGCCCCAATGGCTGGCGTGACTACAGCGGCACCTTCACCTACACCGGGGCGACCGGCACCACCAACCTCGGCTTCCAGGCCATTTCCACCGGCAGCGGCAGCACCACGGTCGGCAATTTCCTCGACGACATCCAGATCAGCCTGCGACCCTTCGTCGAGTTCGTGCAGCCCACCAACACCAAGGCCGAAAGCACCGCCGCCAGCAGCGCGAACATCCCGCGCATCCGCGTTTCCGGCACCGTCCCGGCCGGCGGCATGACGGTCGTCGTCAACATCACCGGCGGCACCGCCACCCTGGGCGTCGACTACACGACGCCCGGCAACAGCACCACGCTCAACATCGCCGTGCCGGCCGGCGTCTACGACGGCAGTGAGTTCGTGCTGCCGGTGACCCTGGTGGCGGACGCGATCCCCGAGCCCGACGAGACCATCACCTTCAACCTGCCCACGCCCGCCGCCGCGCCGCCGCCCTACCTGCTCGCCAGCACCGCGACCTGCGGCGGCGGCGCCCAGGTCAACAACACGCTGACGATCACCGAGATCGTGGCCCGCGTGACCCTGGTCAAGGCGGTGGCCTCGCGCCCGGTGGGCGGCAGCAGCGGCTTCACCATCAACATCGACCAGGCCGGCAACCTGGTGGCCAGCGCCAGCACCGGCCTGGGCGCGGGAACGGCCAACGCAAGCGCCAGCACCGGCGAGAACCTGGTCACGCCCGGCATCCCGGTGACGCTCTCGGAGCTGCTCCAGGCCGGCAGTACCCACGGCTTCAGCCAGTTCGATCCCAGCATCGCCTGCAGCAACGCCACCGGGGGTTCCCCGACGGTGCTGCCCGGCGGCTTCGCGGCAAGCGGGAGCTGGACGCTGACGCCGGCGACCAATGACCGGATCACCTGCACCATCACCAACGCCGCCCGCGCCCCGACGGTGACCGTCCTCAAGTCAGTGAGCTCCCGTGCCGATGCCGGCGACCAGTTCACGGTCGGCGTGCTGCAGCTACCGTCGACGCCCCTGGGCAGCGCCACCACGGCCGGCACGGGCACCAGCGCCAGCACGGGCCCGATCGCATTGCCTTCGCTCACCGCCAACTACAACATCACCGATGCGATGGCGCCGGGCAGCCCCTCCGTGATCAACCAGTACGCCGGCAGCATCGCCTGCAGCAACGCCAGGCCCGATGCCCCGGCGGCGGTGACCATCACCGGCAGCGCGCCGAGCTGGGGCTTTTCCTATGCCGCCGGCGACATCATCACCTGCACGGTCACCAATGCCCGCATCGCGCCCCGGATCGTGCTTTCGAAGGCGCTGTCGGGGGCGCGGCTGTCGGCCAGCGACCAGTTCCGCATGACGGTGACCGGAGCGGGCGGCGGCAGCGCCGACACCACCGGCAGCGCCGCGACCGTCACCGGCGGCACGGTGACCGTCGCCACCGCGACGCCGGGCAGCGCATACACCCTGTCCGAGGCGATGGCGCCCGGCAGCGTGTCGCCGCTGGCGGCCTACGGCAGCAGCATTGCCTGCAGCAATGCGCGCGCGGGTGCCAGCACCGTGCTGCCGTCCGGCGCCGGCACCAGCTTCCCGCTGACGCCGCTGGCGGGCGACAACATCACCTGCACCCTCACCAATTCGCCGCTGGCCCCGAGCCTGTCGGTGACCAAGAGCGACGGCAGCGGTACCTACGCGCCGGGCTCGAATGCCAGCTACACGATCGTGGTGAGCAATGCCGGTCCCGGCATCGCCAATGCCGCCACCGTGCTGGACAACCTGCCGGCAGGCGTCACGCTGTCGGCCCCGTGGACCTGCGTCGCCAGCGCGGGCTCGTCCTGTCCCGCCAGCGGCGGCGTCGCCGGCGGCAGCGTGGTTTCCCTGTCGGTGAGCCTGCTGTCGGGCGGCAGCGCCACCCTCACCGTGCCGGTGACGTTCAGCGCCGCCCCGGGCGATTACTGAGGCCGGGGCGGCGGCCTAGCCCGCGGCTTCGAAACGGTTCGCGGCGACGTTCTTGCGGACCTTCGCCGGATCCCAGATGCGCCCGTTCATGGCGATGTAGACGCCCGGCGGCAGCGACTGCACCGCGCCGACCGCGGTGCCGACATTGAACTCTGCGTCGGAGCCGCGGAAGCGGGCCGGGTTGAGCGCGCCGGTCAGCACGATCGTCTTGTCGGCGAGGCTGGCCAGCACCCGCGCGGTATCGACCATCGTGTCGGTGCCGTGCGTCACCAGCACGTGTCGCGCCGGCTGCGCGGCGATGGTCGCGCGCAGGAGTTCGCGGTCCTCGGCGGTGATGTGCAGGCTGTCCTTGCGGATGATCGGGATGACCGTGAAGCGGAACGCGACGCCGAGCTCCTGCAGGATGCGGCCAATCTGCGGCTCACCCACCTGGTAGTCCGACTTGTCGTCGAAGTAGACCTTGTCGATGGTGCCGCCGGTGGTGACGATCAGCAGCTCTTCCATGGCGTATCCCTAGCGTCGGCGCAATGCCGGGATTATACGGTGGGCGGGGCGGCCCGCTTCGCCAGCCGGGCACGCATGCCGTCCCAGCTTGCCGACACCACCAGCACGGTGGATACCAGCGCCTCGAGCAGTCCCAGCATCCTCGTTCCGGGCGAACTCCAGGCCACCATCACGCCGTGGCTGAAGTAGAGCAGGGCGGCCAGCGCGCCCCAGAACCCGGCCTTGCGATGGCCCAGCAGCACCAGCACGAGCGCCGGCAGCAGCGGCGCACCGAAGAAGGCCGCCATGGCCCAGGGCGAGGACTGCGCGGGTGGGGCGAGGAACCCGTGCCAGGCCACCACCAGTGCCATCAGCGCCACGATCGACGCCCGGGCCAGCCGCGTCATCGGCGTCATGCCTGCAGCTTCCGGGCAGTATCGGCCAGGCGCCTGCCGAGGGCGCGGGCGAGCAGCTTCTCTTCCTCGGAGGGCTGCGGGTCGTCGCCGGGCCCGGCGACGTGGCTGGCGCCATAGGGCGTGCCGCCGGTGCGGGTGGTGTTGAGCGCCGCCTCGGTGAAGGGGATGCCAACGATCACCATGCCGTGGTGCAGCAGCGGCAGCATCATCGTCAGCAGCGTCGACTCCTGGCCGCCGTGCTGGCTGGCGGTGGAGGTGAAGGCGGCCGCCGGCTTGCCCACCAGGGTGCCGGACGCCCACTCCGCGCCCAGCGTGTCGATGAAGTGCTTCAGTGGCGCGGCCATGTTGCCGAAGCGGGTCGGGCTGCCGATCGCCAGGCCGGCGCACTGCGCGAGGTCGGCCGTGGTGACGTAGGGCGCGCCCTCGTCGGGTACCGGCGCGGCGGCCGTGGCGGTCACCGGGGCCACGGGCGGCACCGTGCGCAGCCGCGCCTGCATGCCGGGCACCTCCTCGACGCCGCGCGCGATGTGCCGCGCCAGCTGCGCCACCGAGCCGCCGCGGCTGTAGTAAAGGACCAGGATATCGGGCATGCGTGCGGGTTCCGGAAGGCTTGGAAACCCGCGCAGACTAGCAGACCGGGCGAGTGCGGCCGGTCAGCGCTCCGGATTCACGAGCGCCTCGACCTGCGCCAGCACCGGCAGCTGGGCCAGGGCGTCGAGCTGGCGGAAGGCTATCAGGAGGCGCTCTTCGGCCTCGCTTTGCGCGACATAGTCGAGCACGAAGGCGGGGGGGTCCTCGCCCTTGCCGCCGATGACACGGGCCCCCCGCCCGGTGGCGAGCCACTCGAAGGACACGCCGGTGGCCAGTGCGATCCTGGCCAGGTGGCGGACGGTGGGGCTGGTGTCGTTGTCGCGCTCCCACTGGGCCACGGCGCTCCGGCCGACGCCCAGTTGTTCCGCCAGTTTCGCCTGGGACAGTCCGGCGTCCTGGCGGCAGCGCTTGATTCTTGAGGGCAGGCCGAGCATCGCGTATCCAGTGGAGAAGGAGGTTGGCCCGGTGCGTGAGCTCCATGGCGCGGCCGAAGCCTGGGCACCGGCCATGATGCGCCAAATACTGCCGTGGCGACCGTGCCCGCGGTCACGGCGCGGGCCTGCCGGAGCGGTCGCCCCGGGCTTTGTTACCATCGGGCGATGACGCTGATCGATGATCTTCGCCGCTGGTGGGACCGCATCGACCGGGAGCGGATCCGGTCGTTCTCCCGCTTCCTGTGGACGCGGTTCCTGGACGACCGCTGCTTCGAGACCGCGGGCGCGCTGGCCTACACCACCCTGTTCGCGCTGGTGCCGCTGAGCATGGTCGTATTCGGCATCCTGTCGGCGTTCCCGGTGTTCGACGCCTGGAGCGCGCAGCTCACCAACTTCGTGTTCTCCAATTTCGTGCCCAGCTCGGCCCGGGTGGTCGAGGACTACCTGCGCGACTTCGCCGCCAGCACCAGCAAGCTCACGCTCACCGGCGTCGTGGCGCTGCTGGTGTCGTTGATCCTGACGATGTACAGCATCGAGGCCACCTTCAATCGCATCTGGCGCGTTCCGACGCCACGCACGCGGCTGGTGCGGCTGCTGGTGTACTGGACGCTGCTGACCCTGGGCACGCTGCTGGCCGTGGCCAGCCTGGCGGTCACCTCCTACCTGTTCTCGCTGCCGGCGCTGTCGGGCGTGGAGTCGCTGAGCTGGCGCGAGCGCCTGCTGACGTACCTGCCGAACCTGGTCGAGCTGCTGGCCTTCACCTGCGCGTACTGGCTGATACCGCACCGCAGCGTGGCGTTCCGGTTCGCGCTGGCGGGCGGCCTGTTCGCGACGCTGCTGTTCGAGCTGGCCAAGCGTGGTTTCGCGGCCTACCTGCTGGGCGTGCCTTCGTACGAGCAGCTCTACGGGGCGCTGGCGGTGGTGCCGATCTTCATGCTGTGGCTTTACCTTAGCTGGGTGGTGGTGCTGCTGGGCGCGTCGTTCGCGGCCTCGCTGTCGTCCTTCCGCTACCAGCCGCGGGCGCTGCAGCTGCCGCCGGGCACCGAGCTCTACGGCTACCTGCGGCTGCTGGGCCGCCTGGAGCAGGCGCGCGCGAACGGCCGCGGCCTGCACATGCTCGAGCTGCAGGACTGCGAGCCGATGCTCACCGACGACCACCTGCGGCGCATGCTGGCCGGGCTCGCGGAGCTCGACATCGTGCGCCGCGCAGAAGATGGCGCGTGGCTGCTCAGTCGCGACCTCCGCACCGTCCGCTTGGGCGAGCTGCACGAGCGCCTGTCGCTGCGCGTGCCCGGCGTCGCCGCGGCGCTGCCGGGCTTCGACGATCCCATCGGCCGGGACGCCCTGCGCGCGCTCGACCACCTGCGCCAACCCCTGGACGAACCGCTGTCGCGCAGCGTCGGCAGTTTCTTCACCTCGAAACAGGACAATCCCGCGACATGAAGACCTGCCTGAAAAACCTCACCCTCGTGATCGCCCTGTCGGCGCTCGCCGCCTGCCAGCCAGCCGCCGGGCCGGCGACCGAGGCCGCCGCCCCCGCGTCCGCCGCCGAGGCCTCGCCCGAGGCCGACGCCAACGCCGCGCCCGGCGCCGATGTCGCGACCACGGCGGGGAGTGCCGCCGCCGATGCCCCGGCCACGCCGCCGACCCATCCGACCCTGGTGGTGGACACGCTCGACCACGGCACCTTCGACCTGTCGGCCGAGCGCGGCGGCTGGGTGGTGGTGAACTTCTGGGCGACCTGGTGCAAGCCTTGCCTGAAGGAGATCCCGGACTTCAGCGCCTTCGACGCCGCCCGCGACGACGTCAAGGTGATCGGCCTGGCCTACGAGGAAATCGACGAGGCCGCCATGCGCGAGTTCCTGGCCAAGCTGCCCGCCGGCTACCCGATCGCCCTGCTGGACGTCTACGCGCCTCCGGCCGATTTCGAAACCCCGCGCGGCCTGCCCATGACCTACCTGATCGCGCCGGACGGCACGGTGGCGAGGAAGTTCCTGGGCCCGGTCACTTCGCAGGAGCTGGCCGCGGCCATCACCGAGGCCGGCGTCGCCGGCTGATCAGAACTTGCCCTTGATCGGCTTCACCGGCCCGGTATAGCGCTCCTTGCCGGGCTTGCCCGCCAGCGGCGGGAAGTCGATGGCGGGCGGGTCCACGCGGTGGTCGGGCAGTTGGTCGAGCAGGTGCCGGATCAGGTTCAGGCGGCCGGTCTTCTGGTCGTTGAAATCCACCACGTGCCACGGCGCCCAGCGGTGGTGGGTGGCCTTGAACATGGCGTCGCGCGCCCGGCCGTAGTCGGCGTACTTCTCGCGCGCCTTGAGGTCGATCGGCGACAGCTTCCAGCGCTTGAGCGGATCCTGCAGGCGCTCGGCGAAGCGCGCTTCCTGCTCGGCCTGGTCCACCGCCAGCCAGTACTTGAACAGCAGGATGCCGTCGTCCACCAGTTGCCGCTCGAACACCGGCACCTGCGCCAGGAAGGCCTTGACCTGCGCGGGCGTGGCGAAGCCCATGACCTTCTCGACGCCGGCGCGGTTGTACCAGCTGCGGTCGAACAGCACGATCTCGCCGGCCGCCGGCAGGTGCGGCACGTAGCGCTGGAAATACCACTGGCCCTGTTCGCGCTCGCTGGGCTTGGAAAGCGCCACCACGTGGCACTGGCGCGGGTTCAGGCAGTCGGCGATGGCGTTGATGGCGCCGCCTTTGCCGGCCGTGTCGCGCCCCTCGAACAGCACCAGCAGCCGCTTGCCCGTGTGCTGCAGCCACCGCGCCGCGGTGTTCAGCTCCACCTGCAGGTTCTCCAGCTCCTGCTCGTATTCCTTGCGCTTCAACTTGGCCATGTCAGTCCTCGGTTCGAACGCGGATCAAAGCGGATGGACGCGGATCAGAGCGGATAAAGCAAAAGCAATCGGGTTGGAAACGGCGAACGGGTGGCGGCTGGCGAAACCCAAACCAAATTTCTGCTCTATCCGCCTTTATCCGCGCCCATCCGCTCTGATCCGCGTTAGACACATACACTCACACTTCCCGAAGGCGAGGCCGCAGGTTGGCGAGGTTGCACGGCCGGGTGCGGGCGTCGAGTTGGGCGCGGATGAGTTTCTCCCAGCCGGTGCGGCAGGCCGAGGTGGAGCCGGGCAGGGCGAACAGGAAGGTGGCGTTGGCCAGTCCTGCGAAGGCGCGCGATTGCAGGGTGCTGGTGCCGATCTCGTCGTAGCTCAGCGCGCGGAACATCTCGCCGAAGCCGGGCATTTCCTTGTCCAGCAGCGGGCCCAGCGCCTCGGGCGTGGAGTCGCGGCCGGTGAAGCCGGTGCCGCCGGTGACCAGGATGCCGTGCACCGCCTCGTCGGCGATCCAGCGCGACACCAGCGCGCGAAGCGCGTACTTGTCGTCGCGGACGATGGCGCGCTCGTGCAGCACGTGGCCTTCGGCGCGCAGCGCGCCGGCCAGGTAGTCGCCAGAGGTGTCGTCGCCCGCCGTGCGCGTGTCGGACACGGTCAGCACGCAGAGGTTCAGCGGGATGAAGTCGGCTCCGGCGCTCACGCGGCCTCCGTCAGCAGCTTGAGTTCGTCGGCCTGGTGCTCGCGGGTCAGGCGGTCCACCAGGTCGTCCAGGTCGCCGTCGAGGATCTGCGGCAGGGCATACAGCGTCAAGCCTTCGACGCGATGGTCGGTGATCCGGCCCTGCGCGAAGTTGTAGGTGCGGATGCGCTGGCTGCGGTCGCCGCTGCCCACCTGCAGCCGGCGGGCCTGGGCCTGGGCGGCGCTCTGCTTGCTGCGTTCGGCGTCGAGCAGGCGCGACTTGAGCAGGGACAGCGCGCGGGCGCGGTTCTTGTGCTGGCTGCGTTCGTCCTGGCACTCGACCACCACGCCGGTGGGCAGGTGGGTGATGCGGATCGCCGAGTCGGTCTTGTTCACGTGCTGGCCGCCGGCGCCGGAGGCGCGGAAGGTGTCGATCTTCAGGTCGGCGTCGCGGATCTCGATCTCGTCGATGTCCTCGAGCTCGGGCAGGATCGCCACCGTCGCGGCCGACGTGTGGATGCGGCCTTGCGACTCGGTCGCCGGCACGCGCTGCACGCGATGCGTGCCCGATTCGAACTTCAGCCGCGAGTAGGCACCCTTGCCCTCGATGCGCGCGACGATTTCCTTGTAGCCGCCGTGCTCGCCCTCGCTGGCCGAGACGATCTCGACCTGCCAGCGGCGGCGCTCGG
>LNFM01009236.1_pt1 | contig 14481 bp, 12 predicted proteins | sample 596031 | NCBI WGS metagenome assembly LNFM01 (sample SAMN04254537, study PRJNA301005) | activated carbon metagenome | isolation source: dual media filters at the Ann Arbor, Michigan drinking water treatment plant | place: USA: Ann Arbor
TCGCCTGCTCGGCGGTCGACGCGGCACCGCCACCGATATAGACGTGATAGCCCTCGACACTATCGTCGCCGAGATCGACCTTGGCCGCCAGCAGCCCGATATCGCCCACATAGTGCTGGGCGCAGGAATGATGGCAGCCGGTCAGGTGGATGTTCACGGGCGTATCGACGGCCACCCGCACTTCAAGATAGTCGGCGAGCTTCAAGGCGTGGCCCTTGGTGTTCGAGGCCGCGAACTTGCAGCCGGCGTTGCCGGTGCAGGCAACAAGGCCGCGACGGATGGCGCTGGCCTCGATCCCCAGCCCCAGTGCATTGATGGCCGCAATACAGATGCCGACGTCGCAGTCGGCTACGTCCGAGATCAGCAGATTCTGCCAAACGGTGAAGCGCAGCGTGCCGCTGCCGAAACGCCCGGCGATCTCGGCAAGTCCGCGCATCTGCGCGGAGGTGATTCGGCCCACCGGCAGCACCAGCCCGAGATAGTTGAGCCCCGGCTGCTTCTGGACGTGCACACCGACGTGGCCGTGCTTGTCGGCCAGCACGCGCGGCGTGGTTTCGGCGCCGGCCGCACGCGGAAGCGGCTTGCCGTACTCCTTCTCGACTTCGGCGACAAATGCCTCGCGGCCCATGCCGTCGATCACATACTTGAGCCGTGCCTTCGCGCGGTTGGTGCGATCCCCGTGAATGGCGAAGGCCCGTACGACCGCACCCGCCACCGGCACGCATTCCTCGGGCTTCAGCAGAACGCCGGTCTCGAAGGCGAAGTCGAGATGGCCGGTGATGCCGCCCAACTGCAGGCGGAAGTAGACGCCCGGCTCGAAGCCCAGGCCACCCGTCACCTCGGCCGCCACGAAGCCGATGTCGTTGGTGTCTTCCAGCACCGGCACGCGGCCGCCGCCGTCGAAGGCGATGTTGAACTTGCGCGGCAGGCCGTACATCTCGCGATGATTGAGAATGTAATGATGCATGGCGCGGCACAGCGGTCGCGTGTCGTAGAGTTCCTGCGGATCGATGCCTGCCGTCGGGCTGCCGGTGATGTTGCGGATATTGTCGGCACCGGAGCCACGCGACGTGAGACCGAGATCCTGGACGGCCAGCAGCAGGTCGACCGCATGTCGCGCTGGAATCTCCCGGACCTGCAGGTTGGCGCGCGTCGTCACGTCGGCGTAGCCGCCGCCGAAGGAGTCGGCCGCATTCGCCAGACCATGCATTTGTCCCGAAGTCAGAATGCCGTTGGGAATACGCAGCCGGCACATGAAGGAATCCTGTGCCGGCGCGACGTAGAACAATCCCTGGTACTTGGTGAGGAAGACGTCGATGCCCTTGGGAAATTGCCCGGCCTCGGCACGGCCCACCACCTCGTCCCAGCGGTCGAGCGGGTGGCGCGCCCGCTTGGCAGTTTCCTCGGCAACCAGCTTGCTGCCCGCCGCGAGCGTGCGGTCCTGGGCAGCGTGCTGCAGGGCGTCAGGGCCAAGCGGTTGAGCCGCCTGCGCGCCAGCAGCGCGACCGGCCAACTTGTCGGCCGCCTTGCGCGCCTCGATGCCGCTGACAAAGCCTTGCAGCCACTGCTTCTGTTGGTCGTCGAAGTCGCTCATGTCGCTCTTCAGGCCGCTGCTCGCGCCGGAACGCGATGCCGCGCGTAGAGGAACTCCAGCACGGCCGCCCGGGAACGCGCATATTCCGGATCGGTGGCGAGTTCGAGTCGGCGCCGTGGCCGTGGCAGATCGATGGCGAGGATCTCGCCGATAGTGGCGGCGGGGCCATTGGTCATCATGACCACGCGATCCGACAGCAGCACCGCCTCGTCGACATCGTGGGTGATCATCAGCACCGTATTGCCGAGCTTGGCGTGGATCTCCATCACGCTGTCCTGCAGATGGGCGCGTGTCAGGGCGTCGAGCGCGCCGAACGGCTCGTCCATCAGCAGCACCTTGGGCTGCATGGCGAGTGCGCGGGCGATGCCAACGCGCTGCTTCATGCCGCCAGAGACCTCATGCGGGCGCTTATCCTTGGCCTGGGCCATCTGCACCAGCTCGAGATTGTGCATGACCCAATCGTGGCGCTCGGCCTTGTTCTTGCGCGAGCCGAACACCTTGTCGACGGCGATGGCGATGTTGCCGTAAACGGTGAGCCAGGGCAGCAGCGAGTGGTTCTGGAAGACGATGGCGCGGTCGGGACCAGGTTCGTCCACCACCTTGCCTTCGAGGAAGACTTCGCCGCTCGTCGATTTCAGCAGGCCGCCCAGGATGTTCAGCAACGTCGACTTGCCGCAGCCGGAGTGACCGATCATGGACACGAACTCTCCCTGATCGATGCGGAGGTTCACGTCTCGCAGAACCTCTGTCTCCATCTGGCCGCGGCGGAAGCTCATGCCGATCTGTTCGAATTTGAGATAGGGGTGGTTCATGGCCGGTCCTCCTATTGCGCCGAGACGCCGTGCGAGACGAAGTGCCCGACGGTGGCGATCAGCTTGTCGAGCAGGAAGCCCACGATGCCGATGTAGACCAGGGCCACGATGATGTCGGAGATGCGCGAGCTGTTCCACGCGTCCCAGATAAAGAAGCCAATGCCGACGCCGCCGATAAGCATTTCGGCCGCGACGATGGCGAGCCAGCTCAAGCCGACACCGATGCGCAGGCCGGTGAAGATGTAGGGCACGGTGGCCGGCAGCGTGATCTTCCAGAACACTTCCCACCACGAGAGCCGGATCACCGCGGCGACGTTGCGGTAGTCCTGCGGGATGTTCCGCACACCCACCGAGGTATTGATGATGATCGGCCAGATCGACGTGATGAAGATCACGAACAGCGCCGAGGGATTCGAATCCCGGAAACCGGCCAGTGACAGAGGCAGCCAGGCGAGCGGCGGCACGGTGCGCAGCACCTGGAAGATCGGGTCGAGACCACGCATCGCCCAGGTGCTCTGTCCGACGAGCACGCCCAACGCGATACCAACCACGGCGGCGAGGCTGAAGCCGATGCCGACGCGACCAAGACTCTTGGAGATCTGCCAGAAGGCACCCTTGTCGACGCCACCGTTGTCGTAGAATGGGTCGACGATGAAGTCCCAGGCGTCCGACACCACTTTGGTCGGCGGTGGCAGCCGGGCGCCCGGCTCGGAACACAGGAGTTGCCAGACGAACAGCGTGATCGACAATACGATCAGCGGAGGAAGCACGACACTGACCGTATGGCGTGCCGCACTTGCAATCCGTTCCAGAACAGGCCGCACCGGCGGCCGGAAGGCCACGATCTCAGCCGTCGTACCCGGCACCGGTCCGGCCACAGCGACCGAAGTGGCAACTTTGACAGCCTGCATCACGCTACCTTCTTAATCTGGAGGCTGGCGAGATAGGCCTTCGGATCGTCAGGATCGAAAACCTTGCCGTCGAAGAACGTCTCTTTGCCACGCGATGTTGTCTTGGGGATATCGGCTTCCGCGGCACTGATGTTCTTGGCGGCAGTCCGCCACATATCTTCACGGTTGACCTTCGCGATGATCGCCTTGGTGTCGAGATCCATGGGCAACTTGCCCCAGCGCTGATTCTCGGTGAGGAACCACAGTTCGTGACTCTGGTAGGGATACGAAACACCCCCCTTCCAGAACTTCATGAGTTGGTCGGAGTCGGCGACCTTGCGCCCGTCGCCGTAGTTGAACTGGCCCTTGATGCGATTGACGATGTCGGCGGGCGGCACGTTGAACCATTGCCGCTTTCCGATGATCGTGGCCAACTCGTCCTTGTTCTCCATCTTGTCGCACCATTGCTGGGCTTCCATCACGGCCATCAGCATGGCCATCGCCGCCTTGGGATTCTTATCGACCCAATCTGCGCGCAGGCCGAGGGACTTCTCGGGATGGTTCTTCCATAACTCGCCGGTCATGGCGGCGGTGAACCCAATGTCCTGGTTAACGAGCTGCTCGTTCCAAGGTTCGCCGACACAGAATGCGTCCATGTTGCCGACCTTCATGTTTGCCACCATCTGCGGAGGCGGCACGACGATGGTCGACACGTCCTTGTCCGGGTCGATGCCCGCCGCGGCAAGCCAATAGCGGATCCAGACATCATGAGTGCCGCCGGGGAAAGTCATGGCGCACTTCACTTCCTTGCCGGCGGCCTTCTTCTTGGCGAAGGCTTCCTTGAGCGGACGCGCGTCTACCGTGACGCCGAGTCCCTTGAATTCGTTGGAGACCGACAGACCCTGGCAGTCGTAGTTGAGGCGCGCGAGGATATACATCGGCACTGGCCTGTTTTCCGGCGTCGTCGTCCCAAGAGTGATCTGGTACGGCTTCGGCGTCAGAATGTGGGCGCCGTCGATTCCGCCCGAACCGGAACCCAACACGATATTGTCGCGCGTCGTGCCCCACGATGCCTGCTTGGCGATGTTGGCGTCTGTGATGCCGTACTTGTCAAAGAGCTTCTTCTCCTTGGCGATGATCAGCGGCGACGCATCGGTGAGTGCGATAAAGCCCAACGTGACCTTGTTGGTCTCCGGCCCGGCCGCCTGCGCAAAGGCACCGGCGGGAAACGAGGCGCGCACGGCGCTCATCAACGCCGCGGTCGCGGCGATACTGCCGGCGTTCTTCAGAATATCGCGCCGCCCCAGTCCGCTGTTGGCTTTCTTAGTTGCCATGCTGGCTCTCCTGCTGCTTGAAGGTCATTGACGTTTCATTGCTCGGGTCGAATACCGACCCATCGAGAAATCTGTCCGGTCCCATCGCGACCGGCGCGCCGTTGGTCGCCAGGATCCATGGATCGCTATGGGCGCCTTCGACCTTGCGGTCGGTGAGCGGGCACGGCAGGCCGAGCTCGCTGGCGGCGGCGCGATAGATGTCGGTGCGGAACACGCGGTCGGCCACGGCACGAAGGCCGGGCTGCGGGGCGATCTGGCCCCAGCGCACCATTTGCTCCAGGAACCAGTCGGCATGGCTGCGCCACGGGAAGTTTGCGACCTGGCGATGGAAGATGTGGAAATCCGGAAGCGCCAGCGACCGGGCGATCACTTCCGCCGGGACATTGACGTAGCGCGGGCTCGACAGGATTCGGGAGGCCTCTGCTCGATTGCCCGGCTCATCAAGCCAGGCACCGGCTTCGGTAATCGCCTTCACCAGCGCGATCAGTGTCTTGGGATTGCGCTGCGCCCAGACCTCGGTCGTGCCCAGCACCTTCTCGGGCATGGAATTCCAGATATGCAGGCTGCTGAGCGCGATGCGGCCTATGCCGTGCGAGACGGCCTGCTGGTTCCACGGTTCGCCGACGCAGTAGCCGTCGATGGCGCCGCCGGAGAGATGCGCCACCATGTGCGGCGGCGGCACGACAGTGAACCGCACGTCACGGTCCGGATCGAGCCCACCCGATGCAAGCCACAGGCGCAGCAGATGATTGTGTGACGAAAAGGGGAAAACCGAGGCGAGCGTGACCTTCGACCTGCCGTGTTGGGCGCGATGGCGACCGACCGCAGCAAGAGCGCGGGCATCGAGTGGCGCATCGGGCGCGCGATAGATGCCGACGAACTCGGGCGCCACCTCCTCGATCTCCCGCCACAGCGCGTTTGACAGAGTGATCGAGTTGCCGTTGAGCTGTAGCGTCATGGCCGCGACCATCGGTACGTTCACACTGTCGATGCCGAGCGTGGTCGCGAGCGGCATGGGTGAGAGCATGTGCGCGGCGTCGAGCAGGCCGAGCGCCACCTTGTCGCGGACGTTCGCCCACGAGGCCTCGCGGCGAATCTCGACGTCGAGGCCATGGCGTTCGAACAGACCCAGGATGTCCGCAAACAGGATGGGTGCGCAGTCGATCAGCGGGATGAACCCCACTGTCACCTTTGGTCGCTCGAGATGGCCCAACTCTTGACCCCAAAAAAAAGACGCCCAGTTCAGCCGGCAAGAACCGACCGCACAGGACGTCATTGTCCGAAAGCGAGCCATCATTCGCTCGCCAGCTACTTGTTGGGACCCCGCCATTGGCGTCCCGCTTCTGCAAAGCAGCAGGAAGCATGCCAATCAGCAGTGACCGCACCAGACTTCATTCAACGAATTGATATTGCTAAAAAATATCCGAATCTCGCGACTCTTGCGAAATCCAATCTGAACAGCGAAGAGTCTGCGTTGCTCGCAAATGCAGCATTGTTGTTTCCGAGGCAGGCACTCGACAGCTAAAGCTTGAGGGCTTTGGCATAGGTGAGAACGTCCTGGGCCACTTCACCGATGCGCTTGTTCTGGTCCATGGCGAGCTTACGCAGCAGCCGGTACGCCGCTTCCTCGCCAACTCCCTTCTGCTGCATCAGCAGACCCTTGGCGCGGTCGACCGTCTTGCGCTCGACAAGCGACAGGCGGGCGCGATCGAGTTCCTCGCGCATCTCGTGATAGCGATTGAAGTGCGCCACCGCGACATCGACGACAGGCTGCACGCGGTCCTGAGCCAGGCCCTTTACGACATAGGCCGATACGCCCGCTGCCATGCCGGCCGCGATCGTCGCCGGATCCGAGCGGTCGGCGAACAGGGCGATCGGGCGCGGTTGCTTTTCCGTGGTGCGGCGTAGGTCTTCGATGGCATCGCGGCTGGGACTGTCGATGCTGACGACGATGATGTCGGGCTTCAACGCATCAACGCGCGCCAACAGATCGTAGGTGCCCTCCAGACGCTCGAGGAGCACGTAGCCCGCGTCCTGCAGCCCCGACTCGACGATCTCGGCGCGGGCAGGATTGTCGTCGATCAGAAGGACGGACAGGGCTTTGGTCATGGGGTCGGTTCGGATTGGTTGCAGCCCGTGGCCGCAACTTCCATGCCATCGTCTCTAAGGCGTAGAATCGACGAGCTTTCCGTCTTCCCACAGGCCCGACCGCACCTTGCCGTCGGCGCCCGTCACCTGACCGTAGCCTTGCCGCCGGCTGGCGCGAAAGCCGCCCTCGTAGCGTTCGCGGGCGCCGATCGTTTCCACGCCCGGCCCCTCGAGCATGTCGGCCTGGAATTCGCCAGACTGAACGACGTTGGGTTCCGTCAGCGTCCGGCGAACGCCCAGGCCCTCCAGGCGCCCGGCGACGAAATTGCCCTCCGTTCGCTCGACGCCAGGCTTCTCGCCGACGCCCAGCCCCGTCGATTGGCCGTCATTCCATTGACCGGCATAGCGCGAGTTGTCGCCCAGGCGCACGATACCGAGACCGTCTAGGCGATCGGCATCCCAGTCGCCGGCCTGTCGCTCGCCGTTCACGAGTTCGGCGACACCCAGGCCCTGACGCTTGCCGGCCACGACCTGACCGACATAGCTCGCGCCACCGTCGTACGACAACCGCTCGGCACTCTCGAGGTCGGGGCGCGCCGCGCGAGCCGCCACGATGCGCGCCTCGCCGGCCATCGCACGGGCGGCCTTGGAGGCTTCGTCGGCACGATCGAGCATGGCGCGCGCTTCGGTCGCTGCGCGCTGAGCCTGCTCGATGAGAGTCTTCTGTGCCGACTGATCGGGCACGGCCGGCGGTGCCGCGACAGGTAGGGCGGGCGGCGCTGCGACAGGTGGTGATGGCATCGGCACGATTGCCGGCGGTTGAGCCACTTCCGGACGTGATGGCGTTTCCGGCACCGTTGGAACCGAAGGCGGAGCGCGCGCCAGCAATTCGCGAATCTCCGGCTGATACCGCCACAGCGCAGCGGCAGCTACGGCGATCAGAACGACGAGCATCCAGACGCCTGCCTTCGATCTCGGCCGCTCTTGTGGCGGAGTCGCCGAAACAGGCTCGAGGTGTTCGCGACTGACGCCGCTCAGCCGTGGCGATGTGGTCGCCCCCGGCAGGCGCTGCGTCGGCGTATCGTCGACCCGCGGCAAGGCCGTGCCGAACTGAACGCTCCAGTCGGCGACGGTCTGCGGCCGCTGCTCCGGCGCGAACGCCAATCCGCTGTCGATCGCCGCCAGCAGCGCCTGGTCGAAGCGATCGGCCTGCGTCACCGACAGCGGCCGGTAGGGGTCCACGCCGACACGGCTAACGGCTTCGGGCGGCGGGCTACCGGCAACGGCGTGGTGCAGCACGGCCGCGGCTGAATAGATATCGGTCCACGGGCCCTGCTTGCCGTCGAGGGCATACTGCTCGATGGGCGCATATTGCGGTGTCAGGATGCTGGTGAGAGTGCGCGTGCGACCGCCCATAGCCTGGCGCGCCGCGCCGAAGTCGATGAGGATCGGAACGCCATCGTGCCGGACGATGATGTTTGACGGCTTGATGTCGCGATGAAGAAAGCCCTGGGCATGAACGGCGCGCAGTCCACTCAGCAATCCCTCGGCCAGCCGGCGCACCTCGTCGGGCTGCAGGCGCCGGTTCGGCGCGCGCAGGAGCTGCGCCACGCTACGGCCGTCTTCGAACTCCATGACCGTGTAAGCAGTGCCGTTGGCCTCGAAATAGCGCAGCACCGGGACGATGTGGACGTGCCGGAACCGCGCCAGGGCCCGCGCCTCGTCGAGAAAGCGTTCGCGACCCCAGACGTAATCGTCGGTGAAGCGCGCCCCGCGCGGCCCGACCTCGCCATTGGGCCGGCGCACGGCGAACTCGACCGGAAAGTACTCCTTGATGGCGACGAACTTGGCGAGCTGAGTGTCAAAGGCGCGGTAGGTGATACCGAACCCGCCATGCCCGATGATCGCATCGAGGCGATAGTCGCCAAGCTGCGTACCGAGCGGCAGGGCCTGATCGTTTTCGGATGATGTGGGCACGCGCAACCTTGCGCCCTAAATGCGCGTTCCCGGGCGGGCGCACAAGCGCGCCGAAAGCTAGCGCGCGCCGGCGACGACGGCGGGGGCCCGGCTCGAGGTCATAGTCCGGATATCGGGCACGAGCTGCATGACGATAATCATTGCGCAAAGACCGATGGCGGTCAGCATCGTGGCAGGGCGGGTCTTCAAGAGAGGCGTCGGCGCGCGCGCCTGGCGTTCGTCCGGCATGGCGAACCACTCCAAAAATTGCTTCGTCAAAAATAACGACCGGTTGCCCGAAATATTGGGTCGACCTTCGGACAATTTAACGAAAGACGCTTCTGTCCTCAAGAAAAATGTTTCAATCACAATGAGTTAACGGACAATATGAACAAGTCGCTACAAGACACAACAAATCGCGGTACCATTCTCTGCCGGCCACTTCCTGTAGCTCGCTGACGCCCGCAACATCGGCCGCGCTAAAGACATCAAGTAAGAGTAAGGTTGCGTTCGACTCATTGGAATTGAATCCGCCATGAAGCCCGCGCCCCAGTACGACAATACTCGAACCTTGGTCCTGACCGGGGCCAGCCGCGGCATCGGGCATGCGACCGTGAAGAAATTCAGCGCCGGTGGCTGGCGGGTTATCACCGTCTCGCGTCAGCCCTTTAGCGCGCTCTGTCCCTGGCCGGGCGGCGACAAGAACCATGTGCAGATCGATCTCGCGCAGCCCAACGACGTCAGCCGCGGCATCGACGACATCCGCGAGCGTCTCGGCGGCGGACGTCTCGATGCGCTTGTCAACAATGCCGCGATTTCACCCAAGGACGAGACCAGCGGACGACTCGGCGCCATCGATACGCCCTTCGACCTCTGGCAGCGGGTGTTCAACGTCAACTTCTTCGCGCCGGTCGCGCTGGCGCGCGGCTTGATGACGGAACTTGCCGAGGCGCGCGGCTGTGTCGTCAACGTTACCTCGATCGCCGGCAGCCGCGTACATCCCTTCGCCGGTTCAGCCTATGCCACCTCGAAGGCGGCTCTTGCCGCCCTCACGCGCGAGATGGCCCATGATTTCGGGCCGCGTGGCATCCGCGTGAATGCCATCGCGCCGGGCGAGATCGACACCGCCATTCTTTCGCCGGGGACCGAGCAGATCGTCGAAGAGCAGATTCCGATGCGCCGCCTGGGCACACCGGACGAAGTGGCCGACGTCATCCACTTCCTCTGCGAGAAGGGAGCAAGCTACGTTTCCGGCGCCGAGATTCAGATCAACGGCGGCCAACACGTTTAAGGCGCACGTCAGGAGACCGATATGGATACGATGACCAGCTTCAAGGGCGAGAACGGCCGCGACGCGCGGCGCCGTATCCGCGGCGGCACCAATCTCGCGCCGACCTCGGGCGTGGCGCCGGGCTATGTGCAGGGCAACCTCGCCATCCTACCCAGGGAGTTCGCCGCCGACTTCGCGCGCTTCTGCCAGCTCAACCCCAAGCCCTGCCCGTTACTCGCTTCCTCCGAGCCCGGAGACTGGCGTCTGCCGACCCTGGGCGAGGATCTCGATATCCGTACCGATATCCCGCTCTACCGCGTCTGGAAGAACGGCGTGATGGTCGAGGAAGTCACCGACCTCAAGAAGGTCTGGCGCGACGACCTCGTCTCCTTCGTGCTGGGTTGCTCCTTCTCCTTCGAGGAGGCGCTAGTCGAAGCCGGGCTCGAGATCCGCCACCAAACCCGCAACGTCAACGTGCCGATGTACCGGACCAACATCGAATGCAAGCCGAGCGGCCCCTTCCATGGCCCGATGGTCGTCTCAATGCGCCCGTTCAAACCGGCCGATGCTATCCGCGCCGTGCAGGTGACGACGCGCTTCCCTTCGGTACACGGCGCGCCGGTGCATCTCGGCAAGCCCGAGCTGATCGGCATCAAGGACATCGCCAAGCCCGACTACGGCGATGCCGTGCCGGTGCGCGACGACGAATTCCCGGTTTTCTGGGCTTGCGGCGTCACCCCGCAATCGGTCGTAGCAACGGTGAAGCCCGAGTTCTGCATCACACACGCGCCGGGCTACATGCTGGTGACCGATCTCCTGAATTCGCAGCTCGCCGTTCTCTGACGATGGCGCGGCTGGAATTCGAGGGCCACGCCAAGGGCGCGGTCGAGAGGGTCATTGTCGACATCAAGGACTTGGTGATCGCCGGCTGGACCGGCCGCGATGTCGCAGCCCTCAACCATCACATCGAAGAATTGAAGGCGATCGGTGTCCAGCCGCCGTCGCGGGTGCCGATCTACTACCGTGCCTCCGCGCAGATGCTGACCCAGGCCGACAGGATCCAGGTACTGGGTGACGACAGCTCGGGCGAGGTCGAGCCCGTGCTGATCGGCGCCGCCGACCGCCTCTGGGTCACGGTCGGCGCCGACCATACCGACCGCAAAGTCGAGAGCTACGGCATCGCCATTTCCAAGCAGATGTGCGCCAAGCCCATCGGCCGCACCGCCTGGCGCTTCGAGGAAGTCGAGCCGCATTGGGACAAGCTCGTGTTGCGCTCTTTCGTCCAGGAAGGTGGCCCAGGAAACAATAGGCGCGTCCTCTACCAGGAAGGGCCGCTGGCCAGGATCCGCGACCCGCGCGAACTGATCCTGGGCTGGCGGGACAACAAGCGCCTGCCCATGGGCGCCGTCATGTTCTGCGGCACCATGCCCGCCATCGGCACGATCCGGCCGTCGCCGCGCTTCGAGATGGAACTCGACGATCCGGTGCTCGGTCGCAAGATTTCCCACACCTACGAGATCGAGACGCTGCCCATCGTCGCCTGAGGAGGCGTTTCCCGGGCGGCCACGAAATCCGCAATGGCTGTCACCACCGCGGGATCGGCCAGCAATCTGTTGTGGCCGAGGCCGCGCGTCACAATCAACTCGGCCCCCGGCAATGCGTGAGCCGCGCGTGCCGCCTCGACCACTGGCACCTGGCGGTCGTTCTGGTCGTGGATGAGCAGAATCGGCAGCGCAAGCCGTGGCGCGATCCGTTTGACGTCGAAGTCCGCCGCCAGTTGGCCGACACGCTGCTCGACCGACGCCACGAAAGCGTCGGTGCCACGTCGGGAGAGTCTCACGGCACCAGCGAAGCCGCGTAGAACGCGCTCCAACGCACTCGGCGACGACACGAGCACGATCCGGCCGACCCCTCCGCGCTGTGACACGGCATAGAGACCAGCCACAGCACCCAGCGAATGGCCGACAACCGCATGGACCGGGTCGAGTTGACGCAATGCCTGGCCCACGGCCCGCGCGAAAGTACCGGGAGAGGCTTCATCGCCCCCCGAGGCGCCGTGCGCCGGCATGTCGAGCGCCACCGCGGCGTAGCCGCGGTCGACCAGCGCGTCGATCACGGCGCCGAACTGCACCGGGCTGCCCTCGAACCCATGCGCCAGAAGGACGGTTGGCCCCTCGCCCCAGCGCCACGCCACCAACCTGTCACCGAGGTCGAGTCGCTGGTCGGCGGCGCGCAGCGTCAGCATCGGAGGCGCCCTGACATGCCGCCGCGGACGCAACATTAGCCGACGAAAGAAGGGCGCCACCAGCGCAGGCACAAGGTGACTGACGGCGGCAAGAGCCGCTATCGGCAAGGGAATGGCGGTCATGGCAAGCTCCTGGATGGGTGCATTTGCACGTATTGGACCGCGCGGCACGCCCTGTCTCAAGCGAGCTTGTGTTCCACTTTCCGTAACTTTTCCTCATGCGCGCATGGCTTCCCTGCAGGGCCGGCCTTGCGTCGGCGCCGGCGCTAAACGTACGTTCAGTTCCGGGAGGATACCGCCACAATGACCAAAGGCGCTTACGACGGCCTTACCGTTCTTGATTTCACGCAGGGCATCGCCGGGCCGCACGCCTCGATGCTGCTCGCCCTCCACGGCGCCGATGTCATCAAGATCGAGCCGCCTGAGGGCGACTGGGGCCGTGCGCTCGGTGAACTGAAGGGCGATCACTGCGCCCATTCCGTCGCCTTCAACCGCGGCAAGCGCAGCATCGCGCTCGACCTCAAGTCGCCCGACGGCATCGCCGTGGTGAAGAAGCTCGCGGCCAAGGCCGACGTGGTGATGGAGAGCTTCCGACCCGGCGTGATCCAGCGCCTGGGCTTCGGCTACGAGGACGTCAAGAAGATCAATCCCAAGGTCGTCTATTGCTCGGTCTCGGGCTTCGGCCAGACCGGCCCCTACAGCAAGCGGCCCACGGTCGACGGTCTCATCCAGGCTTTTAGCGGCATGATGGTGATGAACAAGATGCCCGACGGCACGCCATGGCGTCAGGGCATGATCGCCGTCGACGTCACGACGGGCCTTTACACCTTCCAGGCGCTGGCACCGGCCCTGATGCGCCAATTCCGCTACGGCGAGGGCTGCTTCATCGATTCCAGCCTGATGCGCGCCGCCGCCGCCTTCCAGGGCGCCAAGTTGATGGAATGGGTATTCTCCAAGGGCGCGCCGCCGGTGCTCTACATGCCGGCCGGCAGCTACAAGTCGAAGAACGGCTACATCATGGTGAGCGCCATGCGGCCCCACCATTTCCGGCTGCTGTTCGAGCTGATCGGCCGCCAGGATATCGCCGACGATCCCGAGCTGCAGAGCCACAACGACCGCATCAAGAACGCAGCCAAGATCATCAAGGCGCTGAACGAGACGATGCCGACCAGGACTACCGAGGAGTGGATCGCGATCCTGCAGCCCAAGGACGTGTTCTGCGAGCGGGTGAACAACTACACCGACTATCTCGACCACCCGCACGTGAAGGAGTCGGGCGCGATCGACTGGATCGACCAGGACGGCTTCGCCCGCGTGCCGGTCGCCAACATCCCGGGCCTGCCGCCGGCCAGCGAGCACGCGCCGCAGCAGCATGCCCCCCATATCGGCGAGGACGGGCCCGACATCCTGCGCGAGCTCGGTTATGGCACGTCGGAGATCGACGCGATCTTTTCCAAGGGCGGCGTTCGCCCGCCGGTCGCAGCAGCCAAGGCCGCCGAGTAGGTCAGCCGACCTGGAAGCCGTGCGCGAACGGATCGCGCGTATCGACGAAGATCGTGTTGATGCCATGCTGGCGTGCCCAGCCAGAAATTGAAGGCACGATCGCAGCGTGATTACCGACGCGCGCGGCTTCCTCGACCCGTCCCTCGAACAACGAGCCGATGATGCTCTCGTGCACGAAATCGTCGCCGACGTTCAATTTCCCGCGCGCCGCGAGCTGGGCCATGCGCGCCGAGGTGCCGGTGCCGCAGGGAGAACGGTCGATCGCCTTATCACCGTAGAACACCGCGTTGCGCGCATGCGCTTTGGCGTCACGCGGCCGGCCCGTCCACATGACGTGGCTCACGCCCTTGATGGTCTCATTCTCCGGATGAACGGGCTGGATCTTGTCGTTCAGCAGCTTTCGCACGACCGGCGAATAGCGCAGCACGTCGCCCGCCGACATCGATTCTAAGCCGGCGAAGTTCTTCTGCGGTTCGAGGATGGCGTAAAAGTTGCCGCCGTAGGAAATATCGAAAGTGAGTTCCCCCAGGCCCGGCACATCGACCGTGACGCCGCTGACCGCCAGGTACGACGCGACATTGGTGATGCGCACGCTTTCGACCAAGCGGCCATTCGGGCGATAGCGCGCCACGATGCGCCCCGCCGGGGCGTCGAGCGCCAACTCACCCGGCGTCGCCGACGACACCAGCCCATTCTCGACCGCCATGGTCACGGTGCCGATGGTGCCGTGGCCGCACATCGGCAGGCAGCCGCTCACCTCGATGAAGAGGATGCCGATGTCGCAGTCGG